>Ga0153956_1000090_pt1 | contig 116082 bp, 101 predicted proteins | sample TSFL040MetaG_FD_104704 | JGI IMG/M metagenome (GOLD analysis project Ga0153956, IMG submission 104704) | Attine ant fungus gardens microbial communities from Florida, USA - TSFL040 MetaG | ecosystem: Host-associated > Fungi > Mycelium > Unclassified | place: USA: Florida, Wekiwa Springs... | reverse complement strand
GCCGCCAAGCCGTAAGATTATTCCTCGACGAAGGCCACAAAGCCGGCATCATCCCCCACAAAGTTGACGTCGAATTCGTTTCATAACCCTTTCTTACAACCCATCAAAACCGCCCGCTCCTCTCCAACACAAGGAAAGGAGCAGGCGGTCAATAGATTCATGCTAAGCAGAAGAAAACTGGAAATTTTCTGTCTATGCAGTGTGTAATTTAGGAATTGTTGTTATTGGTGGGTGAGTCGATTAAAATAATAAAGCCCTGGCTTTCGCGAGGGCTAAGGTTCCTTTCGGATTTCCTACGACTAGCTTCTTAAAACTAGCTTGTTATAAGAAGTGGCGTATTCTCTTATCTACTAAACAAATAGATGCTATACTCATTTTCACTAAAAATCAAGCTTTAAGGGGTACGAAAATGAATAACAGTAACCTGATCCTAGGATTGGATCTGGGAGTTACATCTGTGGGATGGGCTTTGCTTGAAGCGACAGATTCTTACAGTGAGCCAAGATATTTGATCAAAGGCACCGGCGTGAGGATCTTCCCTGCTACAACAGAAGGAACAAAGAATGAGCCAAAGAACCGCAAACGGAGAGATTCGCGCGGATCAAGACGAATGCTGCATCGTAAAAGCCAGCGGCGTCGTCAGTTTAGGGCCTTACTCACATCTAATCAATTACTGCCGGTTCAAGGCGATAATATTGAATCATTGTTCCAAAAACTCGGTGACCCATATGAACTGCGACAAATGGGAGCGACCGAAAAACTTGACCTGTATGAGATAGGAAGAGCTTTATCTCATCTCATTAAAAGACGGGGCTTTAAATCTAACCGAAAATCCGGAAAATCATCCGACGATAGTGTGGTATATGGCAGCATTAATTCCATCCGTGAGGAAATGCGGAACAGCGAATATCTGACCTTAGGATCATTTCTCGCTGATAAAGCAAAGAAACGCGGCCGTTACACCGCGCGTGAGATGGTTGAGCAGGAGTTTGATCAGCTGTGGCATTCACAGGCAGCCCATTATCCTGAGATACTTACGCCTCATCTATATTCTGAATTAAGCCGAACCGCTTTTTATCAGCGGCCGATCAGTTCGCAACGCGGCTTAATTGGTAAATGCACATTTGAGGCGGGGAAAAAGCGTTGTGATATGGCTCGCCAAGATGCTCAGCGGATCCGTTTTTGGCAGGATGTCAATAATCTTAAGTTACAAGATCGAAATACTCTTGAATGGCGGACACTGACCCATGATGAGAGAAAAAAGCTTGCCGCGGCTCTGGAATCTCCCAAAAAAGAGAAGTTCAACGACTCTGACCTTCGCAAATGCCTGGGCATCGGTGCAGATATTCGGATAAATATCGAAAAGAATCTAAAAGGCAATACTACGGCCTATAAATTCTCAAAAGCAATAGGGCCAAAATGGAAGGCTCTTACGATAGAACAGCAGGAATCCTTAACTACGGACTTTATCCGCATCGAAGATGAGCGGGTACTGGAAAATAGACTGAGGAGCTTTTGGGCGTTTACGGATCTTGAGATAGCCGCACTTCTAAAGATGGAACTTGAATCGGGTTATTCGCGATGTTCACTAAAGGCAATTAAAAAGATCCTGCCTAAAATGATCGAGGGCAAACGCTACGATGAGGCTGCTTCAGAGGTTTACGGCGATCATCGCGGAGTAAGGTCATCGTCACAGCATCCCATACTTCCGCCGCCATCCTCTGATCTGCGCAACCCGATCGTCAAAAAGGCATTAGGGGAAATGAGAAAGGTCGTCAACGCGATTATTTCCGAATACGGATTGCCGTCGCAGATCCGTATAGAGATGGCCCGTGATCTAAAACTGAATGCCAAACAAAAGGAAAGGGTCAACGCACAGATCAAAAAAAACGAAGCTGCCAATAAAGAGGCAATTGCTTTTTTTACAGGACTGCATCTTATTGACGCAGATGCCATTTCGGCAGTTAATAAGCTGAAATATAGACTTGCTAAAGAATGTGGTTGGATATGTCCATATACCGGCAAGCCCATTGCTCCCGAATCTTTGTTGGGCGATCAATGGGATATTGAGCACATCATCCCGTACAGCAGGTGTTTCGATGATTCGTATATGAATAAAACGCTGTGCGAGTCTGATTTCAACAGGCGGGTCAAGCTCAATAAAACACCTTTCGAATTATTTGGCCACGACGAACAAAAGTGGTTCGAGTTGGGAGAGCGTATCGCCGAGTTCCCGTTTGCAAAGCGCAATCGTTTCATCAAAAAAGAGGTCGATACCAATGAGATGATCGGCCGTATGCTGTCCGATACCAGATATATCTGCCGCGAGGCGCGAGGTTACCTGAGACAGCTATATCCGGATCATGCGGATGAGAATAGATATGTACAGGTCGTCGCCGGCGGCTCTACCGCAAAGCTTCGTCAGGCGTGGGGCATCAATGCGATCCTTTCAGACGGTGATGTCGAATATAAGAATCGTTGGGACCATCGGCACCATGCTATTGATGCGATAGTTATTGCTATGACCGACCGAGCGTTATTTCAACGCATATCTAAACGAGCAGGACAAAACGAAGCATTACACCGCCGCGAACTCAAGGGGTTTGAAATGCCATGGGACAGCTTTTTGGACGATGTAAAACAATGGATGGATGCGATCGCAGTATCTCATGCACCGACGCGGCGTGTACGCGGACAACTGCTTGAGGATACTGCTTATGGCCGAATCAATGATTCAGACATATTCACTGTCCGCACACCAGTAAAGTCACTGACCGAGGCCATGATAAAGAATATCGCCGATAAGAAAGTAAAAGAGATCGTCGAACTCAGACTTTCGCAATATGGCGGTGATCTTAAAAAAGCATTTGCCGAGCCTTTATTTCATGTCAACGGCAAAACGCCCATTGATACGGTGCGTCGTTTGGTCAAAATGTCAAAAGATACCGTGGTTGGCATAAAAGATCGTAAGGGCAAAATATACAAATATTATGCGGTTGCGGGTAATCATCATGTAGATATTTTTGAGAACCCTGATGGGGAACGACAGGCGTTACTTGTACCACGCTTTTATGCAGCTCAGAGAAACTGGAAACCCGGAGACCTCGGGCCGGAATGGAACAAGCTCTTCTCGTTATGTGCTAACGATTATGTGGAATTTCGTGGAGATAACGGTGAATTGCATATTTTAAGGATCCAGAAGATGTCTGGCGGCAATAGAACCAGAATTGATGCCCGCCCGGCTCAGGATGCAAGAACTGAATACATACCAGGTGTCAGCCTTGCTTTAACCAGTTCAGAAGCGTTTAAAAGGATTATAAGAAAGCTTCAGATCGACCCTTTGGGCCGTTTAACTGAGGCAAGGGATTGATATCAGGTCGGTTCGCTTGTCTCTGAGGGGTAAGATGATAAAGCGAACTGTAGAGATCTCAACTCCCGGTTGTTATGTTCATACAAAAGATGAGCAGCTGCTGATCGAAAAGGATGGCTTTAAGGTCGGTTCTGTCCCGATCGAAGACTTAGGCGTCCTGATACTCGACAGTCCGCAGCTGCTCATAACCTCATCAGTGATGCACTCGCTCGCTGAACAGAACGTTGCAGTAATATTTACGGATGCCAAACATCTGCCTGCATCTTTGACGATCCCTTTCTCGGCAAATTCAATTCAAACCAAAGTACTGAATGGCCAGATAGATATATCGCTTCCGGTCAAAAAGCGGCTATGGGCAGCCATTATCTCGCAAAAGATCTCAAATCAGGCAAGGTCGCTGGAATTGTGCGGACGTGACGGGGCGGTATTAAGGGCGGTCGTCGGCCGCATACGGAGCGGTGATCCCGATAATCTTGAGGCATACGCCGCAAAGATATATTGGAGAAAGCTGTTTGGAGACGATTTTAGACGAGATCGTAATGCCGCGGACAGCAATATGCTCTTAAATTACGGCTATGCCATAGTCAGAGCAGCTACTGCAAGGGCTATCGTCGGCACCGGACTTCATCCGGGATTGGGCGTCAACCATAAAAATCAATACAATCCATTTCCACTGGCCGATGATCTCGTCGAACCGCTGCGGCCATTTGTCGATGTCAGGATATTTCAGATCATAAATGAAATGCAGCCTGACGCCGACGGGTCTGAACGTGAGATCACTCTGGACAGGAATACTAAAAAACAGATACTCGACATATTAGCCGAGGATTGCGAATTCGACGGGCGACGATCACCTCTGCTTGTTGCCCTCGGCAATTACGCCGCATCGGTCAAACAGGTAATGCTCGGCGAATCAGACAAACTGCTGCTGCCGGTCCTATGATGTTCTTTGGAGGGTTAAAAACAGTGTGGATGGTCGTAATGTTCGATCTGCCTACTGATACGGCAGATGACAGACGGAGATATGCCCAATTCAGAAAGGTTTTGCTGAAAGATGGTTTTTCCATGCTTCAATTTTCTGTTTACGGGCGTCATTGCCCATCGGACGAAAACGCCGAGGTGCATGAAAAACGCGTCATTTGGGCATTGCCGCCAAAGGGCAATATTCGTATAATAAAGGTTACAGAAAAACAATTTGCCAGAATGAAAACATTCTATGGAAAAGCACCGCGAAAAACTGAAGAACCACCATTGCAACTCAGTTTTTTCTGAGCCGCAATGGCGGTATCTCCTTTCCTCTCATCCAGTTGCAGACGATCTAGTTTAGCAGATAAGAGAATCGCCACAACTCACAACCCAACCCAACCGCTATCACACCATCGCCGAGTTTAGCAGATAAGAGAATCGCCACAACTCACAACACGTCAACAGAAAAGATGAGATCACCGCAGTTTAGCAGATAAGAGAATCGCCACAACTCACAACCCAAACTCAACGTCGTTTCAAAACAGGTTTAGTTTAGCAGATAAGAGAATCGCCACAACTCACAACAGACGAACGATATGCGGCTCGGTCGTCCAAGTTTAGCAGATAAGAGAATCGCCACAACTCACAACTTATAAGAAATATGCCTAACATAAGCGCGAGTTTAGCAGATAAGAGAATCGCCACAACTCACAACTGAAAATCGGGTGTTAAAGGCTCACGCGGAAGTTTAGCAGATAAGAGAATCGCCACAACTCACAACTCATGCCCAACTGCGGACGTGCCGCGTTCAGTTTAGCAGATAAGAGAATCGCCACAACTCACAACAACGCGAAAAAATCACGTTGAAAAAAAACAGTTTAGCAGATAAGAGAATCGCCACAACTCACAACCAAAAATTAACATTATGGCTGGAAATACAAAGTTTAGCAGATAAGAGAATCGCCACAACTCACAACTCGCAGTTGCGCAAATTTTTACTGTTGCTGAGTTTAGCAGATAAGAGAATCGCCACAACTCACAACGTGTCGGATACAACAACTACGAAGAATCTAGTTTAGCAGATAAGAGAATCGCCACAACTCACAACCAAACACATGTCTTGAAGCGTCGTCGTCAAGTTTAGCAGATAAGAGAATCGCCACAACTCACAACAACTCGTCGACCGTGCCGAATTTTTTCGAGTTTAGCAGATAAGAGAATCGCCACAACTCACAACTTATATATTGCGCGGTGTTCGGCGGAGAGTTTAGCAGATAAGAGAATCGCCACAACTCACAACAGAACGGTGAACTTGCCTACAAGGCTGGTAGTTTAGCAGATAAGAGAATCGCCACAACTCACAACGCGAGAAGGTTCGGGATCTCAAGTATTGAAGTTTAGCAGATAAGAGAATCGCCACAACTCACAACTCAAAACTGAGTTGACTAGAAAAAGCCCGAAGTTTAGCAGATAAGAGAATCGCCACAACTCACAACCCGATCCGATTCTAATTTCATCTGAAACAAGTTTAGCAGATAAGAGAATCGCCACAACTCACAACTACAAATGGGAAGCCACCCGCGAAGCTCTAGTTTAGCAGATAAGAGAATCGCCACAACTCACAACCTCGTCAACGATGTATGACGATTCGATAAGTTTAGCAGATAAGAGAATCGCCACAACTCACAACGCGGGGCGATGTTGAATGCTCGTGACCGTGAGTTTAGCAGATAAGAGAATCGCCACAACTCACAACTTATCGCTGTACCAGCCCTCGACCAGTCCGAGTTTAGCAGATAAGAGAATCGCCACAACTCACAACCGTAAGATGTCCTATGATGAGTGTGACAGTAGTTTAGCAGATAAGAGAATCGCCACAACTCACAACGCGAACGACACATACATTATTTTGGCTCAGAGTTTAGCAGATAAGAGAATCGCCACAACTCACAACTTTTCGCCTATCAGCATAGGCTCGATCCAAGTTTAGCAGATAAGAGAATCGCCACAACTCACAACGTCAGGATCGTCGATACCTACATTCCGAACAGTTTAGCAGATAAGAGAATCGCCACAACTCACAACATTCACCGTCTGCATCCTATCGGCAGCGTGAGTTTAGCAGATAAGAGAATCGCCACAACTCACAACCGTCGAACTTGAGGGTTATGAGCCTCCGCAAGTTTAGCAGATAAGAGAATCGCCACAACTCACAACTGTGATGTCGACGCTCGTTGCGACGGCGAAGTTTAGCAGATAAGAGAATCGCCACAACTCACAACGCCCCCTGCCTCGATTTCGTTTAGTTCGATGAGTTTAGCAGATAAGAGAATCGCCACAACTCACAACTAACGCTCACGATCCCCAAACCGCGACTGAGTTTAGCAGATAAGAGAATCGCCACAACTCACAACAACTAGTTTTAGTTTCAAACCAGTTTTATAAGTTTAGCAGATAAGAGAATCGCCACAACTCACAACTAGTATCCGCACGTCATGCCCCATAGAATAGTTTAGCAGATAAGAGAATCGCCACAACTCACAACAGTTTTTCGATCTTGAGCAGCTGGATGTAAAGTTTAGCAGATAAGAGAATCGCCACAACTCACAACCATTGAGTTTAACGAGTTTCGCGGGGACTTAGTTTAGCAGATAAGAGAATCGCCACAACTCACAACACCCTCGCTGGAGATGCCGTACCGAATTTAAGTTTAGCAGATAAGAGAATCGCCACAACTCACAACATCCGCAGCTCGGTAACCGCATGATCCGAGAGTTTAGCAGATAAGAGAATCGCCACAACTCACAACAAGAGAAATATTCCGACAGGGATTAAATAATAGTTTAGCAGATAAGAGAATCGCCACAACTCACAACTCATAGTTGTTGTTCTTCTATCTAAAAAATAGTTTAGCAGATAAGAGAATCGCCACAACTCACAACTGTTAGCATCTGGCCTCCTAGTTGATGGTGAGTTTAGCAGATAAGAGAATCGCCGCAACTCACAACGAGTATGCCGTGCCCTGCGAGCGAGACATCAGTTTAGCAGATAAGAGAATCGCCACAAATCACAACTCGCCAACGCGTATATGGTCAGCGATATGAAGTTTAGCAGATAAGAGAATCGCCACAACTCACAATTTAGAGTCAGAATTCAGATGTCAGATGCCGTGAGTTAGGGGGGGCGAATTGGGTTGTCAGAGACAATATGCGTCGGCGGGTTAGGTTATAAAATTAAAGCCCGGGCGGGTAGCGCGGGCTTGGGGAAATTATAAATTGGTTCAGTGATCTATTCGGGGTTGCCTTTGCATCCGGCGCCAAAGAGGGCGGGGATCTTGGTGCTGATGATCGGGTAATTTTCGGCGTCTTTATTGATCTCGACCCAGTTGAGATATTCCTCGGGGATCGACATATCTGAGAAGATGGCCTCGACGGGACATTCCGGCAGGCAGGCATCACAGTCGATACACGAATCGGGGTTGATGAGGAGCTTATCCGGCAGTTCGTGAAAAGCCTCAACGGGACAAACAGCAGCACAATCGGTGTATTTACACTCAACGCATGGCTCGGTTACGATATAGGTCATAGCTTAAAAATGGATCCTAAGATAGGCCGAGGTTTACTCAGATCCAAGATAAAACCGTAATAAAGCGCGATTGAGTTGTCAAATCAAAGGCGGTAAGTGGTAAAATGCCTTCGATCACACATTTAAATTTTGACCTTTCAGACCTAAAATAAACAGTAATGAAGAATATCAAAGCTGAACGCGAACTCGCACTCGATTTTTTGAGAGTGTGTGAGGCCGCCGCCATCGAATCCGCAAAGACGATGGGCCAGGGCGACCGTAAACATAGCGACCACGTTGCCGTCGAAGCGATGCGCGAGGTCATGGACACAGTGCCGATGCGCGGCCGGATCGTCATCGGCGAAGGCGAACGCGACGAGGCTCCGATGCTCTACATCGGCGAAGAGGTCGGCGGCGGGAATTTTTCGGAGGAAGCACGTACCGAATTTCCCGAAGTTGACATCGCGGTCGATCCGCTCGAGGGCACAAATCTATGCGCCCTCGGTGCCAACAACGCCATCGCCGTACTGGCGGCCGCCGAACGCGGCGGGCTGCTCAATGCACCTGATATATATATGGACAAGATCGTCGTCGGCCCGTCTTGCCGCGGGGCTGTCGATATAGATGCTCCGGTCGAGGATAATCTGAAAAATATCGCACGCCGTCTCGGCCGTGATATCGACGATCTTACGATCATGTGTCTCGACCGTGCCCGTCACAAGGGCTTGGTCGATGCGGTACGCGCCGCGGGTGCACGCATTCGGCTGATCTCTGACGGCGATCTGTCGGCAGGCATCTCGGCAGCGGTCGCGGGCACCAATATCCATGCTCTGATGGGTATCGGCGGAGCTCCTGAGGGCGTCATTACCGCCGCGGCGATGAAGTGCCTCAACGGCGAGATCCAGGCAAAGCTCGTCTGGGATCCGGATCGTCTCGGGGTGGACAAAACAAAAGTACCGCCCGAAGAGGAGGTTATGGATCGGCTCAAGGACATGGGCATCTCAGACCCCAACAAGATCTATGACACCAATGACCTTGCACCGGGCAAAAAGATCATCTTTGCCGCGACCGGCGTGACCGACGGTGCTCTGCTGCGCGGAGTACGATTCTTTGGTGCGGGCAAGCGTACGCATTCGGTCGTGATGACGACGGACTCAAAGAGTATTCGCTTTGTCGATACCGTCCATGTTGAGGGCGGCCCTGACGCGGTCATCCGCTTTTAAGCAAAAATGTTCGGGCTGTCATCTTTATCGGACGTTCGTGGACAAAGATGACAGCTATCTCTTACCTTAAATGGATCTGTCGCGCATTATTATTTTTACCCAGGATGTCATGCGAATGACGGATTTTTACACTACCGTCTTCGGACTCGAACCGATAGGCGAATTTGACGATGATTGGGCCGAGATGAAGACGGGCGGATGCAGCATCGCCTTTCACAAGGTCAATTTTGACATCGACAGCAGTCAGGACAACGGCGTTAAGATCGTTTTCGGCACGGATGATGTCGCGGGCGAAAGAGAGCGGCTGACGGCTCTCGGCATTGATATGACCGAGATATTCAAATTTGGCGAGATCGAGATGTGCGACGGCAGCGATCCTGACGGACACAGGTTCCAGATCTCATCACGAGGCGTCAGCTTACCCTAACAAGATCGGATATGCCTGACCCTGCCGAAACTTACATTTCCGTCGAGATCGCTGCACGATTCAGGCGACAGGCAGTACGGGTTTGGTTCGTCGGCCTAGCGGTAACGGGCTTTTGGACCGCTCTGATACTCGCCGCACCTATCACAAAGGCCAACGGCCTGACCGCGATCAGCACGCCGCTATACCATTTTTTCAGCTTTCTTTGCCATCAATTGCCTGACCGCTCGTTTCATATCGAAGGAGAGCAGTTCGGTGTGTGTTCGAGGTGTTTCGGCGTCTATTTTGGCCTGCTGTTCGGCTTTATTATCTATCCGCTGTGGCGAAAGATAGATGAGATCGAGCCGCTGCCGAGGGTTTGGTTGTTCCTGTCATTGATACCGATAGGCGTCGATTGGTCACTCACTATCTTTGGCATCTGGGAAAATACGTTCACATCGCGGTTCGTTACGGGAATGATATTAGGTGTTGCGTGTGCAACCTTTATCGTGCCTGCGATCGTTGAGATCACCCGAAACTACACATGGAAGCGTCTTGTCTCGGCTCCGCCGTCAAGTTAGATCATTTGCAAGAACATTGCCGCCGCTGACAGCGTAGTTACTATTGCGGGAGAATTTGCAGCCTATGGCTTTTACCATCGAAACTGCCGTCGGGTCGGCGTGTGCCGATCTTTCGCACAGACTTGGCATTGACCGCGGCGAGATCGAAACGGTCTCAGCTGCCGAGCACGAATTTGCCAACGGCGCACTCGGTGCTCCGACCCGCGGCGAAATGGCGGCAATGATGCTGACGTCCGGCTGGAAGATACGACTGAGGGCCGCCGGAGAGATATATGAGTACAGGGCTGACCTAGATCAGCTCAGGCTGCACAACTTTCGCGGCGAAAATTACGTCATAAAATAGTTCGTATAGTGAGCAAAGATCATATTTCGGGCAGGGAGTTATGAACCGAAACAATATCTGGATCCATCTGACACTAGCGTGTCTGCTGATAGTTACTGCGGCTATTGCCGGACAGATCGAGCGATGGCGTTCGGCGCTTAAGCAAACTGGTGTCGTTTCGCGGACGTCCGTAAGTGCTTCGCATGTACCTGACATCTCAGATAAACACAGATCGCCCGAACTTATCGTTAAATTTGCCCCCAATATAGGCATCGAACAGATACGTTCGGTCGCGGCGGCACATAATGACGCGGTCGTCGATGAGATCGAATCGGTTCGCGGCCTGATGGTAATAGACGACCTTGATGATAATGACGCCGAGGCTGATGCAAAAGAGTACAGCTCGATCCCGGGCGTCGTCTATGCTCAGCCAAATTACAGGATCTATCTGAATGAACCGTCGAGTCCGTTTCAGTTGAAAGATCTGAAATATCGCGATCCGGCAATTGCCGGTGCTCCTAACGATCCATATTTTAAAGAGCAGTGGGCACTTCATAATTTGGGCATCGACGGCGGCACTTCGCGGGCAGATATTGACGCTGTTCGAGCTTGGTCAAGGTCGCACGGCAGTTCGGATGTGGTCGTCGGTGTGATAGACAGCGGCGTCGATCTTACTCATGAGGATCTAAGGTCAAACAACTGGGTGCGCCCCGATAACCTCGCACCGTATCATGATGACGAACTCGGAACCTTTGACGATCTCTACGGGTTCAACAGTGCTGACAAATACGCCGATCCGACGGATGACAACGGGCATGGAACTCATTGTGCGGGCATCATCGGTGCTGAGGGCGACAATGGCGTCGGTGTTGCCGGTGTTAACTGGCACGTTAAGATCTTGCCGGTCAAATATCTCAATGCATCGGGAACCGGAGATACGAGTGCCGCGATCGAGGCGATCAACTATCTGATCGCCCGTAAGAAGGACGGCGTAAATATACGCATTATCAATGCGAGTTGGGGATCAAATGAACCGTCTCCCGCGCTCAAAGATGCGATACAAGCCGCCGGTGACGCGGGGATATTGTTTGTAGCCGCGGCCGGCAATGACGGCGTCAGCAATGACGACATTCCACATTATCCGTCAAATTTTGACCTTCCAAATATTGTTTCTGTTGCGGCTGTGGACAGAAACGACCGTCTTACGACATTTTCTAATTTTGGTGCGAGATCTGTGCATATTGCCGCCCCCGGAAAGGACATTCTCTCGACATGGCCCGGGAGCACTTATCGGACTATCTCGGGCACATCGATGGCCGCACCTTTTGTCTCGGGCGTCGCGGCTCTGATAGCCGCTCAGGAACCAAATATCTCGGTGCGTAACCTGCGGGCCAAACTGCTGAATTCGGTCGATAAGGTTTCGGATCTTAAAGGCAAGGTCAGTACCGGCGGCCGTATTTGCGCGGCAAAGGCGGTCGGGCTTAGAGACTGACGGATCATGCGGCCATCGGTCTGAACCATCTGCGTATATCGTGCAACGAAATCATTCATCACCCTTACCATTAAGGGTGTCAGTTGCAGCCGCGTTTCTTTACGCTTTCTCATAAAATCAATAAATACAATAAGTTAGCTGTTCGGCATGGTCGATCCTAAGATCTGGCACGCGCTTTGCCATTATGAGGCTGAGCAATGGCGATATCATTGCGTAATACGAAAAGGTAGGACACTATGATGAAAAGTTTTAAGGGTTGGATCTCAACTTTGGCATTTTCGATGATCGTTTTGGGAGTGCCGGCCATCGCTTCGGCACAGTATGGCGGCTATGGCAACAACGGTTACTATGGCGACATCCGTAATGTAGTTAATGACCTCAAGAGCCGCGCAAAAGAATTTGAACGGCAGACCGATCACAACAGCAATGCCCGCGGCAACTATGGCCAGCGAGGCGAGATCGAGGATCTTGCGGATAAATTTAAGAATGCCGCCGATCGCCTCGAAAGCAAATACGGTCGCGGACGCAATCTCAATAACAGTGCCGGTGAAGCTCAGGATGTCCTGCAGCTTGGCCAGCAGATCGAAAGCATCCTGTACAACGGCGGTTACGGTAACGGTCGCTATGGCAACAACGGACGTTACGGCAACGGCGGTTATGACAACGGTTATCTGATGAACCAATGGAGCGGCATCTCAAATGATCTGCGGATCATCGCACAGACCTACAACTTTGGTTACGGCGGCGGTTACGGACGCGGCAATCGCAATTTCCCTAACGGCGGTTATCCGAATGGCGGCTATCCTGGCAACTACCCGCCAAATAACGGCGGATACGGACGTCGTCCGAGCTGGTGGCCTTTCTAAGCACCGATAAATTTTTCACTGTCTTCCGGCTCCGGTTCGATAACCGGAGCCTTTTTTTGCTTTAATTGGCGTGCTTGGTTATTGTTTTGTAAGCAAACGATGACGGGAACTCTATATTTGGTCGCGACGCCGATCGGCAATCTGCAGGACATCTCATTTCGTGCTGTCGAGACGCTGCGAAATGCGGATCTGATCGCCTGTGAGGATACGCGGCACTCGATCAAACTGCTCAACCACCTTCGTATCTCAAATAGACTCGTCAGCTATCACGAATTTAACGAACAAGAACGCGCCGAGCAGTTTGTCGAAGAAATGGCCGGCGGCAAAAATATCGCTGTCATCTCTGACGCTGGCACACCCGGTGTGAGCGATCCGAGTTTTCGGGTGGTGCGTCTGGCGATCGAGGCGGGCATCAAGGTTGTATCTATTCCCGGCCCGGCGGCGTTTGTAAATGCGGCGGTCATCTCGGGGCTGCCGACAGATTCGATATTCTTTGGCGGATTTTTGCCGTCCAAAAAAAGCGAGCGTCGCAGACGTCTTGCCCAAATATCGGCGGTGCCCGCGACGATCGTTCTGTACGAGTCGCCGCATCGCCTTTTGGCGTCGCTGTCGGACTGTCTTGCGGTACTCGGCGATCGTCAGGCATCTGTTTCACGAGAGCTTACAAAGATGCACGAAGAAACGATCTCGGCGACGCTTTCACAACTGCTGGCTCACTTTGGCACGGTGCAGCCAAAAGGCGAATTCGTCATATCGATCGACCGCGAACGTATGACGGATAAAATGACAGTGCCGGACGAAACGGCATTGCCGGAACGAGTGCTGCAGCTGATCGAAGAAGGCCTCGACCGTAAAGCCGCATTAAAAAAGGCCGCGAAAGAGTTTGGTATAAGCAAGTCAGAGGCATACAGGCTTATCCAAACTTAAGGGCATGACCTGGTCTTATCATCGCAGAACTAAATGTAAAAATGGCTGTCTGAAGAGTGCAAATAATGATGAAGCAAAATATCAAGGTACTGATATTTTGCTTCATCAAGAATGAATGGAAGGCTCTATTGCTGTGTGCCGACAAGTTCGAGGCCGGCGATATTGTCACTGACCGTCAACATTCGCGATGGGAAACTGTATCCTTTCGCCTCAGCCGACACGGAGTAGGTTTCTCCGGCGGTCAGTCCCGTGATCGCAAAATAACCAAAGGGATTGGATGTAGCTACATATCGCTTGCCCGTTGCCGATAACATTGTGACGCGGGCGGAGCTGAGAGCAGTACCTTGCTGAGAGACGATCTTGCCGCTGACCGATGTTTCGCCGGCTGTGGGCGACAGCAGCTGAATGTTTGCCGACCGATATGTTGTGGCAAGTATTTCGGCATGGCCGTCAACGGTTTCGTTGTCAATGACATTATTTCCGAATGAGATCAGTGTCGTTGCGGGTGGACTCGGGATCACATCAAAATCGATAAATGCCAACAGAAGTGTGCCTGCGGAAAATGGCGATGACGGAGACTCGTCAAGCATAATGCCGAGTTTGCCTGCGACGGCGTCCGAATCGTTGACGGTCAAGGCCGGAGACGAGCCTTCGACAGCGGCAGAGACTGACGCATTGCTGAGTATCGACGGATCGAAATTGAGGCCGAAAGATACACCGGTCTCATTACCCGTACGATCCATCATTATTCCGATCCGCAGATGGTTCGCATTTCTCTGTACCAGAACGACGTTTACCTCTCGTGCCGAACCTGCGGGCGATGTTTTTGCGGTTCCGGTCAAAGCGGAATTGCCGTCAGGTTGTTCGGGGCCGGCGGCCTCGGTTCTGGCGTCGATCCCTAACGCATAGCGTCGAGCCTGCATTACGTCTGCCAACGAGATACGTGCGTCACCTGCGGTAACTCTCGGTGCGGTATCGGCACGCTGAAATTCGTTGTACTGCATCGCACCGTCGAGACGTGCGGCAAACCGCCTGATCTCTGATACATCATCGTTATTTACGATACCATCGCTGCCGTCAGGCCTCGGAGCCACATCGCCCTCGGTATCTCCGCCGTGTATCCTGACCGTGGCATCGGGTGTTTCGGGAGATCTTTCGATGTTTCCGGCGTTGTCTGTACAGGTGGTGTAGAGGCCGTAAGTTTTTCCCCATTTGAGGTCGAGGGTTGCCGCACCATTCAACTGGTCGGACGAGATGAAAGGCCTGAATGACGACCCATTCTCTGAAGCCGACACGACACACGATGCAATGCCTGAGCCATTCATATCGTCGGTGCCTGTCCATGAGACAGGTACTGTCTGATATTCAGATACGGGATCTATGGCATTAAGCTGACTTGCCGGAGTGACGTTGTCCAGCTTGTTCACAGCGGCATTTGTTACGATCGGTTCGTTGTCGTCAAAAATGATCGTCGCCGTGTTGCTGATCGTCGTTAAATTGGCCACAGACGCATCGCCCTGAACGGTAAAGATGACATAGCCTTCGCCGTCGTGATCGTCATTATTCGGCGGCAGCAGGCCTAGCAGCGGATCGATCGGCATCTCGCCGGTCTGAGGATCGATCGCGGTCAATGTCCAGGTCACGCGGCGATCAGCGATATTAAGCCCGGCAGATATATCCGCCTTTAGATCGTTGAGGTCATCGCCAAGCTGTTGGCGAGACTGATAGACCGCAGAATTATCAGAAATGACATAATTGTAATGTCCGAATGATATTTCCTTAAGCCGCACGGTGCGCGGGTCGAGGCCGGGCGGCAGTTCGTCTGAGATATAGACACGCTGCGCAGGTGCCGTTGCACTCGAAACATTTTCAAAGCCGATCCGATACTCGAGCGGTTGGTTGATGCCGACAAATCTTTCGGGGCCGTATCCGTCAGGGCCGACCTTATCATTAGGATCGAGTGATCGCGGATATGTTACATACAGATATGTCTGTCCCAGACAATCTATCGCTTGTTTTATAAGATTACCGGCTCCCCAGACCAGATTGAACAGCTTAAGCGGAGGTATCTCGGCACCTGCGCATTCGGCTATTTTTTCGGCGGTGGTCATTATAAAGCCCAATGCACTCAAAACGGCGCTTGGTCCGTCAAGACTGCCTGTCGAGCCGGCGAATGCGGTACCGGTAACAAGGTCGGCAGTTCTGACAACCAGATATCGTATGCTGTTGGCACATTCGGCGCCCGGAATGAGCGATGCCAGATAGAATGCCAGCGAACGCAGCCACTCGATATAGCAATTATTCAGATCCGTCTCGCTGATGGTCGGAGCCATCAATAGTTTAGAGCCGGGATGTACGATCTGGCCCATTTGGGTCAGGCCTTCGGCTGACGGGCCGACTATCGGTTGTGAATCATCAATGTCCGTCAGCGGGTTTGCGAGGCCGTAGCCCACCGTATAGCCGTCACCTACGTGTGTAAAGAGTGTAATGCCAATATGAGCTGTCGTGTGAGCACGCACGATCGGCAGCAGCATAAAGACATATCTTGTGCCGTCGATATCAAGATCCCATTGGATCTGATCGGCTGTCACTCCCTGTGGAAGAAGTTCGGCCGGATAATCCATCTTGTTAACAGGGTCGATCTGATAATTTATCCACGACGGAAAGGCAAAGACGAAAGGTACGGCCTGTGCGTCATTTAATCCGTCATTGGCAACGTTAATGGTATATCGCGGTTTGGTCGTGCCATAGATCAGCGAGGTCGGCCCGTCAACATGCATACGAAGGTCATGTCCGCCGCCGCTTACGACTGTAAGTGCATTATTTTTGGAAACGCTTTTGCCATCGGGGTTGGTTACGACAACGGTATATGATCCGGCATCTTTGCCGGTGAGATCAAAGATCGCTTGCAGCATCTCAGGTCTTAAATATACAAATCGAGCCGTCAGTTCATCGCCTTTTGCCCCAACGAGTTTAGCAGCTGCACCCTCGCGGAATTTGGCTCCCTTTATATATAACGACGTGATGCCGGAATTGCCCGCCTTTGCCGGGCTGACCGTACGGATCGAAAAGGGAATTGTCTCAGCTTTTAACGTCAGCGTTTCAGGAACCGGCGTCGGCAATGAGGGTGATGCGGACGAGGCATCAGCTGATCTTTTAGCGGACTGAAAATTGTCTTCGGACGGGACAAAATCAGCTTTTACGAGCGAATAATATTTATCCGCATCGGTAAACGGGATCAGGTTCTCTTTATCGGGAGAGCGCTCACCGTTGTCCTCAAAATCGTGTTGAGCCAACGATGCGGGAGTTGATGCGTTGGTAAAGAGGCGATTCCAACTGCCTTCGCCGCCATTTAGAGTGACCAGGACGGTTTCGTTAACCGGCGGAAGGAATTTGTAAAGCCGTTGTGCTCCGGTATATGCCTGCCACGTTTCGGGTGTGCCGAGGGGCAGGGTTTGGACATCGACCTGAGTCACGGCCGCGGATGACAAGATGTTGTTTGCCTCGTCGAGTTCGCGGACGTTATTTCTCGAATCGACCCGAGCGATCACATAGTAAGTGCCTTCCGGTATCATCGGTGCGTTAAAATAAGCCGTTTTTGTCTCAGAGATCCCGGCCGCCATCGGCGACCCCTCTGATCGGTCAAAATTGCCTAACAGAACATCATCCCCGTCCCAGAACTGATTTTTGGACAGATAGAATGAGTTTCGCCAAGCTCTCGGAGCTGCGTTAGGGCCGTTGTTGTGTGTTGTGAAACTTACACCGAATGTACTGCCCGGTATGATCGTCGGATCCGATGAAACATCGGTCAATGTAAGGTCGGCAGGCGGCGGTAATGTCAGTGTTATCGGAAATGCGGGACTTTGGTCGTTTGTCCTATTATCCTGTACAACCTTTGAAGCGGCGTCGGTGATGACAAATAGCCGATAGTCGCCTGTTAGTCCCGACGGGATATTGATACCGACCGAGACATTATAGCTTGCTCCGCCGGTTAAGATGTTGGCTGTATTAACATGATACCCGACCATCGGATCTGATCTGTCAAAAACAGAGTCGCGCGACAGATATATCTTATCTGTCCAAGAGCCGGTGAGAGTGGGCAGTGCCCCGACATTTGTGACCGTATAGTTGCATATGAGAGATTGCCCTGAGTACGACGGTATCGAAACAGAGTTTATGACGGGAATAAGATCGATACTTGGCTGGCCGACAACGATCGGATCGGATGCCTGAACGTTATTTGTCTCATAAATCGAACCGGCGGGGCCTTCGTAAACCTTATTCGCAATGTCCGACAAAACGAGAACGCGATAGTTACCGGCAGGTACATTGCCGATCATTCCGTTAATGGCCAATTGTCGGGAAGATCCCGCTCCCAGAGCCGTATTACTAATGACCGTGCCGATCAGATAGTCGTTATTGCTCAGAGACGTATCAGTTGACAGATAAGCGCTTGTTGCCCATCCGCTTTGGCCGATCGCAGGGCTTTGACCCTGATCTGTCTCGTTGAATGTGATCGATATCGGATCACCGGCGGTGTAGGCGGAAAGGTTGGTAGAGATCGATCCCGGTATGAGGTCGGGCAGATTATTAGTTACAGAAAAATCTGACGACTCTGCAACGTTATTCTCTGTACCGGAGCCGCATTCCGACGCATGTTTGCCGTAATCGGTTTCGATGCGGATATGATATGTATCCTGCATATATTGGGGCAGAGCGACCAACGCTGACCGCATAACCGTGGCTCCCGGCGACAATGCGCCGGTCATCCTGATTTCACCAAGCCGTACAGGCGATGTGCCCGCCGGGCCGATAAGTGTGATGCGGTCTGTCCACGAACTTGGCCCGATGCCGGTGCCGATATTGGATTCGATCCAATTTACGGTGATCATGCTGCCGGGAGTGACAGGTGTCGAGATCGTGACCGAACTGCCGATAAGATCGGGCGGAAATGAGGCGACATTGACCGCCTTTGCCGGCCCGTTGTTATTTGCCTCGGCATCGTAGTTCGGATCGAATTCTGATTGTGCATTGCCGATATCCGTGCGTGGAATGAGATAAAGCGGCCCTTGGAAACAATATGGTATCTGAACCGATCCGGACACCGTCTTTGAATCTCCGCCCGCTATCCCGGAATTATTTTTTGTGAATATGGATCTGTCATCATCACCTGCTTGAGCATCCTCTGAGAGATATATTCCGTCGATCCATGAGGCATTGGTCCCAAATGCTCCCTGATTTTTGACGATAAAGGACATCTCATAAGAGTTGCCGGCTATCACATCCGAGGGTGCTGTCATCAGATCGGTGATCGTCAGATCAGCGGGAGTTCGAATGATATTTACCGGTGAACCCGGCTGGACTCGGTCATATTCTGAGTTATTTCCTTCGCCGGTGTATTCATACACATCATTGTTGCTGTCAGTCACGACAAAAACATAATACAGGCCTGATACGCTGTTGGGCAGTTTGACATAATAACCGGGATCGGTCGATGTTTGGCCGGTAAACGTATTTTGAGAATAAGAAGAGCCGGGAGCCAAGGGTACATTTGCACGTCCTGCGCCGCGGTATATCCTGATATCATCGGCGGGGTTAAAAACTGTGTCGCGCGATAGATAGACGCTGTCTTCCCACGACCAGGGTTTATTCATTTTGACCTTATCATCGTTCTGAGCGTCAGCATTTCCTATATTTTCGACCGTCCAATGTACCTCAAAAGGCTGGCCCGCAAATCCCTCGGCGGGTGCCTGGACAGTTGAGACCTTAAGATCCGGCAGAGGCGGAGCGTTAAGCACTATATTTTTTGTAAGTTTGTTGTTGGTAGCGTCAGATTCGTTGAGTTTGCCGCCAATATCGGCGGTGACGACAAATTGATAATTGCCTACATAGCCCTTTGGTATATCGACATTGACTGAGGTCGTATAGCTCTCACCCGGGTTAAGCACACTTGCGTTATCGACCTCGATCAGGCTGGTAGATGCTGTATTGCTGCCCGTAGTATTGAGATTGATCCTGTCTCGCCAGTTAGATAGATTGGTCGGCCCATGGCCCTGATTTGTGACCGTCCATTGAACGGTTACCGTGCGCATAAAGAATGCGGTCGTCGGAGCTGTGATCGTAGTGACTTTTAGATCGGGGCGCAGCAGCTTACGCACATATACCTGCTGAAAGCGAAGATTGTTATTTTCATTAACACCTTCGTCAAGGTTTGAGAGGGCGTCGGTCTTGGCGTAAATATAGTAGCTGCCGGTTGCGTCTATCGCAGATGTAGGGATCGTCACATTTTGGATGCGATCGACGCTTGCTCCGGCCGCAAGTCCAGTCAACGGAAATGTCCCGAGCAGAATATCGCTGCCCTCGGCATAGTCTTTAGAGAAATAAACACGTTCGGTAAATGCGCCCGCATCTTTATTGCCGGTATTCTGCGTCGTCCAGCTAAATGCGAACGCTGTATCTGATTCGACCTCTGGCGGGACGCCGCTGTTCACTACCTGAAGGTCCGGCACTTTATAGTCGAACTGTGTCGGAGCAAATAAAGTGTTATTCATTTCTCCGGCAGCGGTCGGCTGTCCTTCGTTAACAGTGTTATTTGCGTCGGCGACCACGTAAAAGAATGCCGAGCCTGTCGGCAGTACAGGCACGGTCGGGATCTTCACGTTGGCGGTTTGTACTATGCTTGCTCCGGCGGCGATAGCCGGGGTCGAGACGCTGGCGAGATAAACGTCATCACTATTGCCTGCAACATCGTCGAACGAAAAATAAACATACGTCGAAGATGTCGCGCCGACATTTACCGTTCCCTGATCTTTGAGATCCCATTTGAGCGTGTAAGTGACGCCCGGTTCGGTCACTGACGGCACTATTAGATCTTTGGCTATGAGATCCGGCAGATCTAAATGTATCGGGACGACCATCTGATTATTTTCAGTATGGCCGCCCTCATCCACTGCCCCGGTGTCGTTTGCCCTAAGTATGAGGAAAAAATCTCCGGCGGACGGTACCGCTGCGGCCGGGATCGAAACTGTAGTGTTAAGTGTGCGCGATGAGCCCGCAGCCAGCGAGCCGTATGATGAACCGACAAGATATGTGTCGTCGCTGCTGTACTGGTTATCAACCGAAAAATAAACTCTATCGACACCGCCGGTGCCAGTGATGGGGACGATGCCTGCATTCTTTACAACGGCCGCTATCGGGAAATTTATATTCGGGGCCGTATTTGCCGGAGCCGAAAGCGAAACCGCCTCGAGGTCGGGCTTGGTCTTTTGCAGAGAAAGCGTAGCCTCTGCGAAGAGGTAAGTGACACCCGGAACGTAATATTGAACAGCAACATCAGCTGTACGGCCATCATCATTTCTGATAATGGAGTTGATCGGAAATGTAGCGTCAGTCTCGCCCTCAGCGACAGTAACCGTTGACGGAGCGCTGATAATGCCTATTTCGCCCAATGTCCAAATATTAAAAGTGTAGCCGCCGGCAGCCGCCGGGTCGGCCAGATGTACGGTCGCGGTTGTCTGATAACCGCCCATCAACGGATTTGGGGAATTGATCTTAAGTGATGCCGACGGGGTCTCATTAGATACATTTCCCCAAAAGACGCCTCTTATCCCCTCGTTATTTTCGCTTGTATATATTTGAGAGGCCGCAAAAGGATATTGTGTCTGAACTGTTCGGATCTCAGAATTTGAATGGACCGCGCCCGTCTGTGGATCTGTGACATCGGCTGCATAAACGAGCTTATCACCGTCAGGCGACCAGTCGAACATATTGGTGAGATCTGAGCGTTCTATTGAATCCAGCACACTGCCGTACTCGGGGTCGATCAGCTTTATTTCATTGATCGAGTATCCATTAGGACTGCCGGATAATATCTGGACAGAGTTATAAACAGCGATCTCCGATCCGTCGGGCGAGAATTTTGGCCGGCCCTCAGTGTACGAGTCGGCCTGGTAGAGAACTTTGCAATTTTTCCCGCTCGCAGCATCGATCCTGACGACCTGTTCCCCGTCGTAACCGATGCGGCCAAAAACGACATACTGTCCATCCGGTGAATAACTCGGCGAATCATATCCTAAATATAGTGAATCTGACTCGGCAACGGTTGATTTGCGGGGCTTTTTGGACTGTTTATCTTCATAATCATCGCATCCGGAGCCGTCAGACAGGAATGTTGTCGACCCCGCCATTAGGTCGTAAACATAGATACCGCCGGGCTGTCCATACGGTGAATAGTCAGCGGCATAGATCAACTTGCTCCCATCCGGCGAAAATCTGGGATTCGCAACAGGTCCTGAGTATGCGGTGTACACGCGAGTTTGGTTGCTGCCGTCCGCATTCATTGTATAGATCGTGCGGTAACTATCGCGGGCATATCCGGTGGCATTTGTCGGAGCATCTCTAATGCTGACGAAGACGATCGTACGGCCATCCGGCGACAGCGACGGTTCGAAGTCGTTTACCGACCCCAGATCGCCGGTGGTTCCGCCTAATATCGGATCGATCGACATGATCTTGTCACGCCGCTTTGCCGACGAATAGGGAAGATCGCCAAGGCCGAACAATATCTTTTCCGTGGGCATACCCTGGCGCGTTACCGGTTTTACCTGTCCTTTATCTGCCTTGCCATTCTGATCGGGCGGCTGTGTGCCGGTTATGCGGGCAAGGCCGCTATTCATGACATCAAAAAGCGAGGCGTCGGTTCGCTGTGAAAAACCAAAGGCTGTCAAAGCAATGACGAGGACAGAGAACACGAATACAGTTAGAACTCGGTAATACGATTTTGGTTCGATAGACATATTTACACCAGTAAGGCCTTAGTTGAGAATTTTGGTTGTAAATATATATGCGAGGAACGAGACAAAATAACGACAAAAAAAGAGCCGTCGCAGGATAACTATTTCCCGCGACGGCCCTTCTATTCTTAAAGAACGTTATTGGTCGAAAATTAAATTAACGCTGTGAAAGCTCAGGCGGCAGCTGCTTGTCGATCTTTGGACGATCTTTGTTATCTGCAAGCTGCAGCATCGTCAGCATGATCGTACGTGCAACTTTTTCCATCTTTGCATAGTCGATCTTTTGCGGCTCGTCGCCGGGCTGGTGATAATCGACATGAACACCGTCGAACCAGAAAGTGATAGGAATACCATTCAAAGCGTAGTTAAAATGATCCGAGCGGAAAAAGAAGCGATTAGGATCTTTCGGGTCATCGTAACGCGTATCGTAATCGAGATTGAGATACGCCTTGTTAGTGCCGTCAACGACCGCACCGAGGCCCGAACTCATCATATCCTTGCCGATGACATAGATGCCGTTAGGACCGGAAAGCTCCTTGTCCTTCGGGTCGGTATCGCCTGCGGGTTTGCTGCGGCCGATCATATCGATATTGAGCTGTGCGATGACATTCTTGATATCGACGGTCGGGAATTTGTTGAAATATTCGCTGCCCCAGAGACCTTTTTCTTCGCCGCAGTGCCAGACAAAAAGGATCGAGCGTCTTGGCCGTTTCGGTGCCTTGGCAAGAGCCTCTGCGATCGAGAGTACAGATACCGTGCCCGAACCGTCATCATCGGCTCCGTTGCAGAGCGAGTCGCCGTTGACCGGGCGGCAGCCAGTCTCGGGGCTGTTGCCGACGTGGTCGTAATGAGCGCCGATCGCGACCATCTCATTTTTGAGCGTCGGATCGCCGCCTTCCCAAATGGCGACCACGTTTTGCGTCCACTTGGTCTCTGAGCGGCTGCCGGTCGTGATCGCAGCTTCTTTTTTGATCTCGAAAGACGATGTCGATGCCGCATTGCCCGACTCGCCGCTGAACAGAGCTTCGCCGACAGGGCCTGAAACGAGAACGGTTGGCATCTCTGCGTCGTTAGAGCTTTCGAGCAGTTTCTCTGGGTAGAGGTTGCCGCGGGTCAAAAAGTTCTTGATCTGACCCCAAGCCTGTGCCAACTGCGGCGATGCAATGATGATAATGGCCTTTGCTCCGTGTTGACGAGCATAGGTGACCGGGTCAGCGTAATCGACACCCTTTGTACCGGTTAGATCCTTTTGCGTGACGCCGTCGGGCAGGCCGGTAAGATTACTGCCTCGCGGAAAGCCTTTGCCCGCAAGCACAACGATCTTGTCCTTAACATCTACGCCCTTGTAGGCGTCGATGCCCTTTGACTTGATCATCCAGCCGTTTCCTGCGAAGACGAGCGGCCCATTGACGGACGAATTACCGCTCATACGGAAAAAATCGTCTCCGAATTTATACGCTGTGCCGCCGATCGACAATGTATTATTTGCCGGATCGGTCGCTTGAGACGTAAGGGCGATCTTTTGAAAATAGGTGCCATTGTCACCGGCCGGTTTAAATCCCCAGCGTGAGAGGTTCATCGCGATGAATTTCGCGGTGGTGTCGAGTCCTCGAGAGGGCGTATTGCGGCCCTCCATTTCGTCCGAAGCGACAAAGTATAAATAATCGCTGAGCTGTTTTGCGGTCACGCCCTCGACGGTCTTTTTGGCGTCGGGCGATATCTTGATCGCCGGAGCCTGCGCAAATGCCGACTGTACGGCAAACGCAGCCACAAGCAAAAGTGCATTGATATTTCGTTTCATTAGTTCTCCTGAAATTTATTACAAAAGGATCGTTTTATACTACGAGTCAAAGCAGGATCATGTTTCGTTAACTGCCGACAACGGCGATCTTGAGCTTGTCGGCAAGGGTGAGCATTTTGTCACGGTCAAAGATGAGCGTTTTACCCGCGGTTACCGAGAGGCAAGTTGCTCCGGCGGCCGCCATCGTTTCGATCGTAGGCACGCCCACTACAGGTACATCAAAACGCATATCCTGATCGGGTTTGGCGACCTTGACGACCGTTAATTTGCCCTTAGCCAATTCGCCCGCACGACGGATCGCGGCATCGGTGCCCTCCATCGCCTCGACGGCAACACATGCTTTGCCTCTGACGACGACGGTCTGGCCGAGGTCGAGCCGCCCAAGTTCGTTTGCGATGTAAAGGCCGTATTCGATATTTCCGGCCTCGTCGTCAGACGGTTTTCGTTTTGATATCACGCCGGCGGGAGCGAGTTTATCTTTGATAAAAAAGGTCGAATCGATCAGCTCAATGCCCTCCGAAGCCATTTCGGCAGCGACGCCGCCTATCAGAGCATCGGTATTTCGGCGCGGCAGATTCCAGAGCATTTTGACCATACGCAGATCAGGCAATGCACCCGAAAATATCTGAACGTGTTTAACCTGGCCCGCCATTATCGCCTTTTCGACACCGTGTTTTTTAAAGAATGAGATCATCTTGCCCAATTGGCCGATGCCGACCCATTGGACATTAGCGGCGAGAGACTCGATGCGCGGATCGGTCTCTTCTTTAATAGCGACGACAGACAGTTCGACGCCCTGAGAGCGTGCGCCCTCAAGGACAAGAAAAGGAAAACTACCATTACCGGCGATCAGGCCGTAGTTCATGTTGCGATTATACTGATGAAATATTGATATAGCGGTAAAGATCTACTTTTTCGCCGTTAGGCAAGTTTATCATTTCCAGCCCTGAAAAACCGAGTTTTACGAGTAGTTTGCCGGAGGCAGTGTTGTCGAGTGTCGTGATCGCGTAGATGGTAGTAAGAGCGAGCTTTTCGCGGCCGTAACGCATTATTGCCGAGGCGCTCTCAAAGCCGTAGCCTTTGCCTTCGTATTCGGGAAGGAACGCAAATCCGATGTCCGGCCCGGGGAGCGTGTCGCGACGGACGAAACCGCATATTCCGATCGGTGTATGATCGGTCAAAAGTTCGACGGCATACAGGCCGAAACCGTTTGTTGCATAGCTTGGCTGATAGCGGTCTCTGATGAAATCAGCGGCCTCCGGTATCGTGCGGACATCGCGGTCGCCGATGTATTTGATGAATTTTGGCGTATTGAGCAGGCTGCAAATAAAAGCGGCATCACGATCTGTTTCCAGTTCGCGAAGCCGCAATCTCTCTGTAGTCAGTATATCCAAGTTACTCGGTAAAAGGTTCCATTTCGCCCGGCTTGCGGAGCATTTTATTTACCTCATCGAGATGGAGTTCCTCAAGGAGGATCATCTCACGGGCATATTCCTCGAGAGCAACGCTCTTGCCCTCGGTCTGAGAGAGCAGTTCATAATATGCCGCCAGCGTTGTACTTTCCTGCTCAAGGCTCTCGCGGAGAATGTCGCCGATATCATGCTTATGAGTCTCGAGCAGCGGGCCGATCTTGAGACTCGGATGTCCGCCAAGCATCGTTACAAATTCACCCGCTTTATGAGCGTGTGCCAAACTTTCTGCTCCATTACTCTTTAACCACGAAACGATCGGAATACGGTTGTACCCGAACACCATCAGGCTGTAATGCGTATAACGTACGACTCCGGCCAGTTCCAGTTCCATGATCTTATTAAGCGTCGCGATCACTGTGTCTTTGTCGATATTGTTCATAGTGCTCAAGATTATAGCGCACAAGATCGCGGAAGTGCTTTAATGACAATGATTTTCAAGAATATTGCAAATGACTTTCAATGATGACGGTAAGAGTGAAAAAATAGTTTTGCTAACAGCGGTCTCGATAAATGCCCGTCGATCTTTGCTTCTGCGCCTCTTTTGAGCGGTCTGTGAGAAGAATTAGTTTAGGCGTTCAGATATCCACTCCGGATCGCGGCGTTGATCTACTACGGCATAAACATTAATTTCATTGTTTTCAATCAGATAAAAGATAGAAGAAAGGAATTTTGATGCTGTCATTCGATGCTTTCCGAAATATACCGCATGCCCACCTGCTGAAAACTCTAATCGATCAATATCTTTCATGACCAAAGTGATAAAATATCGTCCTATTTCTTCGTCTTGGTTCTCGTAAAACCAGTAAGCATCAACGATATCTTACTGAGCTTCAGGCAGTATGTGAATTTTCATTTTTTCAGATGACTTGTTCGACGCAGAATTTCAGCTATTGCTTCTTCCCAATCAACAAATTTTGTTTCACCATTTGCCAAAGCCCTTTCCCTTTCTTCCAGTATCCTTAGGTGCAATTTGGGCGGAGGAGCATTTTCAACCCTTTCCTTCATTGCTTGTCAAAGAGCTTCCAGGAGCTCGGCTTGCTGCCTGGCAGTCATGTCTTCTATTGGAAGTATTGTCTGAACGGTCATAAACAAATTATAACGCATCATGCTGTGATCTTTTCACCATTTTCCGTCTGCTGTCGGGCGTGGTATGACGAACGCGTCAGCGGCGAGGATTCGACGTGTTTAAAGCCGAGATCCATACCAATGCGCTTCCACTCGGCAAATTCTTCGGGGGTGACATATCGTTCGACAGGCAGACGTTTTTCGTAAGGCTGAAGATATTGGCCGATGGTCATAATGTCACACGAGACCGAGCGAAGGTCACGCATGAGCTCGACGACCTCTTCAAATTCTTCGCCAAGCCCGGCCATAATGCCGCTCTTGGTCTTCATCTGAGGAAAATGAGCATCGCGAAACTTTGCCGATCTGTCCAAAAGCTCGAGCGTCTGTGCATATTTAGCATCAGGGCGCACACGGCGATAAAGGCGGGCGATCGTCTCTGTGTTGTGGTTGAGTACGTCAGGACGGGCATTAAGTACGTTATTCAATGCATCTTCGTCACCGTTAAAATCGGGGATAAGTACCTCGACCTTACATTCCGGATTCATCTGACGGACGGTTGTGATCGTGTCGGCCCAGTGCATCGAGCCGCCGTCGGGCAGGTCGTCGCGATTTACGGATGTGATGACCGCGTGTTTCAGGTCGAGATGTTTGACGGCCTCGGCGACATGTGTCGGCTCCATCGGGTCCAGATCCATCGGCTTGCCTTTGTTGACCGCACAAAAACCGCAATGCCGCGTGCAGGTATCGCCGCCGAGCATAAATGTCGCCGTCTTGTCTGTCCAGCACTCGAATAGATTTGGACATTTTGCTTCCTGACAAACGGTGTGGAGATTGAGGCCTTCGATCAGGTCGAGCACCTGATTTTGATTGCGCGGGTCGCCGAGTTTGATCTTGAGCCAATCCGGTTTTCGCAGCCTTTCGCGTTGCTTCCGATTAAGGAACTTTTGAACTAAAACACCTTCCTCGATCATAAACCTCGATTATACCGCGCAACGCCCTCAAATTACACACCGGCAGACGCTGCGTTCAAAAAGCACTTGACAACCGCTGATGTCGTGTCCTAAAGTGTTCACATTGACATCGCGTCAGCAGTTACAATGGCTGATGCAAATTACAGTGGCGATTTAAGGTTAACTTGCTCCACTAAAAAAACTGCTAAACAACTGCAAAGGCTTCTTTATTTAAAAAAAGCTCTCGTGCTTAAGTTAGCACGAGAGCTTTTTTTCGTTTTTGCAGTTGTCGGTAAAGAAATATATGACCGACCTATCCATTAATACAAGATCCGTTCACGCGGGTGAACGGAAAAGGGCACCGAAGGGCGTTCCGGCCGCAACTCCGATCTACGCTGCATCTTCTTTCATCTACGACCGCATCGAGGACATTGACAGCATTGTCGATGGCGACACTGACGGGTTTGTTTACAGCCGATACGGCAACCCGACAGTTGCCGCTTTTGAGGACGCCATTGCCGAACTCGAGAACGGTAAATTTGCTTACGCATACGGCTCGGGAATGGCGGCGATCCATGCGGCACTGCTTGCCTGCGAACTATCGAGCGGTTCGGCCGTGCTTATCTCTGCCGATGTTTACGGCTCGACACTGGAATTACTCTATACGATATTTGGAGCGTTCGGTGTAAAGGCCGTAACAGCTGACCTCAGCGATATTGACACTCTGCGGGCAAAGGCCGAGGAATTGAGGCCCGCCGCAGTGTTCTGCGAGACGCTCTCAAATCCGCTCTTAAAAGTATGTGATATCTCGGCCGCGGCTGAGGCGGCGCATGCGGTCGGGGCAAAACTGATCGTTGATAACACGTTCGCGACGCCATACCTCTGCCGGCCCATCGATCTCGGGGCCGACCTCGTGGTACATAGTGCGACGAAATATCTGGGCGGCCACGCGGACGCGACCGGCGGTGTTGTTGTCGCTGCAAATGAGTTTGATCGTCCGGCATTGCTGGGCGCATTGACACTCGCAGGCGGCGTGCTGAGTCCGTGGGAATCACACTCGATCCTGCGCGGGCTAAAAACACTCGGCTTGCGTCTGGAGAAGCAATGTTCAAATGCCGAGATCCTCGCTGAACGGCTCAAAGGCCTGCCGCAGATAAGCGATGTCATATATCCCAAACACTTCGCGGGCGAAGCGGCGAATATCCTTGACAGGATCTTTCATTCAGAGAGTCGAGGAGCGATCGTCACGATCCGTCTGGCGGACGATACGCGCGAGGCTGCGTACAGGTTCTTAAATGCACTTGATCTCTGTACACGTGCGGCGAGTGTGGGCGATCTTTTTACGGGCATCGTTCATCCGGCGACCGCGACGCATCGCGAACTTTCACCCGCAAAGCGCGCCGCTATCGGCGTAACCGAAGGGCTGATCCGCATCTCGGTCGGCATCGAGGATATCGATGATATCTACAACGACATCGAACAAGCACTCATCTTTTCGGCACGTAAGCCCGCAAATGGCGTGACATCGGCGACCGTATTTGAGGAGACACGGCTGATCGAGATCCGCTGCTTAGAGGCCGCGGCCCAAATATCATGATAGAAATAAGCGAAAAAATAATCGATGACATTAACACGCATGCCGAACGCGATTATCCGCACGAATGCGGCGGAATGCTCATCGGCAGATTTGAGAATGGGCACAAGACGGTATTTGAGACGTTTCCGCTTGCTAATGCCCGCGAGGAAAAGGACCGTCACGACCGTGTACTTATTTTGCCAACGGATGTTCTACGGGCCGAACGCCATGCTCGCGACAGCGGGTTGGATGTTGTCGGCTATTATCACTCGCATCCTGATGATACTGCCATACCGTCGCAATACGATCTCGATCATGCTCTGCCGGTCTGGTCATACATCATTGCTTCGGTTCGCCGCGGCAATGCGGTAGATCTCAGATCGTGGCAGATGGAAAATGACCGTTCCCGGTTCAGCGAAGAGCATATCGATCTGAGACAGGCGGCGAGGGCGTGATCTTATGAGGATCTAATTCCAAAAGATAAACACATACTTTCAGATAACGGAGTTATAAATAAATGGCGATCACAATAGTTATACCAACACCGCTGAGACAGTTTGCCGGCGGCAGGTCAGAGGTCGAGGTTTCGGCGGCGACAGCGGGCGATGCTCTTAGAGAACTGACGACCGAGCACGGCGAACTTCGCAAGCATCTTTATAATGAGCAGGATAAACTGCGTAATTTTATCAACGTCTATGTCGGCGATGAGGACATTCGCCATCTTGACGGAGCCGAGACCGCTGTAAAAGACGGCGAAACGATAATGATCGTACCGTCGATCGCAGGCGGCAGCGGTGTCGGGCACGCGCGGGCGACGGAGCTGCCTGTACTTTCAAATGAAGAGATCGCCCGCTATTCACGGCATCTGATCTTGCCTGAGGTCGGTCTCGAGGGGCAGCGAAAGCTGAAAAATGCCCGTGTACTGACGATCGGCACAGGCGGACTCGGTTCGCCGCTCGGGCTGTATCTCGCGGCGGCAGGTGTCGGTACGCTCGGAGTCGTCGATTTTGACGTTGTCGATGAATCGAACCTTCAGCGGCAGATCATTCACGGTACAAAGGACATCGGCCGATCTAAGATCGACTCGGCACGCGATCGCCTGAACGACATAAATCCGAACACAAGGATAGAGGCATTTGACACACGGCTGACGAGCGAGAATGCTCTCGAACTGTTTCTTGAGTTTGATGTCGTGGTCGATGGCACTGACAATTTTCAGACGCGTTATCTGGTCAATGACGCGTGCGTATTGACCGGAAAGCCCAACGTTTACGGCTCGATCTTTCGTTTTGAGGGACAAGCGAGTGTGTTTTGGGCTGAAAAAGGTGCGTGTTATCGATGTCTCTATCCCGAACCGCCGCCGCCGGGATTGGTTCCGTCATGTGCTGAGGGCGGCGTTCTCGGCGTACTGCCGGGCATCGTCGGTACGATCCAGGCTAACGAAGTATTAAAGGTCATCCTCGATGCCAAAGGGATATTGCTCAACCGCCTGCTGCTATTCGATGCGTGGAAGATGGCGTTTCGCGAACTCAAACTCCGCAAAGATCCAAATTGCCCGCTCTGCGGCGAGAACCCGTCGATCACGGAACTCATCGATTACGAACAGTTCTGCGGTCTTAAGAATGTCGCCGAGCCTGCGCCGCAATTTGAAGAGATCTCTGCAAAGGAGCTTAAAGCGTGGCTCAACGGACAGGTCGATCTGCAGCTCATCGACGTTCGCGAGCCGTACGAATACGAGATCGCCCGCATCGAAGGGTCAAAACTCATTCCGCTCGGCGAGATCGTCAACCGCATCTGCGAGATCGACAAAACAAAAACCACGGTCGTCCAGTGCAAAGGCGGCGTCCGCAGTGAAAAGGCCATCGGTTTTCTCAAAGACGCCGGTTTTGAAGGACGTCTCATCAATCTCACCGGCGGCATTAGTGCGTGGTCGGATGATGTCGATCAGAATGTTGCGAAGTATTGATTGCGTTTTTTAGTCAAATTGGTTATCGGGAAACCCGATAAACCACTTGCGATTTAGTTTCAGTCAATGTAAGATGCTCTCGGTTTCTCTCAGCCACTGCTCAGGGACAACCTCACAAAACTAACTCAAAACGGAGATGTTACAATGATTAAAGTTACAATGATTAAAACGGCCTGTGGCCTCTTCCTGATCTTGATGATCAACGCTGTGGGTTTCGCCCAAAGCGAGATCGTAAATAGAATGGACTCTACCATCGATTTACAAAACACCTCCACAATCTCTTTTGACAACCCGCTCCTACAATTGACGACGATCAAGGATAACTCGGGTCTTTCTCAGAAGTTTCAACTCTCATTCCTTTTCCCGTTGACACTAGCCTCCGAGTTGAATAAAACATCGCTGAAAATTACTGCCTTTAGTCCTAAGGGAAAAGTTCTTGGGATGTCGATATGGCATTCTTTGCCGGTTGCTTTCGGCGAAAGTAAAAGGTCAGGTATGGGGACAATGCTTCTAGATTTGAATCCCGAATTAAGCAAGGCGGCTCGATTTACAGGTGTTTTTGGAACGGCTGAACCTGGTTGCAGCGACAACCTTCTTGAACCCCCTGGCGGAGACTGTGCGGCTTGCACAGATTCTGCAAGCGCCGTTTGCGGAACCGGTAGAGTTGCTAGCGTAAAATGTTCTGTGCTCAGCACGGGTTACTCTTGTGAGTTTACCTGTAAGCCTTAGGCTAAATTGCGGTAACGAGTCTAAAAAGGTTGCGAAGTTTTTCGCGACCTTTTTTATTTGGTAGCGGCTTATTTCGAGACGAGAGAGTTTTTTTATTCGTTATTCAATATTTGAGTGTTGTACGATATGAAAGCTAACGCGGTTGAGCTATCCACAGAAAGAAAACAACAGAAGCGGCTGCCGTAGCTTCGGCAGCCGCTTCTGTTGTTTAATGATCTGCCGTTACTTCAACCTTCCGCTGACGGCGTCCCAGTCGATATTCGAAAAGAATGCTTCGATGTATTTCGGACGGTCGGCGGGGGCGTAGTCTTTGATCCAGGCGTGTTCCCACACGTCCATGATGAGGATCGGCTTAAATCCGGCGACATTGCCTGTCTCATGCAGGTTGATCCAGTGGTTCGAGATCGCGCCGTTTGACGGGTCCTGATAGACGGCCGCCCAGCCGACGCCGCGCATCTTGCCGGTGGCGTTAAAATCGGCTTTCCACACGTCATAGCTGCCAAAGCTCTTTTCGGCGGCGGCATAAAATGCAGTATCTTTATTAGCATCGCCGGTGCCCTGTTTTTTCATATTCTCAAAGTAATATTCGTGCAGGACCATGCCGTTGTATTCAAAACCGAAACGGCGCTTGAGTTCGCTGAAAGCGGCGACGTTCTTGGCGTCGAGATTGCCGCTGTTGATGAGTTCGGCGATCTGTGAGTTGAGAGAGTTGGTGTTGGCTACATATCCTTCGTAGAGTTTGAAATGCATCGCGAGTGTCTCATTGGAGATGCCGTTGAGGTCGCTCAGATCAAAGGATCTAGCTGTGTAAACTGTATCGAGGCCCATTTTTCTTACTCCTTTTTCAAAAAACAATTATACAAATGCGATCTTCGTCATTCTGTAATGCGGATGACGGAGTTTACGGGGTGTCTTCGTCAGCGGGACGCGGCCCTGCGTCAAGGCCGTCAACGCTGACCTGACGAATGACCTTTACATTAAGGTCGCCGTCGCAGCGGATCTGACACGAAAGACGCGTATTTTCGCCAAGATCGGTCTTGGTTGAAAGTATAGCTCTCTCGGGATCGCGGATGTCGCCCGGTTCGCCCGAGATCACCTCGACGCGACACGTCGTGCATCGAGCGTTGCCGCCGCATCGATGAAGAATATCGATGCCATTATCCTCAAGTGCAAGCACGAGTTTTTTGCCCTGCGGGGCGTCAAAAGTAACTGTTCCGGTGGCCGTTTCGGCCATGATCTGTGGCATTAATAATTCCTCTGGTTGCAGTAAGTTGCAGAGATCTGCATAAAAACTGTCGTCAGATGCTCAATATCTGATCGTTGTTCTATCTTAAATATTGAGCAAGTGACAGCAGCCTTTGCGAGATCTCGGCTAGCTCTGAGTATATGTTATCAAAAATAGACTTGTCGATGTATGCGATCTTTAAGCAAGGTTGAGAGAGTTAACAGATCCATAATTTTTGAGCGTTGTCAGCGGGCTGTGGGTAATTATCTGCAACCCTTGTCAACTTCAATTATCTCCGATCGCGACCTTTTCGCGGTTGGCGTTGATGGCGACAAATGTTACTTCGGCTTCGGTAACTTTTACTTTTTGGCCCTTGCTGCCAAAGCGTTCGGCCTCGACATCGACGTGGATGGTAATAGATGTGCGGCCGACCTTTAGGGTTTCGGCATAAAAGCTGACAAGGTCGCCGATAAAGACAGGTTCGTGAAAGATGACCTCTTTCATCGCGACGGTCACAAAACGGTCGTGTTTTGTGTGCCGTACGGCCTCGACACCGCCGGCGACGTCGATATAGCTCAATATTATTCCGCCAAAGACCGTGCCGTGTGCGTTAGTATCACGCGGCATCATCGTTAAGCGTATTGCCGCGTCTCTTATAGGTTCTTGTTCCATAAATAATTTCAAACTGGATATGCCGGATGAGAATGATAAAGAATTATTTTCTTATCCCGTTCACCCTGTAGGGATGTTCTTTTTGACCCATGACCGCACGGTATCGCGCAGATCATTAAGATGCTCGTCAAAAAAGTGGCCGCAATTTTGGAAAATAACGACCTCGGCGTGCGGAATGCGGTCGGTCAGCGACCGCAGGCTCTCGACGGTACAGAACTCGTCGCGGTCGCCGTGAATGAATAATATAGGCTTTTTGACGGCCGCGAGAAAGTCAAAGTCTTTGTATTTATCAACGGGTGTGCCGATCGAGATGAGGCGTTTGATACGGTCGTCATCGACACCGGCCTGCATACCGGTACGTGTGCCGAAAGAAAATCCCGCGAGCGTCATATCTTCGCCGGGATATTCGCCTGCCATATAATTAACGGCGTCCTTAACATCTTGTACGCCGCCCGCGACCTCGGCGGCAACGTCGTGTTCGCCCGTCGATGAGCCGACACCGCGAAAATTGAATCTGAGCGTTGTCAGCCCCGCATCGACCAAACCGGCCGCCGCACGAAATACGACCTTATTATGCATCGTGCCGCCGCCAAGCGGATGCGGATGACAGACCACGCCAACACCTCGCCGCGTGCCGGACGGCTCTTTTAAGATCGCCTCCAACTCACCATGCGAAGCCGGGATCATGAGATTACCTTTCGGGTACATACTAGAATCGTAAATTTTTCTGCATACTTTTAACAAGTTGAGTTTTTTAGAGACCTGGTCAGCCGCATACCAAAAACTCTTTTTGTCAGTGAATATAGCTCTTGAGTAGGGTGCGCAGAGTCAATGTATAGCTGAAAATATGTAAATACCGAAATGAAGCAAGCGGCGGTTCGATAAATACTGTGCGTTCGTGTTATTTTTTCTCTTGATACATTACGTATTTTTCTCGACCGATGAACGAAAACGACAGCGAATTTTCTTCGCAAGAACCAGTAAAAAAGCAATCCTGGAGCGAGTTTTTAAACAGTGAACACGCGACACGCGTAGTTTATCTGATATTCGGCTTGCTGGCGGCGGCGATGGTGATGATCTATCTGCAGACGCGGACAGACGCGATCTGCTGCGGTGACTGGGATGGTTATTATCATATTCGCTGGAGTTCAATGCTCTGGGACAATTTCAGTCACGGCAAATGGCTGCCGACATTTGAGTGGCTGCCGCTGACGGTGCTTGATCCGCAGGATTATGCCGATCATCATTTTCTTTTTCATTTGCTGCAGATACCCTTCCTCTGGTTCTTTGAACCGGTGACGGCGGCAAAGATCTCAACGATCTTTTACGGAACGCTCGCGATATTTTCGGTCTATTGGCTGATGTATCGCTATGAGGTCAAGAATATGCTCATCTGGTTCGCCGCATTGATGTGCTGTGCGAACGCATTTTTTTACCGGATGAACATGGGCAAGGCACCGCCGCTCACGATCATTATTACGATCGTCGGTATTCATCTGCTCTTTCAGCGAAAGTATATTTGGCTGCTGCCGCTGATGTTCGCGTTCGTTTGGACGTACAGCCTGTATCCGCTGCTGTTTCTCGCCGCGGTGATCTGGACGGTAATTATTATTTGGAACGAGCGCCATTTCGAATGGCGCCCGCTCGCTTATACCGGTGCAGGATTGGTATTGGGAAATGTCATCAATCCATATTTTCCGAATAACATCTATCTCTTCCTCGAACATTTTATCGAAAAGTTCAAGATCGGCAGTGATTATGTCGTAGCGGTCGGCGGCGAATGGTATCCGTACACGGGGCAGGAATTGCTGACCGATTTTCCGATAGCGATCGGAGCGATGATACTCGGCTATATCCTTTTTGCTCCAAAGAATGGCAAGCTGCCTGAAAAAGCATCATTCTTACTCGCATTCGCGTCGATATTGGTCGTCGGGCAATTTCGTTCAAAGCGTTATGCCGAGTACTTTCCGCCATTTGCGATATTATTCGCGTCGTTTGCATGGCAAGCGTTTACGGCACCGAAAGTTCTCGAGCTGCCTGACGATTTTCAGCGGGAACTCGATCCGTATCTCGATAAGGGCGTTGCCGCCCGCAGCACTTGGGATGTGGCCAGGACGACCGCGACATGGGTTGTCGGTATTTCTCTAGGCATCTTTGTCCTGGCAAGCACGATCGGATTTCATAAATGGGGGCTGGACATCAACGGCACTGCCGAAAATATAACCTCGAACGATCACAACGATAAATATCGCCGTGCGATGGAGTTCGCAACAGGGCTGGATGAGACCGGTGCCGAAAATATACCTAAGGGCGAACTGATATTTAATTGCGGCTGGGACGATTTTCCGAAACTGTTCTTTCACGACACAAAACATCGGTACGTGTACGGCCTCGATCCGAATTATCTGTACTCGAAAAATCCTGAGCTTTACAAACTTCTCAAGGATCTGACCGAGGGCAAGATCGACGATCCCGCTCCGCAGATACGCGATAAATTCGGCGCTCATTACATCTTTACCGATGCGAAAGAGAATGTCGATATGGTCGCAAAAGCTCTCGACAGCGGTTGGGCGGAGATGATCTATGAGGACGATGAGGCACGCATTCTAAAGATACGCGACGAAAAAGGCGAACCGCCAAAAGCCGCGATCGAGGATGATAAACCCGAAACGCCCGATGAAAAGAAACAGCTTGACGAGATGGAAAATAAGGACAAGGAAAATACACGGTCCAATGACGCCAACGTCAACGATGACGATCCGGATGATAATGATAACTGATCGCTTATGACGAATTTTTCAAAGATCGCCATTCTGTCGGCCGCGTTGCTGTTATCTGCGTGCGGGGCAAATGAGACCGTGCTTAAGGACGGCAAGCCCGACCCGTCGGCGACCCCTTCGGCAGAACAGCCGACATTAAAGGGCGTTGCCGCGGATGTCGAGGCGATGAAAACTGCCAATTTCACAAATATTATGGTCGTAAGGCGGACGGACGGCGGTAAATTTGACGCGGACGACCGCCGTGCGTTGAAAGATCTCACGGGCGGAACGATGACGCCTTATCGCCGCGTGGCTGCTGATGATGAGACCGCATTTACGCTTGCCGCCAACTCAGCGATGCCGCCGGTGCCTTTTGAAAAGCTCTCAAAGCGGTTTGCGGTCGAGGTAATAGTCTCGACACCGTATGCAGCCGCAAATACTAACGCTAACGCCGCCAACAGCGCGAAAGCCAACACCTCGCCGAAAAAATAAGGTATAGTCTCTCTTAAAAAAAGATGGCAGCCGAACCAAACGAAGATCAGCAGGTGATATTGACCGATACAGAGGCTAACGATGTCGATGCGGTCATCGAGGTCGTCGAGCATCGTCCGATGATATTTGACCCGAAATGGCCGTCGGCGCGTACGATCGCACGTGTTGTGATCGTGACGATGGTGCTGATCTTTGTCGGGCGTGCCATCGAGTGGGCGGCCGCCGAGCTGCTGACGCTTTTCTTTCTGCTATTCCTCTCGATATTTTTTGCTTATCTGATCGCTCCGCTGGTCAAACTCGTGCGGCGGCCATTTAAGGCGTATGGGGTCGAGCAATATATGCCCCGATCATTGGCGATCGTCGTGGCGTATGTCGTCGTCTTTTTGGCGCTGTCATGGGCGGTGTCAAACGTCGCCCCGCGAGCAGCGGAACAGGCAAGGGAATTTAGCGCCAATCTGCCCGCTCTCAGCGTGTCGGTAAAGGCAAAGCTCAACGACCTTAATAACCGTTTTGAGCGCCTGCGCCTGCCCGAGGACAGACAAAAAGAGATCACCGATAAACTCACCGAAATGGGGACGGAATTGGGGTCGTCGGTGACGGCGTTCGTCGGTTCGCTGCTGCTTACGACCGCGACGTATCTGCCGTGGTTCTTTTTGATACCGATCCTCGCGTTCTTTTTTTTAAAGGACGTAAATCATTTCAGGCTGTCGATATTGCGGATGTTTCCGGCCGGGCCGTATCGGGTGCGTGCCGAGGCGATCATGCAGGATGTTAACTCGACACTTGCCGCATATACGCGTGCACAATTAACATCGTGTTTTCTGATCGGGCTTTTGTGTACGATCGCATTCTATGTGCTTGGGGTCAAGTATGCGCTGCTGCTCGGCATACTTGCGGGCGTGTGCGAATTTGTTCCGCTCATCGGCCCGCTCGTGATCGGCATTTCGGTCGTGCTGATCGCGGCCTTTGGCGATGACCCGTTCAAAGCGATATGGGTCGCGTTATTCCTGATCGTACTGCGGATCGCACAGGACTATATCTTTTATCCGCGTATAGTGCGCGGCGGCATTCATCTGCATCCGCTGATGATAATCTTGTCAGTGCTGGCGGGCGAACAATTGGCCGGTATTCCGGGCGTGTTTCTCTCGATACCGATCGTCGCGGTCGGTTTGGTACTATATCGCAATGTGCTTGATCATTTTGGCAGCCGCAGCCTGTTCGCATCATTAATCGAGGAGAAAGAGGCCCAGCCGAGTAACGAATTAACTTAAAAATGTACTATTTCGGACTATTGATCGGATTTTTTATTCTGCTGATTGTGATCTGTTTGGTGATCTACATTCTGCTTGTGAAATTCTTTTATTGGGGCGACAGATCCGAGTCGCGAAAAAAGCCAAAGCCGCCGCTAAAGTAATGACGCAAATTTTGTCTCGTCCGAGATGATCGTCTGATTTTCAACCACAAAACATGGCATCGTCGAGCGCAGCCCGTCAAATTTTACCGCATCTTTTGCCGTGGTGACCAGATACTCGGCACCGGCATTCTTTGCGAGTTTTTCGATGAGAGCAACGTCGGCGGGCGAGTATTTATGATGGTCCTTAAACGACCTTTCGCCGGCAAGCTGGAAGTTGTCCGATCGCAGCTGTCTGAAAAAATTCTCAGGTTTTGCGATCCCGCAGAATGCAAATGCCTTGGTATGTGCCAGGCCTGAGAGGCCGTTTTGCCGTGAGCTTTCGTCGTCATTGCCGAGATATGAGCCGATCTCGCGAAGCGATCTCATACGGCTCGAACACGTAAAGATCGGAATGCCCGGAGCATATCTTTCGATCTCGCCGCGGATCGTGCTGAGGTCAATGGCCTGTTCGGCACGTGTAATGACGATCGCGGATGCTCGCCTTAAGCCCTCGAGCGGTTCGCGTAAACGGCCGACGGGCAGCAATCTTTCGCCGCCGAAAGGGTCGGTCGCGTCGATACAGACGATATCGACATCGCGTTTGACCTGTCGATGCTGAAATCCGTCATCAAGCACAAAAACAGAAACGCCATATTCATCTTTTGCCCATTTGCCGGCGGCCGTGCGATCGGCGTCGGCGATGATGACCGCTTTGCCTGCAAGCCGCCGTGCGAGTTCGACAGGTTCGTCACCGGCGATAGAGGTGTCGAGTGTCGAGGTGCGTCCGTCAGTTACTATGACGCGCCGTTTCTCATTCTTACGGCCGTAGCCTCGTGTCAGGATGCAGACGCGCTTGCCTCGGGCGGCCATCATTTCAGCGATCTTAATGACAAGCGGCGTTTTTCCAGTTCCTCCGGCGGTAATGTTGCCGACGCTGATGGTGCGCGCCTCAAGGCCGTGCGAAGCGGTTCGCCCGTCGTCAAAGCGGGCGTTGCGGGCAACGATGATCTTTTTATAAATAGCCGCGAGGAGGCCGTACATGCGGGTTCGATTATCGAATATCGAAAGGCGATTTTCAATTTTTTACCGCAGACGTCAGCCTTTTTTGTTGGTTAGCTGGACAAGCCTGTCGAGCTTATTCTGAGCCTGGCCGCTGTCGATGCTTTGTTCGGCGAGGCGTGCGGCGTGCATCGGATCCTTGGCCAGGCCGCCGACCAGGATCGCCGCCGCCGCATTCATCACGATCAGCGAACGAGCTTCGTCGCGGCGTTGACTGCTGAGAACCTCACGGATGATGCGTGCGCTTTCTTTTGATGTATTTGCCCTGAGATGATCGATCTTTGCTGGCTTTAGGCCAAAATCTTTTGGTGCGATCTGAAAACGCCGTGTCTGAGTGCCGACGGTCTCAGCAACTAGGGTCGGGCCGGACAATGTTAATTCATCAAGGCCGTCATTACCGTGCAGTAGCCATGCCCGATCGGTCTTGAGCAGTGACAGAGCCTTTGCCGCCGGCTCGACCAGCGACGGATGCCACACGCCGACGACGTAACGCGAGACGCCGGCCGGATTTGCCAGCACGCCGAGCAGATTGATGATGGTTCTGATACCGAGGCTGCGGCGGACCTCGCCGACGCGTCTGAGCGAAGGGTGAAATTTTGGTGCAAACAAAAATGAGAATCCGACGCCGTTAATGCTCGTCTGTGCGACGGACGGTTCGCTGGCGACCTTGATGCCGAGGTCGGTCAGTACATCCGCACTGCCGACGCGTGTCGTCACACCGCGATTACTTTGTTTTGCGACCATCAGCCCGGCGCCTGCGGCGACAATGGCTGCGGCGGTCGAGACATTGAATGTTTTTGCCGTTGACGAACCGGTGCCGCTAATATCGACCGCATTCATCTGCGAAGCCTTGATATGGATCGCCTGTTCGCGGATCACAGCGGCCATACCGGCGATCTCCTCAAAAGTTTCGCCCTTTGCCGTTAATGCCGTCAGGGCACCGGCGATCTGATTTGAACCGGTACGGCCGTCGGTCAGAGCACGAAAAAAGGCCGTTGATTCCTGCAGGTTGAGATCCTCGCGGCGTATGAGCTTTGCGATGAAGGGAAAAAGCGGAGTTTCCGCTCTCGGATTAGAGGCTGAAACCGGGGCTGACATCAGCCAGTCGGTCTTATTACTCGACATAAGATGTATAGGGGAGAAGAACGAGGAAGCGGTACTCAAGGCAAATGCCCGCACTTATAATATCTCAGAGTGTGAGGAAGTTTTGCAATATTTTTTTACCGTGTCCCGTTAAGATCGACTCAGGATGAAACTGGACGCCCTCGATCGTCATTTCGCGATGACGCAGTCCCATCACCAGCCCGTCGGGCGAAACGGCAGAGATCTCAAGCTGATCCGGCAAGCTGTCGCGGGCGACGACGAGCGAATGATAGCGTCCTGCGGTAAAGGGCTGAGGCATTTCCGCAAAGATGGTCTTGCCGTCATGAGTGACCTCAACGGGCTTTCCGTGAACAGGTTCGGGAGCACGTATGACGGTTCCGCCAAAATATTGGCCGATCGCCTGATGTCCGAGACATACGCCGAGTATCGGCACTCTTCCGGCAAATCGCTCGATCGCGGCAAGCGAAATTCCGGCCGAGTCAGGGTCGCCCGGCCCCGGAGAGATCAGCAGACGGTTCGGCTGGAGAGTAGAGATATCATCTATCGAGAGTTCGTCATTGCGCACCACACGCATCTCTGTGCCTAATTCGCCGAGATATTGGACGAGATTGTAAGTAAACGAATCGTAGTTGTCGATGACCAAAAGCATATCCGATCATAAGATTATCAGACCGGAGGGCAGTTGCAGAATATCGCCGTGCGAACGTATGATAACTCGTTAGATCCACTTCGTCTCCATAGACCTGTTCGTCCACGAGGGAATTATGCTTAATCGACTCCTTCGCCGTGTTGCGGCCCTACTCGTTCTTTCCATACTGTCCATTGCCGTCGAGGCTCAAATTGCCGCCGAACCGACGCCTTCGCCTTCGCCAACACAGATGAGTACTAAGGAAAGTGCGGAGTTCCGTTCGTTCATAGACGATACCTTGCGTGAGATCAACGGTGTGCGTCTGCCCGAAAATCGACTTTCGTTCAACGCCGAGGCGGCATCGCTGCTTTGAGATATCGACGAAACGGCTGCGCGCAAGATCTTTGCTGACGTCTCAGCCGATATGGCACAGATCATAACTCAGACAAATGCCGTGATCTCTCAAGAGGACGTCGATCTGGCCGGAAAATACGTCTTTAGCGCTTTTGGCGGAGGTAGAGGGTCGGAAAATATGCATAAATTGCGTCAGGTGTACTCGATACGCGATCAGATCGCCGGTTCGATGGGAGCTTGTGATCCGGAGCTTGCGATAACCTTTATTACGATCACATCTGCAATGGCCTCGATCCCCGATATCGTGGATGGACTGCAGAAAAGCGACGTTCGCCTACTTTCGCGACTGGCGGTCACGATGGCAAAGCGTGACCCGTCAAAGGCTCTCGAAATTGGCCTTGCATCTTTGAAAAAAGGCCTTTCAGAGGATCATATTGCCTTACTCAAAACACTCGCCTCATCAGACAAAAAGGCTCTTGAGAAATTTGCTTCAGCTATCGTTGACAAGGTCCGTGCGGACAGCGACGGCCCGGACATCTGGATGCTGCGATCGCTATTGACAGCAGCAGATGATAATTATCGGGCAACAGCCAGCGGCGGTGCGCGGTACTTTGACCAAATGCAGATGCGCGAGATCGCGACCGTTTTAGCCAAAAAGGCAGTGGATGATGGTTATATGTTATCGTTGGATCTGATCGAGCGGTATGCCCCGGCCAGTTATGCCGAAATGTCGGCAAAGATGAGAATCAAAGGACGGGGCTGGAGCAATGCGAATGCCGCTGTAGCTAATGCGATGGCAAATGCCGCAGCTAGAGCAGATGTCGCAGATGCCTACAGCCAAAGCCCTGAAGAAAAGGCTCGCGAAGAGCGGCAAAAACGTTATCAGGATGAGCAAAAGGAACGCGGAGATGCCGTTGAAGCGGTCGCAAAGATGGACGGTAAAATGTCCGCCGCCGAACGTCAAAAGCTGATCGACAGGGTACACGCCGTTATCGCCAGATCACGCAATAGAGCTGAGAATGCAGGTTATCTCGCAATAACGGCTTACGGTGTGAACACGGTCGGTGATAAGGCAACCGCTCTTGAACTGCTTAGAGAAGCTGACGGTTATCTCAACCCCGACCCGCGTAATTATGAAGACTTTATGTCTTCGTGGGCGGTCGCTACGGCTTATGCCGAGATCGATACTGAGCAAGCTTTTAGCCGTGTCGAGATGATCGTATCGCGTCTCAACGAAACAGTTAACGCAGCTGCTAAGGTTGCCGAGTTCATCGATACTCGCAACGAGATCATATATGACGGCGAATTTCTGCTCGGAGCATTCGGCGGCAGCGAGGCCCGCTCATTGAGCGGTATGATGACGGCATTTCGATCGCCGGTGCGTAAAATGGGTAAATTTGACTTAGTCCGGCTTAAGGCTATCACTGACAGGATCGATCGCCCCGAGGCTCGCGTTTTTATTAAGCTTTTTGTGCTCAAGGCACTTACAGGCGAGGATGTAAAAGGGTCGCTTTATGATATAAGCCGATCTGAAGAGATCTATTAAATTAACCTAGACTCGTGCCAAGCAGCCAGTGGCCGCCGTCAACGACGAGCGTGACACCGGTCACATAGCTTGCCGCCTCTGACGTGAGAAAGAGAGCGGCATTTTCTATATCTCTGATCTCACCGAAACGCCGGACGGGAATACGTCCTTTTGCCATTTCAAGCATTTCAGGGTTCATCAGACGTTTAAATCCCTCAGTGTCAGCGATCGGGCCGGGCGCAATGCCATTCACGCGAATGCCGTAGCGGCCCCACTCGACCGACAAATTACGGGTTATGGCATCGACGCCGGCCTTTGCGGCCGAAACGTGTATCTGCATCGGTGTCGCCAGATAATGCAGCGTCGCCGAAATATTGAGGATCTGGCCTTTTGACTCTTTTAAAGCCTCAAATGCGGCACGACAGACATTAAATGTGCCCTTTGTATCGATATCGACAACTGTCCCGAAACCGTTTGCCGACAGCTCATCTGCTTTGCAGAGAAAATTTCCCGCGGCACCATTCACGACAATATCGATCTTGCCGTAATGCTCGACGGTTCGCTTGATCGCGGCCTCGACGGCGTCGTAATTACGCACGTCGGACGGAATTGCGAGACATTCGCCGCCATTTTCTTCGATATATTGGCGTTTGGCGATGAGGTTCTCTTCTCTACGGCTTGTGATCGCAAGCTTTGCTCCGTGCTCAAAGAACGCACGTGCGACGCCGCCGGTTATGCCTGTTGCTCCGCCGGTGACGAACACTACCTTGCCTTTCAATATTTCGCTGTTGAATACTTGGCTCATAGTTCTTCGGATCCTAACATAGTAATTTTACCGCAGATGTCGGCAAAAGATCATAGAGCAGGAAATACATTACGGCAGCATCATACGTTTCGCCGTCCGGCGATCTCATTTGCTCTGATCTCTGTTTGTCTGTGGCTGATCTTTCTTTTTTCCTGCACTAAGCAGCCTACTGATATTCGTTCGCTCGTTCCGGCTGACACGCTTGTTTATCTCGAATCAAATGATCTTGCCGCAACTCTGCAGCCGATCCTTGATAGTAAGGCGTTTCGCGAGGCCTCCACGACCCAGCCTGATCTCACGTCTTTAAAGGGCGTCCGGATCGCCGTTGCGATCACGGGATTTGAAACAAAGGAAGAAAAGCTCAACGACGAGCAAAGTGTCGGCAAGGTCCAGCCGCACTTTGTCGCGGTGATCGATACGCACGCGTGGAACTCGGCCGCGAATGCATTTGTCGAGAAAAACCTCGGCAGCTTTGTCGAGGACATCTACGACAGCAAGCCCAAGCTCGAAAAAAGTGATAAGGACGGCGGCAAATCTTACACATGGACCGCAGAGGACGGCCGTAAGGCGTTCGCAGTGGTCATCGACGGCCTCGTCTATTTTGCCAACGACGCGTCCGCCATCGACAAGTGCCTGGCCGTAAAACGCGGCGAATCCGACAGCTTTGCATCGACCGGCAAACTTCCTTCGCCGGATAAAGACACGCTTGCCTCCGGCTACGTCTCCACCGAGGGTGTCGCCCGGATCGCCGATCTCGCCGCGTTAAAATTCGCCTCCGACGCCAGCGACGAGTTCGAGATCCAAAGTGCGATCGCAGGGTTATTGCCAAAATTGGTACGTGAGTCGATAAGCGAGATCAGATGGACTTGCAAAAGCTCCGCCGATGGCATCATAGACAGCTATAACGTCGAGCTTTCCCCGACCGTTGCCGCCGAACTCTCAGATTCATTTCGCGTTAAAGATTCAACGCAGAATGTCCCATTTCAATGGGTGCCGTCGGGGGCCTCGTCGGCGACTCGATACAATCTCGGCGAGCCTGAAAGGGCTTGGGGCAGCGTGCTGGCGATCGTTCAAAAGCTGCTCGATCCTTCCGCCGCCGGTATTTTTAAATTGGCGTCCGGCAGCTTTTTTGAGCCATATGGAATAGCTGATCCCGAGAAATTTTTTGATTCCGGGGTATCGGTTATCGAGACCGCCAACTTCTCGGATGATGGCGATCGACCCGTCATGATGGCCTCGACATTCGTTGATGAGGGAAAACTCCACGCGTCACTTCTGCCGGGACTACGCGACCAAAAAAGAGATGGTATTCGCCAAACCGAAGACGGTGAAACGGCTGCCTTTCAACTCGATTTGACGCTCGTTGCCGGCGAAAGCCAGGCGATCAGGTCCCTATATCCGTATTTCATCTCTTCGGAACGTAAGAATTCGGTTGCCGGCGTCTTGCCGGCCTCGGTGGACAAGAATGCGATGATACTGACGTACGGCACTGACAATTCGTCTGCGACCGGAGTTGCAAAGATGTTCAGCGGTAAGGACAACGCCTCGCGGAAGGTCGGCTCAAGATATTTTGTCGAGACGAGCGTGTCCAAGTCCGGCATCACTCGAAAGACTACCTCTGAGATCGGTTTCGTCGGATGGCTGATCGCACAATTTGGGAATGAGTGAATCGTGTCGGTACCACCTGCGGTAGCGGGTGGTACCGACATGGCAACCTGGACCGCGGCCTGCCGGATTACTTCTTTTTTGCGGCGCGTTTTAGTTTGCGGACGTTTTGTTCGATCCAGAGTTCGGCGTGGTTGTAATATGCAAATTTTTTTTCATCGCGTTTAAATGCGGCGGTGTGATTGTATCGTCGGCCGTTGATGTGTTTGGTCGGATGATAGATGTGGAGCATTTCGTGAAACAAGACATATGCGACAACATATCGAGGCACGGTGCGGTTGTCGAGTGATCGGCTGATCGCGATGTGGCCGTGCGTCGCATCGTGATGGCCAAGGATGCGATAGGTCTTTTTTGCGGACCATGTAAGTACAGGTTTTTTGAGAGTGTCGGAAAAGTACACGCGATTCAGTTCGTCAAAGATCTCGTCGAGGTCATAAACTTCGCCGAGCGGAGAGGTCACGACCTTTCTGCCGAGGGCGCGTTTACTTTCGGCGGCACGCATCCTGATCTCGTCCGTCCTTATGTACGCGGCATAGATCTCGCGGGCGCCTTTTGGTATCTTACGTCTTAGTAATTTTCCGGTAAGGATGTAAGCAAGCCCTCTATGACATTCGGCCGGCATTTCGCCGCAGATCGTACCGATACGGACATATATCGCCCCGTTACGTATGCGGATTGTATGATTTATGCCGACATAAGGGTAAAATGATACGTATATGACGGGCGCAGGCCTGCTGCCGTCATACCATTGAAAGGCTTCCTCGTAGAGTTGTTTAATGTCGGCGATCGTTGGAGGCACAAAAATGTTTTACTCAGTTAAACTATTTTTCTTGACACTGAATAGGCTGTAATGCTATTCCTTTATGTGGGAAAAGCATACCGCCTGTTGGCAGTGTGTAACAAATATACCCAAAGATGCCTTTCCGCGACCCCGGCACGAGAAACGAGAGATCCAATGATTTTCCCGATTCGCGCGGCCAGGTAATACTAACAGCCATTATCAACGAACATTTTGTAACCGGCGAACCGGTCGGGTCAAAAGTGCTTGCTGATAGGTTTGCAAATGCGAGCGGCATGAGTTCGGCGACCATCAGAAATGTGATGGCCGACCTTGAGGAGAAAGGACTGGTTGAACAGCCTCATACCTCATCCGGACGCGTACCGACTGACAAAGGGTATCGATTTTATGTTGACAATCTGTTGGGTGTGCTGAGTATCTCTAGCGACGATCTTTCGCGGATCGATGGGGAATTCGGCTTTAGACAGCGGTTCGCCGCCGACACGCGTGACAGATTGATGGAGCGGACCTCGCAGCTGCTCTCTGCTCTTTCAAATAATGTTGGCATCGTGGTATCGCCGTCTTTGGCGAATGATCGCCTTCAGCATATCGAGTTTGTCAATCTGAGTGACAACCGCATTCTGGTCGTACTCGTTTCGACGCCGAACATCGTCCATAACAAGATGATCCGGCTTGAGATACAGTACAGCAAAGAGGAACTTGAACGGACCGCAAATTATCTCAATAAAGAGTTTGCGGGCAAGAGCCTTTCAGAGATCAGAGCCGACATCATGCGGTTGATGTATGAGGAAAAGACGCTCTTTGACAAGCTGCTCCAGACGGCGGTCATTCTTTGCTCTCAGAGCATTGAGGATGACAGCGACCGTATGGGAGAAGTATTCGTGGACGGAACGCCGAACATCCTGACGATGAGCGACTTTGCCGACCTCGAACGCCTTCGTGAACTGCTCCGCACGATCGGCGAAAAGACGCGTTTGATGCAGATCCTGACAGAGTGCATCGAGCGTGATGCGGCCGCTAAAGGCGACGTTTCCGTCGTTATAGGCACTGAGAACCGCACACCGTCGTTACACAACTGTACCATTATCTCGGCACCGTACCGGATCGGGAACAGTTCGGCGGTCGGCACGCTCAGTGTACTCGGCCCGACCAGAATGGAGTACGCGAGAATGATGTCCATAGTCTCGTACATTGCCCGCACTTTAGAACAGACAATGTCCTCGGACGGCGTCTCAAATTAGATCCTTCAAATGCGTTGCTGCCGACGCCGATGTTACACCTGTAATGAATCCGCAAGACCAGATCCATATGTCGGAAGACTCTCTTCACGAGATCGATCTCGATTCGACGTCGTCGGTTGATGATTTTATTCGCGAACTCGAAGAAAAAGAACGCGATCTGCACATTACCGCTGATCTCTCGATCGAGATATCTGACATTGACCTGCCGCCGGCTCAATCATTTTTTGAGCAGGATATTGCCGCGTCGATACCGCTAAAGCCAGCCAATGCAAGCCCGACAGCACCGCCAAAGCCAACTGAGGCCGCGTCGGCAGCGGTCAAAACACGAAATCTGGAACTCGAGAATGAGGTCGTGAATTTAAAACTTCGTATCAACGAGCTTAAAAATGAGCGTGCCGAGCAGCAGGAGAAAAGCGACCGGCGGCTCAAGGATTTTGAGAATTATAAGTATCGAATGGATCGCGAACGTCGCGGTGCATTTATCGATCAGATAGCAAATCTTGCCACTCAGATGCTGCCGGTGCTCGACAATCTAAATCGTGCGATCGACTCAGTGCCGGCACATGCCGAGCAGCGTGATCCGGCATTTTCAAACTTTTTTGACGGCATCGTTCTCGTCAGCCAACAGGTTAACGAAGTTTTTGCCGGCATGGGCGTTGAGCCGATCCGTTCGGTGAACGAGCCTTTTGACCCGAATTTTCACGAAGCGGTCGCGATCGAAGAACGCCCTGATCTGCTGCCCAATATGATCACGCAAGAATTGCTTGCTGGTTATCGCATCGGCAACAAGGTCATACGTCATTCGATGGTCAAGGTTACGACCGGTGCACAGCGCCAGGCTCCGCAGCCGCAAGAACCGCCTTCGATAGCATCCTCTTCAACTCAGACTGTATCGAATGTCCCAAATAGCGATACAGGATCGACCCTTGAGCCAAAGGACTTTGAGTTCAACGCTGACGAACTCGGAGATCTCGATTCGCTCTTAGAGTCTTAAATGATATTCCACACATCAGTGAATTTAGATAACAGGAACCTAAATCTATGGGTAAAGTAATTGGCATCGACCTTGGTACAACCAACTGCTGCGTCTCGGTACTTGAGGGCGGCACGGTCCATATCATCTCAAATAAAGAAGGCGGACGAACCACACCGTCTGTGGTCGGATTTACTGATAAGGATGAGCGCCTTGTCGGTCAGATCGCCAAGCGTCAGGCGGTGACCAATGCCGCAAACACTCTCTATGCCGTCAAACGTCTGATCGGGCGTAAATATGACGCTACTGAGGTCGAAAAGATGCGTGCCAGCGTGCCTTTTGAGATCGTAAAATCTCCGAATGGCGATGCACATATACAGGTGCTTGACCGCGTTTACAGCCCGCCTGAGATCTCGGCGATCGTGCTGCAGCGGCTCAAACTTGCGGCAGAGGAATTTCTCGGTGACAAGATCACTGAGGCGATCATCACGGTACCGGCATATTTTGACGATATGCAGCGTCAGGCGACGCGCGATGCCGGTAAGATCGCAGGCCTCGAGGTCGAACGCATCATCAACGAGCCTACGGCCGCGGCACTCGCCTATGGTTTCGGCAAGCAAAAGAATGAAAAGGTCGCCGTATATGACCTCGGCGGCGGCACGTTCGATATCTCGATCATGGAGATCAACGACGGTGTTTTTGAGGTGCTCTCCACCTCAGGCAACACATTCCTCGGCGGCGAGGACTTTGACGAAAGGATCATCGATTGGCTGATCGAGGGCTTTAAGGCAGAGAATAATCTGGATCTCCGCAATGACCGTCTTGCATTGCAGCGTCTGAAGGAAGCCGCCGAACGTGCAAAGTGCGAACTTTCGACAGTGGCCGAGACGACGATCAGCCTACCGTTCATCGCGGCTGATCCGACCGGGCCAAAGCACGTCAACGCTGTCCTTAAACGTGAAAAGTTCGAGGAACTTGTCCAGGATCTGGTCGAGTCGTCTGTCGAACCTTGTCAAAAGGCTCTGTGGGACGCAAAACTCCAGCCGTCAGATATCGACAAGGTCATTCTCGTCGGCGGCCAGACGCGTTCGCCGATCATTACACGAACGGTGTCTGAGGTTTTCGGCAAAGAGCCTTCGGCGGAGATCAACCCTGACGAAGTTGTCGCAATGGGAGCCGCGATTCAGGGCGGTGTGCTGACAGGCGACGTTAAGGACATTGTCCTGCTCGATGTGCTGCCGCTCAGTCTCGGGCTTGAGACTCGCGGCGGGCTTTATGTAAAACTCATCTCTCGCAACGCGACTATCCCGCTTAAGAATACGATGACCTTCACGACCGTGGTCGATAACCAGCAGTCGGTCGAGATACACATCCTACAGGGCGAACGCGAGATCGCAAGTGCTAACCGCAGCCTTGCCAAATTTGAACTCGTCGGCATTCCGCCGGCGCCGCGCGGCGTGCCGCAGGTCGATGTCTCGTTTGAGATCGATGCTAACGGTATCGTCAGCGTGTCGGCAAAGGATAAGATGACCGGCCTCGAACAGGCGATGCAGATCACGCCATCGTCAGGATTGGCACCTGATGAGATCGAGCGGCTCATTATCGAGGCGGAAACGTCTGTCGAAAAAGACCGCACGAGCAAGGAACTGATCGTTGAGCGTAACCGTCTTGATTCGCTGATCCGCAACGCACGCAAGGCGATGGCTGAGATCGGCAAATCACTGCCCCTCGAGGAACAGCAGTCGATCAACGGTGTTCTCAATGAAGCCGATGAAAAGATGAATTCCGAAAGCCTCTCTCAAATACAGGAGCAGCTTACCAGCGTAGAAAGCGCCGCTAACCGCATCACCGCCGCAATGCTCACGATGGCATAGGATCGCTCTTAGGTTACAGTTTAGCCCCGCTGTTTACGGCGGGGCTTTTTTATATATGGCGTTTATGCCTTAGCCGGACGGCAATGCTCATTACCCACACTTTTAAGACAGCCAGCCACGTGTGGCAGGTTTTGGGGCATTCTTACTTGATCTGTAGTTCAAAGGGCATAAGCGTCATGGCTTCGCCCTTTTGCATACGGTCAAGAAGTGCGGCATAGCGGAAAGAGCGGCGTACGTCCTCGGGTAATGAGTTGAGCAGAGCAGCCTGAACTTTTTCCTGTTCTTTTGCCTCGGCTGAGTCATCGTCGTCGCCAAACAGTGACTGTAAGAAAGGCTTTGCCTCGGGGTAGATGACTCGCCGAACGTCTTTGTCGGCGGGCAGCGATGCGAGTTGTTTAGCGACCTCGATGGCTTTTTCCAAGCCGCCGAGATCATCGACAAGGCCATTCTCTTTAGCCTGAGTGCCGGTCCAGACGCGGCCCTGAGCGATCGCGTCGATGGCTTCGGTGGTACGGTTGCGGCCTTTGGCGACCTTTGGCAAAAAGCTGTCGTAATAAACGGCATTTGCCTGTTCGACCATTTTGGCGCGTTCCTCGGGCGTCCAATGTTCGGTTTCGCGAAAGACACCGGCATTTTTACCGCGCATCGTGTATTGATTGGTGACGCCGAGCCAGTTATAGAGTCCTTTCAGCACCGGTTTGCCCATGAACATACCGATAGAACCGGTAACGGTCGATGGTTCGGCGATGATCTTGTTGGCGTTACAGGCAATATAATATCCGCCGGACGCCGCTGTGTCGGCCATCGAGACGACAACGGGTTTTTTGGCTTTGGCATTTTCGAGGGCGAACCACATCAGGTCAGACGCAAGGGCCGAACCGCCGGGCGAATCTACGCGAAGAACGATAGCCTTGATCGAACTATCGTTTGCCGCATCGTTTACCGCCTCGACGATCGTGTCCGAACCGACCATTTCGCCGTTTAGTACTCCGTTGCTCGATCTGCCGACATTGATCGCCCCTGACGCGTAGATGACAGCGACACGCTCACCATTATTCAGCCCAAGCGAGTCCGACGGTATCTCGCGGTATTTAGTTCCGCTGATGGTTCGCAGCTTATCGTCGGCACCATAACCGAGCCGCGTTCTGAGGGCATCATCGACCTGTGAGCGATAAAGGGCATCGTCGATCAATCCTGACGCTTTTGCCTGTGCCGACGTGTAAGGAGCGGCATCGACGAGAGCTTTCACATCCTCGACAGACCTTTTGCGTGACTCGGCAACAGCGGCGGTAAATCGTCCAAAATACTCATCGAGCAGGGCATTGATGACCTCTTTTTGGCCGTCGCCCATTTCGGTTTTGGTGTATTGGTCAGGTGCATTCTTATATTTAGGGCCGATCTGGATGACATCCGCCTCGACGCCGAGTTTATCGAGCGAACCTTTATAGAACATTGCCTCTGCGGCAAATCCGTTCACAAATAAGCTGCCCGGAGGCGTCAGATAGATCTTTTCTGCCGCTGAGGCGATGTAATACTCCTTGTTCGAGCCGATCTCCATGTAGGCGTAAACCGGTTTGCCCGAATCGCGAAAGTCCTTGATCGCAGCACGCAGCTCGTCGGCCTTGCCCCAGCCGATGCCGGGGAAGTTGATGTCAAGAAGCACGCCGCCGATGCGGTCGTCGATCTTTGCTTTGCGAAGCTGGGTGAGGATCGACGAAAAGGATTGCGGTTGTGAGATGCCAAACGCCTTAGCGAGCGGCTGTTCGGGCACATAATCCGGCAGGCTGCCTGTGATATTCAGGACAAGTACACTGTTTTGTGCTACGCTCGGCCGTCCGAGCCGGTCGGCCATTAGTACCAACGCGATCAAACCGACCACGACGACAACGCCGATGATCAAACCGAGAGTAAGTACGATCTTTGAAGTTTTTGATAGTGCCATCTTTCTTTAAAAAAATGCGATCGAGCGGACATTTTATACTGACTCATGCAAAGGTAAGATTATACTACGCATCCTACATCGAAAAGTTTGCGGCTGGCCTCAGTTAGACGCGATTGCGTGCATATCGTATATTCAAAGTTTATGGCAAAAAAGGGAAATATCCTTATCTGTGATGACGAAGAGATCATGCGTGATGTGCTCGGCACTATTTTGTCCTCGGCGGGCTACAAGATAGACCTTGCCAAAACGGGCGAAGAGGCGATCGAGATCTATTCACAGAAAGATTACGACCTTGTGCTGATGGACGTCTCGATGCCCGGCATCGGCGGGCTGACAGCTCTCGAAGAACTTATAAAGCTCGATCCCGAGGCCGTTGTGCTGATGGTCACGGCATACGCGACCTTTGATACGGCGATCTCGGCGTGGGAAAAAGGTGCCGCCGGCGTCATTCGCAAGCCGTTTCAAAATGAGCAGATACTTTCATTTGTCGCTCGCGGCATAAAAGGCCGCCGAAAGGAAGAAGAACGCCGAAACCTGCGCCAGGCAATGGCAAAATCGGTCAAACGCGAAGGCTTTATAGGTCGTTCGGAGGTGATGGAGAATGTGTTCCGTCTCGTCGAGCGTGTCGCGCAGGCGCGTTCAACGGTTCTGATCACCGGCGAAAGCGGCACCGGAAAGGAGCTTGTTGCCAAGGCGATCCACGAGGCCAGCCCGCGATCCGAAAATCCTTTTGTCGTCGTTAACTGCTCCAACATTCCCTCGGAATTGCTCGAATCAGAATTGTTCGGCCACACCAAAGGAGCCTTTACCGGTGCGGTCTCGGCAAAAAAAGGCTTATTCGAGGCTGCCGATACAGGGTCGATCTTTCTCGATGAGATCGGTGATCTGCGGCCGGAAACTCAGGTGCGTCTGCTGCGCGTGATACAAGAGCGGGAATTTACTCCGCTCGGCGATACCGTGCCGTTAAAGGTCGATGTCCGTATCATTGCTGCGACCAACGTCGATCTAAAGGAAGCTGTAAAGAATGGCACATTTCGCGAAGACCTTTATTACAGGCTATCGGTCGTTCCGATCGAACTTCCGGCACTGCGCGACCGCCGTGAGGATATTTTGCCGCTGACGCAGTTCTTTATCAGAAAGTACGCCGAAGAAAATGGCCGCGAGATCAGCGAATCTCTTTCGCCTGAGGTGCTGTCGCTCCTTGAGAACTATTATTATCCCGGCAATGTGCGCGAACTTGAGAACATCATCGAACGTGCCGTCGTCATCGCTCAGACGGATGAATTGACTGTCGATTGCCTTCGCCCTGAGGTGCGCGATCCTGAGCTTGCCTTTGAGATGATAAAGGGAACCGAAGGTTCGTCAGGCGATATAGACATTGCACGCGGCGTCAATTTTTATGATGAGGTAAAGCGTTTTGAGATCGACCTCATTCGCCGTGCCCTTGATCAGACCGGCGGACATCAGTCGCGGGCCGCGCGGCTCTTGGGGCTGAATGCGACGACTCTAAATTCAAAGATAAAGACACACAACATACCCGTCAGATAGATGGTTCTGCCGATCTGGGGTTATAATAGCGGGGAAAGACCCACGTATGGACCCGACACAATTGGAAGGCATAAATCTGGCGATCAAGCCGCTCGGAGCCGGTGATCTTATAGATCGGGCGATCCGTCTGTATCGAAAGAATTTTGCGACCTTTCTTTTGATGGCGGCTCCGCCCGTCATTTTCAGCACACTGCTCTCGCTCGGATGGACGATACTATCGAGCAGATTATTCGGGCCTGAGTTGTCGAGGACATCGGGCGATACATTTCTCTACACGGTCTTTACCGCATTCGGCTCGATCGGCATCTGGTTGGTCGAGATCATCACGACCTTTGTCATCATGGGCGGCGCGTCGCGCAACTTTGTGCGTCATCTGCTGTTTGGCGAGGCGATCACTTTTACAGAGACATATAAGAATGTCGGACGGCGCATCTTTGGACTCATCGTCGGATCGTCGCTGGTCGCGTTGCCGATGGGCATATTTGGGGTCTTTGTATTCTATATCACCTCTATGGTCACCGGCTTGCTGATCTTTCTGGTGGCGTTCGTTTTCTCGAGCATCCCTTTCATTGCGGTGATCCTGGGTATAGTGATCAGCATTGCCGCAGCCTTTGGCGGATCGTGGGTATTCTTTTTGGTCGCGTCCAGATTTGCTTATGTACAGCAGGCAATGCTCGTCGAGGGGCTTGGCATCTTTGCCGCGATGGGACGCAGTGCGACTCTCGCGGGTAAGAATGTGACGCGGCTGATGGCGTTATTCGCTTTTTCGGTCGTTGCGACACTGGCCGCGTCGGCGATACTCTATGTGCCTCTCGGCTGGTATGCGTGGGCTAACGGTATCGAACTGACCTCGTCGGGCAACGATCTGATACCGGTTTGGCTCTCTGTCTGTTACAGTTTGATCGGACAGATTTGTTTCATTCTTTTATCGCCGGTCTGGATGATCGGACTGTGTCTGTTGTACGTTGACGAACGCGTCCGTGCCGAAGGCTACGATATCGAGCTTATGGCGGCAAGGCGGCTTGGCGATATACCGTCGGTGCCGTCAGATTACATAAACCCGCTGCAGCCCGCGCTCGGCAATGTCATTGTGACGACATCGCCGACTGTCACAGCCGCAGTCCCGGCGACACGCTCAAGCGGTTCGTCGATGTTGGGACTAGATCAATAGATAATAAGTGATGGCCGTATTTCATCTTTGGAAAAGGCAGATGCTCATCTCCGTGCTCACGGCGGCAGCTATATGCGTATTTTCGTCAGCGGGAAATGCGGCGGCACTGTCCGCTTATGCCGGACGTGTGCGAATGGCGATCGTCTCGGCAAGATCACTCTCGGACGAGCTAAATAACGGAACGATCTCCGCAGTTTCCGAAAGACAGCATATCGACAATATTCGAAAAGCTATGCCGCCGACTGAGACCATCGACACGGCTTCGGGAACGGTCGTTACCGATAATGCGTGGCTCGGCACGATGTTGGACGATTATGAGGACCAGTCAAAGCTGATCGATAAACAGAACACGATCAACGCGATCTGCGAAAGGCTGGCCGCGATCGAATTTGAGCTGAACGAATATGAGAACGCCGCCGCCGCACAGCGTACTAAGGATGAGGATAAACAAAAACTCGCCGAGATACTCAAACGCGAGGAATATCAAAAGGTCGAGAAAAAGGACAGCCCGTTGACCGAGTGGTTCAAGTCTCTGATGGAGTGGCTCGACAATATGTTTCCAAAGTCCAATATCAAACCCGCCGACGGCGAAGGATTTTTGAACTTTGCAAAATTTCTGCAATATCTGATCTATGCGGTGGTCATCGCCGGCATCGGCTATATCTTATATCGTGTTGCTCCGTTGTTTTCGGATCGGTTCAAACGCAGGGCAAAGCACAAAAAAACAGACCGCATCATTCTCGGCGAACGCGTCGCCGCTGACGAATCCGCTAACGACCTCTTTACCGAAGCTGAGAACTTAGCTCGTGCCGGTGATCTGAGGTCAGCGATCAGAAAAGGCTACATCGCCATGCTCTGCGATCTCAGCGACAGGCGTATGATCGGCCTTGCCCGTCATAAGACAAATCGCGATTATCTTCGCGATGTTAAGAAACAGCCTGCGATCTTTACTGATGTCAGCGATATGACCGGTGAATTTGAGCGTCATTGGTATGGCAGTGATGAATCGCGTGTCGGTGACTGGGAATCTTTTAAGGCCATGTACGGACGCGTGATACGCAGTGCTCCGGCAAAATAACGCATTGTAATTGTGAAGCAAAAGCTCTTTTTTCTACTTGGGTTCCTGTTGTTTGCGGCCGTGCTGATCGGCCTCAACGCAGTGTCGTATCGTCAGGAGCCGCAGGAAGAGGACACAGAGACTCACCCAAATCGTACATCCTATAATCCGGGCGTCAGCGGGACGCAGGCATTTTACACTCTGCTTGCCGAGACCGGTCGAAAGGTCGTTCGCTGGCAGACATCGCCAGCCGGCCTTTCAAAAAATAAACAGTCATCACCTCGTACATTTGTTATATTCGGCCCGATCAAACGCGAATTGACCGATGCCGAAGCCGAAAAACTGCTCGATTGGGTCGCAGACGGCGGCAAGCTGGTCGTCGTTGACCGTCACCCGCCCAAACAGCTGCTTGAGACGACGGCTTATTGGAATATCGATGCAGAGCCGCAGATGTTCCCGATATTCGGCAAAGATGACGACCCTGAGAGTGTTGTGACGAGCGTCAATGCGATAAAGCCGCTGCAGCCGAGCGTCCTCACGGCAGGTGTCGGCAGTGTCCAGCCGTCTGAGTTCGCGACCGGACTTAACATCGAGCGAAAGCCGGGATATGAGAATAAGCGGCTCGACGATTTTGCATCGCCTGTCGTCCACCTTTCGACGGGCAAACTGGACATTCTCACCGAGGTGCCGTACGGCAGCGGCCGGATCGCTTTCCTTACCGATCCGTATATCTTTTCGAATGGCGGCATTTCAAAGGTGGATAACGCACAGCTTGCTGTTTCGCTGACCGCTGCGGGCAATGCTCCGATCGCCATCGACGAATTTCATCAGGGGTACGGTGACAACCAGAACAGATTGTTCCAATATTTTGCGGGAACTGCCGTTATTCCCGTGTTCATTCAGTCACTGCTGTTGGTCGGGCTGATCTTTTATTCAAAGAGCCGACGATTTGCGAGGGCGGTTCCCGAACCCGTACCCGACCGGCTTTCAAAACTCGAATATGTCTCGGCAATGGCCGAACTTCAGCAGCGGACACAGGCTTACGATCTTGCGATCGAAAATATCTATAGGGAATTTCGGCGTCGGGCCGCACGGCTTCTCGGTGTTGACGGCAGGAAAACTTCGCGCGACGAACTGTCGCGAATGATCGCCGAGCGTGCGAAGATGGATGTGAACGACGTTGACGGAACGCTCTATCGTGCCGAAGAGATCATGCACGGCGACGCGGCGGCCAAAGGCGAGGTCCTGCGTACTGCGGCCGAACTGCGAAAGATCGAGGCCGCATTGGGCTTGAGCCGGCGAAAGGCGATATAAACGGAGATCTGATGTCCACGACCACGCTCATCGTGCTGATGATCGTCTTTTTATTGACGAGCATTGTCGGCGTCGTGACCGGCAGCAATTCGCTGATCGCGGTCCCTGTGATGTTTCAGGCGGGAATACCTGCTCGCGAGGCCGTCGCGACCAATATGTTTGCACTTGTCTTTATGACGGCCGGCGGCACGATCCCGTTCCTGCGTAAGAGGACGATCGACGTCAGGAGTATTTCGCCGCTGTTGGCGATCACGGCGGTTTCGTCCGCTATCGGAGCCGCTCTCGTCGGGCTTATCACCGATCAGAGTATCAAGATGATCGTTTCGGCAGCGATGATCGCCGTTTCGGTGTTCATACTCGTCAAACGAAGCTCAGGCATCGAGCATCAGGACGAACTCTCAAAGGGAAGGCTGGCGGCGACATATATACTGACATTTCTGCTCGGTATCTACGGCGGCCTGTACAGCGGCGGATATGTGACGGTGCTGACCGCTGTGCTGGTGGCGTTCAATGGGATGAATTTTTCCCGTTCGATCGCAGCGACCAAGCTGATAAATCTGGTCTCATCGGGCGTTGCCGCGATTCTCTTTATGTGGCAGGGTCTGATAGACTACACACTCGGAATAATACTCGGGATCACGATGTTCATCGGCGGATATATCGGCGCACATTACGCGACGCGGATGAATGAGATCTGGCTTAAGCGTATATTTCTGGCGACGGTGCTGCTGCTTGCGGCAAAGACGATATTCGATCTCGCACGATAATAGATAATAAATGTTGACCTATACTCCGCAGACAGTTGAGCACATCCGAAACGAACTCAGCAAGACCATCGTCGGCCAATACGAAATGGTCGAACAGATCATGATCGCGATCCTCGCCGAGGGGCACGCGCTGATCGAGGGCGTGCCCGGCACGGCAAAGACACTGACGATCAAGACGCTCGCCCGCATCGTCGGTGCCGTCTTTACCCGCATACAGTTCACGCCTGACCTGATGCCGTCTGAGATCACCGGAACCAACGTTTTTAATATGCAGACGTCGCAGTTCAGCCTGCGGCAAGGGCCGATATTTACGGATATACTCCTAGCTGACGAGATCAACCGAACTCCGCCGAAAACACAAGCGGCTCTGCTCGAGGCGATGGAAGAACGTCAGACGACGATCGACGGCGAACGCTATCAGCTCTCGCCGCTCTTTACCGTGCTTGCGACCGAAAATCCGATCGAGTATGAGGGCACATATCCGCTGCCCGAGGCTCAGCTCGATCGATTTTTGCTGAAGATAATTGTCGATTATCCCGCCGAATCAGAGGAACATGAGATAGTTATGCGATGGGATGCGGGCTTTAATTCGAGACATCTTGAGACCGTCGAGATCGTGCCGCTGCAAGACCCGACGATGATCCAGCTTTGCCGCCGCGAGATCCGCCAAATGCGTATGGAGCCGGGCGTGCAAAAATATATCGTCGATATCGTGCGTCGCACACGTACGCACAATTCGATCCTTTACGGAGCAAGTCCGCGAGCATCCGTTGCTCTGTTGTTGTGTTCAAAGGCGGCTGCGGCTATGCGTGGACGCGACTTTTCGACGCCGGACGATGTGCGAGATGTAGCTCTGCCGGTACTGCGTCACAGACTCGCCTTAAGAGCGGAGGCCGAACTCGACGGAGCCACGGCCGACGCCGTCATCACCGACATCCTCAAAGAGGTCGAAGTACCGAGATGACCTTTTCTCTCTAAAGCTGATCACTCACTACTGGTCACTAATTCAACTACTCTTCGTCAGTGGTGCCTTTCTTGCCGGGTTTTGCCGTCGACGGCTTTGTTGCAGGCTTGCCTCCGGCCTTTGTGTCGGCGGGTGCGGTTGACGGATCCTGCCTGGGCTGAGGCGTTGCCATAGGTTTTGGCGTCGGGCCGGGATTAGCGGCCGGTTTTACTGAGGTGTTCGAGTTCGGATGTTTGCCCTGTGCGGTGTTTGCGGCAGGCTCCTCGTTACGCGGCACAGGCACAAGGATAACGCCGCCCTCATTTGGCATAAATACACTGCCGCCGCCGGGCGGAATGGTGATCGTCTGTCCCGGCGGTGCGATCGCCTGAGGCGGCAATGCTCCGCCTGTCTGCGGTATCTGTGAACCGGCGAGCGGGCCTGTTGTGACACCGCTCAGCGGTGCCCCGGCCTGCGGAAGTCCGCCGTTAGCCCACGCATTATAGCCGTCGCCGCCGGGCAGCTGCCCATTCTGCAGATACGGATCATTTAATGCCGCGGGGTCGCCAAGCGGCGCATTTTTTAGCATCGCTTCCTCTTGTGCACCGGTCGCCGGATTGATCGGCTGAACCGGAAGGCTGTCAGGGTCAGCGACCGTCGTCGTCGTCGGGTCACTCGAACGCGTCCACGTCGCATATACAAAGACCGATGCAAGAGCGACCATCGCGATCAGTGCGATAAAGGCCGTCTGCCACACGTTGCGCTGTTGAGCAGCTCCAGCCGATGCGGCGGTTGCCTTTACCTTTACGCCAAGATCATTTGCGATCCGTGCGAGGTCCTCGCCAAAGAGTGACATGGTCTGATATCTAAGGTCAGGATCCTTAGCCAATGCGGTTAGCAGAACGGGTTCGAGCCGGTTATGCAGATCCTGGCGAAATTCTGACAAGGGCTTTGGCGGCTGATCTTGTGCCGAGCGGATCTCGCTCAAATTGCGGCCGCTGAAGGGCACCTCACCGGCAAGCATTTCGTATAGAATGACCGCGAGAGAGTAAACGTCGCTGCGTTCGTCAGCCGCGGGATAATCGGTGCATTGCTCAGGAGCAAGATAACGGATATCGGCACCGTGAGCGACATTTAGCCTGTCACCGCCGATCCCGAATATCTTGACGTGATCGCCGTCGGTGATAAAAATGTCATTCGGGTCGAGCTTGCCGTGAATTATATCTTGGGTCTGTGCGGCGGCGAGGCCGTCGGCTGTCCGCTTTGCGATAGTAAGTGCGCGAGCCTGGCCGATCTGGCCGAGATCTTGTTCGAGGTTCTTTAGCGGCGAACCGGCGATCTGGTCATAGACCGCATACGCCGTTCCTTTCGAGTCTGTTCCGAGATCGCGAAGTTCAGGTATCGCGGGATGTTTGACGGCCCTTGCGGAGCGTAACCGATCGATGAATTTTGCCGTCCAGCGGCTGTCAACAGACAGAGCCATCGGCAGGATCTCAAGCGTTATCGCCGTTCCGCGCAGTTCGTCGAGGCCGGCGTAGAGATCGCCCGCATCGCTCTCGCGGATCAGTTTTCCTATCAAATACTTGTCAGCTATCAGTTTTCCTTCCATTATGCTGCTCATTCTATATTAGAACGTTACGCAAGCCCTCAGGTTGCAATTAAAGGATAAAAGTTGATGCGTTAAGATACAAGAGATCTTTTTGCAGGCATAAAAAAATGAGGCCGACGGATCGGCCTCACTCTTGATGCGTATAATAGAAATTATTCTGCAGCGACCGGCTTAACGACGACGAACATGATGAGCAGTGCGAAAAGCACGAGCGACTCGATAAGTGCGAGCGCGATGATCATCATGGTCTGAACGGTGCTGGCCGCACCCGGATTGCGGGCTGCGCCCTCAGCGGCACGCGAACCAACGATGCCCTGGCCGATAGCTGCCAAACCTGCCGCGAGGCCAAAACCGATACCGGCTGCGAGTGCCTTGTAAGCGTTAACGGTGAATTTGTTATCGCCTGCACCTGCGCCGCCTGCCTGAGCCATTGCGGTCATCGTCGGAACGATAATTGCGAGTGCCGCAAAGAACATATACTTGAGTTTAGTCATTTTCTTAATAGTCTCCTGGTTTTTTTTAAATAACAGGCACGATCTCGGTTCTGATCTCGACCAACAGCTCGCAGGGTATAAGTTCGCCTCGCTTCCGGTATCCCTTGATATTTATACTCCCCAAGAGATCAAGGTGCCTGTAGCGTGCGGGCATATCTGCTATAAAACGAGCGGCCGGCGAAGATGCGTTCCCCGAACGGCGCCTGAACTTGTTATTACGCATGTGCCGCGGCGGTGTCGCCGTGTGCCTCATGAGCATGCTCCTCAGCATCGTGATCGTCGTGTGCGTGGCTGACCTCGCCAAGATAGATCATCGAGAGAAGCAAAAATACGAATGCCTGAACGAATGCGACAAAGACGCCGAGTCCTGTCAGTACGAGCGGCACGAGAAAATGTGTGAACGGCGGATATATGTTGGTGATCTCAACAAATACCTTTTCGTCCGAGAACATATTTGCAAAAAGTCGGACACCAAGCGTGAACGGCCTGATCAGATTAGAGATCATTTCGATCGCAAAAATGAGCGGCGTCACCAGCAGCGTCAGAACGAAAGGCAGACGCGGGCCGGTCAGATGGCCGAGATGGCTGACAATGCCATTCTCATGGATGCCGACGTAGTTGTAATAGAGAAACGACGAAAGTCCGAGAGCGTAGGTGACGTTGACCGACGCGGTCGGCGACATAAAGAGCGGAAACTGTCCCATCAGGTTCGATACCAGAATGAGAACCGCAAATGTCGCAACGACGGGAAAGTATTTTTGACCATGTTCGCCGATGATCGACGTGACCATGTCCTTGATAGCCAGATAACCGGCCTCGAGTGTAAGCTGTCCGCCGTGAGGGTCGTCCTCAGTGAGCTTGCCCTTGAGCAGATAGACGACCGCGATCGTCAGTAGACACGCAATGACGAACATGATCGAGTACCACGGGATCGCGGTCTCTGGGCTGTACGGCTGACCGAAAACCTTTTCGGCGGTCGTGTCGAAATTGGCGAAAAGCTTATCCCACAACGGCTTGGTGTAATGGATCTGAAATTGATACACCGGTTCACCGAGGTAGTGATTGATAAAATCTACGATCAGCGGTGAGTGCTCGCCGCCTTCTTCTAATAAGAACATCGCTTAACTTTCCCTTTAAAGGTCGTTTCTAAAAAAAATATTATATAGAGCTTCTGCAATAGCGGCCGCGACAAACGCCGAGAGGCCAATGATAACGGCCACGATCGGCAGGGCGTCGGTGATGTAAACACCGGCGAGGACAGCACCGAGCACGATGTATCGCAAAAGATACTTTAATGCAGGCCATCCGGTTCCCAAGCCTTCGGCAGAGCGGTTAAAAACCCCTCGCGTCGAACTGTCGAGCCACGCGAAATTAATAAAAGACAACGCGCCGCCGACAAGTACGCCAAGACAAAAGCGAAAATTTTGAAATAACAAACCCGCGACAGCCGCCGCGATAACCGCAATGCCCATCAGAAAGTAGATCTTTCGTCGGGAGAACTCGGCTACCGTCGATCCTGTTTCTTGTTCCGAACAGTCTTCCATGGGTGCCCATTGCGAAACGAACATTTTAACGCGCCTCTTGGCTAAATTTCAAAGCGAAAGCGCCGTTTTTGTTGAGTCTAGTCGTTGTCAGAGGATTCGTCATCGTGGCCGGAAAGCAGCGGACGGATCGCATTTTTGTCGCTGCGGTCGCCATATATCCGCGAAGTGAGCCAAAAAAATTGTATAAATCCGATCACGGCGCCGATGATGATGCCGCCGACAACACCCCATGGCGAACTGCCCAGGACGAGGTCGGCAAGCCATCCGATGAACCACATAAAGGCGATCGCCCCGAAAAATGCTATGCCGGCTGACCATGCCAATCCAAAACGCCGACCCGCCTCGTTGGCGGAAATGGGCGTAAATTGTTCGGGAATAAAAGGCTTTTCGTCTGCGGATGCAGCGGTTTCCAAATGCGGTTCGAGATCGTCGCGAGGCCCGACCTCAAATAGGCCGTCACGCATCTCTTTCGATTCACTGTCGTGGGGTTCGAACATTGCTACCCGCGTATGATGACAGTTTCGTTCGGGGATTTCAATTCATATCGCGTGCCTCGCCACTCGATCTGTCTCGAAAACAGGGCAGAAACGCAGTTGAACAAAAAGACCGGCGGAGCTAATGCCCAAAGCGTGTATTGCCATTTTGCCTGCGCCGCGAGTGCCGTGCGGTGCTGAGGCAGCGAAAGACTGATGGCATGATGTCTCAAAACAGCTTTAGCGACACTGCAAACTATTACTAACAAAATGGTTAAGCCGCTTAATATAGACGCGAGGCCGGTTCCGCGATCTATTAGTATGTTTGCGACAGACCCTATCATTACCAGACAAAAAAGGGCCGAGCCGATGAATGATGTCAGCCATAAAGGCGCCGCATACGTTCGGGTGATCTTCATCTGCCGCGTTGTGAACTCGAGCATCTGCGAAAAGCCGCATTCATCGATCGAGACGGCGATCGCACGCGGGACGAATGCTATCTCGAGGCCCGCAGCCTTTACCGTACGCGTGACGGCAAAATCATCGGACAGCGTTCCTTTCCATTTGTCGAGCATTTGTAATTTTTCAAAGACGACGCGGCGAATTGCCATCGAGCCGCCCCAGCAAAAATTTGAGCGTCGGTTAGGTCCGAGTGCCGATGCGATCGAGGCATTCCACGCGGAACGCAGCTCGGATGCAAAGGTGCTTCGCTCGGGCAGGAACCAGCGATAGGCGCTTGCCGCTCCGATCTGCTCATTCTCAAGCGGCATTACAAGATCGTGCAGCCAAGTGCTGCCGGGGCGCGCGTCCGAGTCAACAAACACAAAGATCTCGCTGTGTTCATCAGCATATAGAACGCCTTCGCAAAGATTGGCGACCTTTTGGCTGCAATTTTCGGTGCGCTGAGCGACGATCTTTTTGGCGGGAATGTTGTTGTGGCCAATAAGTTTGTCGATGACCGCAGCTGCGGGATCTGCGGAGTCATCGACTATAAAAATGATCTCAAAGTCAGGATATTCCTGTTCGAAGAGAGCTGCGAGGTTTTCTTCCAGGCCGTCATCGAGGCCTCGACATGGAGCAAATATGGTGGCAAAAGGCCTGTAAGTGCTCTCCGGCATTGAAAGTTCTTTGCGAAAGAACCGCAGATATGCCGCGCCGCCACGCCACGAGCGATAGCTGAACCAGATCAGAATTGCGGAAAAAAAATATAGAACGTATGACACAAGAGGTAAAAGACGGTAGTCAGAATATAAAGATCAAAATACAAAGATCAGAGATAAAAATACAGAGATCAGCGACCTGAGGTTGTTATCTGATATATCGGTCAATTGACGCCTATTGTCAATTAGAGGGCATTTATTTTCTGCGTCGGGGGGCAAAGATGGGTTCGAGTTGTTCGATGGTGCGGTCGATAGCTCCGCGATTGGCGTCCATTGTTGCTCGGGCGCGTTCGCCGAGAGACCTGCGTTTTATCGGGCGGTCAAGCAACAGTTTGAACTCGGCGGCCAGTTTGTCCGCAGCATTTTTATCATTCACATCACGTATCTGATGCAGGGCATCGCGTTTTATGAATTCATCGACGGCCTCGGCAAAATTGTGAGTATGCGGGCCGGTGGTGATCGCCTTGCCGGCCGCGGCAGGTTCGAGTATGCTCTGGCCGCCGTGGCTGATCATACTGCCGCCGACAAAGACCAGTTCGGCCAGCGGATACGCGGCGCGTAGTTCGCCGATCGAGTCCAACAGTATGATCTCGGCAGTGCGGTCGCTGTCAGCAGGTTCATCCGAACGCCGCACCCACGAAAATCCGGTCTTTGCGATAAGGTCGGCAACCTCATTAAAGCGTTCGGGATGGCGAGGTGCAATCATCAGTCGGGGAAGACCATTGACGGCGGTCTTCCAGACTGTCTTAAAAGCATCGAGCGTCCATTGTTCTTCAGGTGCGTGTGTGCTTGCGGCGATGATCAGCGGTTCATCCTCAGCGATGCCAAATCTGTCGCGAAAGATCTCTGTCAGTTCGTTCTCGCCGGATGTTATATGGTGATCAAATTTCAGATTGCCGGTGACCTTGACCTTGCTTGCTCTCATACCGAGAGCCATGTATCGGTTCGCGTCGGCATTAGACTGAATAAGAGCGCGGTCGATGTAGCCGAAGAGGCGTTTCATCGTGCGTTTAAAGTAGCCGTAACGCTTGTATGATCGCTCTGACATTCGCCCGTTGACGATCGCGATGCGCATTTGAGCCTTGCTGGATTCGCGAATGAGGTTTAACCAAAGTTCGGTTTCCAAAATGATCAGCATCGACGGCTTAAAGTGTCGCAAGGTACGCCGAACAGTCCATTTCCAGTCGAAAGGGACATAAAAAATGCAGTCCGCCTGATCCTTATAGAGTTGCTGTGCGAGTTTGTGGCCCGTGCGCGTTGTGTTTGAGATGATGATGCGTTTGTCTGAGTGCTTTTGACGGATCGAGTCGATCAGCGGACGGGCAACATTTGTCTCGCCGACCGATACGCAGTGTATCCATATAACCTTTCGCTCATCGGGTTCGAATCTGGGCAGAAACCCGAGACGCTGAAAAAAGCCCGCCGCACGTTTGCCGCGCACTATCGCGCTTACCAGAAAGACCGGCAGCATCAATATAAATGCGATCGTGTATAGAAGGCTGTATAAAAAGAACATTTGCTATCGCCGGCCTGAGTACGCCGCACCGTATGCACTCAGGCGCGAAAAATGGGCGTAAGACCTATTTTTTACCAACAACGTCTGTCGGAATAAATAGTTAATACGCCCATTTGACCAAAATCAACCGGCAAAAATGTTATTTGACGCGTTCCATATAGCGGGCTTCGGACGGGTTGACCCTGATCTTTTCGCCCTCGACGATAAATGGCGGCACCTGTAATGTAACTCCATTCTCAAGCGTTGCGGGCTTGTTGGAGTTTGATGCGGTTGCTCCCTTGAGTACAGGTTCGGTCTCGGTGACGGTCAATTCCATCGAAGCGGGAAGCGTAACGCCGATCGGTGTACCGTTGTAAAACTCGACCTCGATCGTCAGGTTCGGCATCAGCCATTGAGCCGAGTCACCGAGTTCGTCCTCGGTCAACGCGACCTGCTCGTAGGACTCGTTGTTCATAAAATGGTGATGTGTGCCGTCTGAGTACAGATAGTCCATCTTATGCTGTTCGAGAATGATGCGCTCGAGAGTATCATTCGATCTGAAGCGGTACTCGAATGAGCTGCCGGTCAGCAGATTGCGAAGACGTGCCTGTACCATTGCCCGCAGATTGCCGGGAGTGTGGTGATGAAACTCCATCACCTTGACGGGTGCGCCTTCGTGAAGGATCACCATTCCTTTTCTGATATCGTTTGCCGAAAGTGCCATATAGATCTCCTGAACCTTTTGGCGGCAAAAAAGCCGCGCTCCGTGTCTGTCGGACACAAAACGATTAGTTTAGGTTCTCAGACCGGGCTTTGTCTAGCGAACACTGATGCGAAAGCGATAGCTGCCGCGCCAGTTGTCGGCCTTTTTACAACCCTCGACCGTCAGGCGATAGTCGCCGCGGATCGTCGGCGAGATGGTATAGCGGTTGTGACAGCTTGCGTCCATATCGCCTGCGTCATCGCCGTTAGGGTCGCGTATCCAGATGCTGATCGGGTGGCTGCCGTCGCCGAGCTGCTCTGTCCTGAGCGTCTGGCTGTTGCCGACGCGCAGCAGATAAACTTTCTTCGACCTTGGGGTTTTAAGCGTACCGCTGACGACCACGCTCGTTGCTCCGCGTGCAAAATTTATGCGTGTAGGTGCCTGAGCATTTGCCGTCGACGTAAGAATGGCGAATGCGGTTACGAACAATGCAAAAAGGATAAGATGTTTCATAGCGATCGTTTATTGGTCCTATTTATTTGTATTTGCTTCCTTTTTATAGGGAAGCGGCGGCGGTTCCTCGCCCTCTTTCGGGGCGTCTTTGTTAAGACCGTCGTAGATGACGATGATCTTTTCGACCCATTGTTTGGCGTCCTCGTTGTCGGGCTGATATTTAAGAGTGCGTCGGTAATCGCCGAGAGCTGACGCGTATTGGCGCGCCTCGGTGAGTTGTTCGGCGCGTACGAGATATGCCTCGGCAAGCTCTTTATTTGCGGCGGCATCTTTCGGAGCCTTTTTAACCTTTGCCATCGCTCCGGCGATAGCCGCGTCAGATGCTGACGTATCGATCGGATCACCGCCGGCGGTCCATTTTGTGCGTGCCGTGTTGGTGTTTGCGGGCGGCGTTGCCGACTGTTGGGGCGAATGATCGATGACCGACTGAGGTTTAAGATCGTGATCAGTGACATCACTTCCGCGGCCGGCATTTGCCTGTGTGTTCTGGTCGATAGGCGTCGGCGAGTTGCCGCAAGCGGCCGCAAGCAGTGTTGCCGCAATTATAAGTTTCAATTTCATATCGGACTCTTTTTATCAATATACGGACGTGCCTGCACGATGTACAGACGCTTGCCGATCATTCCCCATTCGATATCCTGCGGGATCTTGCCGCCGAAAGCAGTTCGAATGGCGATCGCTGCCTTGGCAAGTTGGCGAGCGGTAATGTCGTTAAGGACACGTTTGCTGCGATCGACGCACTTGTCCGAAGTTTCACGCAGGTCGCCTTTCGGGTCAAATTCGAGCGAGTTTATTGCTTGGGACAGCGTCATCACAATGACGGAGTTAGATCTCGGATTAAAAAGTATCTGTTCGGGAATGCCGAGATTGTCCACCACGGCCGAGTTGTGTCCGCAAACGGCGCTGATATAAACGGAGTCTTTGCTTCGGTCGTCGAAAGGATCTCGCGTTATCATCACGCCGCCGCGTTCCATATTGATGCCGACCTGTATCAGTGCGGACATATAAACATCGGACTGGCTGACGTAGTTGCGGACCCGCGCCTCGTATGCCTCAAATTTCCACAGACTTGCCCAGACCTTTTTGACGGCATCGATGATCTGTTTATCGTCAACGACGTTTGGAACACTTGAATAGAGGCCTGCACCGCTGAAATTTGGCAGGTCTTCGCTGTTTGACGAGCTGCGCACAAAAACAGGTACGCCGCCGAGTTGAGTCTTCCATTTAGTGATGATCTGGGCCTGCAGGGCATCGTCAAATTTACCGCTGACGATCAAATTGCGAAAATCCTCGAGTTTTTTACGGCGGACCTTTGGATTATGGACAAAGTCGTTGTCGTCCATAAGGTCATTGATAATGTCATAAAGTTTGTTGTCCTTCATGAACTTGTCGTACCAATAGAAAGGCACCGTAAAACCGTCGGGCACTGTCACGCCCGGCACTTTTTTGTAGATCATCTCGCCCAGATTTGCTGATTTTGAACCGAATGAGATGCTCTCCTTTTTTCGCATCTCGGCGATACCGGCAAGTTTGGTCGTTTTGAGATCGACCGGCGGAATGACCGAGTCGGGCGAACCTATCACCTCGTCGCTCTTAGTTACGCGGTCAATGTGATAGTCGGTCAGATTAGCGTCGAGTTTGATCCAATATGTATCGAGATCGCGAAACAGCTTGTCGGCGTCCTTGATATAAACGTTGGGAATGTTCCATCCGCGGGCAAGAATGTTGATGTGCGAGAGCGGTGACGAGGGCTTTGCGACGATAACGCCGCGAACCGGCGGCAGCGACGGCGGCAGGTCTCTCAGTACAAGGATCTCGTTGTCGCCGATCTCGACAGTGTCATCAAGTTTGTCAATGACATGCAGACGCCCGACCGCCTTACCTGTGTTGAGGGCGAGATAGACCTGATTGCGGTTGAGTTCGTCCTGTGAGATGCGGTCGATATCGAGTTTCGCCGAGACGTCCTCCTGACGGATCGAGTTGGGTTTGTAGGCGACCTTTTCGTAGAACGCACTATTGATCGCGGTGTTTGCCGTTCTGATTATCTCGGCCGTCGCGAGATCGCCTTCCCACAATTCCCAGGTGAATTTTGATATCGGCGTCTGCCACGCGATCGTGCCGACGATGAATCGGCGATCTTCGTCGATATAGACAGGTTTAAATATCTCGGCACCGCGGGGGATCAGATAATTTGCAAGCAAAAAGTCCTTGTGAAAACGATATTTTTGCGAGTTTACAAAATAGATCTTGTTATTGGACTTACGGTCGATGATGAACATTATATGCGGCAGCGCATATGGTGTGCCCTGATGATAAACGCGCGCGATCGTATCGAACTCGGCACGCGAGGCGATCTTTGGCAGCGAATTCTTATTCGTCGCCGGCGTTTTGTCCATCGCTCCCTTTGGCTCGCGGGTCGGGGTCGGCTTTCGCGACATTTGAGCATCTGCCGAGGCCGCAGTCAGTAATAGCGATGAAAATAAAAGTGTCGCAGCAAGAGCGTAAATTCTAGGGCGCATAGGTCATCTCTTTAACAGAGGAGTCGGCGAAATTGCCTCGGTAAAAATCTTCTTTCAACTGTTTGAGGTCTTCGTCGTTTGAGACGGCGATGTCGAGGTCGCGCACTAGTCCGTCCGAAAGGCCGTAGATCCAACTATGGACGATGACCTCTTGTCCGCGGAACCATGCGTCGCGGACGATCGTCGTTTCACAGACATTGATCGCCTGGCGGATAACATTAAGCTCACAGAGACGATCGACGCGCTCCTGGCGAGTGTCGAGTGCGGCGAGTTCGGGAGCCTTTAACTCGGCTGTCGCACGAATGCCCGCCAGCCAGTTGTCGATCAGCCCTAGCTGCTTGCCGTCAAATGCCGCCGCAACGCCGCCGCAGCCGTAATGGCCGCAGACTATAATGTGCTTTACCTTTAGAGCGTCAACCGCGAACTGCATTACCGACAGGCAATTGACATCAGCCGGATGTACCAGATTTGCCACGTTGCGATGCACAAAGATCTCGCCCGGCGGCAGATCGACGACCGTTGTTGCCGGTACACGGCTGTCCGAGCATCCGATCCATAGATACTCGGGTTCCTGTTGTTTTGCGAGATCCGAAAAATAATCCGGATCTTCGGTCATGATGCGCGTCGCCCACTCGTGGTTTCGCCGTTTGAGATCGGTTAGTGTTTTCACAATTTATAAATTTGCCTGAAAGGTCATTTTAGACCCGCATTACATTTGCGCCAATGGCGTGACGGGATAATGTCAGATGTTAGGTTCGTCACTATGATGCTCGTCGGCAACGAGCGGCGGCTTTGCCTCGATATGATCGGTGACGCGTGCCTTTAGCCTGTAGCGATAGCCGACAAAACCGGCCGCACACGCCAAAATGAACGGTGCAAAGACCCTGTCGCCGCCGCCGTCGGTAAAATAAAAATAAGCGGTGACGCCGAGTAGGATCACCGCCGCTGCGTATAAGATCGATTCGATCCTGTTGATCAAGTGCGAACTGATGCCTCCACGTCAAATATAGCGCAGATGCGGATCATCGTGCCGCCGGGTCAAATTTTCTGCCGGATAAAAATGCCGCGACCGCTTTGAACATTCGTATAAGCCGTCTGAGGATCTTTGGGAAAAGGTAAATGAACGTAATGGCAAAGAGAGCCAGTACCGCCGCGATCACAAAAGGTGCAAAGACCGCGAGCAGCGTGCCTACGAAAGCGATCACGTCCTCGACGATCGAAAGCACCCAATTTGAGACAGGTTCGGGCGAGAGATTGGCTGCGACTCGGGCTGCGGTCTTGGTGCCGTGTGACGCAAAAGCGAGTCCGCCGCCGAGCAGTGCCGCCGACACCGTCAGCGTCGGGTCCAGTTGGTCCGTCGCCGCATAAGCAACGACCGCACCGGCCGGAACGCGGATAAAGGTGTGAACGACATCCCAAACGCTATCGACATAAGGGATCTTGTCGGCAAAGAACTCTACAAGGTAGAGACCGGCGGCGATACCGATGATCCACCAATTGTTAAGCACATCAAGGCCGCCCGGAAGTTTGGTTCCCGCAAATTTCTCAAGTATGCCCAAAACGGCGACCGTCGCATACAGGTTTATCCCCGACGTCCACGCCGAGCCGAGTGCCAAGCTAAGTGTTGAGAACCATTCCATGGGTTTTCCTCATCAAGCAGTATTTCAAACAGGATAGACAGGATGATCAGGATTGTCTATAAAAACTCGCTATTGAAATGCCCGTCTTCTATATCAAGATCGCTAAAGATGATCACAACATTGCCTATTTGCTAACTCATGATCGCGATCACATTATCCACCGTTCCATTCCTAAGGTCATGCATCCGCAGATTCTTCGGTTCCATCGCCGTCCTTTTTCATGCCGAATTTTTCGAGTCTGTATTGCAGGGTTCTGAATGTCAGGCCGAGCAATTTGGCTGATTTTGTGATGTTGTTGTCGGTGCGCTCCATTGCCTGCATAATGAGGCTGCGTTCGACGTCCTCAAAATTGATGCCGTCGGCAGGGAGTTGAAACAGTTCGCCTGAGGCTGTCGATGCCGCGACCGCTTTCTGGCCCAGCATTTCGGGCGGAAGGTCGCTCGGGGTCACTATGTCATTCTCACAGAGCAGTATCGCCCGCTCGAGAGCGGACTCGAGTTGGCGGACATTGCCGGGATAGGCATAGTCCTCAAGCACCTTACGGGCGGCCGCGTCGATCGTGATCTTTCGCGGAGTGCCGCGAGTGTGTTTTTTGACGAAATACTCGATCAGCACCGGAATGTCGGTGCGGCGTTCGCGAAGTGCAGGCAATTCGATCGAAAGTACATTGAGGCGATAATACAGATCCTCGCGAAAGCGTTTTTCATCGACCATGTGGAGCAGGTCGCGATTGGTCGCGGTGACGACACGGACATCGACGTCGATCTCACGCACACCGCCGACACGGCGGATCTGTTTTTCCTGTAAGGCACGCAGGAGTTTTGCCTGAAGTGCGATATCAAGCTCGCCGATCTCATCTAAAAAGAGCGTGCCGCCGTGAGCTATCTCAAAAAGTCCTTTTTTATCAGAGACGGCGCCGGTGAATGAGCCTTTTTCATGGCCGAAAAGCTCGCTTTCGAGAAGGTTCTCGTTAATGGCGGCACAATTTACTGCCTGAAAGACCTCGTTAGATCGCTCGCTGTTCTTGTGCAAAGCGCGCGCGATCAGTTCTTTTCCGGTACCGCTTTCGCCGCGGATGAGGACGGTCGAGTTGGACTTTGCGATCTTGATGATGAGCTTTTTGACAGTGTCCATCTCGGGCGAGACCGAGATGATCTCTGCATCGAGCGTCGTCAGCTTTTTTAACGCACGCGAGACGGTTTCGAGCAGCTTTTCGCTGTCATAGGGTTTTTGCAGATACTCAAATGCTCCGAGCCTCAACGCATCGACCGCCGAGTCGATCGTGCCGTGAGCCGTCAGCAGAATGACGATGATCGACTTGTCAAAATCGGTAAGCTGCTTGAGCAGTTCGAGGCCGCTCATTCCGGTCATTTTGAGGTCTGTCAGGACAAGGTCAAAATGCCTGTCAGCGACAAATTTCATCGCTGCCTCGCCCGACGAAGCGGTCGTCACATCATATCCTTCGCCTGAAAGGATCGTCTCAAGTATCTCTCTCTGATTCTTCTCGTCATCAACGACGAGGATGGATTTTCTTGCCATAAATGTTTTTGTTGAAACTACACCAAATTAAAGAGTATAATATTGTGAGTAGCCGACGCATATTTGTTCTCCCGGCAATAGGCGGTCTCTCGCTTTATCTCTCGGGTCTTCACTATCCTTGCAATGGGTTGCTATAAAAACTAATTCCACAATTTTGAGGTGAACTATGGTAAATCTGTTAGACAATAAGTCAATTCGTCGAAATGTCCTTTTAATAGGCATTCTTGGGATCTTTGTAGCTAATGTCTTTTCTCAAGAGGGTGCTACTGCAATTGTAGGACAGTCCTCTAAGACCTGTACCGGGGAAAAATTTGTATTGCCAACGTCCATTGCTTCCAACAGCGATGGTATTATCAAGTATCTGCAACTTATTTCAGCATCAACTGAGGAGAGGTCTGGATTATTCAGATCACTTTCTAATGAAGATAAATCACTTATAGTTCGTCTCCAATACGCAATGCAAATTGCAAAAAGGCAAAATTTAAGCAAAGAACAGTCTGCTCTTTTGCTAGAAGCTATCAATAAGGTTTCTGCAGACACGTTTGACAAAACAGATCCTGAGAAAATACGCATCTCGAACGTGTGGGCACAAGAATTGGAACTTAAAGGCTTAGCGTTATTTTCACGCAAAGAGGCGTTCGAAATATTTGGCGGACTCCATATCAATAGATCCGATGAGATAAGAATGTTGACAGCGTATATGAATCTTTTGGTTAATGGAATGATGAAAAGAAGACAACTCATACACGAATGGCCCGACTCTGAACGAATAATGATATGGAAAACGCAGTTGGCTTTTCATTTAGCCGCATCATCGTTGAAGAATGAACAACGCCAATTTATTGTCGATATGATACCAAAGATAGGGCCAACTTTTGAGGTATCTCGAACATTGAAAAATGAAGAGAGGGAAGCATTTGCAAGATCATTAGAAAAAGATATATTCAGCGTGTTTACCAAACAAGAGGGGTATGCGATCTTTATGGAGATTGGCATTCAACAGAAAGTTGAAGATGGCTTGGAGACTGCCAATCTCTATCCTCGAGATTGTGGGTGTAGGTGGTATTGTTCAAGCGAGAACGAATCTTGTGGAGGCAGTTGTAGAGTCGTTTCATACTGTGGACCATTTGATGATTGGGACTGTACTGGCTATTGCCGTGTGCTTTAGTTTTTCTCATGAAGGGCAAGGCTTTTTCGCGACATGATAAGCGATTTGTGACCCTCATGTTCCGTCATAGTTTTCCAAAAACTCTTGCCTGACTCTTATCTCTATTCTCTAGGCACTTAATTAGCTATTGGCAATTTTACTGTAAATTTTGTGCCTTTGCCTGCTTCGGATTCGACTTGGATGTTCCCGTTATGTATGTCAACGACCTTTTTTACGATGGCGAGGCCGAGGCCGGTGCCGGTTTCTTTGGTTGAGAAATAGGGTTCAAAGATCTTTTCGAGATTATCGACGGGAATGCCGCCGCCGGTGTCAGAGATCTCGTAAATTACAGAGCTGCCGTCATCTGACGGCGAGATCTTGACCGTTAGATGTCCATTGTCCGTGCCGGCGGCATCAGCGGCATTTTGCTGTGCATTTTGCATCGCCTGAATGGCGTTGATAAACAGATTATTAAAGACCGAACGTAAAAATTCGGGGTCGCCGAGTATCTTTGGGACATCTTCGTGCTCGATCACGCCGATCTTTATACCGCTCTCGGCCGCCTGAGGTTCGGCAATGCGTAGAGATTCGCTTAACACGTCGCGAGCATCGAGCGGGACGAGTTTGGCCGTCGCGGGACGCGAATAATTGAGAAAGTCGGTTATCTGCTGATTGATGCGTGCGACCTCGGCCTTTAATTGTGACGTGAGTTTGTCAAATTTCTCCTTTCGGTCGGCCTCGGGCGGAGCATATTTTGAACGCAGATGATCCAGCGTCAGATTTATATAATTGAGCGGATTGCGGATCTCGTGTGCGATGGCCGAGCCGAGGCGGCCGACGACGGCGCTTTTTTCGGCCTGTTGTAGCTGAGCCTCGAGTTCGCGATTCTTTTCGAGTTCGGCGGTCATTTCGTTAAAGTTCGCGCCTAATCTGCCCATTTCGTCGTAGCGATTTTCTGAGACGCGGATGGACAGATCGCCCTCGGCGACCTTTCGGGCCGCCGCCGACAGCTCCGCAATAGGCCGCGTAAAGCCTAATACGAGCAGAAAGGTTATCAATCCGGAGACGATCAATACACCCAGCAGAAACTTAAGTGGCTGTGCTGCACGAGCCGCGACATCGAGTTTGTCATTATGGAGCACGACCATTACGTACCAGCGTCCTTTACTGGTCTCGACCGGTATCACGTGAGCCTCATCGCTGTTGGCCGCTATTGCTTCCGGCGAAGGGTTGCCGTTTGGGAAGTATTGAACGTCATCACCGATACGGCTGTCCTTTCTCAGCGGCGGAAGTTCCTGCAGTTCACTAAGTTGTTTAAAGTGTGTATTTCCCGCATCGTCGCTGTAAGGAGCGTTAGCCGGATCAAGGGCGTCAAATATCTGCCAACTGTCGTCGATCACCAGAATGTCCCCGATCCGCTCTCGTGACCGTGCATCCAGCAGCGGCTGGTCATCTGTTGCGACGAGATCCTGGATGCGCAGCACAGGGTTGGTCAGGCTGCTGATGCCGACCGCAAATCCGGCGACGATAGCTCTTTCCTGACGTTCTCTTTGTTTATCGTTGTCACGCTGGGTCAGGACGTTTAGATAGTACTGGGCGCCGATCGTCAGGATCAGCATAAAGATCAGGACGACCGCCAGTCGGCTGCGAAATGTACTGAACAATTTCATTTGAGATACACGATATTCTGATAGCGTTGTTAAGCGAAATTTATGCTATCTATTAAAAGTGCTTGCATCATCTTAAGCACGAATGTTATAGTCACGTTTAGTTTGCACGCAAACTCACGATCAGGCAATGAACGCCTCAGTGTCCATTGGGCCGGATCACAATCCTTAAAAAATCAAAACCAGACTGTCCCCGAGATTAAGCATGAAGTATATGTTCGCTCGAAAATTCACTGTCCGCACTTTCTTTACGTTGCTGGCAGTTGTTCTCGCATTTTCAGCCGCTGCCAACGCTCAGCGTTCAAAGGCAAAGGCCACACCGGCTAAGAAGTCGGAAAAGGTATCTAAAGATGCCAAGAAAGTCTCGAAAAAAGAGGCTGACAAAAAGAAAAAAGATACCGCGAAAGATAAACGGGACAGCAAGAACTCGCGCGATAAGGCGTCGGCACGCAAGAGCGATCGTAAGGATGACCGCAAAGCCGACAGATCTAAACCATCGTCTAAAGCGTCGGCAAAGGCTGATGCACGCCGCCGCGAAGAGGCTGAGCGTCACCGTGTCGAGGCTGAACGCCGTGCTGCGGCATTGGCCGAACAGCATCGCCGCGAACAGGCTGCACGCGAGGCGCGGGCACGCAAGCTGGCATTTGAGAACAGCCTTCGCGGGCAGACGATCGCAAATATCGCCAACGACAACACTGACGGCGAGGACCTTAACATTCGCCGTGCCGTGATAAATGCTCTCGGCGATCATGCCGGTTCGATCGTCGTAATGGAGGCACAGACAGGTAAGGTGCTGACGGTCGTCAATCAGCAATGGGCGGTTCGCGACAGCATCAAACCATGCTCGACGATCAAACTCGTCACCGGTGTCGCCGGGCTGAATGAGGATGTTATCGACAAATCGGACGGCTCGGTCAGAAACGCGGCGACCCGACGCAAACTCGATGACGCGATCGCTTTCTCTGACAACGCATATTTTCAGCGTGTCGGGGCAAATGTCGGTAATGCGAAGATGATCGACTATGCCCGACAGCTTGGCCTCGGCCAGCCGACCGGCATAAACATCGAGGGTGAAACCGCGGGCAAACTCGCGATCGGCAACAATAATCTGCGTATCTATTCGCACGGCGATGATTTTGAAGTATCGACGGTTCAGCTTGCGGTGCTCGTTTCGGCGATCACCAACGGCGGACACCGCGTGCTGCCGCGTGTCCCGCGAAGAGAGTTTCAAAACTCCGCATTTCAGCCTTTTTATCGTGCAAATATCGATCTGCCGCAGACGAATGTCCGCCGTATGATCCCCGGAATGATGGGAGCCGCTGAATACGGTACAGCCCATCGCGGTATGGATCAGGGACTCGGCGTTGCCGGTAAGACAGGTTCATGCATCGGCAAAGGGTCATGGGTCGGGCTTTTTGCATCGGTCGCTCCGATCGAAAAGCCGAAATATGCCGTTGCCGTTATCACTCGCGGCCAGCGTGAACGCGGCCGTGTCGCAGCGGGCATCGCGGCGCAGATATATTCGTCGCTGGCTCGAAACATAGTTCGTACCGACCGCAACCTTGCGCAGACCGAGTTTCACATCATTCCGCGTGACCAGCGTACCGTCAGGGCGATACCCGCCGCTGATGAGGATGAGGACGATACCGATGCCGCAATGGCGGCCGAGCCGGGCAACAGTGTGAACGATCAGAATGATAAAGGCCGTCCGGGCATAATCTTTGTGCCTGCGACACCAAAGCCGGTCGCTCCTGGGCCGAAACTCGTTCAGCGGACAGGCGACTCAAAACCGCTATTTCCGCCGGTCGTTATCAATGTGCCCAAACGGCAGTATGACGACGATATGGACGAGCCTGCAGCCAGCCAGCCAAAGGACAATAAGAGCGACCGAAAAAAGAAGCGCGATCGGGTATATATACAAAAAGACAGTAAATAACAGAGCCAATTGCGAACCGACAGATCGTAACGCGTGCTCTGAACAGGCACGCGTTACTGCTTAATGCCGGATAGATTCGCTTGACACGGTAAGCCTAATTACGTGATGATTTAGCTTTCTTATCGATAGGCATCGAACATAACGAAAACGATATACAATGCGTGTCCGATAATAGAAGATTTGCAACTTTACCAAGTGCACATTCATCTGAATTCACGCGAAACCGATGATCTTTCATCGGTTTTGAAATATTTAAAATACGCCAGCCGGGCGTTACTACGGCGGAGGATTAGGGTTAAATGAAAACGATATTTAGATCTGCGATATTTGGACTGCTGCTCGGGGCAATTTTTGCGGGCGGGGCACTGGCGACATTTGCTCAAGATAAGTGTACTGAGCCTCGTCGAGAGGAACTCGACTCGGCGATCCGTGCCAACGTCGGAACCGGCACCGTTGACGCCTGGAAAAAGACGGTCGATGCGGGCAAAGAATATTTAGAAAAATACGGCCATTGTACTGACAATGTCGAGTTTGTCGATTATGTCAAAAAGGTCGTCCCGGCATTTGAAAAGAAGATCTCTGATAAAGAAACGAATGATAAGATCAGCGGTTTGACCAAGAAGTTCTTTGACGGCATTTCTTCCAAAAATTGGGATGACGTTTACTCAAGCGGCGAAGAACTGATGAAGATCGATGAGAATCGTTTTCGTCCCGCTGAGTTGGTTATGGGATCGATCGGACTTGACGAGACAGCCAAAACGCCAAAGAATACAAAGTGGAACGACCAGACGCTCAAGTGGGCAAAACAGTCGATCTCAGACCTCCAGGGCGGCAAGGCTTTTTCGGTTACCAACAATGGCAAGACGACCGATCAGTTCGGTTTTAATCCCTTCGCATATAAGAACAAAGCCGACGCTATCGGCTGGATGAACTATACGATCGGCTACATCACCGCGATGGACAAGGGTGATAAAAAGGCCGGTGCATCGTATCTCTACAAGGCTTCGCAGGCGGCGTCCGATACGGCAAGCAACCCTGAGGTCTATCGCACGATCGGTTCGTACTACATCGACGAGTACAGCAAACTTGCCGATGAGCTTAAAACGCTTGCTAACACGCCTTTGCCCGATACGGCTACCGATGAGGAAAAAGCAGCCCGTCTCGAACAGCTTAAGAACAAAAAGGCTGAGGTCAACGGTGCCGCCGAGCGTGCTCTCGAAGCATACGCAAAAGCAGCCAACGCCGCGAAAAAAGATCCGAAGAGTGCTGAATTTGCAAAACAGCTGACCGAAAAGGCCAAAGAGATCTATGGTGCACGCCACCCGGACGGCAAAGGATTTGACGCATATATGGCCGGATCAGGTGCAAAACCGTTGTCAGATCCGGCAACGCCGATCGCTCCGATCCCCGATCCTGAACCGGCTGATTCGGCAAAGCCTGCGGGCACTGCGGCTGCCGCTGCGGCACAGCCCGATGCTGCAGCAAAAACTGCGGCTGATGCAGCTAAACCGGCGGTCACCAAGCCTAAGCAATAGCCTGATCGGCAATACTCGCCGCATATCTGCGGCTTGATCTGAACATCGTTAGAGGCTGTCAGCAATGACAGCCTCTCTTAGTTTTTAGTTAAACGACAAACCGCACTCAGACATCTTACGGTCTTTTGCTAAGATAATTTTCGTATGGCCTCCTCCTTGTCAGACCTCGAGCGATTACTCGGATACAGGTTCGCCGATATTTCTCTGCTGCAGCGTGCGGTGACGCATCGCTCATGGGCGTATGAAAATATGGCTGACAGGCCTGAGGCTGAGATCAAGGCTGTTGAGAATGAGGTGCCCGAGTTTCTCGGTGACTCGGTGCTCGGGCTTGCAATGGCAGAGGCGATGTATCGCAAGAGTCCCGATGTCGGCGAGGGAGCGCTGACGCTGATGAAGCATCATCTGGTCTCGACCGCTATGCTGGCAAAGGTCGCCGAGCGTATGGACCTCGGCATCTACCTGCGTGTCGGCCGCGGCGAAGAAAAGACAGGCGGCCGCCAAAAGCAGGCACTTCTTGCCAATCTGCTCGAGGCTGTGATCGGTGCGATATTTATCGACAGCGGCTATGTTGCCGCCCGCAGCGTCGTTAACCGTATATTTGCGGATGAGATCAAGGCCGCGACGCCGCGCAGTTCGCTCGATTATAAGTCGCTGCTGCAGGAGACGCTCCAGGCTGATCACAAACACGCTCCGTCATATCGTGTCGTAAAGACCGCCGGGCCGCCTCACGATCGTACATTCTTTGTCGAGGCAAATTGGGACGGCGGCACATCCGCGGGCCACGGCAACTCGATCAAGGCTGCCGAAATGATGGCGGCAAATCTTGCGGTCGAGATGATAACGGGAAATATGCTGAAAGACGCGGCCGATAAATAGTGCCGCCGTAGAACTAGAACTTTTTTTATGAGCACGGAAGACAAAAATAAACCCTCTGTTGAAGAGGTTCAGCCAAAAGGGCCGCCAAAGTCCACAGTTCGCGAATATTTCGAGTCGCTGGTGATAACGCTTATCATGGCGCTTTTCGGTATGACCTTTATCCTTCAGGCGGTTACGGTACCGACAGGGTCAATGCAGAACACCATTCTGATCGGCGACTATCTGCTTGTGAATAAGTTCATCTTTACGCCCGGCGGTGATTCGCTCTCTTTCCTGCCGCAGCGTGAGATACAACGCGGAGACATCATTGTCTTTAAATATCCCGGCAATAAACTTCATCCGGAAATGGACAAAAGACATGGCTCGACGGCAATTGCGTATCAGGTCAACTATGTTAAGCGTGTGATCGGGCTGCCGGGCGATACGGTCGAGTTTCGCGATAATAATGTTTACATCAATGGCGAGCTTTTGGCAGAGAATCGTATCATCGCCGATCCGCCGATGCGGAATGACGATCAGTCCGCCCTTATAGTTTCCGGTCAGGAAGATCCAAAGCCGGATGCGAAATGGAGCGTATATTACAGCAAAGATACGAGCGAATATGTAAAGGACGGCAGCCATCTGTCAACCCGCGATTTTGATTTCGGAGTTGCGGGCAAGACGATGGTCGTGCCGCCTAATAACTTTTTCTGTATGGGCGACAGCCGCGACCGCAGCGAGGACAGCCGCGTTTGGGGATTTGTGCCGCGAGATCTGATCGTCGGCCGTGCAATGTTCGTTTATTGGTCATGTGACCGCGGTGCCAGCGAGGGCAGTGCAATGGGCTGTCTTACGCATCCGCGATTTAACCGTATATTTAAGCTCATCAAATAAACTTTGTGATACTCGACCTTTCATCAGAAGTTGCGGATGCGTTGTCTGACGATCGTCCGATCGTCGCTCTCGAATCGACCGTCATCGCTCACGGCTTGCCGTTCCCGCAAAACAGCGAGACGGCAAAGGCTCTCGAAAGCATCGTCAGAGACGGCGGATGCGTACCCGCTACGATCGCGGTCTTTGACGGCGAGTTTTGCGTCGGCATCGACGAAGGTCATATCGAGCGTCTAGCTACCGCAGACGGCATCAGAAAGATATCGCGCCGCGACCTTGCCATAGCGGCCGGTAAGCGTTTGAATTGTGCGACAACCGTAGCGACGACGACCTATCTGGCATACGCCGCAGGCATCGAAGTTTTTGCGACAGGCGGCATCGGCGGCGTCCATCGCGGATATGCGGCTGATGTTTCGGCAGATCTGCCGGAATTGGCACAGACGCCTATTACTGTCGTTTGTTCGGGGGCAAAGATCGTTCTCGATCTGCCCGCAACCCGCGAATGGCTCGAAACTAACGGTGTGACCGTGCTCGGATGGCGGTGCGACGAGCTGCCCGCATTTTATTCGCGTTCGAGCGGTTTGGCGGTGGATGAGCGTGTCGATACTGCCGCAGAGGCCGCGGATATCATTCGCAGCCGTGATGAACTCGAACTGCCCAACGCGATCCTCGTCACGGTGCCTGTGCCTAAGGAATACGAACTGGATCGTGCCGAACTCGAGTCCATACTCGCTGATTCGCTCAACCTTGCCGACAAGCAAAATATCAGCGGCAAGGCGATCACGCCATTTCTCTTATCTCAAATGTCCGAGCGCAGCGGCGGGCGTACGCTTGCGGCCAACATCGCTCTTTTAAAGAATAATGCACGCGTTGCCGCCGGGATCGCGGCTGAATTAAAACGCTGAAAGGGCACCTATTTGGCGGCGGCGGCCACGCGTCCCATTTTTACATTGAGGCTGTCGAGGCGTTTTTTCGCTTCGGCGGCCTCGTTGCTTGAGCCGTAAACTTTGACGATCTCTGCCCATTTTGCCCCGTCATAATGATAGGCTCGAGTGGTCGGGTTAAAGAGAAATCCTACGCCGAGTTTTTTATAACGATCCAACTGAACAAAATTCAAATAATAGCTTTGCATTGGTGCGGCTGATGCTGCGATCCACGATGATTTGAGCTGACGGTTAGCGTTCTTGCTTAAGGTGAGTGCAAGCTGCTCGACGGCATCGCCAAAGAGCAGTAATATCACCGGACGCAGCTTAGAGTCGGGATACATCTTGAAAAATTCGGTTCCGATCTCGATCTGGTCAAACCCCTCAGAGGCTCGGACCATATCGGCAAAACGCTTTTCGTCAGTCGGGCGAAATCTGCCGACGACCGCGTCTGCCTGGATCCATCCAAAGCTGTTAGGCGGCGAGACGACCTTATAAAATTTGACTCCGTCAGCCTCGGCTACGCCCGTTATCTGTACCTTTCGCCCGCGGCTGACGCGATGAATGATCTCGGCTGTGAGGCTCGGCTTTACTCTAAGCACGTTAAGCACCTCGTCCATCACGATCGCGGTCTGTCCGATCTCGGCAGCCTTGCCCTTTGACGGAGCAATACGGGTAAATGATGGCGATGTACGTTTTTGTGCAAAGTCATCGGCGGCGGCCAGTGTGATGAGTAAAAATATAAGCGAGAGGCGTCTCATATATATGTAGTTATGCTGTAGTTAAGCCTTTTTGTTCAAGGCATTCTTTATTTTTTCGGCATTGCCGGCATGGTGAAAATGACAGATAGCTATCGCAAGAGCATCGGCGGCATCATGCGGTTTGGGTGCGGCCTTTAACCCTAAGAGCAGGCGCACCATTTCGCCGACCTGAGTTTTGTCGGCGTTGCCGTAACCTACGACCGTCGATTTGACCAGCCTCGGAGCATATTCGGCGATCTCGATGCCCCATTGCTCGGCAAGCAAGAGCATCGTGCCGCGAACCTGGCCGAGTTTGAGTGCAACACCGACATTTACGGCATAAAACGTGTCCTCGACCGACATGACATCGGGCGAATGACGCTCAATGACATCGGCGACGCCGTTATAGATATTATGCAGACGCTTAGAAAATCGCTGCTTTGTATTCGATCTGACAGTGCCGTAATCGACTAGCACATACTTGCTGCCGGTGCCGTCGATAACGCCCCAACCGAGCGTTTCGCTGCCCGGATCGATGCCTAAAACGCGCATTTTAAAATGGTTCCGAGTAGATGTTGAACAAGGTTACCTTAGTGTTCTCACGATTTGCAAGCATTCCTCAAGGTTTGAATATTAAGCTTGTTAAACCTATCATCAAGTTTTGAGAGTGGCGTAAAAATGCAGGAAAAGATCGCCTTGGACGTCCGTCCGTCCGTCAGCAAACTACTTACCGGGTCGATAGATTACGCCGGGCTATTTCCGCCCTCGGCGGTATCGATGTCCGAGGCCGTATTGAATTACGCGACGTATCGCAACAGCAATTACTCGTGGATGTTGGGACGTTTTGTGGTGACTGCGGGACGCTTGAGTGAGTTTGCAGAGGTCGCGGGCGACTTTCTCTCGCGTGATGCCGAGGGCTGGCACATCGCGGCTGTTGCCGGTGAAAGTATCGCGGCATCATTCGATGCGATACGTGAATTTAACGCCCACGGCACCGCGGCGGTCTGTGATGTCGCCGAGATCAAGGCCCTTTCGCCCGAACAGATCTACTCCGTCGCCGAAAATATGCCGACCGGCATCACCGCCTATTTCGAATGTCCCGTTAACGACGATCTCGATCAGATGATCGCCGCCATCGGTGAGACCGGCCAGCGGGCAAAGATCCGCACCGGCGGCATAACAGCAGACGCATTCCCGACATCTCAGGCGATCGTGCGTTTTGTGCAGGCGTGTACTGCCGCAAATGTCCCTTTCAAGGCAACGGCCGGGCTGCATCATCCGATCAGATGCTTTAGACCGCTCACTTACGAGAGTGATGCCCCGACAGGCACGATGCACGGGTTTTTAAACCTCTTTCTGATGACCGGCTTTGCCCGCGAAGGCTACCGTGCCGCCGTCCTCGAAGACCTGATGGAAGAGGAGTTCGAAGAAGTTCTCTCATTCGACACATCCAGTGCCAAATGGCGTGACGAGTACACCCTGAACCTCAACCAGATCGAACGCCTCCGCACCTACGGCATCCAGTCCTTTGGCTCATGCTCCTTTGACGAACCCGTCGCCGACCTCCAAGCCCTCGGCATACTGTGATGAAGAGCAGTATGCAGAATCCCGACCGGTAGGACGGGTGCGTTGCAATGAGCAGGCATTAGGCGATAGCGAGCGTGCTCAACGCAGATGATCAACAGGCTGCACTGATAGTTTCCTAACTCTATGAATGATCTTGATTGGGACGATAATGAATTTCCGTTAGCTTATTTGATCACTTTCCGCACTTTCGGCACATGGCTGCATGGCGATGAGCGTAAGGCGGTGGACCGTCATGGCCGGAATTTCTTTGGTACCGAACGCGTGCTTCCAAGTCAAAATCTTGAGCGAATAATGACAGAGAACCGCTCAGATGATGAGTTTCTCCTCAACGGAAAACAGCGGTCGGCCGTAGAAGCATCGATATTGTCGATATGCAGCTTTCGCGGGTATTGCCTAAATGCTATCAATGTTAGGTCCAATCACGTCCATACAGTTGTAAGGGCCGCTTGTGCTCCTGAATTAGTGATGAACGCATTCAAAGCAAATTGTACTCGCGAACTTCGGATGGCCAGACTGGTCGGGCCGGGCGAAAAGATATGGTCACGCGGCGGCAGCACACGCTATCTTTGGAAACCCTATCATGTAGAAAGAGCGGTCGAATACGTCCTTTACGGACAGGGGATAGACCTGTCTAATTTCTAGCATATGTAGCGCACCCTTCCTACCGGTCGGGTTTCTGCCTATTGTGTGGGCACTTCTGATTTGGGAGGCCAAAAAGCTAAAATAACTGCAATGTACGAAATAAACGAAACCCATGACCCGAATCTCAAAAGCTGGGTCGAATCTGCAAATGACCCGAATACTGACTTTCCTATACAGAACCTGCCGTTTGCACAATGTTGGTTCGACTCAGATGACGATTGGAATGTTTTTGTCGGCGTCCCTATTGGCGAATTTGTTCTAAATCTTGCGGGTTGCGAACACGATAAACTTATAAACTCCGAGGATCTTGCGGGATTTTCGTTCGGAATTGTCCCAACGGATGGCGATGAGCAACAGTGCAATTTTGAAGAGCTTGATCTCCTAATTCTCGCTCCCGAAATTTTCGGGCCGCTTCGCTCGAAGCTGGTTCATTTATTGCGCGAAGGCGTGGACGTGAGACAACGCGAACAACTTCAGAAACACCTGATTCCAATAGGAGATGTCAATTTCTCATTACCGGTCACAACTGGCGACTACACCGACTTCTATTGTTCGATCTATCATGCGACTAATGTGGGGTCGATGTTTCGGCCGGACAATCCGTTGATGCCTAATTATAAGTATGTGCCGATCGGGTATCATGGGCGGGCGTCGAGCATCGTTGTATCGGGAACGGACATTAAGCGTCCGCACGGCCAGAATCGCAGTGATGCTGAGAAACCGCCGGTGTTCATTCCGTGTAAGAGTCTCGATTACGAGATGGAATTGGGCTTTTTTGTCGGCAAGGGCAATGAGCTTGGTTCGCCGATCGACATCAAAGATGCAGAGGAGCATATCTTTGGCGTGTGTCTCGTCAACGACTGGTCGGCACGCGACATACAGGCTTGGGAGTATCAGCCGTTAGGGCCGTTTCTCGCCAAAAATTTTGCGACGACCATTTCGCCGTATGTGGTCACGATGGAAGCTCTTGCACCGTTTCGCACGCCCGCTTTTGAGCGCGATGCCGACGATCCGCAGCCGCTGGATTACTTGAGCAGCGAACGGAATAAGAAGTTCGGCGGCCTCGATATCAACCTCGAAGTTTACATTCAGACCGAGAAGATGCGCAGCGAGGGTATCGCGCCGCATCTGCTCTCGCGTTCCAATACAAAGGATCTTTACTGGACGATCGGTCAGATGCTGACACATCACGCTTCGGGCGGATGCAATCTACAGACAGGCGACCTGCTTGCAACGGGTACGGTCAGCGGTAAAGAAAAGGACGAACGCGGCTGTCTGCTCGAACTGACGTGGCGCGGCACCGAGCCGATCGACCTTCCCAACGGCGAACAGCGCCGCTTTCTCGAAGATGGTGACGAGATCATTATGAAAGGCTTTTGCGAACGCGAAGGCTTTCGCCGCATAGGCCTCGGCGAATGTCGCGGGCGTGTGCTCGCGGCAGATCAGAGATGATCGCAGACCCGTTTACCCAAAAGCAGTGTCTTAGCTTAGCCCCGCCGTTAACGGCGGGGCTAAGCTAAACACCGGATCTGTAACCGTAGCCGTTCCAAGCAACGTAAGCTCATTTGAGCTAAAGCAGACGGCAATGCTAATTATCCGCACATTTCTGACAGCATCTTTTTCATTTTGAGCGGTCAAGAAATCCGCTGATCGGATCGGCGACAGACCATAGATACACCCTTGAGAGTGCGTGTCTTTCGACAGAGATGCGTGCTTCTTTTTTGTTCGGAGGCATAAATTAGATATAATTTCAGTCTTTGCTTTGCGATAGACAAGTTAATTTTTAAGACAATCACAAGGGGAGTTTATGAAAAGAGTATTTATATCGATCTTGATGAGCATATTACTATTGGGCGGCACGCTCAATATCTTTGCCGATCAGATCACTTTAAAGAATGGCGATAAGATCACAGGCAAGATCGTAAAGAAAGACGGCGACAAGATCGTGATCGAGACCGAGTCGGCAGGTACGATAACTATCTTGTGGGCTGCGGTCGATAAGATCACGTCCGACGCTCCGCTGACGATCGAGTTGTCCGACGGCCAAAATGTTAAGGGCACCGTGGCAACGGTCGATAACAAGGTCGAGGTCGAAACAAAAGATGCCGGCAAGGTTGTCGTCGATAAGGACAAGATCACCGTTGCACGCGATGAGGCCGAACAGGTCAAATTCGTCACTGAACGCGATCGTATGGCCAACCCGAGTTTTGGCGACCTGTGGACAGGTTCGGCGGATGTGGGCTACAGCCTGACGACCGGTAACTCAAAGACAAGTGCATTTACCGCAGGTGCAAGAGCTGTCCGCGAGACGACCAAAGATAAGATCACTGTCTATGCCAACGCCATTCAGGCGAGCAACAGGACGACGGGCGTCAAGGTCACGACGGCAAAGGCTGTCTGGTTCGGCGGCCGCTACGATTACAATATCAACAAAAAGCTGTTCGTCTTTGGCTCGGCAGATTTTGAGAGCGATGCACAGCAGCTGCTTGATCTGCGTATGGTGCTCGGCGGCGGTTTTGGGTATCGGGCGATCAGAAACGAAAAGACACAACTCGACATCTTTGGCGGAGCGGACTACAACCGCGAATATTACAAGACGGGCTTACGCAGCAACTCGGCTGAGCTGATGATCGGCGACGAGCTAACGCACAAGTTCAATTCGCGCATGACGCTGACACAGCGGCTCGTTGTCTATCCGAACGTATCTGATCTCGGACGTTTCAGAGCACAGTTCGACGGGTCATTGGTGACCAACATCAACAGTTGGCTCGGATGGCACGTGACGCTTGCCGACCGTTACAGCAACGATCCGGTTCCGGGAGCACAGTCAAATGATATGTTCCTTTCGACCGGGCTTCGCGTCAGTTTTGGACGTGTTAAGAAATAGCCCTTTTTATACAGGCTTGACTTATAACGGATGCGGCCGGTGAGCGGTTCGCATCCGTTATTTTATTTTGGCTGTGCCTAACCGACACGGAATTGATAAAATATCTTTGTAATGGAACTCAAGCTCGATAAATTTCACGAGGAATGTGGTGTTTTCGGCATTTTTGGCGATGCAGAGGCTTCGACGCTTACTCAGCTGGGGTTATTTGCCCAACAGCATCGCGGCCAGGAAGCATGCGGCATTGTGTCGAGCGACGGCGCAGAGCTTCATCAATACAGGTCTAAAGGGTTGGTCGCCGATGTTCTTCGCGAAGATGTTCTCAAAACTCTCGTCGGAATGAGCGCCATAGGCCATACGCGTTACTCGACAGCGGGCAAAAACACGGCTCGCGAGGTTCAGCCTTTTTTGGTCAATTGTCAGCATGGCCAGATCGCCGTTTGTCATAACGGTAATCTGCCCTTTGCCAACGCACGCCGTGCCGAACTCGAACGCGAAGGTGCGATATTCTCTTCTACATCAGATACCGAGACGATACTTCACGACATTGCACGTACGCCCGCAGACGATCTGGTCGGGGCGATCACTAAGGTTCTGACAAAGATCGAAGGTGCATTTTCGCTGCTCTTCCTGACCAATAGAGAACTCATCGCGGTGCGCGATCCGCGAGGATTTAGGCCGCTTGTCCTCGGCAAATATAAAGGCTCGTGGTGTGTTGCGTCAGAGACCTGCGCGTTCGACCTGATGGATGCAAAATATGTTCGCGAGGTCGAACCGGGCGAGATGATAATAATCGACGCTGACGGCATAAGGTCGCTGATGCCGCTTGAGAAAAAAGAGCAGGCGTCATGTTCATTTGAACACGTTTATTTTTCGCGGCCTGATTCGATCGTATTCGGCCAGTCGGTAAATGAGTCGCGGCATAAGATGGGCAAACAACTCGCGATCGAGCATCCTGTCGATGCCGATCTGATCGTGCCCGTTCCGGACTCGGGCGTCGCGGCGGCGATCGGATACGCGAGACAGTCGGGCATCAATTTTCGACAAGCGATCATACGCAATCACTATGTAGGCCGGACGTTCATCGAGCCGTCGCAATCGATACGATCATTTGGCGTGCGTCTAAAACTTAATCCTGTTAAAGACCTTATACAGGGGCGGCGCATCGTGTTGGTTGACGACTCGATCGTGCGCGGCACGACGTCGAAAAAGATCGTCGAAATGGTTCGTGAGGCCGGTGCGTCTGAGGTGCATATGCGCATATCGTGTCCGCCGACCGCCCACTCGTGTTATTACGGTGTTGATACACCGCACAGACAGGATCTCATTGCGTCGCGTATGACCGTCGATGAGATATGCGAGTATATCGGTGCCGACTCGCTGGGTTATCTCTCGCTCGAGGGAATGATCGACTGCATCGGCCTCGATGCTTCGAGAACCTGCAATGCCTGCTGGTCCGGTAAATATCCCACGCTGATAGCAAGCGGTGCGACGGCTTAGGTTGATGGCACCGGGCTTCGCCAAAAAACTCATTTCCCGCCATAATCACTTGTTATGTACAGAACGATCTCGTTTTTGCTGCTGTTAATGCTCCCGCTCATCCTTTCCGCTAACGCCTTTGCCGATCAGATCTATTTGCTCAACGGCGACCGTATTTCGGGTAAGATCGTTAAAAAAGAAGGCGACAAGATCGTGATCGACAGCGAAGCCGCCGGTACGATCTCGGTCTCTTGGAAACTCGTCGAAAAGATCGTCGCCGACGGACAGATGACGGTCAAGACAAAGGACGGCGATATAGTGAACGGTACGATAGAGCCGCACTATAAGGTCGTCGAGGTTGTCTCGTCAGATACGACGAAAACGCTCATTCCAACCGAAAAGGTCGATACCGTCCGCAGCGAAAAGGAACAGAAGCGATATGAGGCTGAGGTGCGTCTGAGAGATCATCCGCAGTTTCGCGAACTTTGGTCAGGTTATGCTGACGTCGGTTTTAGCCTCACGTCGGGCAACTCTGTCACGCGCGCACTGACGGTCAGTTCCCGCGTGCAGCGTGAGACCGTGCGCAACAAGATGACGTTCTATTTCAACGCGATCCAGTCGCAGAGCAGGACTAACGGCATTACGTCATACACCGCTAAAGGAGCGTGGACGGGCGTGAGATATGACCGCAATATCGGGCCAAAACTGTTTGTGTACGGCTCGGCGGACCTCGAACATGACCGCCTGCAGCAGCTTCGGTTACGAACGGTGCTCGGGTCGGGTTTCGGTTATAAATGGATCAGGGCAAAACGGGTACAATTGGATGTGTTTGGCGGAGCGTCGGCAAATAATGAGAATTATTACACCGGTGCAAAAGATTTTACCGCTGAGGGAACGGTCGGCGACGATCTCAAGGTGCAGTTTACCAAGCGCGTCAAGTTCAATCAGCGTCTCTCGTTTTATCCGAACATATCCGACCCGGGGCGAGTACGAGCGGTCTATGACAGTTCGCTGCAGACAGACATCAACCGCTGGCTCGGTTGGCATGTTACATTTACCGACCGCTATAACAGCTTTCCGCCGAGCAGCCTGAAAACGAACGATGTACTCTTATCGACCGGAATGAGATTCAATCTGGGTAAAAAGAAATAAAAGCGCCGTTATCTTTGCCAAAAGCTTTTTAGTTCATCGAGAGTGCCGTTAAATACGTCGATGTCAATATCGGGTTCGGTGCCGGCGATCTTGTAAGGGCATGCTGACGTATAGCCGGAACCGTATCGAGTACATTCGCCGTCGCCGTCTCGGGCGAGACACACCTGACAATTGATCTCACTGGCAAATTGCCAGATGGTCACTTTTTTCCAGACCTTGTTGCTCAGCGGCTGATAATCGGGGATGAATCGTGCGTACCAGAGCGGACATTTTGCAAAAATGCTTTTTGAGTCGTAGCGGCGGTCTATCGCATTAAAGACCACATTGTTTACGTACACGAGCGGATAACGTCCGGTTTTGTCATGAATGCGTTTGATAAAGATCTCAGCATCGTGAAGCGAGATATCATTCTTGCCGAGGTCTTCGATATCGAGCGCCATTGGCCACGAACTGTATTTGCCGATCACTTTTAGATAAAAGTCAGCTTGTGCGATCGGATCAGCGTTTGTCCCCATGTGATATGAGCCAAAGAGCAGCCCGTGTTTTGCGGCAAGGCCTGCTCTTTCTTCAAATTTGGCACTGTCCGTACCTTTTCTCAGTCCGACAGTTGCCTGATGGATCATTCCCGCGATGCGTTCGTCCTTGAGCACATCATTCAGTTCGACCTTATTCGGGCCGTAAGGATCGAGAAGCAGCGGATACTTTTTATCAAGCCATACACGGTCATTAAAGCCCGACATCTGTCCGCTCGCCATCAATGTAAATACACAGACGGCGATCAATATACTGGCGAGATATTTGGCCGATAATGAGATCATTGCTTTACGACGTCAATATAATACAGGTCCGTTGCAACGCTGAGATCGGCATTTTTTATATCGGTCTTGTCCGTCTTCCACGTGGTTGTCGGATAGATGATGGTCCATTTATCTTTGGTGCCGACCTTTACGGGCATCGCAAAGTTCGCTTCGTCGGCGATCCAGCGATATGAGAGTTCACCTTTCGCGTCATCAACCTTTAGCTCAAGCTTCGGTATCGCGGTGTGACGCAGATATTGATCGAAGATCGGCGTCAGCTTCATTCCGGTTCTCTGATCCATAAAGGCGATCATATCTTCGGTCATAATGTTCTGATACTTGAACCGCTGATAGACGTCATGGATAAGTGCGAACCATTTCTTATCATCATTGATCACGCTGCGAAGCGTGTGCAGAAATAACGCTCCTTTAAAATACTGATCCTGCGGAGGTTCGGTGTTTGTGCCGCGGGGTGTAATTATCGGCGTCTTGTTCTGAACCTTTTTCTTGAGAGCGTTGGTATATTTCAGATAGTCGTCGTGGCCGTAAAAATATTCGACATAGAGACACTCGAGATATGTTGTCCAGCCTTCCTGTATCCACATATCAGAGACATCAGCCGCCGACACCGCGTTGCCGAACCATTCGTGTCCGCTCTCGTGAATGATGATGAAATCGAACCGCGTTGAGATCCCTACGCCCGTCCAGTCGCGTTTATAATATCCATTCTCGAACATATTGCCATAGGTAACGGCGCTCTGATGCTCCATTCCCGCATACGGAGCCTGGATAAGTTTGTAACCGTCCTTTTTGAAAGGGTATTCGCCAAAATAATGCTGAAACGCCTCGAGCATTCCCTTTGCTTGTGAATATTGTTTTTTGGCACGTTCGACATCCTCGGGCAGAGCGTAAAAGTCCATATCGAGGTCGCCGTATTTATCTGACCAATGATCGAATTTGGCGATATTTACCGAGACGTCATAGTTGTTGATCGGATAATTCACCTTCCAATTCCATTGCGTATAACCGTCGCCAAGATCCTTTTTACCGATAAACTTTCCGTTAGACGCGTCAACGAGATCATTGGGGATCGCGACGCTTATGGTCATATTTTGAACCTCGTCGTGCCATTGATCCTTATTTGGCCACCAGAGGCTCGCGCCGAGGCCTTCGCACGCGGTAAATATCCACGGACGTCCCGCAGGGTCCTTGCCGAATGTAAACCCGCCGAATCGACCGATGGTCTGCGGTGTGCCTGAGTAATAAAAGTCGATCGTATATGTTTTGCCGGCCTTGAGCGGCTTGGCAAGATCGACAAATACCGCACCCGAATCACGCGTGTATCTCAGCGTCTCATTGCCCAACAGTATCTTATCGACATTCAGATTCTCATAAAGATCCAATTGTATCCGCGTGTCGTCTTTGAGCATCTTGAATGTGATCGCATTTTTGCCCGACACGATCTTTTTATCGGGATCGATCCTGATGTCCAGCCCGTATGAGATCAGATCGTTATTGGCACGATAAGGCCCGTATTCGCCGCGAAGTATGTCAGCGTGCGAGACCGCTTTTGGAGCCTGAGCAAATATGGCAGTTGCCGACAGTCCGATAATGATCGCAATGAATGATGACGCGAGACGAATGGTAGATATGCTTTGTCTTTTCATAAAGGTCGGATGATACGCCCTAAACTTATATGACCTATATTTTACGTTTTATTGGATGCACGACAAAGAGAGGTGTGAGAATGTTAGCCTGCAACGGCAGTATTCCATTTCTCATCTGAATGATGTAAACTAGGCTTCCTCGATATTGGGGGCGACAGGCTTCGACAGGGGCTTGTATAGATCTTTGAGTGCACGTCGGGCCTGCGTGGTTGGCTCGTTAAAACAACTACTGCAAAAACAAATGCTAATCAAGAATTAGCCCTTGCTGCCTAATTAAATTTAGCTCCAGCAATGTCTTACCGAAAGTCCGCCTGATGCGACCGGATAAGGCATAACTCAGTTCAGGCTCGGTTGCGTCCTACACCTGCGGACGTGACTTAAAGTTAGCCGGGTTAGCCTTTAAAGAGGTCTTGTCGGTTCATCTGCTCTTTTTAGGCGAAATTTAAGTGAATCGAATAAACGTGTAGAGCTTTCTGGTCGCAACCTTTGGATGCGGGTTCGATTCCCGCCGCCTCCACCAATTTCTTTTTAATTTTAACAAGCCCGGAGCCGAAAACAGGCGATCACTGATGTGATCGCCCGTTTTCGCCTCATTGACTACCGCAGCTTACGATCTTCCTTTTTCGGAAATGCTGCTGTTGTCAAAGCTATCTTGTGAGGACGAGCCGCCGCCTGATGCAGTAATGTCAAAGTCGGTGATATTGTCATCGACAGCGACAACTCGCTGCGGAAATGTGTAATTGCGAGCTTTGACCGTCATCGAATACACACCGCCTGATTCGACATCGTCAAACATATAATAGCCAAAGGGATTACTGACCGACTGTCTGATGTTGCCGTGCGTGTCGTACATCATAACAGTTGCTCCACTTACAGGCCGTCCGTACGGGTCAAGCACGCGGCCGCCAACCGACACGGTCGCCGCCGACGGAGCGAGGCCGCAGGTCATTCCCGAATCGGATGTGCCGATCGCGGTTTCGGTCGCATCGAGGCCGAGGACATTCAGCGTAACCCGGAGCGGCGTCGCCACCGCACGTCCGTGCCCGCCGACAACGTTGGTCAGGCGTTCGTTAATTACGAGCGATCCTAATCCGAGCGGCAGGCTGACCGACTGATTCGGTGCACCTGTGATAGGTATTGAGATCAGCCCTCCGAGAGGCGTCGAAACTGATATGCTTGCGACATTTGTCGAGGCGGTACAGGTCGGAGCCGACAGTGAACAAGTGCATTGTGTATTACTGCCGAGAGCATTAGCTGTGATCGATATGACTCCGAGTACGCTGATCCCGGTTGAGTCAACTCCGGCTGAGGATTGGGTCGAATTTGCATTACCGCCCGGTATGCCGCCGGATGTGCTCGACGTGACTGTGCCTGTTGTGAGCAGAGTCCCGACATTCGCACCGATGGTTGTGCTGGTAACATTGCCGCCCGCGGGATGCAGGCTGCCCGTGTCAGAGATGATCGAACCGATGCGGCCGCTCAGAATGTTTGTCTGCTGGAGCGTAACGCCCTGTCCGAGGCCCGAAAATAGATTGAAAGCAGGCTGAACCGAACAACTGACGCCCGTCAGAGCTGAGCCTAGAACGACCTCAGTTCTCGTTAGCGTCGTCGGGTCGGTGACGGTCAGATGTACCGCGTTGACCTGTAGTGTATATGGCTCTTGGATCTGCTCGTTGATAACCAGAGTGCCGATCTGATTTCCAAGCACCGAGACGGCGATGGTCTGATTTACGGCTCCGGTTACGGTTACGGACTGTCCGTTGAGGGTCAGCCCTGTGATCGTTGTGCCGCCGGATGTCGATCCGTTTGGACACGATGACTGTGATGCAGCTTGGAGTGCAGTTACGCCGAGGTTCACATTCGTTATGCCCAGGCTTACCGTATGAAGGCCGCCGGATGCCGAACTTACATTCGACCCGCCCGACGTTGACGACGACGACGACCCGACATTCAAAATATTTGCGAGAGTTGCCGAGTTGCCGTTGAGAGATGTGCCATTGCCGTTGTCGGCCATGTTGCCCGTATCAGCAAGAATGGCCGTCACAACCGGCTGCCCGACAACCGAAACAGTTGCCTTAGCGGCGTATGCTCGACCCTGGTAGGTCTGTGCTGATGCGATCAGTGAAGAGGTGAGGACTAATATAGTTAAAAAAAGAAAACGTTCTCCTAAATGTCTGAACTTCATTTCGAAACTCCTTTTATCGGAGGCCGAAGTGGTGCAAATAAGTTCTCAAATGTACCAATGTCGACCCAAAGTCGATGAGGAAGGCCATGGTGGTAAATGTTACTCAGTTACCTGACGATGACCGTGTCTTAGAGTCGTACCGCAATTCGCGGGAATCTTTAAAACTTCAAATTAGGGCAAGAAAATGGAGTTAAATATTTAACTGTGAAGACCCCTTGTTCGCGATGCTTAACGACATCACTTTGCGGTCATTTTTAACCGCATAAATATTGTGGCTTAAATTTCGATAGCGTGTCAACAGAGTTTAACATGGATAAACGCCGCCGAAGATAAAGTTGTAAATATAAGCAAAATCACGAGTTATGGCAACACCACGAATATCGATGTTAAACAGACAAAAAAATAAATTTTGACAAATTCCCCGAGCGTCGGGTTATTAAGCCTGCATTCGATGACAGTTGGCCGACCGAAGATTATCTCGATCTGCGGCTCTCACGGGATGCTTTGACCGATAAAAGTGCGTTATAGTTCATATTTAAATTCGGTGTGCAAAAAATGGATCTGAGATCACTTCCAATAGGTATTTTTGACTCGGGTGTTGGCGGCTTGACGGTCTATCGTGCGCTGCACGAAAGGTTGCGGGACGAAAAATTCATTTACCTCGGCGACACCGCTCGGGTGCCGTACGGCACCAAGTCGCTTGCGACCGTTGAACGGTACGCGATCGAGAATTCGCTGTTCCTTGCATCGCGCGGCATCAAAATGCTGGTCGTCGCCTGTAATACGGCTTCGGCTCTTGCATTGCCAAAGATACGCGAACGCATCGGTATCGATGTTGTCGGCGTGATCGGCCCCGGCGGTCGAAAGGCGGTCGATATATCCCGCGGCATCGACCGGCCCAAGATCGCAGTGATCGCGACCGAAGCGACGGTTGCAAGTAACGCATATTTCGAAGCGATAAGGCGCGCATCAGAGAGAGCCGAGATCATACAGTCAGGCTGTCCGCTCTTTGTGTCACTCGCCGAAGAGAATTGGGCGGCCGAACCAGAGACCTATTCGATCGCGGCAAAGTATCTTGCGGAGATAAAACGATTTGGCCCGGATGTGCTCGTACTCGGGTGTACTCATTATCCGATACTTCGCGATGTTATTCAGCAAACTGTAGGCGACGGTGTTAGACTGATCGATTCGGGAGAAGCGACCGCCGATGAGGTGGCTGAGCTTTTGAAGCAAAAAGGCCTCGCTAACGACGATCGCGTCGAGGGCGAACGCAGACTGTGCGACGACCTCGATCATTTTTACGTCACCGACGCGGCTGAGCGTTTTGCACGCGTTGCCGAACGTTTTTTGGGCACAAAGCCGTCAAAACTCGAAGCGATCGAGGTTTATGGTGCCGACGAACTGAGCGGCCGTTAAAAATGAGCGGGCCGCGGCATTATACGAGCTTTTGAGTAATTATTTGTTTTAAGTAGATATGAGTTATCAGCGACATGACCAGCGGGCGATCGACCAGCTTCGCAACACACGGATCACGCCAAATATTTCGCCCTATGCCGAAGGCTCGGCGCTCATCGAGGTCGGCGGGACAAAGGTTATCTGTACCGCATCGGTCGAGGAAAAAGTTCCGGTCTTTTTACGCAACAAGGGCACCGGCTGGGTCACCGCCGAATACTCGATGCTGCCGCGAGCGACAAACACCCGCACACAACGCGAATCGAGCCGCGGGCCGTCTGGCCGTACGCAGGAGATACAAAGGCTGATCGGCCGCAGCCTGCGCGCGGTTGTCGATACCAAATTGCTCGGCGAGCGCCAGATATATATCGATTGTGATGTTATACAGGCTGATGGCGGCACACGATGTGCTTCGATCACAGGAGCATACGTCGCACTTGCTCTCGCCTGCCGCAGGCTCGTGAATACCGGAGTTCTGCGTACTAATCCGATCTTAAGCGAGGTTGCCGCGGTCAGTGTCGGCATCATTGAGGGCACGCCGATCCTGGATCTTGCGTATGTCGAAGATTCGTCTGCCGATGTCGATATGAACGTCGTCTGCACAGGTGCGGGCAAATTTATCGAACTGCAGGGAACGGCCGAACGCGAACCTTTTTCGCGTGAACAAATGGACGAGATGTTAAAACTCGCCGAGATCGGCGTCAACGGCCTCTTTGAGATACAGCGAAAGGTACTGAGTACATAATTGTCTGTCATAATGAATATGAGCAAAGTTTTTGAAGGAAAGTCGGCCATCGTGACCGGCGGAACACGCGGCATCGGTAAGGCGATCGTTTTGGAGCTTGCGAAAGGCGGAGCTAACGTTGCGTTCAACTTTTCAAAGAGTGCGGACGAAGCAGAGGCGTTGAGATCCGAGGTCGAAAAGCTCGGCGTAAAAGCCTATGCTGCACAGTGCGATGTTGCAAATACCGAGGCGGCCGCAAATTTTGTCGGTGCGGTCAAAGAGGCTTTTGGCACGGTCGACCTTCTGGTCAACAATGCGGGCATAACGCGCGACCAGCTGATCTTGCGTATGAAAGAGGAAGATTGGGACTCCGTCATCGACACAAATCTAAAGGGTGCGTGGAATTTTTCAAAGGCAGTGCTGCGTCCGATGATGCGTAATGAGAATGGCGGCTCGATCTTAAATATCGCTTCGATCTCGGGCGTTGTCGGTATGCTCGGACAGTCAAATTACTCTGCGTCAAAAGCCGGTATGATCGGCCTGACAAAATCACTAGCTAAAGAGATCGCGTCTAAAAAGATCACCGTCAACGCACTTGCCCTCGGACTCATCGAGACCGAAATGGCCGCCGAGATGAATGCCGACTATCGCGAAAAAATACTCGCGATGATACCGCTCGGACGTCTCGGCAACACACAAGAGGTCGCTGAGATCGCATGCTTTCTGCTCTCGCCGTCAGCTGCGTACATCACCGGCCAGGTCATCCAACCCGACGGCGGCCTCGCGATGTAGGTTTTACCAATGTCGCTTCAATATCAACAGGATGTGCCGACGGACACTGAGGCCGAAGAACGACGATCTGAGGTCGCTTATCCCGTATTTCCGCGGATGACGGTCGTGCTGATCGGCTGTTATGCCGCCGTGTTCGCGGCACAGGCGATCATAGGGATCAACAGGTCCGTACTTCTAGCCGGTGAATACAAAGACATCATCCTTTCCGGACATGAGATCTGGCGGATCTTGACCGGAACCGCATTGCACGGCGGTATTGCTCACATTCTTTTTAACAGCTACGCGTTCTATAGTTTCGGGCGTCTGATCGAGATGCTTAGCAATCGGTGGCATCTTGCCGTCGTCTTTTTATTGGCGGCGATCAGCGGATCGATATTGAGCCTGATGATCAGTCCGCATGGGATTTCCGTCGGAGCATCAGGCGGCATTGTCGGATTGGTCGGGTATCTTACGGTTTACTCTTTCAAACGCCGTGAGTTCATAAGTGCATCATTCAGAAATAATCTGATATTTAATATCGGATTTATTCTTTTCTATGGGTTCGTGCTTGTTCCGGCGGTCGATAACTTTGCTCATATCGGTGGGCTGGTTATGGGAGCAGTTTATGGACTGATACAGGTTCCGGGCGACGGCAATGTAGATCCGCGTAAAGGGTCGCCGATCGTCGAGGCCGCAGGCATCGCATCTATCGGGATCTATGCCGCTATTTGTGTCTTCGCTATTTTAGTCATTCTGCAACAGATCTGATCAATGCCGCGAGTTAGAGTTCATCAGCATGTTAATCCGCTTTCGCCTTATTTTCGGCAGGCTCCTAAGCCGGTTGAGATCGAGGGTGTCTTTGCGGATCCGACGCGGCCGATGTTATTGGATATCGGGTGTGCGAGAGGGCGATTTTTGCTTAAGATGGCCGATGCCGAGCCTGAATGGAATTATCTTGGCGTCGAGATCCGCGCGCCGCTGGTTGATGAGGCGAACCGCCTTGCCGCCGATGCGGGGCTGACAAACCTGCATTACGCATTCTGCAACGCGATGCTTTGGCTCGACCGTTTGATCGGCAACATTCCGGACGGAGTGCTTTGCCAGGTGACGATACAGTTTCCCGATCCGTGGTTCAAGAAAAAGCACGCCAAACGCCGCATGGTCAACGAAGAAATGGCCGCGGCCATCGCCGATAAACTTGCGGCGGGCGGCAAGGTTTTTGTCCAGACAGATATCGAATTTCTCGCCGATGAGATGTTCGCGATCTTTCGGGCCAATGACCGCTATAATGAGATCGAGATCATGCAAGATCCCTTTCCCGTCAAGACCGAACGCGAAAAGGCTGTCGAAGACAAACATCTGCCTGTATATCGTGCAATGTTCGCTCTGCGTCAGTAGCTTGATATATGCGGATGAGCATATATCAGTCAGATCACTTCCAATTCTTTTCTTTTTTAAATCGTTTAACGACCATATCGCGGCGCATTTTTGGCAGATGGTCGATAAAAAGTTTGCCGTCGCAGTGGTCGGTCTCGTGCTGAAAGCAGCGTGCCGCATAGCCTGAGGCCTCGGTTTCGAACCAGTTGCCGCTGAGATCCTGTGCGCGGAGTTTAGCGGTCTCGGCGCGTACGAGCACGGCCGGAACCTTGCCTACTGAGAGGCAGCCTTCAGAACCGGATTGTTCGCCCTTTCGGTCGATGATCTCGGGGTTTGCGGCGATCAGCTTGACGCCGTCGCAATCCATGACAAAGAGCCGCAGGTTCAGACCGATCTGCGGAGCCGCGAGGCCGACGCCCTCGGCATCGTACATCGTTTCGAACATATCGTCGCAGAGTGCGGCGAGTCCGGCATCAAAATCGGTGACAGGCTTGCCAACCTGTGCGAGTACGTTTTGAGGATATTCGGTGATCGGTCGGACAGACATTAGGTAAAGAATAAAGTATAAAGGACAAAGGATAAAGTAAGAATAGAATGTATGCCCGACGACAGTCGATCGTCGGGCAATATCATTTTGTCTGCCATTACATTATGCAGGCGTCAGCAGCAGAAATGTGATCTTATCTGGGGATCACGCCGCGGCGGGAACTGCGATGAAAGTCGCGTTTCGCGTTAAAGCCTTTTTCTTCGCGAGCGAGACATTCCCAGCAAACGGTGCGAGGCTCGTCCGTTGCGGAGTAGAACGTGTTGTAATGCTCGACCTCGCGGTCACAGATGGTGCAGCGGGCAAGCGGTTTATCTAGTACTTTTGGATCGATTTCTGAGATCATCGGCCTTTCTTCCTTAACAGTCTGACTGTTTCTCGATATAGGTCGTATTGCGAAACTACAGTGTAATTCGAGTTGATGAAATTTTCCAAAGGTAGGCACGTTTCCATCTTTGTACAAGACTCGTTAGTGGCAAGCCAGATCTCATCGGCATCGTGCGGGATCTGCGATATTACAAATTCGATCTGATGTGCCTTGCTCTGAGGTGTGCCGACAGCTGCCTCGCGTTCGAACGTAAAATATCCGCTGTCGGGAATTATCTTATTGACGCCCGAATATGAGAACCGCATCGCCATCGCCTCAAATGCCGGAAAGACGACGATCGGTTGTCCGGCTGACTCGTTAGATCGTATGACACGCCCGACATTTGTCCAGTCGCCGCGTTTTGAGCTGCCGTTGTACATCGCAACGTCCGAATAGACAAACGCCGCTCCGTAGAGCATGAGCAGACAGGCAATGCCGAGCTTTTCAAACAAAGGGCTGACAGTGCGTGAGGCGCAGATGTCATCGGCAAAGCTCGCGGCGGTCATTATAACCGAAACAAATATCACGCTCAGATGCCTGATCTCGACATAATCTTCGCCAAGTAAAAAATAAGCTGCCAACAGCCCGGCGGCGATCGCGGCGGTATTTGCGGCGAAGAATGCCGTTCGGCAGGACAAGCGGCGTCGCTGTACCACGGCTGTCAACGCGATCAATGCCAAGCCGATACGCAGTGTCCATAACCGAAGGACTCCGAAATGGTCGAGCGGCTCTTCGGGAAAAATGCCTGCCGGATAAATGAAAGTCGTTACATGACGCCATAGGACACGAATGCCCGAGGACAGGCTCGTCGGATCGGCAAATCCCGTCGTATTAGCCGCAAGCTGAGCCTTGACGAATAATGCCTGCGGAATAAAGACGATCGTCGCCGCCGTCATAAGTACCGCGTATCTGAACGCGTCACGATATCTGCTCACAGCGAGCAGGCCGACGAAAGGGCCGAAAAGTACGAATGCGAGATAGTAGTTCGTGTAAAGTGCAGCTATCGCGACCAGGGTCAGTGCGACCTTTATAAGCCTTGTGTCGGCAGGTTCTTTTTTGGCGGAACTTATGCCAAATGACCGATCAAAAAGATAAAGTACGCCGACGCTGATAAGTATGACCAATGAATAGACACGTATCTCGGTCGCCGCCCAAAATAGATACGGGTGAAACGCGAACAGGATGCAGGCAACGAGCCGCACTCGAGGCGAGACAAGCCCGTAGAGCAGTTTTGCAAGCACCGCAAGCGAAGCTGCCGCGCAGATGACCGAAAATATTCGGGCAAACCCGATCGAGTCGCCGGCATATCGCCAGATGGACAATATCCAAAAGTAGAGCGGAGCCTGTTTTTCGTCAGCGGCGGCGCGGGACAGTGCGTATGCCAACCCGTTCTGTGTGGTAAATAGCGTCGAAGCCTCGTCTGCCCAAATGCTCAGCGAAAAAGCGAAGTATGCCGCGAACGCAATGAACGCCGCACAGCACGCGATCAGGTAATATCGGTAGCGGTCTTGGTTTGCGGTCGGCATTTGGCGGTCAAGGTCAGCGGCTTGCGGATATCATATCCTGCGTCAATCCGAAAACGATAAAGTCATCGGTCTCGGCATCGACCGGAAAACGCGCACGGAGTTCTTCGGTAAAGCCAGTCTTTTGGGCGATCGTGCTGCGTTGAGCTACAAAATAGACGGCACCTTTTTTAGCGAACGCATCGACATTCGCGAGCGATTGATCTTGTGTGCAGATGTTCCAGCCTTTGCGGTCGAGCCAATAGAACATAAATGACACGTTGTACGCGAGTGCATAACCGTCGTCATCGACGCACTTGCCGCCCGATGACAGTATAAGGCCTTGAGACGTTAATCGAGGCTTGATCGCGGCGGCCTGAGTATATGACGGGTCGGGCTTTCGCATATCGGCGATGTGCGCTCTGACGGCGCGTGCCTCGATCAGATAAGCCGAAATGCCGATCATCGCCAACAATGCTATAAAAGCAAAGCGAATGAGATTAGACACGACAAGCCTGTCGCTGAATGTGTCCGCCGAACGTCTTGCGAGATCGGCGATCTTTTGAAAGCCGAAACCGAATAATATAGCCGCGGGTGCGACGGCAAAGATATGATAATAGCTTGCCCAATCGTCGGCGGTCGTGCGTGCCGCGATCAGCAAAAAAAGCGATATTGACGCGAGCCATGCGACACAGTATCGAGCAGTGCGTTGGCGAAAGCCGGTGATGATGCCGAAAAGGGCGATCACCGCGCCTGATATCGTCCAGACGTAAAAAAGCTCATTCGCTGCGATGCCCTTGATGAAATACGAATTAGTAAAAAAGTCGAGTCCGATCCAATGATATTCATTTGAGACGCCGAGCGAGTTGCCGTATGTCTTCCAGAGGCCTTTGGCATGTATGTACCAGATCGCGGCGGGCAGCAGCGTCACGATCGCAAAAGCATATACGCGCAGCTGTTTTACGACATTCCAACCGTATCTCTCGATGAATGTGATGGCAAAGAGTATGCCGATATGAGCCGCGGTGGCCTTTGCAAGGATCGCGAGGGCCGTAAATAACGCCGCTGCGGCAAGGTCGGTGTCCTTGTCGCTCTGACGCCAGCGAGCGAAAAAATAAGCGGCTCCGACATAGGCAAGCATTGTAAGCCCTTCGGGCTGGACCGATGTCGCAGACTCGAAGACCAACGGATTGAACGCAAAAAATGCAAATGCCAGTACGGCCCCGTAACCGTCGAGATACTTGCGGGCAAGACGATAAAAAAAGATCAGCGTTCCGATCGAGAATAAAAGGTTTATTACTCTGCCCAAGATGTCGTTAATGCCGAACATCTTGTACGAGACGGCGATCAGCCACGGATATGCCGGCAGTTCCATCTCGGCAAAGCCCGGGCCGTCGCCGCGCCAATCGATGCGCGGCATCAGCGGATCCATATCCTCACGGACGAAGTTCCTTGATATGCTGCCGATGTCGCTCTCTCGCCACGATGCGTGATCGATCGGGTGCAATGCGTCAAACAGCCGCACACCGGCGGCGATGACAAATATCATCAGCAATATCATCTTTGTTCGCGACATCAGAAATTAAAAAATCTTGGCAGATAAATGACCAGTCCGACAGCGACGATCCAGAGCAGCAGATTTAGCAGTGTCGGGCGATCGCGAAACAGGATCTGTACAGGGTCGCCGCCCGCATTGCGGTTATGGATCAGATACAGATAACGAAATACGCCATAGACCACAAATGGCAGCGTAACGAGCATTCCGTGCGATCCGACGCGGGCGACGGTCTCATCGGCACGAGTGTATAGGGCGTAGGTTATGACCGCGGCCCCCGCGCAGATCGACATTATCGAATCGAGAAAATGTATCGAATAATCGCTCAATGTCCGCCGATGGCCCGCGGCAGCCGTATCGAGCAGCACAAGCTCGTGACGGCGTTTGCCAAAGCCGACAAGCAACGCGATCATCGACGTACAGAGCACCAGCCACTCTGAGACAGGCACGTCGATCAGCACGGCTCCGGATATAGCTCTCAGAACAAAACCGCTCGCGATCAGGATCACGTCAAGTATCACAATATGCTTTAACCGGATCGAGTAGGACAGGCAGGTTATCAGATACAGTGCGATCGTAAGAGCGAACGCATGGGTCAAAAAAAGACTCAGTGACGTCGCACCGAGAAATAGAGCGAACATAGCGGCTCGTGCTGCCGACGGATTCAATTCGCCGGATGCGAGCGGACGGCGGCATTTGACAGGATGTTCGCGGTCTGCGGCGATGTCGCACAGGTCATTAAAGAGATAGACGCCACTGCTCGCCATGCAAAAAGCGGCAAAGCCTAGCAGGCTGAGCGTAATGTTATGCAGATCGGTGAGCGACTTTGAAAAGATAATGCCCGAAAACACGAGCAGATTCTTTGACCACTCCTGCGGACGCATCTCGACTATCAGTCCTCGAAGATTGGCTTTGAGGCTCAGCGATGCAGGATGTTCGAGTTCGAGTTCTTTCACGCCGATGCCTCCGTAACGGCCTCCGCCGCGGTGAGCGAATGCCGAAATGCGGCTGCGTGCTCACGCATCGAAACGACCTCGAACATCGATGTATAGGTCTCGATGAATGAGCTTAGCAGCTCGATCTTTCGAGCGGTCGGCATCGCCATTCCCGGAAAGAACTTGAGTTCGGGCACGTCCTCGCCGCTCATCAGGTCGAGCGGATGCAGCAGCAGCGACGGTTGGACGCCTGTTATTTTGCAGGCGGCAAGAGCCGACCGCCAATACGCTTTTGCTGCGGCGGCCGAAAATGTCGAGAGATATATCAGATAGCTTGCATGGATTGGCGTTTTGATGCCCGGAAATGTAGTAACAGGTATCTCGACCATTTCGCGTCTGCCGATATCGAGTATATGCGGCTTGAGCGTCTGATTTCCGTCAGAGAATTTGCCGAAGAGCTTTTTGCGTTTCTCGCGTTCGTCATCGGTCATCTCGGGCGAACGAAAAAAATAATACGCCCTTGCGAGCGGTGCGATGTATGTCGGCAAGGTCGAGCAATCATACTCATAGCCGCGCTCGGCAAGCGTTTCGAGCACGGTCGGACTCAGGCTGTATCCTGGCCCGCGAAAGCCGACGGTTCGGGCACCGGTGACATCCCATAGTGCATCTTCGGTGCGGTCAAATTCGGATATGAGTTCGTCTTTGCTGTAAAGATGCAGCCACGGCTCGTGATTAAAGCTGTGATTGCCGATCTCATGGCCGGCCTCGGCGATCGAGGTGATGGCGTCACGGTTCTTTTCGAGAGCGGCGTCCCGGCCGACGATGAAGAATGTAATGTTTAGGCCGCGTGTCTTAAGGAACTCGATCGCGCGCGGCACAACGACGTCGAGATATGTCGGGAAAGATTCCCATCCCGCGTCGCCGTGTGTTTTCATATACGACCATTTATTGTCGAGGTCGAGTGAAAGGCTTGCGATCATAAATTAAGTAGTCAGCGATCACCAGATCGGCTTGAGCAATGTTGATGTCCTAGCTCCGGCTTAATCGGTCAACAAAATTCTCGGCAAGGGCGACAGTCTCATTCACATTCAGCGTGCCGTTGACGATATGCGACGAATTTAGAATGTAAAGCCCGGCGACGCTAGTCTCGACGTCGGGCAGCCGATCAGAATAATTAAGCACCGGCAGCGGAAACACCTGACGGACACGCGAGACCTTAAATGACAGCACATCGGACCGCTTGAAATGCGGATACATTTTTTCGAGTGCGTTTAGAAATTTTCGCTGTATATCGCTGTCCGATTCGTCAAAGATCGGATCGTCAGGAGCCGCATATTTTGGCAGATAGACAAGAGCATTCTTGTCAAAATCGCGTTTATCAACCAATGCGGTCATCTCGATCACACCGGTGAAAGGCGCGTCGTCGGTGATATTGGTAACGTAAAAATTGGACAGTGAACATTTCATCAGCACCGACGCACAGACGATGCCTTGATATGTAATGCTGTTGAGATCATGCTTTTCTGTCGCGGTCAGTTGGTCGGCAGCTTTTGCAGCAACGGGCGACGGACAGGTCATCACGACCTTGTCAAAAGTTTGCTCAGGTGCAGGAAAGGGTCTTACATTATCCGCAGATGCCTGCGGCCCGGTCAAAAATCCGGCCGAAAAACCTCTTGCGGCAACGGCTGCGACATTATAACTTGCGTATCGAGCGGCTTGTTGTTTGTCGATGCCGAGTATGGTCGCCTGAGTATCGTTCTTGCGTCGGGCGTCAAATTCGCGGACGGTAAATTTCCCATTCGACGATCTTTCGACACTGCGGACCGGAGCGTTTAGCCTGACCTTGACGCCTTTGTCCAACAGCACCTCGGCAAATCGTTCGAGTACGCGGGCATAGCCGCCGCGGACATAGCCGAACATTTCTTTTTTTAAGCCGGAGTTGCGTGCGGCATACATTCGCTGGATCGTCGCCCAGATAAATGCCGCAGACGTTTCCTTGTAGGCATCGCCAAGTTTTGCTTTGAGCAGCGGTTTCCAGATCTTTTCAAATGTTTTGCGGCCCGAGAGTTTTGTGAGCCAATCTTCGACAGAGATGCGCTCGAGTTTTTTCCAATCTTTGACACGCGAAGCGTAAAAGATGGTCGCGCCGAGACGCAATTTACCGATAATGCCGAGCGGCGGGAATTTTAAGAATTCCATCGTGTTCGACATCGAAACGAGTTTGCCGCCGGTGTAAAAACCTGTCTTGGTCTCAACCCAATTGAACTCGTCGCCGAGGCCGAGATCGCCGATCAGCTTTCGCGTATGTGCGTCTGATGCGAGCGTAACGTGATAGTGTTTGTCCCATGTGTGATCGCCGATCTGCCATGCGGAGGCAAGGCCGCCGATCTCGTTTGCCGACTCAAAGATCGTTACACGGTCTCCGCGTTCGGCAAGACGCAGAGCGAGCGTCATGCCGAGAAATCCGGAGCCGATAATGGCGATATTTTGGGTCATTGTGTTTTTTTACCGCTGTGACGCCGAGACGCTGAGGTCTGAGGGAAGGATCTCTGAACTGCCGGGCTGATCGGTTTTGTCTTCACCGCGTCTTTGCGTCTCTGCGGTTAGTTCTTTTTCGGAAACCACATGCTCGGTGATCGTATATTCGAGGCCGCACTCGCAAGCAAAGTTTCCGCTGTCACCGTCGGCAAATTTATGGAACAGCGATCCGCACTTACAGACCGCTCCGATCGAACGTGCGGGCGATCCCAACACTAAATGAAAATCAGGGACACTCTTGGTCACGACCGATCCCATTCCGACCATTGCCCAGCGGCCGATCGTGAGATCATTTCCGATGATGCATCCGGCGCCGATGGTCGAGCCTTCGCGGACGAGGGTCGGCAGAGTATGTTCGTCAGGTTCGCTCGGGCGCAGCGTCTTGAGATCGGGAAATGTCGCTCGCGGGAAACGGTCGTTGGTAAATGTCGTCGATGCCGAGATCATCACGCCGTCCTCGATGGTGACTGCGGCGCAGATGTACACCATCGCGTTGATCTTGACGCGGCTGCCTATTTGTACGTCATAGGCGATGTACGATTTTTCGCCGACGATACACTCGTCGCCGAGGCTCGCACCGTGACGAATGTGGACATTATCCCAGATGCTGGTCCCCTCGCCGAGGGTCACATTCTCTTCGATGATGGCAGATGGATGGATCTTTATCATGGCACTCATTCTGCGACAGTAAGACGCGGGCATAAGCTGCAGCACGTCGATCCTGCGAAAGTATCAAAATCTGAAAGACGCTGAAATAAACGTGCAAAGGGCCCGATATTTCGGAATTTTCAAAAAGAAATTTACCCGCGAATAACCCGAATGGTACGAATTAAGAGAATAGATCTCTGATTTGTCTTATTCGGGTTATTCGCGGGTAAAAAATGCTTAAGCTGCTAACGCTTTCTCGATCACGGGCTGCCAGAAGTTCTGGTTCATCGACCTGTAAGCGGCATCGATAACCCGAACCGATGCCAGAGCGTCGGCAGGTTTGATAAAGAGTTCGTCCTGACCGCGCAGAGCGTTGGCAAAATTTTCGATCTTGCCCTTGAACGATGCGACCTTGTCATAACCTTTGCCAAAGACGACCCAGTCCGGTGACGAGTTGAGCTTATACCTCGACTCGCGCCAGCCGATGTGCAGCGTGCCGTTTGTGCCGTAAACGCTGATAAAGTTTGGAAGTTCCTTGTTGATGCCCCACGTCAGATCGACGCTTGCGGTGACGCCGTCTTTTGTTCTGGCAAACATCTTTACGTTCTCATCAACGCTTAACCCTTGCGTGCCGCCTGCATCTACAACCAGAACAGAGTCGATGCCGCCGAGAAAATAGCGAATGATATCGACCGAATGCGTGCCGTTGTCGATCAGCACACCGCCGCCTGAGAGAGCTGCGTCGGAGTTCCACCTTTTGGACATATCGACCTTTGCGGTGAAGGCATTTTCAAACTGCAGGATCTCGCCGAGCGTGCCTGATGCGATGAGGCTCTTTGCTTTAATGACATCGTCGCAATAGCGGAATTTTGATGCCATGGTAAAAAGTATGCCCGCTTTTTCGGCGTCGGCGATCATCTTTTCGGCGTCGGCGACATTTGTCGTCAAAGGTTTTTCGCAGAGCACCGGAATGCCTTTTTCCATAAAAAAGCAGGCGATCTCGGCATGTGTCGCCGGCGGGGTCGCGACGATCACAGCGTCGAGTTCGAGTTGTGCAAGCTGCGTGTGATCCGTGTAAGCCTTTGCCCCGACGATCTCAGCCAATGCGACGGCCGCCTCTTCGCGGACATCGGCAACAGCTGCGAGATCGCAGCGATCGCTCTCATTAAATGCCTGTGCATAAGCCTGAGCTATACCACCGGCGCCGATCAGTCCAAATCTCAATGTGTTCATAATAGTATTTACCGCAGAGACGCTATGACGCAGAGGGCAATTTAATTCATATTTCTATTCTCAGCGTCTCTATGCCTCTGCGGTTAGTTCATTTCCTCAGTCTTGCGGCTGCGGTGCGGACATTGTCGGCGATGTAGCGGACGTGCTCTTCGGTATATTTCTCATTCCAGGGAAGGACGAGGACATCATGCAGAGCTTTTGCCGTCAGCGGATAGTTTTCCATTTCGTAATCAACGGCGCCCTCGCGAGCTAGGTTGAAAGGGAAATGGCTGTCGCCGAGCGTATTCTTTTCCTGAAAGACCTGACACATAAATGCCGGTTTTACGATATATCGCGGTGCCGAGAAGATATTCTTTTCTTTGAGCAGGTCGGCGAGTGCCGGCGAACCGCCCTCGATCTTTGAATCATCGACCGTAAGGCAATATTTCCAATAAACGTGTGTCGCATTATCGGCGATGACCGGCGTCTCGATGCCGTCGATGTCAGAGATCAGTTCGGTAAAGAGTGCGGCAGCCTTTTGACGGTTGGCAACGCAATCGTCGAGTTTTTCGAGTTGGCCGAGAGCGACGGCCGCCTGAAGTTCGCTGATGCGGTAATTCAGAGCCATAAAGTAATGATCTGCATTCGCATCGCCGTAGCCCCACGCTTTGTTGATGTACAGGAACATATGACGAGCGATCTTTTCGTCATTGGTGATGACCATGCCGCCTTCGCCGGTGGTCATGTGTTTGCCCTGTTGGAGCGAGAAACAGCCGATGTCGCCGATCGTGCCGGCATACGACTCGCCGCATTTTGCGAGAAATGTCTGTGCCGAATCTTCGATAACCGGCAGATCGTGCTCTTTTGCAAGCTCCATGATCGGGGCCATTTCGCACGGGTTGCCGAAAAGGTGCGTGACGATGATCGCCTTTGTGCGTTCGCTGATCTTTGCCTTGATGGTCTCGGCGGTGACATTAAGCGTCTTTGGATCGACCTCGGCAAATACGGGAACGACGCCGCGATACATCAACGGGGTCAATGCACCCATATCGGTGATCGATGTCGTGATGATCTCGTCGCCTGGGTTTGGGTTGACGGTCGCAACCGCGATATGGATCGCGGCCGAACCCGACGTGCAGGCGTAAGCATATGTTGCTCCAAATTTTTCGGCAAACGCTTTTTCGAGCATTTTGCCGAACTTGCCCTTGGTCGTCGTCAAGGTGCCGCTCCTGAGTGCTTCGGTAACGTAAGCGATCTCTTTTTCGTCAAAAGTGCGGCCGCTTGCGTCCTGGTCTGAAGGTAGGTTCATCAATTTTTCGAGTTGTGCAACGGGTGTCATAGGATAATTAGCTCTGTCGTACCAAAGTGTTGTAGGGCGTAAACCCTTTATTTATCGGCAGTTGAGATCAAGTAAACATTGAGGGCCGTGATCTCTGGCTACCGCGACTTTTCTTCAAGTGGTATAGAAGGTTCAATGGCATCGGAATTCCGAAACCAGCGAAGATTTATTAGGCGAGATATGAGTTTTAAATGGCCCACAATGGTCCGTGCGGTCTTCATTTTCGAGAAACCGAACAAACGCACCTCAAGTATAGCCGGAAATTCGACTATCTTTCCACCTTCGAGATCGAGTCGGCCGAGAAGTTCGGCGACGCCGAGAAATCCGTTCTCGGTCAGATCCTGGCCGATAACCGAACTGCGGCGATATACGCGGAAACAGCTCGTATATGTGTCGAGCTTTGCATTGAGTACGCGGCGGTAAAGAAATGATGCTCCTTTTGAAAGGAAAAGCCGCCAGCCGGGCACGTTTCTGACGCCGCCATCGCGATGATAGGGCGAAGCGGTGACCATATCGACGTCGTCGCCCAGCATCGGCAGCATACGCGCAAGTTCGTGCGGGTCGTATGTACAGTCGCAGTCCATAGATGCGACGATCTCGGTCTCAGCGGAGCGTATCGCGGTCATTATGCCCGCCGCGACGCCCTTATTTGTCTCGTGGCTGAGGACGGTGACATTTGTCCAATCCGCAAAAAGCTCGTTCAGAGTTTCGAGCGTATTATCGGTACTCTTGTCGTCCACAAAGATAAAGTTCGCATCGTATCCGGTATCGGCAAGCGTTTGCTGCACGCTGCGGAGCGTGTTGGCGAGATAGGGCAATGCCTCGGTCTCGTTATAGCACGGAATGCCGATCGTGACGGGCGTGAGGCCATGACGGTCACTGACGATCGCCGCCGCCGCCGCAGGTTCTTTCGCATTATTCTCGACGGGATGTTCGCCCGGAGCGGCCTCGATACCGAGATGACGAGCGACGCTCATACAATCGTATGCCGCGAGATTTTCGCGCAGTATCCACTCCATTTTATCGAGCTTTCGATAATGGCGAATGCGGTTGTATTTGTTTGCGGCGTTGATGCGCGGCTGATCGGGGTCGAGCTCCCAGACGTGAAAATACGATACGAAAGGAGCGTCGGTCTCGTTTGTCCACGCTTTGACCGCGTGCCGCATTAGCGTATATGGTATCTGGCGAAAGTAATTTCCGCCTGAGATCGGCATCAGGCCAAGCCCTAGATCGCGTGTCGAATATGGAAACTCCCATATCATCCTGCCGGCGGCGGCGACCTGATGAGCGAACCTGCGTTCGCCGGATGAACCGCGATTGGGCATAAATGACGCGTCGTAAACAAAACCCTCATCAGCAAGCACGTCAAAGACCCAAAGGTCATTCTTAAGATCCAATTTCTCTGCGGCACGATAACCTGCAACCGTCTGGCCCGTCGCCGATGAGATAACATCATTTGTACGGCGAAGGTCCTCGCGAAACTCCTGATCGGTCAGATGCGAGACCGAGCGATGATAATATCCGCGGCTTGCGACCTCATGGCCGCGACGGGCTATTTCGCGAATCAAGTTCGGATTTTGTTCGGCGATCCAGCCGAGGACAAAAAAGGTCGCCTTCGTGTCAAATTCGTCGAGTATGTCCAGAGCCTTATGCGTATTTTGCTCGTATCGAGGTTCGAAATTAGCCCAGTTTCGCTGATGAATGAGATTTTCGAACGCCCCGACATGGAAATAATCTTCGACGAGTATCGTCAAGAGATGTTTTGGTTTGTCTGAGGGCGTGATCATTAATAATGAGATTATTTATCGTTCAATGCTGATTTTTGGCTGCAAAACTCTCTTCGATAACGCGGACGATGCGTCCCGCGGCCTTGCCGTCACCGAAAGGGTTTGCGACCTCTTTGACCGACCTTATCCAGGTATCGACGGCATAATTTTCGTTCAATAGCCTTTTTAAAGTATTTGCATTGCTGCCGACGAGTTTTGCGACGCCGGCTCGTACTGCCTCGGGGCGTTCGGTATTCTCTCTAAGTATCAGCAGCGGCTTGCCGAGGCTCGGGGCTTCCTCCTGAACGCCGCCTGAGTCTGAGACGATCAGCCAGGAAGCTCTCATAAGTGCCAAAAAATCCGAATAATCGAGCGGTTCCAGAAGATGTATGCGGCCTCGCTTGCCTAAATGCTTTTTTGCAAGCGCTTTAACATTCGGATTTGGATGGACGGGAAAGAATAGTGAGACGTCATTATGCTTTTCGACAAAGTCGCGTATGACCGTGAGATTTGCCGTCAATGCCGCACCGAAACTCTCTCGCCGGTGCGTTGTCAGTAATATTCGCTTTTGCCCGTCAGTTGCATTTATGAGTGCCTCAATCTTTGGCGTCGGTGCGATATTTTTGAGCATCGCGTGCAGGGAATCGACGACCGGATTGCCGGTGACAAAGACCTTATCGGACGGGACGTGTTCAGAAAGCAGATTGCGTCTGTTCTTTTCGGTGGCGACGAAATGAAATGTTGCGACCTGTGAGACGAGGCGTCGATTTGCCTCTTCCGGAAAAGGGCTTAACAGATTGCCCGAGCGCAGGCCAGCCTCGACGTGTCCGATCGGAATACCGCGGTTAAACGCCGCCAATGCACCTGCCAGCGTCGTTGTTGTATCACCCTGTACGACGACGAGATCGGGTTTTTCTGAGACGAGTATCTTGTCGAGTTTTGAGACGACGCGAGAGACGACATCATTTGGCGACTGGCCGCGCTTCATCACTGCGAGATCAAAATCGACATCGACATTCAATGCCTTTAAAAAAGGTGCCAAAAGTTGCTTATGCTGACTCGACGAAACGGCGACCGTCTGAAAAAAACGTTTACGCAGCTCTGTGATCAGCGGGGCGAGTTTGATGATTTCGGGCCTCGTGCCGAAAAGCACAAGCACCTTTAGCCGCCAATCGACGGCAGGGCGATATTTTGGATGATCGTCGTGAGTGAGGCTGTCGTCCATATCTTGCGGCGAGGACCGAACAGGCTAATGCCCATTCGCTAATATACACTCAAAAACCGCAGATTTCCGATGTTTTAATTATGCGGGGTGATGATAGGGCAGACGAGATGCAAACTTTTAGGCGGCCGGAGGCATCTATTTATGATGTTCTTACTCTGGGATCTCGTCCCTGTGTGATAGATAATATTCAAATGAAAAGATCCGTCATTATCGCTCTATTGGCTCTCACGATCTCTGTCGCCGCATTTGGCCAGGCGACCGTTAACGACAACTCCAATATCATAAAAAAAGACCTTCCGCCGGCCGAGGTTCAGCGGATCGTTAAAAAATTTTCTGAGAATGAGCGGCTTTTTCGTTCTGCACTGAATGAGTACGCATTCAATCGCGATGCGACGATGAACCAATTAGGCATTGGCGGAAATATCATCGGCACTTTTCATCTTGAGTCGTTCATGACATTTACATCTGACGGCCAGCGTGTCGAAAAAGTGACGTATGCGCCGATCCCGACCACGCCGCCGCAGATGGTGACCCAAGAGGATCTCGAAGACCTCGGCGGCGTAAATCCATTTGCCCTCGAACCATCGTCTATCGATCAATATAATTTTAGCTATGTAGGCCAGGAGCATATCGACGAGCTTGACCTGTATGTTTTTGACGTAACCCCCAAAGAGATCCCGAATCCGAAAAAATCGAAACTAAGACTCTTTACAGGCCGCATCTGGGTCGATAAGGACGATTTGATGATCGTAAAGACCAAGGGCAAAGCTGTCCCCGAGACAAAGACCAATAAATTTCCGATCGTGGAGACGACGCGGGCACAGATCGACGGCAAATACTGGTTTCCCGTAGATGCGCGTTCTGACGATACCCTTATATATGATAGCGGTGACGTTCTAAAGCTTAGATTGCGTGTTTATTATAAGAATTACCGCGTCGGACGCACTGATGTTCGCATTCTCGATGACGACTCGGACGCAGCACCGGAACCAACACCTAAAAAGCCGTAACCGATAGACAGACAGACGCGGTCATGTCATAAGCTCATTTGCGATCGCGGTTCTGGCCTCGATCAGCAGATCCGAAAGGTCGCCGGTGGTTCTGTTATTTGTCGTTATCGGCGGCAGCAGGACCATTTCGATGGTACCGGGAAAGGCGACGCCGGTGCGTTTGCCCATCATCGCATCGGTATTCCTGATGGCAACGGGCACGATCGGTGCTCCGGTTTGGAGGGCGAGATGAAACGCTCCTTTCTTGAAAGGCAGCAGATCGCCGGGCATCGCCCGCGTGCCCTCGGCAAATACGCCAAAAGAATAGCCGTTATTCATTACCTCTCGTGCTTTTTTCATAGACTGTCGGGCACGCTCGGCGTTAGAACGGTCGATGGCGATAATATTTACAAAACTCATTCCTTGGCCGAGGATCGGTATCTTGAGCAGTTCTCGCTTGGCAACGAGGCCGATGCGCTTTCCGGTAAATGCAAAGAGCGTCGCGGTGTCGAGATATGAGCGGTGATTTGAGACAAAGACGTACGAGGTGTCCGGGTCGAGCTTGTCGATGCCCCGCACGTTGATCTTTGCTCCGCATGCGGAGAGCCACGCTCTTGCGCCGAATAATGCTAAAGGGTAAAGCCACGCCTGACGCCCGATCAGCCACAACACGGGCAACAGCGGCAAACCGACGGCCGTCAGCAAAGTGCCCGCGACCAGCCAACACCACCAGTATCTGATTTTCCCGAAAAACCTCGATTTGTTAGACTCGGGAACAGGGAACTTTATCAGCACATTATTATGCAAAGGCACTTTGCAGTCATCGCCGGCGGCGAGTGAGTTGGGAGGAGAATGCGTATTTTCGGTTTCGGTCGCAGTCATTTTTTGATAGGACACAGATCGTCACGGTCGGCTTTTGCCAGCCTGATATTGAGCTGTTCGCTGCTGTTCGGTGCAGTCGCGATTGTAGCACAGGTGCCGAGTCCGAGGTCTGTACTCGGCTTTCACCCGACAGACGACCGCACGATCGCGGATTGGGGACAGATCGTCGATTACTTTCAAAAACTCGATAAAGCAAGCCCAAAGGTCAAGGTCGAAGAGATCGGACGCTCGACCAACGGCGTGCCGATGATCGTCGCCTACATCTCATCCGAAAAGAATATAAAGGATCTTGAAAAACTGCGGCTGATAAACGCAAAGCTTGCCGATCCGCGAAAGGTTGTTAGCGATGCTGAGCGTGAGCAGCTCATTCGTGACGGAAAGGCGATCGTCTCGATCGCGTGCTCGATACACTCGACCGAGATCGTCGCGTCGCAGATGTCGATGAATCTCGCTTACGACCTCGCGACCGCGGCCGACGCAGACACACGCGAGATACTCGATAACACCATTCTGCTGCTGATACCGTCTCAAAACCCGGACGGTATAAATATCGTCGCTGACTGGTATCGCAAGACGCTCGGCACAAAGAGCGAAGGCACGTCGCCGCCCGAGCTTTACCATCATTATGCCGGTCACGACGACAACCGCGACTGGTTCATGATGAACCTGAAAGAAACTCAGGCGATCACGAAACTCTTTTGGCAGCAATGGTTTCCTGAGATCGTCTATGACGTGCACCAACAGGGACGCAATGCGTCACGATTTATCATTCCGCCGTTTTACGATCCGGTAAATCCGCGAATCCCGCCGTCGATCATTCGCGAGGTCGGGCTGATCGGCTACAAGATGGCGGCCGACCTTGAGGCAAAGAATATCGCCGGTGTCGCGACCAACTCGACATACGATACATGGTGGCACGGCGGATTTCGCTCAGCGCCGTACTTTCATAATTCGATCGGCATATTATCAGAGGCAGCAAGTGCGGATCTTATGTCGCCGGTCGTCGTCACCGAGAGCGACCTAAAGCGCAACCGAGGCGTTCGCGGACTTACGGATCTGCTCCATCCTGCGACTAATTTTCCCGACCCGTGGAAGGGCGGCGAAT
>Ga0153956_1000089_pt1 | contig 116423 bp, 100 predicted proteins | sample TSFL040MetaG_FD_104704 | JGI IMG/M metagenome (GOLD analysis project Ga0153956, IMG submission 104704) | Attine ant fungus gardens microbial communities from Florida, USA - TSFL040 MetaG | ecosystem: Host-associated > Fungi > Mycelium > Unclassified | place: USA: Florida, Wekiwa Springs... | reverse complement strand
TCCGGCGCTGAACACCGGAGAGAACCTCGCCGTCATTGTAACGCCTGGTCGTACCGTCAGTCATATGCCTCACTCTTATCTAAGAGCGGGGCCCTGTCAGGTCATTTAGGGGGCTACCTCACTTCGTCGGCTAAGGGAGGCCAACCAAATTGGCCTGGCGACTCCTAAACGCAAAGGCACCTTGACCATTGAGAGGCGTGCGCCAGCACCAGGAAAAGCGCCCACATTAAAGGCTGGAAAGGCCTCCCCGAAACCGGATCTGAAGCGGAAGAAGGGAAAGCCTTCACATTTCAAAGCTGCCGGGAAGAAACCACGTGCGAAACTTAAGAAAGGCGGCGGCGCACCATCCTTCTCGGTGACGTTTAGCCGATTGCCGAAGTTGAGTGATCTACGACGGGTTCGGCGGCCGGCCGAGCCTCAAAGAGGTCCGAAAACTGCTCCGCCATCAGAACAGCTACTCAATCCGTCCCCTGATCATTTTGAAGAACTTCGCCGGCAATGGCTTGCCAACGCCAAATACGTGCTTCTCGCGGGAGGCCATCAAAGCGCCCCTGACGTTGTCGCAGCAATAAAGCGGAATGAGGCCATTGAGGCACTGTGGGAGCACTGGCGTGAGTTGGAAGGCTTCCGCTGGCCCTCGACGGACGCGCCATTTAGCGAAAGAGGCCTTTCCCATGATAACTGGGAAGAGGTCGGCATGTTGAGTTATCTAGGCTACCATGTTGGAAAATCATCGAAACTGTCTATCCCGCAACGGCAACTACTGCTGGAAATGATATTCCGATCCCATCTTCCTCCTCTAAATAGCCTAGCTTATATGCAGGAGTGGGGAGCACCCAAGTCTGCCGTGCGTTTGAAAAAGATGGCCGACTCGATTGCTAGTCACACGAGAAGCCGTAAGCGGCTCCTTGGCAATCGGTTCGCCGTGGCCATTCAAGATTGGGAAGGTGACCTTCGATACCTAAAGGCTAAATTTTACGACGGTCAGTTCGATTGGCCACGAACATAGCTCAGCCATTCTTTGGTTCTCAGCCTATGTGTTACACGCGCTCAGGCGGGATTACGGGATTACGGTGATGGTGTGGACGGCGCTCTGAGGGGAGATTGAGTCGGCAGTGCCGGTTCTCCACGGTGTGACTGTCGAAGGTCTTACCGAAGGAGCACCATCCACATGAGCAGGCTATCGTTCGATCCGTCGCGTGTCACGGTCGTTGGCTTCGATCTGGCCAAGCACATTTTTCAGGTTCATTGCATCGACGCCGAGGGCGCGGTTGTCGTCAACCGGTCGCTTCGGCGGCGTGAGGTCCTTTCGTTCTTCGCATCGCTGCCGCCGTGCCGGGTCGGGATGGAGGCATGCGGCTCGGCGCATCACTGGGGCCGCGCGCTGGCGGCGCTGGGGCATGACGTGAAGATGATGCCGCCGGCTTATGTGAAGCCCTATGTCCGCCGCCAGAAGAACGACGCCGCCGATGCCGCGGCGATCTGCGAGGCGCAGTCGCGCCCCGGCCTGCGCTTCGTCAAGGTGCGCTCGATCGCCAACCAGGCCGTACATGAGGTCGAGGTTGAGATGGGCGATGCCGGCCTCCCGCAGGGCGGCGACGCTGCGCGCGACCAGGCGGAACGGTTGCAGCCGATTGATCCTGGCCTGCACCCGCAGATCGAACGTCTGCGCGCCGATGCTGACGCGCGTCACGCCGCAACAGACGAGCGTCCGGCAGAAATCGGCGTCGATATGCCGCGGGTCGAGTTCGGCTGCCCATTCGGCATCGGCATCCACGCTGAAATGGGTGCGGATGGCGGCCGCGACGCGCGCGAAGAGATCGGGCGGTAACGCATTCGGGCTGCCGCCGCCGAAATGCACATGGGCGACCCGCCCGCGCATCCGGCGCCCGACCAATCCGATTTCGGCGATCAGGGCGTCGACATAATGGTCGAGCCGCGACGATCGCCCCACGGCGCCAGTGTTGCACCCGCAATACCAGCAGATTTCGTGGCAATACGGGACGTGGACGTACAGCGAGACCCGATCCGCCGGTTGCACGGCGTCCAGCGCGTCGGTGAAATCACCGGCCCCGATGTCGTCGGCGAACTCGGCCGCGGTGGGATAGCTGGTGTAGCGCGGCACCGACCGGGCCGCGAAATCGGCGTGGAAAATAGCCATCGGCGTCATGCTTCTCCGGGACGGCTGCCCGGCTCGCCGGGAGCGATGGTCCGATTGAAGCATGGTGGCCGATCCCGTGGCTATCGGGGGAAATACGTAACCGGCGGCCAAATCGGGCTTCAATCTTCGGGCGCCGGCGCTTCTTGCGGAAACGATGGGGGCGGAGTCTCGCTCGGCGATGGCGGGACCGCTTCCGGTGTACACGGCTCGGGCAGAGGCTGTGCGTCGGGGAGAGGCGGAAGCTCGCGGGGCGCCTGCGGGTCGATGCGATCGGGACTGGGTTCGACGGGCGGCCGGGACACCTTATCCTCCTGGTCGGATTTCCCGCCGCTTATGGACCGTCCCGCCCCCACGCGGCCATCGGGACTTCTACGCAGCCGGCCTCCGCAACGACCGAGCTTGATCCCGCCCGCGGACCCATGCACGATACCTGCCTGGCCGGAAGAACGGCGGTGTGGAAAGGCGGCATGATGCAACGCGTCGATTATCTGACGATCGCCGGGTGGGGGTTCCTGCTGATGCCGCTGCTCACGATGTGGCATGAGATCGGCGGCCACGCCGCGGCGTGCGCGCTGCAAGGCGGCCATGTCACGACCATCGGCGCCTTCTACGTCGATTGCGACGGATTGCGCGGGGTCGGCAATATCATCGTGGCCTGTGCCGGCGTGTTCGTTAACGCCTTGCTGGCGATCGCGGTCTATTTCGCCTGGCGGAAATCCGAAAAAGGCACTGCCCGCATCATCCTGTGGCTGATCTGGGTCAGCGAAGCCTTCGTCGCGTCCGGTTATTTCCTGTTTTCGGGGGTGACCGGGTTCGGCGACCTCGGGATCGGCGAAGGCGGGAGCCTTTCGACCTTCGGATTGACGTGGCCGGTGCAGGTCATCGAGATCCTGATCGGCGCGGCGAGTTACATCCTCCTCGTCTTCGCCGCGATCCGAGCCTTGAACACGATGATCGGCGAAGGCCCGGAAACCCGGCGCACCCGGCGGCGGATCGCCCATGTCTATTATGGCAGCGCGGGGGTCGCGGCGGTGCTCGTCGGCCTGCTCAACCCGCTGGGCATCGTCATCACGGTCATGTCGGCGGCCGCCTCGTCGTTCGGCGGCCTCGCCGGCTTCATCTCGGTCGGCTATGCGGTGGGCGACAAGGGCGAGGCGAAGCCGGTCGTGCTTCAGCGCAACTACGGGGTGATCGCCGCCGGGCTGGTCGTATTGCTGGCGTTCGCGCTCATCCTCGGCCCGTCGCTCCATTTTCCGAAGCAATAACGAGCCCCGTCAGCGTTTGCGGACGAACTCCGCGCGCAGCACCAGGCCCTTGATGCCCTCATACCGGCAATCGATCTCCTGGGGATCGCCGGTGAGCCGGATCGACCGGATCACCGTGCCCCGCTTCAACGTCTGGTTGGCGCCCTTGACCGTGAGGTCCTTGATCAGCGTGACGCTGTCGCCGTCGGCCAGCAGGTTGCCGACCGAATCGCGCACCTCGACGGCCTCGTCGCCCTGCGCGCCGGCCTTGACCGCAGCCTCGGCGGCGCTGATCCATTCGCCGCTCGCTTCGTCATAGACATAGTCGTCGCCAGTATCGGTCATTTCTGGCGTTCCAATCGCGTCAGTTGAGGGTGGCTGGAATGGCGTCGATCGCCGCCGCCATGGTGGTCGCGATTCGCAGGGCTTCCGGGAAGTCCCGGGTGTGCACGACGGCCGCGCCGCCGTGGCCGAGGCCGACGCGGTCGAGCATCGCCAGCGGCTGGGGCTGCACGCCCGACAGGATGATCTGGACGTCGGCGGCGGCCGACCGCCGGACGATCTCGGCGATCGTCGAGACACCGCTCGCGTCGAGCAACGGCACCCGCCGCATGCGCGGGATGATCACCCTGGGCGCCGGCCCGATCCGCCGCAGCGTGTCGAGCAGCTCGTTGGCGATCCCGAAAAAGACCGGCCCGTCGATGCGGAACACCTCCACGCCGGCGGGCAGCGCGTCGCGCTGGTGGATATCGTCGCTATCGTCTTCGGCGCTGCCGCCCGGCGCGTCGATCCGCACCGTCTCGCTCATCCGCATCATGAATTGCAGCGAGGCGAGCGTCACGCCGACCGCGATCGCGGTGGTGAGGTCGACGAGCACCGTCAGCCCGAACGTCAGCAGCAGCACCGCGCGGTCGCCATTGGGCATCCGCAGCAGCGCGACGAAGCGCTCATGCTCGCTCATCCCCCCGGCGACCATGAACAGGATCGCCGCGAGCGCCGCCAACGGCACGAAGGCCATCAGGCCGGTGGCGAACAGGATGAAGAGGAGCAGGAACAGTGCGTGCGGCATGCCCGCGACCGGGGTGACGGCGCCGGCCCGGATATTGGTCGCCGTGCGGGCGATCGCGCCGGTCGCCGGCAAGCCGCCGAACAGCGCCGAGGCGATATTGGCCACGCCCTGGCCGACCAGCTCCTGGTTGGAGCGATGCCGGGAGCCGATCATGCCATCCGCGACCACCGCCGACAGCAGCGCCTCGATCCCGGCCAGGAAGGCGATCGTGAAGGCGGACGGCAAGACCGCCTGGACCTTCGCGAGCGACATGTCGGGCATCGCCGGTGCCGGCAAACCCGCCGGGATATGCGGGAACCGGGAACCGATCGTCTCCACCGGCAGATGCAGGAGCGCGACGGCGGCCGAGGCCACCACCACCGCGATCAGGAAATCGGGCAGGCGCGGCGCGAGCTTGCGCAGCGCGACGATCAGGAACAGCGATCCCGCGCCGATCGCCAGGGTCGCCATGTCGACCGTGCCCAAGGCGCCGATATAGGCTCGCCACTTGGGCAGGAAGTCCGCCGGCACGTTGGCGACCGAGAGGCCGAGGAAGTCCTTCACCTGGCTCGAGGCGATGATGACCGCGATACCCGCGGTGAAGCCCGTCACGACGGGATGCGGGATGAACCTCACCAGCGCGCCGAGCCGCGCAAAGCCCGCAATGACGAGCAGCAGACCGGCCAGCAGCGTGGCCAGCAGCAGGCCGTCATATCCGTGCCGCGCGATGACGTTGAACACGACGACGACGAACGCCCCGGTGGGACCGCCCACCTGTGCCCGCGAGCCGCCGAGCGCGGAGATCAGGAAACCGGCGACGACGGCGGTGACCAGCCCCTTGTCGGGCGAAGCGCCGCTGGCGATGCCGAGCGCCATGGCCAGCGGCAGGGCGACGATCGCGACGGTCAGCCCGGCGACGGCGTCCCGCCGGAACCGCTCGAACGAATAGCCCTCGCCGAGAACGGTGATCAGCTTGGGCGTGAACGCCGTCCAGCGGGCGTCATGCAGCACTGCCGTCGTCCCCCGGCGCTTCGGCCTGGTCGAACAGCGCGGACGGCACGCGCCGGACCGCGCCGCCACTTGCCGTTTCCTTCAACCGCACGCCGCGCCCGACCCCGGCGCTCGGCGCGTTCTCGCCGATGATTTCGATCCCGGCGCGCTCCAGCGCGGAGATCACCTTGACCAGCGTATCCACGACGCCGCGCACCTGCCCGTCCGACGCCTCCATGCGCTGGATGGTCGGCAGGGACAGCCCGGCAAGGTCCGCCAGCTGCCGCTGGTCGATCCCGAGAAGGGCGCGGGCGGCCCGCATCTGTTGCGACGTGATCATGGTTCCTCATGATGTATGAAACATCATTATCGCTGTAATAGCACTTAGTTGTGCAATGTGAAATGCCAGAAATTGGCTACAGCCTGTCGTGAACGCGCACTGTCGATGCAGGGAGCGGGCCGGCAGCGCGCGGCCTTAACCTGGACTGGGCACCAGCCGGACGGCGACCCCGATCGCGATACCGGCCACCGCGAATCCGCCAAGCACATCGGTGAGGTAATGGGCGCCGCTGACCAGCGTCGACAGGATCATCGCCATGTTCGCGGACCGCCACAGGTGATCGCGATGATCGCGGGGATGAACATCATCTGCGGAACGAAGGTCCAATAGGCTGTCTTCGACACCTGGACCAGATCGGGATGAGCGACATAGACCGCGAACAGCCGGCGCCAGTCGAACAGCAGGTAACGGTCGAGCGACGCCAGTGTGGCGTCGGCCAACGCGCCGCTCCTCGCCGCTATCAGCATGACGGAGCCGAGCGCCAGGATGGCGAGCAGCGCGGGAATTGCGATCGAACGGGGAGCCGGGCCGGACCGCGCGGGCGTGGTCGCGAAAGCGATCGAGCCAGCGCCTCAGGGTATCCCCCGGCGACTGCACGGCCACGGCGCTACGGCGTGGCGGCGAACGGATCGACCGCGCGGCCGTTTCGGCGCACCTCGTAATGGAGGTGCGGCCCGGTCGACAGGCCGGTCGACCCGACGAAGCCGATCACGTCCCCCTTCCTGACGCTCTGCCCCTCGCCCACCGCCATGCGGGACAGGTGGCCGAACCGGGTCGACATGCCGCCCGCGCCCGCCAGTTCCACCATCAGCCCGTAACCGCCCGCCCATGCCGCGCGCGTGACCACGCCATCGGACGTGGCGAGCACCGGGGTTCCCGCCGGCGCGGCGAGGTCGACGCCGAAATGCGGCCGCCAGTCGCCGAGTATCGGGTGCAGGCGCATGCCGAAGCTGCTGGTCAGCCGCCCGGCGATCGGCAGCCCGGCGGGCATGCTGCGGGGGGCGTCGGGCGCGGGCCGGGCGGCGACCGCGCCGAACACCGTGCGGGAAAAGCGGACCGGCTGGCCGACGATATCGCCGTCGCGGCCGACCGTGATCTTGGCCGGCGCGGGCGCGGGCGCGCCGCGTTCGGCCTTGGCGGCGCGGCTCCCGGCCGGGATGATCGTGACGACCAGCGCGCCCTGGGTCGATTGCGCCGCTACGGGCTGAGCGCCGATCAACGGCCAGACGAATATCGGAACCGCGCACATCCAGCGCGGACGCAACGGCGAATGTCGATTCATGCGCCCTCCCCCCGAGGCCGATGACGAATGCGATGGCGGCGAGTCCCGCCACCGCGATCGGCAAAGATTATGGACGCCGCCCCGCGGAGTCAATTTGCCCGTCCCGTAACGGCACGGACGCGCGCCGCTACGCGCGCACGCGGCTGCGGAACGTCACGTTCACGCGCTCCGACAGGATCAGGTAGGGCAGCCACAGCCCCGCGCTGATCAGCACCTTGTGGACGTTGCCGTCGAGCAGCGCCAGCAGCGCGCGGGCGACGTTGGCGGGTAGGTCCGGCGTGCTGCCCAGCGACCGCGCGATCGTCAGCTGGAGCATCAGGTCCAGCGACCAGGCGAACAGCAGCATGCGCGGAAAGATGGACACCGCGCGCAACGCCATCACGAAACAGACGATGTAGAAGAAGTTCATCGCGACCACGTCGATCGTCATCGCGACAAGCAGGTGTTGGGCCCAGCCGGGCGATCCCGCGCCCATCGCGGGAACGGCGAGCAGGAATTCGACGCTGCGGAACGGCACGTTGAGGGCGATGCCGGCGATCAGCGACACCATGAACCCCCGCGCGCCGAAGGCGGGATGGTTGCGCGCGGCGACCAGGTCGAGCGGGCGCCACGCCCCGTACCGGCACAGCCGGATCGCCGGCTGGCCGCCGATGCCCCCGCGCGGGAAACAGGATTGGGCGACGCGCAAGCCGGCCACCGGGCTGATCGCGACGAGCAGGAAGGGCAGCAGCATCGCAACGGTCGGAAGGACGCCGTCCGGCCTGACCGGCGCGGTCGCCACCTTGACGGCGGCGACGGCCACGATCGTCACGATCCACCCGGCGACCATCGGCTCCATACGCAGATCGAGGAAATTGGCGAGCGCGCGGCTGTTGCGGTCGAACCAGTCGCGGCCCGTCCGTCCGATCCGGTCGATCCCGTCCCTGTCGATCACAATACCTCCGACACCATTGCGCAACCCGTTCGCTCCTTACGCCAGGAGAGTAACCAATCCCTTACCCGATTCGTTTCCGGCGACCCAGGGTAGTTATAAGTGTCGGATTTGTACAATTGTCCGAAGAATCCGGGCCTTGCCGAATCCGTCCGAAACGGCGCCGCCACAATCCCGATCAGGGAAAATTCCGTTGCCCTTTGCTAAAATCATCATTGAATCATTGGATTACGCAAAAAGATTGCACGAAAACTAAAGTAGTTAACAGAGTTAAAAAGAAATTGACCTTGTTTGACATCGCTAGGAAGATAGCACCACTTCGCCGATGACCGGTTTCGCAGGAAACCATCATCGGATCGGGTCGACCGCCTAATATTCGGCGATCGACGCCCGGTTGCGCGAAGAAATGTGTGGGGGGGGGACTCCAGGCCGTGCGCCTGATCCCTTGAAATGGATGAAGTGCACCTGGCCGATTTCCGGCAGTGCATCAGTTGGGAGAAAGCAAGTGGTTACTTTTATTCGTAATTTCGTTCGTGACGAAGCCGGCGCGTCGGCCGCCGAATACGCCCTGATCCTCGCGATCGTCGGCACCGGCATCGCCGCTGCGGCGGTCACGCTCGGCACCAGCATCGGGACTGCCATGAATACGGCCGCAACCTGCATCGACGATAAGGGCCAGGGCTGCAGCTGATCCAGCAAGTCCGAACTATGTTGGCTGGAGCCTGAGGCTCCAGCCAATGCTTTCGTGTATGTGACTTTCGGGGGAGGGGCATGCAGCGGCGTAACCTCATCGTCATTGCCGTCGCGGTTGTACTGGGCCTGCTCGCGGTATTCCTCGGCAATGCCTATTTCTCGGGCTATGAGAAGCAACAGGAACGCGCCGCCGAGCAACAGAAGCTCGCGCGGATCGTCGTCGCCAGCCAGGACCTGGCCTTCGGCACGCCGATCGGCGCGCAGAACGTGCGGCTGGTCAACTGGCCGGACCAATCGGTGCCCACCGGCGCCTTCACCTCCATCGAGCAACTGACCGCGGCCAAGCGCGTGGCGCTGGGGCAGATCGTCGTCGGCGAACCGTTGCTCGCTTCCAAGGTTTCCGGCGCGGACGGGCGCGCGACCCTGTCCGCCAACCTGCCCGTCGGCAAGCTCGCTTATGCGGTGCCGATCACCGTCGTGTCGGGGGTCGGCGGCTTCGTGCGGCCGGGCGATATCGTCGACGTGATCCTGACCCGCACGATCCCTGGCGACGGCGCGGGCGCCAACGACAAGATGACCGATACGATCGTGGAGGCCGCGCCGGTGCTGGGCATCGACCAGGTCTCCGATTCACGCGACACCAAGCCGGTGGCGGCGAAGACCGCGACGCTGGAAGTCGACAGCATCCAGGCACAGAAGCTGGCGCTGGCGATCCAGCTCGGCCAGCTCAGCCTGGCCCTGCGCAACGTCGGCGACGGTGAACAGAGCCAGCGGCCCACCGTCCTGCCGCGGCACCTGTCGGCCAGCAACGTCTATATGCCGCGCCGCCCGCCGCCGGGGAGCGGCGCGCCGGCGATCGCGAGCGCCATAGCGCGCGCGCCGGCCGGCCGCCCCGGCGCCACGGTCCCGGCCGCCCCGCGCTGGACCGGACCGATGATGACCATCGTGCGCGGCAGCGCGCCCACCGAATATGGAGTGCCGCGTGGCTGGTAACATCCCGAACGCCGTGATGCTGGCGATGGCGCTGGCGTCGATCGCCCCGGCCCCGGCGGCCCTGGCGCAGTCGATTCCGTCCGAGGCCGCGATGCTGCGCGCCGGGTCGCTGGAAATCCCGGTCAACAAGAGCCAGGTCGTGTCCGCCGACCGCCCGATCGCCAAGGCGATGGTCGGCAGCGCCGATATCGCCGACGTGCTGCCGATCACCGACCGGTCGATCTACGTGCTGGGCAAGAAGATGGGGACGACCAGCCTGACGCTGTACGATGCGATGGGCCGGGTGATGTCCGTGATGGACATTTCGATCGGCCCCGATGTCGACGCGCTGAAGAACCAGATGCGCGAACTGATCCCCGGCGAACGGATCGATGCCCGCATCTCCAACGATTCGATCGTGCTGACCGGGCTGGTCAACAGCCCCGCCGCCGCCGACCGCGCGGTCCAGCTCGCCAAGGCATTCGCCGGCGACAAGGTCATCAACATGATCTCGCTCGGCTCCAGCCAGCAGGTCATGCTGGAGGTCCGCTTCGTCGAAGTGAGCCGGTCGGCCGAAAAGGATATCGGCGCCAGCGCGTTCGGCGCGTCGCGCGACGGCACGTTCGACGGCGTGCTCGGCTCCGGCTCGACGCTGGTGCCCAACGCCGCGACCGGCGCCGGCGTGCTGAAGCTCAATTCGATCACCGACACGTTCGGCATCTTCCGCAAGATATTCAGCATCGGCGGCGTCAGCGTCGACGGCATCCTCAACGCGCTGGAAGCGCGCGGCCTGTCCAAGACCCTGGCGCAGCCGACCCTGGTCGCGCTGTCGGGCGAACGCGCCTCGTTCCTGGCCGGCGGCGAGTTCCCCGTCCCCGTCGCACAGACCGGTAGCGGCAACAACGCGTCGATCACCGTCGACTTCAAGCCCTTCGGCGTCAGCCTGGCCTTCACGCCCACCGTATTGGGCGACAAGACGATCAGCATGGTGGTCGAGCCCGAAGTCAGCGAGATCGACCCCAGCGCGTCGCTGACGGTCGGGACGATCAGCATCCCCGGCCTGCGGACGCGGCGGGCGAGCACGACGCTGGAGATGCGCGACGGCGAAAGCTTCGCGATTGCCGGGCTGCTCCAGTCCAATTTCAAGACCAACATCCGGCAATTGCCGATCCTGGGATCAATCCCGATCCTGGGCGCGCTGTTCCGTTCGACCAATTATCAAAAGGGCGAGACGGAATTGCTGATCGTCGTGACGCCGCATCTGGTCGCGCCGATCCGCCCCGACCAGGTGCGGTTGCCGAGCGACCGCGTCGCCGATCCGCGCGAGAGCGACAGCTTCCTGCTCGGCCAGCCCTATCGCCCGCAGGCGCTCAAGCCCAACGGCGCGCCGGCCCCGGCGCCGGACAAGAACGGCGCCGCGACCAAACCGAAGGATAACGGCTATGCGTATTGATCGCGCGCTTCCGCTGGGCCTGCTGGCGTTCGGCCTGTCGCTCGGCGGCTGCGCGGAACCGCTTGGCGGCGGGTTGCCCTATATGGGCGGCCCGACCAATTTCGGCGAGGCCAACCGCCAGACCATGGCGGCGCAGATCATCGATCCCGCGCCGACCTATCCGACATTGGTGCCCGAAACCGACGCGGACCATGCGGTGGCGGCGGTCACCCGCTATCGCACCGACAAGGTGAAGCCGCCGGTCAGCCCGCGCGTGTCAACTTCCGCCTCGGGCAGCGGCGGGAGTCCGCAATGACCCCGCGCCGGACGACATCGACGCAGCAGGAGTGAGACCGGGGAACGATGGATGGGCGACGTTGCGTTTATCGCTGATCGAATGAGCTATTCGTCATTGCGCGACGGATCGAACGTCGTTGTCATCGCGTCGGCGGCGGAGACGCAGCGCCTGGCGCCGATGGTCGCGGGATCGGCGCTGCCCGACTTGCGGATCCTGGCGGTCGACAGCGACCAGCCGGTGCCCGCCGGCCAGCTCGACCAGGCGCTGCTGCTGATCCTGGAGGTCGATCCGGCGTCTCCCGGCTCGATGCAGCGGCTCGCGGCGGTCCACGACAGCTATCCGCAGCTCGCCCTGGTCGCCGCGATCCGCAATCCGACGGTGGCGCTGGTCCGCACCTTGATGCGTCAGGGCGTGGCGGATGTCGTCGCGCTGCCGCTCGATACCGACGAAATGCTGCAAGTGTCGCTCGACGCGGTCGCCCGGCGCGGCGCCGATATCCAGCAGGCCGCCGTCCTCGCCCCGCTGGTTTCGGTGGTGCGGTCGGTCGGCGGCTGCGGCGCGACGACCATCGCCACGCACCTGGCGGCGGCGCTGGGCGAGACGGACCCCGCCGGCAAGGACGCGCTGATCGCCGATTTGGATATCCAGTTCGGGACGGTGACGGACTATCTGGGCGTCACGCCGCGCGGCCGGCTCAGCGATCTGCTGGAGGCACATGACCGGCTCGACGACGATCTGTTGCGGTCGGTCGCGATGTCCGCGGCGGACCGGCTGGCGGTGGTCGCCGCGCCCGATGCGATCCAGCCGCTCGAACGCATCGACATCGACCAGTTGCTGAAGGTGATCCAGCTGTTCCGCCGGCAATACGGGTCGGTCGTGCTCGACCTGCCCGCCGACTGGACCAACTGGACGCTGTCGCTGGCGACCGCATCCGACGCGATCGTCATGGTGGTCGAGCTTTCGCTGCCCAGCCTGCGCCAGGCGAAGCGCCGGCTCGACCTGTTCCGGTCGGTCGGGATCGAGGATCGCGCGGTGCAGGTGGTGGTGAACCGCGCCGAAAAGAAGCTGTTCGGCAGCATCGACCTGGACGATGTCGCGAAGACGCTGGGCCATGCGGTGCTGGGCAGCGTCGCGCTGGATCATCCGCTGGTCGGCGCGGCGCAGAATCAGGGGCAATTGGTCGGCGCGATGCGCGGCAAGAGCCCCTTCGTCCGCGACATCGCGAAGATCGCGGACCTGCTCCGCGCCGGTCCCCTGGCGAGGCGCCCGTGACGATGTGGAACCTGCGCAAGAGTCCCGGCCCGGCAGCGGCCGAGCCGGCGAACGAGGCGGTCCCGGCGCCGGCCCCGATCCAGCCCGCCGCGGCGGAACCGGTGACCGACGACCATATGATCGCGTTGAAGGTCAAGATTCACCAATTGCTGCTCGACCGGATCAACCTGTCGCTGCTCGACAAGATGACGCGCGAGCAGATCGGCGCCGAAGTGTCGGAAATCGTCGCGGAGATGCTGCTCGCCGAAGGGCAGGTGCTCAACCGCACCGAACGCACCGCGCTCAGCCACGACGTGCTCGACGAGTTGCTGGGGCTCGGCCCGCTGGAGCCGCTGCTCAAGGACGAATCGATTACCGACATCCTCGTCAACGGCTGCGATTCGGTGTTCGTCGAACGCTTCGGCATCCTGGAACGCGCGCCGACGCGCTTTCAGGACGAGCGCCACCTGCTGCGCATCATCCAGAAGATCGTGACCGCGGTCGGGCGGCGGGTCGACGAATCGTCGCCGTTCGTCGACGCGCGGCTGGCCGACGGGTCGCGCGTCAACGCGATCGTCGCGCCGCTGGCGATCGACGGCTCGCTGCTGTCGATCCGCAAATTTTCCAAGAAGCCGATCAGCATGGCGCGGATGATCGAGCTGGGCAGCGTCCCGCCGGCGATGGCGACGGTGCTGGAGGCGGTCGTAGCCGCCCGGCTCAACATCATCATCTCGGGCGGCACCGGGTCGGGCAAGACGACGATGCTCAACGCGCTGTCGTCGTATATCGACGAACGCGAGCGCATCGTCACGATCGAGGATTCGGCCGAGCTTCAGTTGCAGCAGGATCACGTCGCGCGGCTCGAAACGCGGCCGCCCAACATCGAAGGGCGCGGCGAGGTGACGCAGCGCGACCTCGTCAAGAACGCGCTCCGCATGCGGCCCGACCGCATCATCCTCGGCGAATGCCGCGCCGGCGAGGCGTTCGACATGCTCCAAGCGATGAATACCGGCCATGACGGATCGATGACGACGGTGCACGCCAACACCCCGCGCGACGCCATGTCGCGTATCGAACAGATGGTCGGGATGAGCGGCATCGACATCTCCGCCCGGTCCGCCCGCGCCCAGATCGCCTCGGCCATCAACGTCGTCCTGCAGGTCGGCCGCCTCAGCGATGGCCGCCGCAAGGTCCTTTCCCTGACCGAACTCACCGGCATGGAAGGGGAAGTCATCACCATGCAGGAAATCTTCCGCTTCACGATGACCGGCCGCGAGGAGGACGGGAAGGTCGCGGGGCATTTCGAAGCGACCGGGATCCGGCCCAAGTTCATGGGCGCGCTTGCGTCGCACGGCATCGACGTCGACCCGTCGATGTTTCGTCCCTCCACCACGTTCGGTCACGCATGACCCAGTTGCTGCTGCGCCTCGCCATCCTGATCGCGGTGTTCGCGACGGTGTTCCTGCTGTCGCAACTGGTGCTGGGCATCGTCCTCAACCGCCGGGCGGAACTGGGGGCGATCAATCGCCGGATGCTATTGCTGCGCACCGGGCACGACCGCGACGCCGTGCGACTGACATTGCTCAAGGCCGCCCCCCCGGTGCTCGGGATCGACGCCTCGCTCTGGCGCCGCGCCTATGTCGGGCTGATCCGCATGATCATGACATCGGGGATCAACGTCAGCGTCGGCACCATCATGGTCGGCGCCGGGATCGCCGCTGGCGCGATCTTCGTCCTCATCCTGGTGCTGGCGATATCGGCGAAGTTCGGCATCACGCTCGGCGTGATCCAGTTGATCGCCATCATCGCGGTGATCGCCGGGATCGGGATTCCGCTGATGATCGTCAGCCGGCTCGCGCAACGCCGGCGGCGGCGCATGCAGGCCCAGTTTCCCGACGCGCTCGACATATTCGTGCGGTCGCTGCGCGCCGGCCACCCAGTGAGTTCGGCGATCGAACTGGTCACCCAGGAAATGCAGGACCCGATCGGCAGCGAATTCGGGCTGGTGTCGGACGAGGTTTCCTACGGCGCCGACCTCACGGAGGCGCTCGACGGCATGGCGGAACGGTGGAACATGGAGGATCTCCGCATGTTCGCCGTCTGCGTGTCGGTCCAGTCCGAAACCGGGGGCAATCTGGCGGAGATTCTGGAAAACCTCTCGCGGGTCATCCGCGACCGCGCGCAGATGCTGCTGAAAGTCCGCGCGCTGAGTTCGGAAGGCCGGATGACCGGCTGGATGCTGACCGTCCTGCCCGTCCTCTCGTTCCTGGCGCTCTTTACCTACAATCCCGCCTTTTACCTGGATGTCGCGCAGGACCGCATCTTCCTGATCGGCTTTCCGATGCTGATCGGCCTCTACGCGATCGGCGTCTTCTCGATCCGCCGGCTTACCGATCTGAAGGTGTGACGATGCTCCCGATGATCGCCTCGAATCCGTTGCTGCGTTCCGCGATCCTCGCGGTGCTGTTCATCGCCGTCGTCGGTGTCTGCCTGATCCTGCTCAGGGCCGTCGCGCGGCGCGGCGTCGTTCGGCGGGAGTTGCGGGCGATCGCCTCCAGCGGCCGTGAAGCGAACGGCCGCCAGTCGCTGCGCGCCGCCAACAACGACGCGCTGACGCGCATGATCGACCGCATCGAGCGGTCGGGCCTCAACCTGACCGACACCAAGTCGGACGCGTTGCGCGCGCGCATGGTGGCGGCGGGGTTCGAATCCCCGGCCGCGCCGCGGCTCTACACGCTGATCCGGCTGGCTCTCGTCATCGTGCTGCCGACGATTTTCGTCCTGTTCACGCTCGCCGGCGGGAACACATTGTCCTTCCTGAAGCTCTATATTTTCGGATCGATCACCGCGGCGGCCGGGCTGTTTCTCCCCGCCTTGTTCGTCCGGGCGAAGGCCGACCGGCGCCGGGAAGCGATCACCAACGGCTTTCCCGACAGCCTCGACCTCATGCTCGTATGCGTCGAGGCCGGACTGGGCCTCGAAGCCGCGCTCGACCGCGTCGGCCGCGAGATGGTCGGTTCGCAGCCGCTGGTGGCGCGGATGCTCAATACCGCGACGCTTCAGCTCCGCGCGGGCGCGTCGCGCGAGACGGCGCTGCGCCGCATGGCCGACGCGGCGGGCATCGACGAAATCCGCTCGTTTTCCGCCCTGCTCATCCAATCGGACAAGCTGGGGTCGAGCATCGCGACGACCTTGCGCGTCTATGCGTCGGAAATGCGGGAAAGACGGCGCTTGCGGGCCGAGGAGAAGGCGCACCGCATCCCGGTATTGATCTCCATCCCGCTCGTCACCTGCATGCTGCCGGTGATGATCGGGGTGCTGATGCTGCCGACATCGATACAGGTCGTCCGGCACCTTCTGCCGGCAATGGCGGGGAAACGATAATGACACGATTGCGCATGGTTTCGGTCCTGTCGATACTGGCCGCGGCGTTTGTCCTCCAGGGTTGTGCGTCCCTGTTCGGCATTCATCGTTTCGCCGCCGTGTCGCGCGACAAGACCGCCGAAGCCCCGCAGGTCGCCGACGCGAACACGCAGCGCGGACGCCAGTTGCTGGACGAGGTGCGCATCGCCGACGCGATCGACGCCTTCCGGGCGGCGCTGGCCGGCAATGAGCGCGTCGCGCCGGCGATCAACGGCCTGGGGGTCGCCTACGCAATGCTGGGTCGCGACGATCTCGCGCGCCGCTATTTCTCCGAGGCGGCGTCGCTCGATCCGTCCGACAGCCGGTTCGCCGCCAACTTGCAACGCCTGGACCAGAAACAGCTATCGGCGCCCGCGGCGCTGGCCGACGCCGGCAACGCGGCCGCTACCGCCGACGCCGATCGAGCGTCCCCCGCCGCCGCTGCGCCGAACGCCGGCAACGAGACGGGCCGGTTGCGTCGCGTCTCGGCCTTCGAAGTCCGGGTCGACACCATGCCTGCCCGATCGCGGCCCGCCTTTCGTCCGGCACAGCGCCTGCTCGCGTCGACCGGTTCGGCGATCGAGGTAGCGGTGCTGGACACGGCGCCTGTCGCCCCCTCGCCGGCGGCGAAACCGGCGGCGGCATCCTCGCCGGCGGCGAAACCGTCGGACGCGGTCTTCACGACCCCGTCCTACATGACCCCCTGGTCCCCCGCTGCCGCGAGCAAGGCCCGGTGACCATCGCAGCGGCCTTGCCGGTCGGCGTGCTTGCCGCGCTCGGCCTCACCGCGACATGGACCGATGTCACGGCGCGGCGTATCCCCAACCGGCTGACGGCCGCCACGCTGTTGGCCGGCCTGGCCTTCACCTTCCATCAGGCCGGGCCTTGGTCGACCGGCAGTCACGCGCTGCATGGCCTTGCCGCGCTTGTCGTCGGGATGGCGTTGTTCGCGGTGGGGGCGATCGGGGGCGGCGACGCGAAATTCTACGCCGCGGTCGCCACCTGGTTCGCGCCGGGTCAGGCCTGGCTGCTTTTCGTGCTGGTCAGTGGCTGGGGCCTATTCGTGCTGATCGTCTGGTTCGTGGTCCGCCGCGTGCGCGGCCAGCCGATCCGGCGGCAGGGCGGCGGTGTGGAAGGCGTACCTTACGGCGTTGCGATCGCGGCCGGCGGCATCACGCTGGCGAGCTTGGGGATTGGGATATGAGCAAGACTCTTCGCGCATCCTGGGACCATCTCGTGAAGACGATGATCCGGCGATTCCTCATCGACCGAACGGCGGCGGTCGCGCCGTTGATGGCGATGTTGCTGCTGCCGATCTCCGGCGCGATCGCGATCGCGGTGGAACAGGGCGAATGGTATTATTTCCAGCGCTCGATGCAGAATGCGGCCGACGCGGCGGCGCTTGCCGCGGCGGTCAATGACAGCGCTTCGACGACGGGCTACACGTCCGGCACGGCGTACCAGCATGAAGCGGCTTCGGCGGCGGGCAAATTCGGTTATGTCGATGGCGTCAACAACGTCACCCTCGCGACGACGCTCACCGATTGCCCCGCAAACGCCGCATCGGGCTCGACCTGTTACCAGACATCGATCTCGACCGTCGTGCCGATCGGCTTGTCGGCGCTCGTCGGTTTCCGCGGGAACACCGCGTTCGGCAACGGCCGGGGCCAGATCATCCCCGTCACGGCGATCGCGGCGGTGGGCGCGGGCGGGCACGATTATTGTATCTGGTCGCTGTCCCCCAACGACGATTCCTTTCGCAGCAACGGTGGCCCGAAGCCCGATCTGCAAGGCTGCTCGATCATGTCGAACGGCAATGCGACGTGCAACGGACATGACCTTGGCGCATTCTACGGCGATGCGGCCGGGACGAACGACGGCTGCGGGGAGACGCGGACATCCGGTGTGCCCGCCCCGCCCGATCCGTACGCGGCGCTGGCGTCCAACATTCCGGCGGATACCTGCCCCTCAGGCTATCCGCAGATACCGAAGAAGGGATCGTTGCCGGCAACCAATATCATCGGCGGGTCGCTGGACTGGACGGGAGACAAGGAACTCTGCGGCGACATTCAGTTGAGCGCCGATACGACGCTTACCGGATCGAACACGACCGTGATCATTCGCAACGGCATGCTCGACCTGAACGGGCACACATTGAAAACCGCAAGCGGGGCGGCCGCGACCATCGTCTTCGCCGGAACCGGGGGATCGTATAGTCATTATCCGTCGGGCAGCGGCACGCTCGATATCAAGGCGCCCACCTCCGGCCCATGGTCGGGCGTCGCCATGTATCAGGATCCGGCCCTGACCAGCGGCGTGAGCTTCACCTATTCCGGCAACAGCCCCACCTGGGACATTACCGGTCTCGTCTATCTGCCCAAAGCGAACGTCACGTTCAGCGGTGCGGTGAACAAGAGTTCCAACGGCAGTTCCTGCTTTCTGCTCGTGGCCTGGACGCTGCTCGTCAACGGAACCGGGAATATCTTCGCGAACAATACCGATTGCGCGAATGCGGGTTTGCCGGTGCCGTCGTCGGCCGGCGCCAGGGCCGTGTTGGTGCAGTGACGATGTCGGCCGGGTCCAGCACAGCGCGCTCGACGGTCGCCCGATTGCTCCGCAATCTGGACGGCGCCGCGGCGGCCGAAATGGCTCTGGTGTTCCCGATCTTCGGGTTCGTCTCGCTGAACGTCATGGATTTGTGCGTCTATATGTATTCGCGCATGCAGACGGAGCAGGCGGCACAGGCAGCGGTCGGCGTCGCGCGCGCCGTCTGCAATTCGAGCGCGAAACTGCCGGCCACATCGCCAAGCGGCCATTGCAGCGCCACGCTTCAGGCGCAGATGCAAGCCGCCGCGCAAGCGACGTCGCTCGGGACTCGCGTCACGATCGGAACGCCGGCAGAGGCATATTATTGCGCGGATGATGCGGACGTTCTTAGCAAGGTCGCTGATGTGGGAGACACCCCACCGCCAGACTGCAGTACGATCGTGCCCGGCAGCACAGTGAAACCGGGAGATTATATCAGGGTCACCGCGTCGTTCACTTACGTCCCTTTTGCGCCATATATTACGATGGCGTCGATATTGCCGGCCAATGTTCAACAGGAAGCCTGGATACGATTGCAATGAGGCCGGCGCCCTCCCCTTTGTCGTTCGCCGCCCGATTCCTCCGGGCCGATAACGGCGCGACGGCCGCCGAATTCGCCCTGGTCCTGCCGATCTTCCTGCTCACGGTCTTTTCGACCGTCTATCTCAGCATGATGCTGGGCGCCTTGTCGGCCATGCATGCCGTCACCGAACAGGCGGCGCGCTGCATGTCGGTCAACAAGACGACATGCGCGGCGGCAAACATCGACGCCGTCGCCAAAAAGCTCTACACCGGCCCGTATATCAACGGGCTGACCTTCACGCCCTCGACGCCGGCATGCGGCAACACCGTTACCGGGTCAGGCACGTTTTCCCTGTTCACCGGCCTCGGCAAGATCGGCGTGACGCTGTCGACGTCGGCTTGTTATCCGAATATTTAACGCGTTTTCCCTTCGGTCCGGATCATCCGCAGGAGCACAAGCCGTTGGTGCGCGCAGGGTGGCCCAATCGCGTTGACGGCTTGAGCCAAGGGCGGCCAGCCGGCTGAGCCGGACTAGCTGATCGGCTGCTGGATCGAGTCGAGCTTTACGCGGAATTAGCCTTTAATCGGCATGGATCGTCCATGCCCCAAGCCGCCGTATCGAACTCCGAAGAGCAGGCGCCGTCGTTATTCGCGCAGGCGCGGTCGGCGGTGATATGGCGCTCGGGCGCGCAGATCGTCGGGCAGCTGATCACCTGGGCGGCGACCTTCCTCGTCATCCGCATCCTCAACCCGCATGATTATGGCCTGTTCGCCATGACCCAGGTCGTGCTGGCGGTGCTCAACATGCTCAACGGCGCGGGGCTGGCGAGCGGGTTGATCCAGAAGCCCGACGCCGACGAGCGCACGATCCACCAGCTGTTCGGGATGCTGATCGTGCTCAACTTCGGGCTGGGTGCGGTGCAGTTCCTGATGGCGCCGCTGGTCGCGGCCTATTTCAACCAGCCGATCGTCGCCGACCTGTTGCGGGTGCAGGCGTTCGTCTACGCGACGACGCCGTTCGTGGCGTTCCCCTATGCGCTGCTCGCGCGGGCGATCGACTTCAAGGTGCAGGCCAAGGTCTATTTCATGTCCTCGATCACCGGCGCGCTGGCCGCGCTGGCCGGCGCCTATGGCGGGCTGGGCGTGTGGACGCTGATCGTCGCGCCGGCGGTGCTCTACGTGACGCGCGCGGTCGGGATGATGCGCGCGCTCGACCGCACGTACATCCCGCTGTTCGATTTCCGCGGCGCGGGCGAACTCGCCAGGTTCGGCGGGCTGATGGCGGCGGGGCAATTCTTCTGGGTGCTGCAGAGCCAGGCCGACGTGTTCATCGCCGGGCGCGTGCTCGACCCGGCGACGCTCGGCCTCTACACCACCGGCCTGTTCCTGACGCAGATCCTGGTGTCGAAATTCGTCCCCGCGATCAACGACGTCGCCTTTTCGATCTATGCGCGGATGCAGGACGATCGCGCCGCGGTCGCCGACGGTTTCGCGCGCTCGTCGCGGATGGTGATGCTGGTGGCGATGCCCTTCTATGTCGGGCTCGCGGTCACCGCCGAGCCGCTGGTGACGACGGTGCTCGGCCCCAAATGGGTCGCCGCCGCGCCGCTCGTCCGGCTGCTCGCGCTCGCCATGCCGGCGATGACGCTGCAGGTTCTGTTCAGCCCTGCGTGCAGCGCGATGGGGCGACCAGGGATCAACGTCCATACCGGCGCGATCGGCGCGGTATTGCTGCCGGCCGCGTTCGTGGTCGGGCTGCATTGGGGCGTGACCGGGCTCGCGGCGTCGTGGTTCTTCGCGTACCTGATCTATCTCGCGATCACCGCGTGGCGGGTGATGCCCGTGCTCGGCGTGTCGGCGGGCAAGCTGGCACGGGCGATCGCGCCGACCTTCGGCGCCGCGCTGGCGATGGGGGCGGTGGTGCTGGCGGTCGATCACGTCCTGCCGGCGATGCCGGTCCAGGCGCGGCTGGCGATCCTGGTGACGGCGGGCGCGGCGATCTATGCCGGCTGGCTGTGGCTGTTCTCGAAGGACACGTTGCTCGAGGCGATCTCGATGGCGCGCGGCAAGCCCTATTACCGCGCGGGCGAAGCGCCGGCCCAGGTCGCCAACGCCGCCTGATAGCCGGGGGCCGGCTCGAACGAACCGAGCGTCCAGCCCGGTTCGTCGCTGATGAAACGCGCGGGCGCGTCCGGCGCGACCGACACGGTGAAGGCGTCGAGCGGATAGGACAGGCCGAGGCCGAGCGCCTTCACATATGCTTCCTTGCGCGTCCAGCAATTGAAGAAGCCGGCGACCCATTGATCGGGCGGGAGCGCGGTCAGCGCCTCGCATTCGGCGCGCGCGAACAGCCGCCTGGCGACCCTCGGGCAGGCGAGGTCGGGATTGCGCCATTCGATGTCGCAGCCGATCGCGACCCCGCGCGCGGTTGCGATCAGGGCACGGCCGTTCGAGTGCGACAGATTGAAGCTGAGGTCGGGGTCGTCGAGCAGGACCGGCTTGCCGTGCGCGTCCTCGGCCAGCCGCAACGCATCGGGCGCGATGCCGAGGTCGTGCCCGAGCAATTCGCGCAGCTGGCCGCGCCGGGCGACGAAGCGGTCGCGGTCGCGCTCATGGCGGAACCGCGCGGCGCGCTCGCGCTCGGCACTGTCGAGCCGGGACTCGCAGCGCGCCAGCGCCGCCGCGCCGACATCGAGATCGACCAAGGCGATCGCCACCGCCGCGGGCGCCCGGCCGATCGCGATCATCTCCATGCCGGGCTCAGGCGGCGGCCCGGTCCGCCCGGGTCGCGCGGTCGAGCGCCTCGTTCAGCCGCGCCGCGAAGGTCGCGACATTGGGCGGATCGGCCATCGTGCCGTGGGTGCCGGGAATGTCGTGGGAGTCGAGCGGCCCGCGCACGACCTCGGCCCAGCCCGGGCGGCCGTCGAGCACCTTGAGGCGTTCGGCCGGCTGGAACAACGCGACCGCGCCGTCATATTCGCCGGGGAAATAGCCATAGGCGGCCTGTTCCATCTGCGCGGCGAACACGCGGTAGCGGCCTTCGCGCTCGGCGATTTCGGCGACGCCGACATCCTCCATCAGGCCGCGCGCGCGGTCGAACGCATAATCGAGGCGCTTGCCGATCGGCAGGCTGTTCCACACGCCCAGGTGATAGCGCGCCTTGCTCACCCGCATCTGCGACGCGGTGATGCGCTGGAACGCGACCGGGTTCATCGAATGGCCGAGCGCGAGCAACGGCACGTCCTCGCCGCCCAGGCGCAATTGCCGCGCGACCTCGAACGCCATGATGCCGTTGGTGCACCAGCCGCCGATCAGGTACGGCCCCCTGGGCCGCGTCTCGCGGATCACCGCGACGATCTCCGACGCCATCTGCTCGAAGGTCATGCCCGGGCGCAGCGTGCGTTCGAGGATCGGCCCGAGCGGCAGGCCGAGGAACGGACGTTCCGTGCCCATCGCCTCGGCGAGCGCCATGAAGGTCGGGCCGCCGTCGAGCCACAGCAACGGCAGTTTGTCGCCCCTGGGCTGGAGCGGCACCCATTCGCCGGGATCGGCGGCGGCGTTGCCGTCGATCCGCTCGGCGAGCTTGTCGAGCGTCGCCGCCTGGAAGAATTCGGCCATGCCGATACGGCGGCCCCATTGCTGCTCGATCCGCACGAGCAGGCGCGCGACCAGCAGCGAATGCCCGCCCAGTTCGAAGAAGCTGTCGTCGCGGCTGACCTGGCCGATACGCAGCAGGTCGCACCAGATCGCGGCGAGCATCGTCTCGGTCTCGCCCAGCGGCGGCTCGATCGTGCGCCCGCCGCCACCGCCCGGCTGGGGGAGCGCCTTGCGGTCGACCTTCGCGTTCGGCGTCATCGGCAGTTCGGCCAGATGCTCGAAATGCGAGGGAATCATATAATCGGGCAAGGTCTTGCCGAGATGCGCGCGCAGGGCCGCGCGGTTCGGCATGTCGTCGCCGCGCGTGACGAGATACGCCGCGAGCGCGCGTTCGCCCGAGGCGTCGGGCCAACTGCGGACGGCGGCGGCGGCGATGTCGGGATGCCGCGCCAGCGCGCCCTCGATCTCCTCGACCGCGACGCGATAGCCGCGAATCTTCTCGTCATTGTCGACGCGGCCGAGGCACAGGATCGTGCCGTCGGCCTGATAGCGCGCGAGGTCGCCGGTACGGTACAGCCGCTCGCCGCGAATCTCGACGAAGCGCTCGGCGGTGAGGTCGGGGCGGTGACGATAGCCGTGCGCCAGCCCCGTGCCGCCGATGAACAATTCGCCGACCGCGCCGATCGGCGCGGTGTTGCGGTATTGGTCGAGGATGTGGATCGTCGTGTTGGCAAGCGGGCGGCCGATCGGCACCGGGCCGCCGTCGGACGTGACCCGCGCGAGCGTCGACCAGATCGTCGTCTCGGTCGGGCCGTAGACGTTCCACAATTCGCCCGCGCGCCGGATCAGGCTTTCGGCGAGGTCGCGCGGCAGCGCTTCGCCGCCGCACAGGATGCGCAGATCAGGCGCGCCCTGCCAGCCCGCCTCGATCAGCGCGCGCCACGTCGCGGGGGTGGCCTGCATGACGCTGGGCCGGCTGCTGACGAACAGTTCGTTCAACCGGCGCGGATCGGCGGTGGCGCTCTTGGGCGCGAGGATCAGTTCGCCGCCGCCGATCAGCGGCAGGAACAGTTCGAGCCCGGCAATATCGAACGACAGGGTCGTGACCGCGAGCAGCGAATCCTCCGCGGTGAAACCGGGATCGGCGCGGAACGAGTCGAGCAGGTTGATCAGCGCGCCGTGGCTGATCTCGACCCCCTTGGGGTTGCCGGTCGAACCCGAGGTGTAGAGCACGTAAGCGAGGTCGTCCGGCTGCACCGCGACCGGTGGCGGAGGCGCGACGCCGTCACGAGTCTCGTCGATCAGGATGCGCGGCAGCCCGCAATCGGCGAGGACATGGTCGAGCTTGCGCTCGCTGAGCAGCGCCTTCGCGCCCGCATCCTTCGCGATATAGTCGAGCCGCGCGGCCGGGAAATCGGGATCGAGCGGCAGATAGGCCGCGCCGAGCCGGTGCACCGCGAGCAGCGCCGCGACCATGTCGGGCGAGCGATCGAGACAGAGACCGACCAGGTCGCCCCGGCCGATGCCCGCCGCGTGCAGCGACGCGGCGATCGCGTCGGCACGGGCGTCCAGCGTCGCGTAGCTGACCGCTTGATCCCCGAACCGGATCGCGGTGGCGTCGGGACGCGCGGCGATCTGCGCGCGGATCGCGTCAGGCAACATGGCGATGGCGGGCGTGGTCGCGGTATCGTTCCACTCGACCAGCAGCTTCCGGCGCTCGTCCTCGCCGATCAGCGGCAGGTCCTTGAGCGGCAGCGTCGCGTCGGCGACCACGCCTTCCAGGATCGTCAGATAATGCCCGATCATCCGCCGCACCGTCGACGGATCGAACAATTCGGTCGAATAGAGGAAGCGGCCGTGCATCCCCTCGTTCTGGCGCTCGTCGAGTTCCAGATAGAGGTCGAACTTGGCGCCGCCCACGACGACGTCCATCTGCGTCAGGTCCCAGCCCTCGGGGAACGGATCGACCGGCGGCTCGATCGAGAACAGGCAATTGAACAAAGGATGGGTGCCCGGCCGGCGCTTGACGTCGAGCGCGCGGACGACCTCGTCGAACGGCGCTTCGCTCGCCGCCAGCGCGCCGAGCACGGAATCGCGGACCTCGATCAGGAAGTCGCTGAATCGCGTCTCGCCCCTGGGCTTGGCGCGCAGCGAGATCGTGTTGAGGAAATAGCCGACGACATTCTCCAGCTCGGGACGGCGGCGCAGGTCGGTGACGCCGCCGACGATGATGTCGTCCTCGCCGGTATAGAGATGGAGCTGCGCGTGATAGGCGGCGAGCAGGGTCATGTAGAGCGTGACGCCGTGGCGCCGGCCGACCTGCTTCAGATTCTCGATCAGCGCGTTGGGAATCTCGAAGACTTCCATCGACCCGGCATGGGTCGGCCGCGCCGGCCTCGCACGGTCGCCGGCCAGTTCGAGCTTGGGCGGCGCATCGGCCAGCGTGCGGCGCCAGTAATCGATCTGCTTCCGGATCGGCGCGCTCTTGAGATGCTCCTGCTGCCACACGGCATAGTCGCCATATTGCAGCGCCGGCAGCGGCAGCGGCGACGGCGCGCCGCGCGAGAAGGCATCGTAGAGCCTGGCCAGCTCGGGCACGATCACGCGGTAGATCGCCACGCCGTCGAAGATGATGTGGTGGAGCGTGAAATAGAGCCGGTGATTGTCGTCGGCGAGCTTGACGATCCGCGCCCGGAACAGCGGCGCGTCGGACAGGTCGATCGCGCGGCGCGCATCCTCCTGGCCGATCGCCAGCGCGGCGGGATCGCGTTCGGCTTCGGGCAGGTGGCTGACATCGTCATAGGGCAGCACGATGTCGCGATGCTCGCGAACGCGCTGGACCAGCACGCCATGCTCTTCGACGAACGCGGTGCGCCACGCTTCGTGGCGGCGCAATATCTCGTTGACGCTGCGTTCCATCGCGGCGCGATCGAAGCTGCCGAAGCGATGGATCGTGATCGATTCGTTATAGAGCGGCACGACCGGCGCCATGATGGCGTGGAGCCACACCTGGCGCTGGTCGGCAGAGAGCGGAATCTCGGCATCGGGCGCGCGCTTCGCGATCGCCTGCGGCCTGGCGGCGGCAACCCCGCCGCCGCGCATCATCTTTTCGAGCAACGCCTGCTTCGAGGCGGACAGGCCGGCGGGCGCGTTCATCCGTGTCAGCCCGCGACGGGCCGGAAAGCGAGCGGCAGCGCGGACAGACCGCGCAGGCCCGAATTGGTCCGCCATTCGAGCGTGCTTTCGGGCACCGCGACACGGATATCCTCCATCCGTGCGAGCAAGGCGAGGTAGGAGATCCGCGCCTCCATCCGCGCCAGCGCCGCGCCGAAGCAGAAGTGCGCCGCCCAGCCGAAGGCGAGATGGCGGTTGTCGCCGCGCGTCAGGTCGAGCTCGTCGGGATCGGCGAAGCGTTCGGGATCGCGATTGCCGGCGGCCATCACCGCCATCACCGCCTCGCCCTTCTTCATCTGCTTGCCGCCGATCACCGTGTCTTCCTTGACGATGCGCGCGGTGTGCTGGCTCGGCGACTCGTAGCGCAGCAATTCCTCGACCGCGGTCTCGATGATCTCGGGATGCGCGCGCAGCTGCGCCTGCTTGTCCGGCTGGCGGATCAGCGTCAGCATGCCGTTGCCGATCAGGTTGGTGGTGGTCTCCTGCCCGCCGACCATCGTCACGATCGTGTTGGCGATCACCTCATCCTCTGACAGGCGCTGGCCGTCGACCTCGGCATCCATCAGCGAGCGGATCAGCCCGTCATGCGGATTACGCTCCTGCTCGCGCACCGCGTCGCGGAAATAGCCGGTCATGTCGGCGACGCATTTGAGCACGTCGCGGATGCGGTCGGGGTTGTGCTGGAAGTTGCCGAGCATCTCGGCGAAGGTCGCCGACCACGCCTTGAGCTGGCGGTGATCCTCGAGCGGCACGCCGAGCAGGCCGGCGGTGACGATCGCCGGGAAGGGCTCGGCGAAATCGGCGATCAGCTCGCATTCGCCGCCCCTGGCCGCCTGGTCGAGCAGGCCGTGCGCGATCTCGCGGACCTTGTCCTCCATCGCCTCGACCCGGCGCGGGGTGAAGGCGCTCATGCACAGCTTGCGCAGGCGGGTGTGGTCGGGCGCGTCGAGGAACAGCATCTGCCGCGCCATCACGTCGGCGACCGGGCCGAGCGAGGGCAGGCCGAGCGCTTCCATCTTCGCCGGGTCGGGCGTGCGGTCGGCGCTGAATTCCTTCAGCACGACGTGCACGTCCTCGTACCGCGTGACGACCCAGGTGTGCATGAACGGGTCCCACATCACCGGCGCTTCCTCGCGGAGCCGCTGGTAGAAGGGATAGGGATCGGCATGCACCGTCGGGTCGAGCAGCTGGAACAGGCTGAGGCTCGGATCGACCGGCGCCGCCGCGCCGACAGGAGTATGGTTCGTCATACCGGTTCCTATTCGCCCGCCCGCGCTTCGGCCTCATCGTCGTCCATCGCTGCGATCATCGCCATGACGATCTCCTCGATCCGCGCGGCCAACTGGCGAATGGTCGGCGCCTGGAACAAGTCGCGCAGCGTGAGGTCGATGCCGAACGCCTCGCCCGCGCGCAGGACGACCTGGGTGCCCAGCAGCGAATGGCCGCCGAGCAGGAAGAAATTATCGTCGATGCCGACATTGCCGCGGCCGAGCACCTCGGCGAGGATTTCGGCCAGCCTCTCCTCGGCCGGCGTCTCGGGCGCGGCGAAGCCGGCCGAGGTCAGCGCGTTGGCGTCGCTCGGCTCGGGCAAGGCGCGCTTGTCTAGCTTGCCGTTGGCGGTGAGCGGCAGCGCGTCCATCCGGACGAACGCGCTCGGGATCATATATTCGGGCAGGGTCTTGCCGATGAATTCGCGCAGTTCCTCGGCCGACAGCGGATCCTTCTCGACGACGTACGCGACCAGCATGTCGCCGCCGTCGGGCGACGGCGCCGCGACCACCGCGGCCGCGCGGACGCCGGGATGCGTGCGCAGGATGCTCGCGGTTTCCTCGGGCTCGACGCGATGGCCGCGCACCTTGGCCTGGTCGTCGACGCGGCCGTGGAACGTGATCTGGCCATCGGGACGCCACGCGGCGCGGTCGCCCGTGCGGTAGAAGCGCTCGCCGTCGATCGTCACGAAACTCCCGGCGGTCAGCTCGGGCTGATGGCGATAGCCGCGCGCGACCTGCGGGCCGCCGATGAAGATCTCGCCCTGCGCGTCGCCGGTGACGGGCTGGCCGGCGGCGTCGAGGATGCGGATCGTCGTGCCCCGGATCGGATGGCCGATCGCGGGGAGGCCGCTTTCCTCGGTGCCCGGCGGCACGACCGCCGACGTCGCGACGACGGTGCATTCGGTCGGGCCGTAATTGTTCACCAACGCGAACGGCAGGCCGGGACGCGGCCGTCCGAGCAGCCGGTCGGCCCCGGTCAGCAGATACCGCAGCCGGGTTCCGGCCGCCCAATCGTCGTTGATCAGGTCCTGCGCGAGCGCGGTGGGAACGAACGCCACCGAAACGCCCTGCACGATCAGCCATGCGCGCAGCCGCTCGTCGGAGGTGCGGACATCGTCGGTCGCCAGGACGACCGACGCGCCGGCGCAGAGATAGGGCCAGACTTCCCAGACAGACGCGTCGAATCCCAGGCCGGCCAGGTGACTGCCACGATCCTCCGCGGTGACGCCGAACGCCTCGTTGTGCCACGCGATCAGCCAGGAAAGGTTGGCGTGGGTGACCTCGACGCCTTTCGGCTTCCCCGTCGTGCCGGACGTATAGATCACATAGGCAAGCCGGTCGGGGTCGGCCGGCGCCGCGACGGGCGGGGCACCATCCGTCAAATCGAGCGCCTGCCAGTCGAGCGTGACGACCGCGCTCGGACTGGCGGGCAGGCGGGCCGCCGTGTCGGCCCGGCCCACGACGAGCGCGCAATCGGCTTCCGCGACGATCGTCTGCAGGCGGCCGTCCGGCCAGCTCGGATCGAGCGGCAGATAGGCGGCCCCCGCCTTCCACGCGCCCAGCGCGACGACGAGCTGGTCGAACGAGCGCTCCAGGCAGATGCCGACCAGCGCCTCCGGCCCGACGCCTTCGGATCGCAGCCAGGCCGCGACGCGATTCGCTCTATCGTCGAGCTCGGCATAGCTCAGCACCCCGCATGGCGCGACCAGCGCGGTCGCATCCGGCCGTTGCGAAGCCAATGCGGCTATGATGTCCGGCACCGCAAAAGGAGGTGCGACATAGGCCAGTGAAGCGCCATCGCCCAACAGCCCCTGCTTCGAATGTTCTGCTCGCCTGTGCATTGCGCAAGCCTAGACTCAACGCGTGTTGATTTTCTTAAGGCTCGCGGTTTCGGCGTAACGGCTGCGGCGGTCCCGACCAACAGGCACCCATGGTGCCTTCGCTTGATTGGAAATGGTGCCCCACAGAAGACAAAAACGGGCACTCAGATCATTGGAGAATTTGCGTCAGTCGTCAGTAGGACATGCCCTTGGTGTTGGATGCGATCCGAAACCTCGTGTGCGCGGTAATCGGTGCCGGTCTACCCACGCGTGAGACGCCAAGCCCGCCTTCTTCGATGATCCCGTTACGATCGAAGAATGCGTAACCGATTCCCGGTACGCCGTAGGCAGCCATCGCTTCGCGCCAGAACGCCTTTAACTTTTCTCGGCGGGAAGCCTCGAACGAGCGCGCGGCCTTACCGGCGAAGTTCTCGGCGGCAACCCCGGCCGGTCGGATAGACTGGACGACCGCGAGGATCGTGCCGCTGGGCTTTGTCAGACCAAATGCACCGACCCAGTTTCGGGGCGCGTGAACCGATTATTTAGCGGCTCTCCATAGGTCGATCACGCTGTCAGTTTTGCGAACTCCCTCGGCTTGTTTCCGGGTTCGATACCGTTCGCCTTTCTCGCGGAAGGCGAACGGCGATGAAGATCCTTAAAACGTACCAAGTGCAATTGCTCTGACAACACCCTCGCCCGTGCAAACCTGCCAGCCCGTTTCGCTATTTCAACTCGTCGCCTGAGGTGATCCGCCTGGTGGTGATGATGTACGTTCGCTTCCCGCTGTCGCTGCGAAACGTCGAGGACCTGCTGTTCGAGCGCGGCATCGACATTTGCCACGAGACGGTCAGGCATTGGTGGAACAAGTTCGGTCCGATGTTCGCGGGCGAGATCCGCCGGAAGCGAGTCAGTCGCATGCGGGGGTTCCGCCACTGGCGATGGCATCTCGACGAAATGTACGTGAAGCTCAATGGCGAGATGGTCTACCTTTGGCAAGCGGTCGATCAGGAAGGCGAGATCCTCGAAAGCTACATCACCAAAACCCGCGACAAAGACGCGGCGCTCAGGTTCATGAAGAAGACGCTCAAACGCCACGGCTCACCCGAGGCAATCACCACCGATGGTCTTCGCTCGTACAAGGCAGCGATGAAAGAGCTGGGCAATGCAGACAAGGAGGAGGTCGGGCGCTGGGCCAATAACAGGGTGGAGAACAGCCACCTGTCGTTCCGACGACGAGAACGCGCGATGCTTCGGTTCCGACGAATGAAGAGCTTACAGAAGTTCGCTTCCGTCCACGCCAACGTCCACAATCACTTCAATTTCGAACGCCATCTCGTTAATCGCCAGACCTTCAAGGAACGTCGCTCGGCCGCATTGGCCGAGTGGCAAATGATCGCGAGCTAGGCCCCTGCCCCCACAGACCGACCTCCATCGTGGAGAGACGAGTTCGCTTTAGACTGACAGCACCGCCAACATACTATTGACTTATCATGATAATTTTCTGAACCGGGAGCCCGAAATCGCACTTTTCGCGCGTGCTCTCAGATAGAATGCCGAGTAGGCAAACCCCTATCACTCCCCCGCCGCAGGCAGGGTCAGGATGAAGCGGCTTCCCGCAGTCCGCGTCTTGTCCAGCTCGATCTCGCCCCCCGCCGCCCTCAGCAACGATGCCGAGATGGCGAGGCCGAGGCCGGTTCCGCCGGTCGCGCGCTTCGTCGTGAAGAAAGGTTCGAATATCCGCTCGCCCATCGCGGGATCGATTCCGGATCCGTCGTCGGATATCGCGACCCGCACCCGCTCCCCGTCGCGCGTGATGTCCACCCCGGCCATGGTGGCGCCGGCCTGGCGCGCGTTTTCCAGCAGGGCGGTCACCACCGCTTCGATGGTCGCCCGTGGCGTGGACACCGCCGGCACGGTGTCCGGGCCGGAGATCGACACGGCAAAGCCGTCGCCGCCGAACGCATCGGCCACCGGGCGGATCGCGGCGAGCAGGTCCGCCGTCGCCGAGCGATCGATGGTCGCCATGTCGGCGCGGGCCAGGTCGAGCAGACGGGTGACGAGTTGCGACAGCCGCGTGGCGTCGGCCTTGGCGTTGGCGAGGAAACGGTCGCGCTCGGCGGGCCGCATGTCCTCGCCGTGATCCTCGAGCAGCTCGATCGCGCCGGCGATCCCGGCGAGCGGCGTCTTGAATTCGTGGCTGACGGACGCGGCGAAGTCGCGGAGATAGGATGAGCGGCGTTCGATCGCGGCCGCCATCACGCGGAAATTGTCGAACAGCTGCCGGATTTCAACCGCGGCGGTCGCCGGCGTATCGGGCACGCTGCCCGTTCCCGCCGCCACGTCGCGCGTCGCCTTGTCGAGCGCCTCGACCGGCCGGGCGATGCCGCGCGACAACAGGCCCGTCATGACGACCAGCAGCCCGAAGATGACGACGATGCCGAAGACGATCTTGCCGCGATCCTCGTAGAGCCCCCGGAACAAAGCGCGCGGCGACCGCGACAGCAGGAGGGCGCCGACGACCCGGCCATCGACGACGATCGGGCGGACGTGATGGATGCGGAGAGACGACGCGCGGCTGAGCCATTCGAACGCATAGACCTGCGCGTATCGCCCGTTCTCGCGCAGCACGGTGCCGACCCGCCCCTTCAGCGCCGCCGCGACTTCGGGCACGGCCGCGTAGCTGCCGCCGGCTTCCGGCCCCAGGATCACGACGCCGTTGCGGTCGATCAACTGGATCGAGGCGAGCGTGGTGTTCTCCGTGGTCGCCAGGATCGGCGCCAGCCGTTCCGCCACGGCGACCGCGTTCGGATCGGGGGCCGCGGTGCGCGCTTGCGCGGCGGGCCGCTCGCCCAGCACCGGCGTCGCGCGCAGGTCGATGGTCGACGCCTCCGGGCGATAGTCCGGCGCGACCCTTTGGGGCGCCGCGCCGGGCCACATCGCCTGCGCCGTCGCCACCAGCGCGGCCCCCTGGGCGATCAATTCGGCCTCGGTCTGGCGGACCAGCGTGTTCTCGTAGACGCGCAGGAACAGCGCGCCGAACCCCGGCAGCGCGGCGGTGAACAGCAACGTGCCGAACAGGATCGTGCGCAGCCGGAGCGCGGGCCAATGCGCCTTGAGCCATGCTTTGGGCCGCCCGATCACGCGCCGGCGCAGGCCCCGAGCCGATAGCCGACGCCCGCCCGCGTCTCGACGATATCGCCGCCGCCCGCCACGGCGAACTTGTTGCGCAGGTTGCGGATGTGGCTGTCGATCGTGCGATCGGTGACGGCGAAGCCGGGGCCGTGCAGCCGGTCGATGATCGCGTCGCGGCTGAACACGCGGGTCGGCATCGTCGCGAGCGTCTTCAGGATGGTGAACTCGGTCACCGTCAGCGGCACCGCCGCCCCGTCCCACGTCGCGGTCCAGCCGTCGGCATCGATGCTCAGGCGGCCACGGTCGAGACGGCCGCCGGCGGCGATCGCCGGCGCCTTCGGGCTGGTCCGGCGCAGAATCGCCATGGACCGCGCCACGACCTCGCGCGGCGAGAACGGCTTGGTCACATAGTCGTCGGCGCCCAGCTCGATCCCCAGCACGCGATCGATCTCGTCGTCGCGCGACGACAGAAAGAGGATCGGGACATCGTCGTCGGCGCGCAGCCGCCGGCACGTCTCCAGCCCGTCCATCCGCGGCATGTTGATGTCGAGCACGATCAGGTCGACCTTGTGCCACGCCGCCATCTCCAGCACCGCCGCGCCGTCGTCCGCCTCCAGCGTGTCGAGCCCCGCCTTGGCGAAGGCGAAGGCCAGCAACTGGCGGATATGCGGATCATCGTCGGCGATCAGGATCGTGCGCGGCATGGGACACATGATCATCGTGCGGCCTCGTTCGTCAATGGCGCGGCGGTGTTGTCCGCTTTCGACGTGTCGAGCTCGAGCGGCGGCGGTGGAGCGGGCACCAACGACCCGTCGCAACGGCGCCCGTTCCTGCCCGACGGCGGCGGCGCGGGGAGCGGGCGGCCGCCGAGCATCGCCGCGACCTGTTCCATCCGCCGCCGGTTGCGCCACGTCCAGCCACGGCCGTCGAGGCTGTCGCGGGTCCGTATGAAGGCATCGTGCCGCACCCATGCCAGCCGCGTCGCGAAATCGGGGCTCAGCCCCGGCCGCTGCTCCAGCTCGACCAAAGCGGTGAAGGCCGACGGACCGAGTTCGTCGAGATAACAGAGGTCGAGCGCCTGCCCCGCCCCGCCCGCTTCCCGGGCATGACGCACGTTCCACGTCGCGGCGACCGAGCCGAGATCGACGATCGTGCAGGCGACCAGCACGATCCCCGCCGTGATCGCATTGGCGTTGATCAGCCAGGCGCTGCTCCTGCCGCGCAGCATGCGCCACAGGATCAGCATCAGGCCGATCGCGACCATCCCCATCCACAGCAACGCGGCAATGCGCAGGACGGTCAGCGAGTAGGCCGCGATATAGTCGGTGGTGCGCAGGATGCTCGACGCGACGAGGAACACGTTCTGCGCGACCCACGCGACGACGAGCCGCCGGATCAGCGGAACCTTCGCGGTGTCGGACCCCGGCCGCAGCGCGACCAGGACGAACAGGCCGGCGAGCAATGCCGTCGCGATCAGCGGATAGGCGCCCTGATGCGCATAGCTCGCCAGCGTCACGCCCTTCGGCAACGGCGCGCCGTTCCACAGGAACGCGATGTCGAGCCCGTTCTCGATCGCGAACAGCAGGTTGAAGGTGATCAGCGCCAGCGTCACCGAACCGGCCGATACGCCCGGCAGGGTCAGGTCGAGCCCGGGCCGATCGTCCGGGAACGGCACCCGTACCCGCCGCGGGCGCAAGGTCGACCACACGCCGGTGAAGATCACGCCCCAGAACAGGAAACGGATGATGCTGGCGATATCGAGATCGGGCGCGCCGATCGAGGCCAACGCTGCGTTGATCAGCGGATTGGCGCTGGCGAACAAGGTCAGGAAGACGAAGCCGCCGAGCAGCGGGAGCGGCAGCAGCCGCAGCCAGCCGCGCAGCGTCACGCCATGCCCCCGGCGCCGCGCCAGCCCGGCAAGCCGGAACAGGTCGCGCCACGGCCCGACCAGGCTCGCGACCGCGAACGCCAACAGCCGCAGCGCCCAGCGGCCGACATGGTCGAACGCGGCGGCGCGCGGCAGCAGCACGGCCACCGCGAGCGCCGCGCCGAACATCGCCAGCGCGAGCAGGCCGGGGCTGTCGACCATCACCAGCCCGAGCATGAGCGCGGCGGCGCCGGCGATCAGCGACCCGCCGCGCCGCCACGCCGCCGGCGTCAACAGCAACGTCAGGCCCGCCCAGGCAAAGGCGAACATGCCGAGCGTCGAGCCCACGCCGTCCGCCATCCAGAACAATGCGTCGCCCAACGCGACGAGCAGGAACGCCGCCGCCACCTTCGCCAGGAAACTCGAAAACACACGCCACGGCATCGCGGACCCTCCCCGATTGAACGGGGACGCTATCGGCGTCGCATTTGGAGACGATGCGGCCGGGACGGTCGGTATCCGGCATCGATCCGGTGCAGATCCGGTGCAGGACGCGGCCAGCGTGGGGGAGCGGGTCAATACCGCAAACCAATTCTAGAGTGCGCCTGTATCAGGTGGAATCGTGCTCCGGCGCAGGCCGGAGCGTTGGCGGCAAGCGCAGCGTCTGGAGTCTCCAACGCTCCGGCCTGCGCCGGAGCACAAGGAGCGGTTCGATCTCAATCGGACCGACCCCAGGCGCCGGACATATCGCCGCGTTGTCCACGATTTATTCGCGCGCGGTAGCCTAGGGCCTTGCCGTCGACCGCGACCCCGGCCAATCCGCGCGCATGACCGACATGGCCAAAATCGACATGGGATGCGAAGCGTCGGGCAGTCCGGTCGAGCTCGACCTGGAGGAACTGCTCGCCACGCGCCTGCTGGTCCAGGGCAATTCCGGGTCGGGCAAGTCGCATTTGCTGCGCCGCCTGCTCGAAGGCAGCGCCGGGCTGGTCCAGCAGGTGGTGATCGATCCCGAGGGCGACTTCGTCTCCCTCGCCGATGCGTTCGGCCATATCGCGATCGACGCCGCCGACTATACCCTGCCGGAGGTCGCCCGGCTGGGCGCGCGGGCGCGCGAGCATCGCGCCTCCGTCGTGCTCAACCTCGAAGGGCTGGAGATCGACAACCAGATGCGCTGCGCCGCGACGTTCCTGGCGGCGTTGTTCGATGCCCCGCGCGAGCAATGGTATCCGGTGCTGGTGGTGGTCGACGAGGCGCAATTGTTCGCGCCCGCCGCGGCCGGAGAAGTCAGCGAGGAGGCGCGGCGCACCTCGCTGGCGGCGATGACCAACCTGATGTGCCGCGGGCGCAAGCGCGGCCTGGCCGGCGTGATCGCGACGCAGCGGCTCGCCAAGCTCGCGAAGAACGTCGCGGCCGAGGCGTCGAACTTCCTGATGGGGCGCACCTTCCTCGACATCGACATGGCGCGCGCGGCCGACCTGCTCGGGATGGAGCGGCGCCAGGCCGACGCGATCCGCGATCTGGCGCGGGGTGAATTCCTGGCGCTGGGGCCGGCGATCTCGCGCCGGCCGATCGGCGTGCGGATCGGCGCCGTCGCCACCGCCGCCAAGAATGCGAGCCCCAGGCTGATGCCGCTGCCGGCCGGCGATACCGCCGAGCTGCGCAACGCGATGTTCGCCACGCGGGCCGAAGACGCCGAACCGCCGCCCCCGCCGCTTGCGCCGGCGCGGCCCGTCACCGAGTTGCTGCACTCGATCGCGACGCCTGCCCTGGCGGCCGTGCCGAGCATGCCGGTCGTCGAGGAAAGCGAGCAGGAGGCGATCCGGGCGGAAGCGATCGCGGCGGTCGCCGCCGAGGGCGCGCGGCTGCCGATTCCGCAATTGTTCCAGGACTATCAGCTGCGCTGCCGCACACGCGGCGTGACGGCCGGCGAGACGCTGGCCGACTTCCGCCGCCTGCTGGCGATGGCGCAGGCCGGGCTGGGCCCCGATCGCGATTGGGACGAGGCGCTCGCTCTGGCCGCCGCCTTGCCCGACGACATGTGGGCGCCCTTTCTCGGCATCGCCCGCGCCGCCCGCGACGGCGATGATTGCCCCGGCGACGACGCCATCGCGACCCTGTACGGCACCAGCTCGCCAAGCCGCGCGCGGCGGATGCTGGCCTTTATCGAGGAACGCGGGCTGATCGTGATCCGCGTCGACATGCTGGGGAAACGCTCGATCGGCCTTCCCCATCTGGGCTGGACGACCGCCGCCGCTTATGCCCAGCAACAATCGGAAAAGCCGCCGCGCCGGGCCGGGGCCAGGCTTTAGGTTGCTTCGTAACGATAACGCAGCAAAAGCCGGCATCCGGGCGAAAGCCGTTGGTTGGGCCGTAAACTCGCGGGAGTAGCCGTTGCGCCTGGCTGATCGCCTCAAGCAACTCGGCCCCGGCCTCGTCACCGGCGCGGCGGATGACGATCCGAGCGGCATCGCCACGTATTCCCAGGCCGGCGCGCAGTTCGGCGTCGGGCTGATGTGGACGATGACGTTGTGCTACCCGCTGATGGTCGCGGTACAGCTGGCGAGCGCGCGGGTGGGGCGGGTCACCGGCCATGGTCTCGGCCGGAGCCTCGATCGGGTGATGCCGCGCTGGCTCGTCATCGGCCTGATCTCGCTGCTGTTCGTCGCGAACACGATCAATGTCGGCGCCGACCTCGCCTCGATGGGCGACGCGACCGTGCTGGTGATGGGCGGTTCCGCCCATGCGTTCACGGTCTTCTTCGCCGCTTTGTCGCTGCTCCTGCAATTGTTCGTGCCCTATCATCGGTACGTGAACGTGCTGAAATGGCTGACCCTGGTCCTGTTCGCCTATGTCGCATTGCTGTTCATGGTGAGGGTGGACTGGACCAGGGCGCTCCACGGCCTGGTCGTTCCGACCGTGGCGGGCGCCGGCGCGGTCACCACCATCGTCGCGATCTTCGGCACGACGATCAGCCCCTATCTCTTCTTCTGGCAGGCCGCGCAGGAGGTCGAGGATCTCGACCAGGTCACCGGCCGCAAACCCCTGATGGAGGAAAATTCGCAAGGCCCGGAAGAGCTGGACCGGATCTGGTGGGATACCGCCGCCGGCATGGCGGTGTCCAACATCGTCGCGCTCGCGATCATCCTCGGCACCGCTGCCACGCTTCACGCCGCGGGCACGACCGATATCCAGAGCGCCGCGGACGCCGCGCAGGCGCTGAAGCCCGTCGCCGGCGACTTCGCCTCGCTGATCTTCACGCTCGGCATCATCGGCACGGGCCTGCTCGCCGTGCCGGTACTCGCGGGATCGTCCGCCTATGCGGTTTGCGAGATCGGCGGCTGGACCGCCAGCCTCGAAAGCTCGCCGATCCGCGCGCGGGCGTTCTACGCCGTGATCAGCCTCAGGATGATCCTTGGACTCGCCATCGACTGGTCGCCGATCAGCCCGATCAAGGCCCTGTTCTGGAGCGCGGTCATCAACGGCGTCGTCGCTGTCCCGGCGCTGGTCGGGCTGATGGTGGTCGTCTCCAAGCCCAGCATCATGGGCGAGTTCGTCGCGTCGCCCAGCCTCAAATTCTTCGGCTGGCTGACGGTCGCGGTCATGGGCGCGGCGGCGATCGCGATGGTCGCGCTCCCCAGCTAGGGGTGATCGAAACGTAAAACCACCCGTGCTCCTGCGAAAGCAGGAGCCCAGAGCCACAGGCGACGCGGCTTGAGACCCTGGGCTCCTGCTTTCGCAGGAGCGCGATTCCACCTGATACGAACGCACCCTAAAGCCGATCGGCATCCGACATGAGACGGGCGATCGTCATTGCCCCCTTGTCAATCGCCGCGATCGCGCCGTTAGATGCCGGCGATGCGGGCCAACGACCTGATCGCCGGCGTTTGCGTAGCGGGCCTGATGCTGCCCGAAGCGGTGGCCTATGCCGGTATCGCCGGACTGGCGCCGCAGCATGCGATCTTCGCGGGGATCGCCGGTTGCCTGGTCTATGCCGTCGCCGGGCGCAGCCGCTTCGCGATCGTCTCGGCGACATCGTCCTCCGCCGCGATATTGGCGGCGACGCTGGCGGTCATGCCGGTGTCGGGCACGGACCGCGCGGCGCTGGCGGCGATCATCGTCGGCATGGCAGGTCTGCTATTCCTCGCCGCCTCGGCCGCCCGGCTCGGCGGCTTGACGGGCTTCATCTCCCGCCCGGTATTGCGCGGGTTCGCGTTGGGGATCGCCCTGACCATCGTCCTGCATCAATTGCCGATCGTCACCGGCGTCGGCATCCAGGCGGGCGGGCTGCTCGCCTTCTGCGCCGACCTCGTGCGATCCGCGCCCGCCTGGCACGTCGCGAGCGTCGCGACCGGCGGCGCGGCGCTGGTGCTCCTGCTCCTGCTGCGACGCTATCCGGCGATTCCCGGCCCGTTCATCGTGCTCGCCATGGGGATTGCCGCATCGCACTGGCTCGCTTTGCCGGCCCATAATGTCGCGGTCGTGGGGCCCGTCGACACCGCGCTGGCATGGCCGACCCTGCCGCGACTGGGATGGAACGATTATTCGCGCGTGGCGCAATTCGCCCTGCCGCTGGTCCTAATCCTGTTCGCCGAATCATGGGGCACGATCCGGACACTGGCGCTTCGCCACGACGACAGCGTCGACGCCAATCGCGAGCTTGCCGCGCTCGGCGCCGCCAACATCGCCAGCGCATTGGTGCAGGGCATGCCGGTGGGCGCGGGCTTCTCCGCCGGATCGGCGAGCGAGGCGGCCGGCGCGACCGGCAGGGCGACCGGCCTGGTCGCGGCGGCGGGGCTCGTCGCGATGGTCCTGTTCGCGCGGCCGCTCATCGCCATATTGCCGGAACCGGTGCTCGCGGCCGTGGTGATCGCGGCGCTGGCCCATGCGCTCGATCCGGCGCCGTTGCTCCGGCTGTGGCGGCTCGATCGCGATCAGTATGTCGCGATCGGCGCGGCCGTCGGCGTGCTGGCGCTCGGCGTGCTCGACGGCATGCTGCTGGCGATCGCGCTGTCGCTGGCGGCCTTGCTGCAACGCCTGGCGACCCCGCGCGTCGCGCGGCTCGGCCGGCTGGGGGATAGCCACGATTATGTCGATATCGCCCGGCATGGTGACGCCGTCGCGCCGCCGCACGTCGCGATCTGGCGCCCGACCGCGCCGCTGTTCTTCGCCAATGCCGAGCGGATGCTGGGCCTCGTCTCATCGGGCACGCGGGGCGATCCCGCGATCCGGGCGATCGTGCTCAGCCTCGAGGAAAGCTACGACCTCGACAGCACGGCGCTCGACGCGCTGGTCGAGTTCGATCGCGCGATGACGCATGCCGGCTTCCGCGTGCAGCTGGCGCGGTTGCACGATCGCGCGCGCGACCTGATCCTCGCCGCCGGGGACACGGATCTCGGCCGGCGCAGCAGCTACAGCGTCGACGATGCGGTTGGCGTCGTCGATGCAACGATCACCCGACAGGAGACCGCACCGTGACAGCAGATTTCGCCCCCGCGCTTCACCCGGTGGAGATAGCGGCGCTGCGCCCGACGCAGATGACCGTCGGGCTGCGGGAAGTCGCCCGCAAACGCGCCGACTGGCGCAAGCGGGCGGAGGGCGATGGTCCCGACTTCCTCGGGCGGCATATGATCCCGGTCGTCCTCGGCCCCAGATCAATTCCCTATGTGATCGATCACCACCACCTGGTGCGGGCGTTGCACGAAGAGGGGGTCAGCCATGTGCTGGTCAGCATCGTCGCGGACCTCCATGATCTGAAGAAGACCATGTTCTGGGCCTTCATGGACAATCGCAACTGGCTCCATCCCTTCGATGCGGAGGGGGTGCGTCATCCGCATGAGGAACTGCCCCGGTCGGTCGGCGCGATGACCGACGATCCGTACCGCTCGCTGGCCGGCGAACTGCGGCGATCGGGCGGCTATGCCAAGGACAGCACGCCTTATTCGGAATTCCTCTGGGCGGATTTCCTGCGCCGGCGGGTCAGCGCGAAACTGCTGGAACATGACTTCGAGCGCGCCGTCATCAAGGCGCTGGCGGCCGCGGCCGAACACGATGCCGCCTACCTGCCCGGATGGTGCGGTCGATCGGACGACACCAACCGCTAGCCGGACTATTCGTGCCGTAGCGCATCGATCGGGTTGAGCCCGGCGGCGCGCCTGGCGGGGAAGAAGCCGAAGACCACGCCGATCAGCGCCGAGATGAGGAAGGCGACCACGTTGATCTGCGCGTCGAAGATGAACGGCAATCCTCCGGCCCAGGACAGGCCGGCAATGGCGAGCTGACCGATCACCAGGCCGATCAGGCCGCCCAGGCACGACAGCACCACCGCCTCCACCAGGAACTGGAGCAGCACTTCGTTCGCCACCGCCCCGATCGCCAGCCGGATGCCGATCTCGCGCGTTCGCTCGGTGACCGAGACGAGCATGATGTTCATGATCCCGATCCCGCCGACGACCAGGCTGATGCCCGCCACGATGGTGACGATCGTGGTCAGCAGGGTGGTGGTCGTGGTCAGCGTGTCGGATATCTGCTTGGTGTCGAAGATGTTGAAATCGTCGTCCTTGCCCGGCGTGATGTGGCGCCGTTCGCGGAACAGGTCGGTGATGGAGGCCTGGACCTGCGCGGTCGAATAGGCCTCGTCGACGCCGACCAGCACCAGCCGCACGTCGGTATTGCCGGTCAGCCGGCGCTGCACGGCCTTGATCGGCATGATCACCACGTCGTCCTGATCGCCGCCGAAGCCCGACTGGCCCTTGGTCGCCAGAATGCCGATCACGTCGCACGAGATGTTGGCGATGCGCATCCGCGTGCCGACCGCGCGACCGCCCTTGTAGAGGTTGTTGTAGACCGTGCTGCCGAGGATGCAGACCGACTTGCCCGCCGCTTCCTCGACCGGCGTGAAATAGCGGCCTTGCGTCAGCGCCCAGGGCTGGACCTGGAAATAGCCGTCCGTCGTGCCGTTGATCGTCGTCGACCAGTTCGCGCCCTCGTAGATCGCGGTGCCGGTCGAGCTTGCCTGCGGCGCAACCGCGGTGACGCCGGTGATCTGCTTCTGGATCGCGATGACGTCCTGCGGATCGAAGTCCGGCGGGCGCGGGCCGCCGCCGCCGCGCCCGAAGCCCTGGCCGGGGCGGATCTGGAGCACGTTGGTGCCCAGGCTGGCGATCGATTGCTGCACCGCCGCGGTGGTCGCCTTGCCCAGCGTCACCATGGTCACGACCGCCGCCACGCCGATGACGATGCCCAGCACGGTCAGGAACGAACGCAGCAGATGCCGCCGGATCGACCGCAAGGCGAGGATGAAGGTGGTGCCGAGCATCTAGCCGACCGCCTCGCCCTGACGGTGCCCCGCCTCGATCCGCTCGACCAGCCCGTCCTTGAAATGGACGATGGTCCTGGCGAACGCCGCCATCTCGCCTTCGTGCGTCACCATCAGCACGGTGATGCCGGCATTCCGGTTGAGGTCGGTCAGCAATTCCATGATCTCGACCGAACGTTCGGAATCGAGGTTGCCGGTCGGTTCGTCGGCGAGCAGCACGTCGGGCTGCGTGACGATCGCGCGGGCGATCGCGACGCGCTGTTGCTGGCCGCCCGACAATTCGGCCGGCGTGTGATCCCACCAATCCTTCAGCCCGACCTTGTCGAGCGCGGTCATCGCCGCCTCCCGCCGCGCGCGCTTTTCGTCGCCGCGATAAAGCAGGGGCAGTTCGACATTTTCCAGCGCGGAGGTGCGCGACAGCAGGTTGAACCCCTGAAAGACGAAGCCGAGATATTTGCGCCGGAGCAATGCGCGCTGATCGCGGTCGAGGCTTTCGATATGATGGCCCTTGAACAGGAACTCACCGTCGCTCGGCACGTCGAGGCAGCCGAGGATGTTCATCGTCGTCGACTTGCCCGATCCCGACGGCCCCATCACCGCGACGAAATCGCCCGTCGCGATGTCGAGGTCGACGCCCTTCAACGCCTGAAACGCGGTCGGGCCTTCGCCATAGGTCTTGGTGACGCCGCGCAACCGGATCAGCGGTTCGGGGATGCTATTGGCCACCGCGCTGCCCGCCGCCCCCGGCTCCACCGCTGCCACCCGCACCCGACCCGCCGGCGCGCCGGCGGCTGTTCGTCCCGCTGGCGCTCCCGGCGAGCTGGCCGGTCACGACCGCCATGCCGGGCTTCAGGTCGCCGCCGGTGATCTCGGTCATCGTGCCGTCGCTGTCGCCGGTGGTGACGTCGACCGGCTTGAGGCTGCCATCGGCCTGCCGCACATACACCACCTGCTTCGATCCGCGTTCGAGCGGCGTGGACGTGTCGCTCGCGCTGCCGCGCCGCCGCATCCGCGGCGTCAGCGCGCCGGCGATCCCGCCCGACGCCTGCGCGGTCGGCGTCGCCGCCGCTTGCGGCTTGAAGCGCAAGGCGGCGTTGGGGACGAGCAGCACGTCCTTCTTTTCGAGCGTCACGATGTCCGCGGTCGCGGTCATGCCGGGACGGAGTTGCTCGTCGGCATTGGCGACCGACAGATCGGCGGCGTAGGAGACGACCTGACCGCTGGTCGAGGTGGCCGACGATGTCGACGACGAGGACGAGCTGGCATCCTGCACCGACAGGTTCGACCCGACATCGACGCGGATGATCTGCGCGGGGAAGGTCTTGCCGGGAAACGCATCGACCGTGAAGTTCGCGCGCTGGCCCTCCTTGACGCTGCCGACATCGGCCTCGTCGATCGCGACCTCCAGCTTCATCTGGCGCAGGTCCTGCGCGATGACGAACAAGGTCGGCGTGTTGAACGAGGCGGCGACGGTCTGGCCGGGATCGACCTGTCGGGCGAGCACGACGCCGGTGACCGGCGAGCGGATCACCGCGCGCACGCGCTGCGTCTGCGCCGAGGACAGAGCGGCGCGCGCCGACACGACATTGGCGTTGGCGGCGTTGAGGTTGGCGAGTCCACGGTCGCGATCGGCGATCGCCTGGTCCATCTCGGTCTTCGCCGGCACGCGCCCGCCCGACAGCCGGCTGACTTCCTGATAGCGCGCGAGCGTCGCCTTGCTCTGCGCCAGCGTCGCCTGCGCCTGGCCGACCGCCGCCAGATTGGCGGAGAGCGCGGCCTGCGCCTGCTTGACCTGATCGTCGAATTGCGACGGATCGATCAGCGCCAGCGTCTGGCCGGCGGTGACGCGGTCGTTGACGTCGACCAGCACCTTGATGACCTGGCCCGACAGCTGCGAGCCGACCGTCACCTGGTTGATCGGCGCGAGCTTGCCGGTGGCGGAGACGGTGACGACCAGATTGCCCTTCTGCACCTGTTCGGTCGCATAGTCGGTCTTGGCCGAGGCGCCGAACAGGCGCGTCAGCAGCAGGATGAGCAGGAGCGCGCCGATCGCGATCCCGCCCCAGGTCGCATAGCGCCGGAGCTTCGAGGGCGGGCGGCCGCCGAGGAAGTCGTCAAGCTCGCCTTGTGTCGCTGCCATGGTCTTATTCCTGCGGAAGTTGCGGCGGGGCGGCCGGGTCCCAGCCCCCGCCGAGCGCGAGATAGAGCGCGACCATGGCCTGCGCCTGGTCGCCGCGCGCGCCGTTCATGCCGTTCCGCGCCGACAGGAGCGCGCTTTCGGCGCTGTTGAGCGTGGTGATGTCGGTCAGCCCGGCGCGATACTGGCTGCGCGCGAGGATCGCCGCGGCGTTCGACGCGTCCAGCGCCACCGCGAACTCGCGCTGGCGATCCCTGGCGGCCTGTAGCGCCTGCAACGCGTTCTCGACATCCTCCAGGCTGGTCAGCACGGTCGATCTGTACGCCGCGAACGCGCCCTCCGCCGCCGCTTCCTGCCCGCGAACCCGGCTGCGCGTGCGGCCGCCGTCGAAGATCAGCTGGCTGATACCGGCGAACAGGCCACCGGTGACGATATTGGCGAGGTTGCCGAGCGACGCCGCCGACGTGCCGATATTCGCCGTGATGTTGAGCGCCGGATAGAGCGCCGCCTTCTCCACCCCGATCTGCGCCGTCGCCGCCGCCAGCGCGCGTTCCGCCGAACGCACGTCGGGCCGCCGGCGCAGGATGTCGCCGGGGATGCCGACCGGCATGTCGGCCGGCCCGGTCGGGATCGGCCGAACGGCCTCCAGCTCCGATTTCAACGCGCCCGGCGCTTGCCCGGTCAGCACGCCCAGCCGGTTCACCGCGGCGATATAATTCTGTTCGATCGTCGGGATTTGCGCGGCGGTCTGCGCCCGCTGCGCTCGCGCCTGTTCCTCATCGAGGCTGGAGACGAGGCCGGCCTGGACGCGAAACCCGGCGATTTCGAGATTGTCGTCCTGAAGCGCGAGGCTGTCGCGGGCGATCTTCAGGGCCGACTGATATTGCCGCGCCAGGATATAGTTGCGCGCGACTTCGGCGGCGATCGAGGTCTGCACGGTCGCCAGGTCGAATCCCGAAGCCTGCTCGTTGGCCTTCGCCGCCTCGATCCCGCGCGCGGTGCCGCCGAACAGATCGGCCTGATAGCTGGCATCCGCGCCGATCGAGAAATTGTCCTTGGGGCCGGTCGAATCGAGCAGGCCGCGGTTATAGCCCGCCGATCCGCTGACCGAGGGAAGCCGCGCCGCCCGCGCCTGGACGAGCCCTTCGCGCGCTTGTTTCAGGCGCGCCACCGCTTGCGCGATGTCGAGGTTCCCCTTGCGCGCGCGATCCACGATGCCGGTCAGTTCGGGATCGTCGAACCCGGTCCACCAGGTCGCGATATCGGGCAGCGCGCCCGGCGCCGTGGCGAGCGAATAACGGTCCGGCACACCCAGCTTGCCGGCCATCGGCGGCGTGTAGTTCGGCCCGACGACGCAGGCGTGGAGCGGCAAAGCGACCGTCAGGACCAGGAGGCGCGACCGTTTCATGGCCGCGAACATGGCCGTCATGCTCCCGCGCGTCCACCGCAATAATGTCTTAGTTTGTCGCGGCGGTCATGGTGCGCGGGGTCGGGCTGGGACGGATCGATATTTAGCATGAGGCAGGCGATCGACGCTCAAAACCACCCGTGCTCCTGCGAAAGCGGGAGCCCAGGGTCTCATGCGGTGTCGCCCGTGGCTCTGGGCTCCTGCTTTCGCAGGAGCACGGGACCAAACGCCGTCAGCAGCCCCCGCCGCCGACGATACCGCCCAGCATGCCGCCAATCCCCCTGGGCTTGCACCGTTTGCGCTGGTCCTGGTCCTGCGGTTTCCGGTCGCCCGGCGCGCTGTCCGTGCCTCCGGCCCCCATCGACATGCCCTGCGCCTCTATCCAGTTCGTCACCGAACGGTGCCGGATGCGCGCGGTCCATTCGAGGCGCCACGGCACGGCGGCCGATGCCGGGCGCGGCGGATAGGAGAAATCCTCTTCCGGCCCGAAAGCGGTCAACGTGCCGGCGCTGAAATCCGGCATCGCCCGCTTCACTTCGGCCGGAATCAGGCAGTTCGTGGCGGTGGGGGGCAGGACGGTCCGGTCCCGCACCAACGCGGCCACTTGCGCCGGCGAGAGCCAATCGGACAAGCCGCCCCCGAACTGGCGGGTCGCGCTGCTGGTCCAGATGACCATGTCGCCCATTTCGTTGTTCGGCCCCATCCGGCCGCCGGTGACGAACGCCAGATAGCCGGTGGCGTCGGGGATGCCGTTCCAGCTCAGCATGGTCGCCCCGCCGGGTTGCTGGCGGTTGGTGACCTGCAACGGCTGCATGAAATCCCTGGCGGCGGTAAAGGCGATGTCCGGGCCGTAATTGCTGACGATGCGATGCGCGCCGATCAGCGAGCTGTCCGGCTTGGCGGACTTGCCGTCGTCGGACGGCCAGCGGCCGAACGTCCGGCTGTTCTGCAGGGTCGGCCCCGCGTCGCGCAGGATCGTGGTCGTCCAGATGCCGGCCGGAACCTTGCCGGCCGCCGCCGCCGCGAAGTCGATCACGACCGGCTGTCCCTTGGGCGCATTCGCGCCGCACCCCCAGAACACCAGCAGCCGGCCCTTCGGCTTCTGCGGCAGTTCATCGGCCGCCTCGCGCTCCATCCTGGGCGTGTTCAGCAGCACCGATTTGCCGAGCCGGGCGCCGGCGGGCATGAAATGCTCCGCCCGGGGCTCGCCTTTGGTCGCGGCCTGCGACGACCCCAGCCGCAGCCACAATTCGTGGTTCACATTGTTGCCGGACCGCCCGCCGAACATCATGCCCATCATCGAACCGGCGCCCATCGCGGCCGTGCCGGAAACCGTCCCGGCCCGAATGTCGTAGCGCGCGATCGGACCGCTGGCCGGATTGTCGGCGGCGAACAGCGGAAGGGAGGCGATCGCGGCGGCCCCCACCGCCATACCGGCCATGATGCGTCGAGATACCCGAGATACCATTGTCCAACTCCCCTGGAACCCATGCCGCTGCCGGCGGGCCATTGACGGCGAGCGCTCCCTGTGCCGGCTGCGAAATTTCCCACCTTGGCGGCGACGCCACAATCCCGCGTTCAGGGGATGCCGGCGCGATAACGGGGTCGCTTCACCCCTTTCGTGCGCCGGCGGCATGGATCGGGATGACCAGGATCAGCCGCGTGCCCCGCCCCGGCGCGCTTTCGATCCGTATCTCGCCGCCCATCTGGAGCGCCCGGCGACGCATGTTCGCCAGACCACGGCCTTCGCCGGCCGCCCCGACAGCAGTCTCCGGTTCGAATCCCGCGCCATCGTCCGACAGGGTGACGAGGATGGCGCCCTCCTCGCCCGGCCGCGCCACGAGTTCGATCCGCGTGGCGGCGGCATGGCGCACGCTGTTGGCGATGCCCTCCTGCAGCAACCGGTAGAGGCTGAGCAGCCGCCGCGCGTCGAGGCTCGGGGCCGGAACCGGCAACGCGCAGCGATAGTCGAGGGCGATGCCGGAGCGGGCGAGGCGACCCGCCATGCGTTCCCGGAACATCGCCAGCGCCTCGTCGATCGGCTCGTTGCCCGCATCGATCGCGCTGGCCATGTTGCGCAGGTCGTCGACCGCCGATTGCAGCCCTTGTTCGATTTCCCCCGCGGTCAGCCGGTTCTGGCGGACATCGAGGAGCAGGTGGGTCAGCACGCCGCCCACGCCGTCATGCATGTCGCGCAACAGGCGCTGGCGCTCGGCATCGATCGCGATCAGCCGCTCCTGATGGCGCAGCAATTGTGAAGATCGTAACAAACTCGCATCCTGTTCCAGCACCTGGCGCTCCAGGTCGCTGCGCTCCTCCTCCGCCTCCTGGTTGAGCCGGTGGCCCTGGAGCGCGATCTCGAACAGGATGCCCAGCATCGTCAGCGGCGGCGACAACACCGACGCCTGCAACGCGAACCCGGACGGCGGCGGCAACAGGAACAGGTCGAAGCCGACCGAGGCGAGGCCGACCAGCAGCAAGGCCAGCACGCGGATCGCCGGCCCCGGCGCGGCATGCGCCATCCGCAGCAGGGCGAGCAGACCATAACCCAGCAACAGCGTCAGCGTGACGGCATCGAGCCAGGGAATGACCGCGGCAAGGTCGCCGCGCAGGATCATCGTCCCGATCACGACGGCGAAGACCGCGACAAAACAGGCGCCGGCCATCCGGGCTTCGCCCGCGCGCCAGCCGGCAAAGGCGTTCACCGTCAGCGCCGCCGCGGTCAGCATCAGATATTCGGTGCCGTAGCGCAGCAAGGGAAACCAGGCATAGGGCAGGTTGTCCGCCCCGAAAGTCGTCAGCCACGCATCCATGCCGACCAGGATGAGGAACAGCCCGGTAACGCTCTGCAGGCGCGAGAACCGGTTGACCGGCAACAGGACGAGCAGCGCCGCACCCATCATCAGCTCCGTGGCGACGACCAGCCATACCATGTCGAAACGCTGGAACCGTTCCGCGCCAGCCGCCGCGTTCAAGCGATCGAACGGGCCGGCATAAAGTGTCGCACCTTGCGCGCAGGCGGGCTCCAGGCAAGTCAGCGACTGCTTGCCGCCGGCGGTCGTGTCGTCGCGCGACAACAGGCTCGCCCGCGCCGGATACAGGACCACGGGCTCCCAGCCGGGGATGCGCAGCACGGCGGGCCCTGCAAGCCCGGCGGCATAGGCCCCCACCCCGCCCGGCCCCGCCGCCGGCGATCGCGCGGCGGGCAGCCGGTATGCCGCCAGCGTTTCGGCCGGCCGCAAGCTGATGACGATCAGCGCATAGGCGCTCCAGAACAGCAATTGCGCGCCGAATATGATGGCCAGCGCACGACGCCATCCGGTCAGCCGGGGGACAATGCTCACAGACGCAGCAATCCGCTGCGAAAGGCGCGGGCCATGGCCTCACCCCGATTGCTGACCCGTAGCTTGCGGTAGATCGATTTCACGTGATCACCGATCGTATGCGGCGAAATCTCCAGTTCGGTTGCCGCCTGCCGGTTGCTGTATCCGCGCGCCAGCAACTGAAGCAGCTCGATCTCGCGCGGAGACAAGGCGGCATGGGGGTCATCCCCCTGCGGATCCGCGCGTTGCCGGCGCAGATGGCGCAGCACGTAGGCGGCGATGCTGGGCGACAATGGCGCGCCGCCGGTCAGGGCGTCGGCGGCCTGCTGGCCGATGTCGAGGCTGTCGATATCCTTCAGCAGATAGCCGTCCGCCCCGGCCAGCACCGCCGCCAGCACCGTATCCTGATCGCCCAGCACCGAGAGGACGAGTATTCTGGGCTCCAGCCCGCCGCGCGCGCGGACTTCCTCGATCAACTCGATCCCGCTGCCGTCGGGCAGGCCGAGATCGAGGATGAGGAGGTCGACATGGCGATCGAGCAGCGCGCGCGCCTCGGCCAAGGTGCCGGCCGTCGCGACCAATGACAGGCCGTCATGCGCCGCCACGCCGCGCGCGACATGCGCCGCGACGAGCGGGTCATCTTCGACAATGACGACTTTCGCGCTCATGTCCCCCGCCCACTTGTCCTTGCATGGGTTTGCCGGGCCATCGCGCACCGATCAATGCGCCATATGCCACCTTCTTCCATGCATCGGCGCGGTTTCAATCCCGCATTCACGGGATGGTGCGCAATAACATGACACTTGATTGCTGTAGCAATTATTGCCATATCAACCAAATGCCAGTCTTCGATTCCGAGACGTTCAATCCGGACATCTCGGTCGGTTACCTGACCAAACGCATCCATCAGATGTCGGTCAGCGGACTCGATCGGGCTTTCGCCGGAGAGGACGTCACCTACCTGCAATGGACCGCCCTGGTGTCGATCCATTACGGACGCGGCGCGACCTGCAAGGCGCTGGCGCACGAGATCGCGCATGATCGCGGCGCGACGACTCGATTGCTCGATACGCTGGAGAAGCGGCATCTGGTCGTTCGTCAGCGCGACCCGGACGATCGCCGCATCGTCAATCTGGCGCTGACCGGTGAGGGAGAGGCGATCGCAAGACGCTGCCTCATGCGCGTGGTCGATTTGTGGAACGGGTGGCTGGCGGACTGGGAGCCGAACGATGTCGTGCAATTGATCGGCTACCTCCAACGCTTGCGGACGACGCTCGAGCTGGCGACGACGGGGGACGAGCCATGCGCCTGATCATCGCCGGCCTGTTGGCAAGCGTCGCGCTCGCGGGGTGCGCGGTCCCCGATGCCAAGCCCGTACTGACCCCGAAGGCCCCCGATACGCTGGGCCTGTCGGCCACGCCCGCGCCGGCCATCGCCGGTGATTGGTGGCGGTCGTTCGGCGACCCGCAGCTCGATCGCCTGGTGAGCGACGCACTGGCCGGCAATCCCTCGCTCGACACCGCCTTGGCGCGGGTCCGCCAGGCGAGCGCGATCCTTGCCGGCAATCGCGCGGAGGACGGGCCGAACGTCAGTTTCGACGCCAACCCCCAGGTCGCGCGGCTGAGCGGCCGCTACGAGATTCCGCCGCCTTATGCCGGCACCGTGCGGTTCGTCGGCACGGCGCAAGCCGGCCTCAACTGGAACCTCGATCTGTTCGGCCGGCAGAAGGCGGTCATCGATCAGGCCCGCAACGCGGTTCGCGCGGCCGGATTCGACGTGGCGGCGGCGCGGCTGGCGATCGCCGGATCGGTGGTCCAGGCCTATATCGACCTGGCCCGCGCCGAACAGCAACAGGCGATCGCCGCCCGCACGATCGAGACGCGCGAAGGGTCGCTGCGGCTGGTCGATGCGCGAATCCGCAACCGGCTTGCCAGCAAGCTCGACCGCGAGGCGGCGCAGACGTTGCTCGCGCAGGCGCGACAAGCGCTGATCCGCGCGCGATCGGCGCGCGCGATCGCCGCCAACGCGCTGGCGGCGCTGGCCGGACGCGGCGCGGATTATGCCGCGGCGATCACGCCGGCGACGTTGCAATTCGACGCGGCGATCCCCCTGCCCGCGACGGTTCCCGCCGACCTGCTGGCGCGCCGCCCCGACATCGCCGCAGCGCTTGCGCGGATCGATGCGGCGGCGTCGGGGCAGCTCGCCGCCAGGCGGGCCTTCTATCCCGATATCAATCTGGCCGGGCTGATCGGGCTGCAGGCGATCGACATCGGCAATTTCTTCAATCCCGACGCGGGCACGGTCGGCGTCGGCGGCGCGATCCACCTGCCGATCTTCGACAATGGCCGGTTGAAGGCGAACCTGGCGGGCGCGACCGCCGGCATCGATCTCGCCATCGCGGACTATAACGGCCGGGTGGTCGCGGCGGTGCGCGACGCGAGCGACGCGCTGACCCGCATCGCCGGCCTGGAGGCCGACCGCGCCCGCCAGCGCGACGTCGTGAAGGGTCTGGCGGAAACCGGCCGGCTCAACGCGATCCGCGTGGCCAGCGGCCTCAGCTCCCGCCTCGACCTGGTCGACAATGACGTCCGCCGGCTCGACGCCGAACAAGCCGATCTCAATCTCGCCGCCGATGCCGCGGCGCAGCGCGTGGCGCTGGTGCTGGCATTGGGCGGCGGCTTCGATTCCAAGGACGTGAAATGACCGATACCGACGCCACCGAAGTTCCGCCCCCGGCCGGCCGGCCCCAGGCGCGCCGCCATGGCCTCACCATCCTGGCGGCGGTCGTGGTGATCGCGGCGATCGCCTGGGCGGTGGCGCATTTCCTGTTCGCCAAACCGGAACAGGACACCGACGACGCCTATGTCGCCGGCGACGTGGTGGCGATCACGGCGCGCGATCCGGGCACGATCCTGTCGATCTATGCCGACAACACGCAGACGGTGAAGAGCGGCCAGCCGCTGCTCGATCTCGACCCGGCGACCGCCGATGTCGCGTTGGCCGCGGCCGAAGCCGAGCTGGCGCGCGCGGTGCGCGCGACCCGGTCCGACTTTTCGAAGGTCAATGAGACGGGCGCCGCCGTCGGCCAGGCACAGGCCGAGCTGACGCGGGCGCGCAACGACCTCGCCCGCCGCCGCGGCGCCGCAGCCGAGGGTGCGATTTCCGGCGAGGAACTGAGCCACGCCGTCGACGCGGTGAAGGTGGCCGAAGCCAACCTCGCCCTCGCCCGCAGCCAGGAGGCGCAGTCGCGCACCGGCGTCCAGGGCACCACCGTGTCCAACAATCCCGCCGTGCTCGCGGCGATCGCCGCCTATCGCCGCGCCGCGATCACGCGCAAGCACATGCACCTGATCGCGCCGATCGACGGCGTCATCGCGCAACGCACCGTGCAGCTCGGCCAGCAGGTCGCCGCCGGCACGCCCCTTATGGCGGTCGTGCCGCTCGACCGGGTGTGGATCGACGCGAACTTTCGCGAGACGCAGTTGCGCGACCTGCGCATCGGCCAGCCCGCGACGGTGATCGCCGACATGTACGGCAGCAGCATCGTCTATCACGGCAAGGTGATCGGCCTGGGCGCGGGCAGCGGCAATGCCTTCGCGCTGCTGCCGCCGCAGAACGCCAGCGGCAACTGGATCAAGATCGTCCAGCGCCTGCCGGTGCGGATCGCGCTCGATCCCGCCGAGCTGAAGCGCAACCCGCTGCGGATCGGCCTGTCGGTCAAGGCGACGGTCGACACGGCCGACACGTCGGGAAGCCTGCTCGGCGTCCCGGCAGCCACGGCCTATCGCGGCGCCGCGACCGACGCCGGCGATCCGGCGGTCGAAGCGCGCATCCGGCAGATCATCGCGGCCAACCGCTGATGGCCGGCGCCGCCCCGGCGCAGGCTCCGCTCCGGGGCGGGGCGCTCGCGCTCACCGCCTTCGCGCTGGCGCTCGGTACCTTCATGCAGGTGCTCGATTCGACGATCGCCAACGTCTCGCTGCCGACGATCGCGGGCAATCTGGGCGTCAGCAGCGACAATTCGACCTGGATCGTCACCGCCTTCGCGGTCGCCAACGGCGTCGCGGTGCCGCTGACCGGCTGGCTGATGGGCCGGCTCGGGGTGGTGCGCACCTTCTGTGCGTCGGTGCTGCTGTTCACGATCGCCTCGTTCCTGTGCGGCGTCGCCTGGGACCTGCCGTCGTTGATCGCGTTCCGCGTGCTGCAAGGCGCGGTGTCGGGGCCGATGATCCCGGGCAGCCAGGCGCTGCTGATCGCCATCTTCCCCCCGCACAAGCGTTCGACCGCGCTCGGCATCTGGTCGATCACCACCCTGGTCGCGCCGATCATGGGGCCGATCCTGGGCGGCTATATTTCCGACAATTATCACTGGAGCTGGATCTTCCTGATCAACGTGCCGGTGGGGCTGTTCTGCGCCGCGACATGCTGGCTGATGCTGCGGACGCGCGAGACGCCGACGCGCAAGCTGCCGATCGACACGATGGGCCTGGCGCTGCTCGTCCTGTGGGTCGGCGCGCTGCAGGTGATGCTCGATCTCGGCAAGAACGCCGACTGGTTCAACGATCCGATGATCGTCATGCTCGCCGTCATCGCCGCGATCGGCTTCGTCGCCTGGGTGATCTGGGAATTGACCGACGCCAATCCGACCGTCGACCTGTCGCTGTTCCGCAACCGCAATTTCGCGATGGGCACGGTGGCGTTCAGCCTGGGCTACGCAGTGTTCTTCGCCAACACGCTGATCCTGCCGCTATGGCTGCAGACCCAGCTCGGCTACACGGCGACCTGGGCGGGATTGGTGGCGGCGCCGAGCGGCGTGGTCGCCGTCGTCCTGACGCCGTTCGTCGCGCGCTTTTCGGGCAGGTTCGACACGCGGATCATGGCGTCGATCGCATTCCTGGCGTTCGCGCTCTCTTATTGGATGCGGTCGGGCTATACGACCTATGCCAGCGCATGGGACTTCATGCTGCCGATGCTGGTCCAGGGCGTCGCGATGAGCACCTTCTTCGTCGCGATGGTGACGATCTCGCTCGACGGCGTCGCGCCACAGCGCATCCCGTCGGCGACCGGCATCTCCAACTTCGCCCGCATCACCGGCGGCAGCTTCGCCGCGTCGATCATCACGACCGCCTGGGACCAGCGCGAGGCCCTGCACCAGACCCGCCTAGCCGATGCGGCTGGCACCGGATCGGCGCTGCAGCACGCGCTCGATGGCCTGCGCCAGCTCGGACTGACCGATGGCCAGGCGGCGGCCGCCGTCACCCGGCAGATGGTGGGACAGGCGTACCTGCTGGCGTCGACGGACCTCTTCTACGTGTCCTCACTGCTGTGCCTGATCCTGATCGGCGCGGTCTGGATCACCCGGCGGCCGGCGCCGATGGCCGGTCCCGTCGCGGCCGATTGAGCCTCGGCTCAGGTTTCGAGTCGATAGTCGGCGGCCAGCGTTTCGAACGCCGTCATCGCGGCGGGATTCGTCATCGCCGAGAGATCGACGACGTCCTGCAACCGCGCCCCCTCGAACAGCCTTTTGACGGGAAGTTCCTGCTTCTTGCCGGACAGGGTCCGGGGAATCTCCGCCACCCGAACGACGCGATCGGGCACGAAACGCGGCGACAGCGATGTCCTGATCGCGCTGGCGACGAGGGAAGCCAGATCGTCGTTCCGCGATCCCTCGGCGGGTACGATGAACAGCATCAACCGGCTTTCCCCGTGCCGGGTCCGCACATCGACGGCGAGCGAATCCGCGATCGCGTCAAGGCGCTCGATCGCGTCATAGATTTCGCTCGTTCCCATGCGATGGCCGCCGCGATTGATGGTCGCGTCGCTGCGGCCGAATATCTCGCAGGTGCCGTCCGCCTCTATCCGCAACCAGTCGCCATGCCGCCATATGCCGGGATATTTGTCGAAATAGCTGGACCGGTATCGCCCGCCATCGGCATCGCCCCAGAGGAACAGGGGCATCGACGGCAGCGGCCGGACGCAGACCAGTTCGCCCACCGCATCGATCAGGCTGCCGCCCTGCTCGCTCCACGATTCCACGGCGGCGCCCAATTGCCGGCATTGCAGCTTGCCCGGCGTCGGCGGCAGTTCGGGATTGGCGGTGCAGAACGCCCCGCAAATATCGGTCCCGCCCGAACTGTTGAACCACCAGGCGTTGCAGCCGACCCCTTCCAGCGCCGCCGACAGGCCGACCTGGACCGCGGCCGGCAGGGGTGACGCGGTGCTTCCCAGGACGGCGATGGCGGACAGATCGCCGACCGCCGCGAAGTCCAGACCGGCTTTCATGCACGCCGTGTAGAACGGCGCGCCCGCACCGAAGAAGGTGACGCGATGCCGCGCCGCGAACCGCCACAATATGCCCCAGTCGGGATTCTCCTTCGATCCGGCGGGGCTGCCGTCGTAGATGCAGATCGTGGCGCCGCCGAGCAGCCCGCCGACCTGGCTGTTCCACATCATCCACCCGGTCGAGCTGAACCAATGGAAGCGCTCGTCGGGCTTCGTCGCGTCATAGCTGGGCCGAAGGTCGTTGTGCAGGCGCGTGGCGGCCGCATTGATGATGATGCCGCCATGGCCGTGGACCAGCGCCTTCGGCTTGCCGGTCGTGCCGCTGGAATAGACGATCCATAGCGGGTGGTCGAACGACACCCAGCGGGGTTCGAACCGATCGACCGCTTCGTCGCGCCGCGACATCGCATCGGTGAAAGACAGCGTGTTGGTGAGCGTGCCTTGCGACAGTCCCGACGAAACGAGGAACGTGTGCCTGATCGTCGGAAGCGCGGCGCGGATGTCATCGACCGTCGATGCGCGATCGATCGTCTTCCCGGCATAGCGAACGCCGTCCGTCGCGATGAAGATCGTCGGCTCGATCTGGCGAAACCGGTCGAGGATCGCCGGCGTCCCCATGTCGGGCGAGCAGACCGACCAGACCGCCCCGATGGCGGCGGTCGCGAGGAAAGCGATGATCGCCTCGGGCCGATTGGGTAGATAGGCGACGACGCGGTCGCCCTCCGTCACGCCGAGCCGGCGCATCTCCAGCGCCAGCGACGCCACTTTCCGGCGAAGGTCCGGCCACCCGATCGTGACGACCGAACCGGTTTCGTCCTCGGCGATGATCGCCGGTTTCCCGGCACGTTCGGCGGCGTCGGCATGACGCAGGACGTGCCGGGTATAGTTCACCGCCGCGCCGGGAAACCAGCGCGCCCCGGGCATCACCGGGTTTTCGAGGACGGCCGCGAACGGCGTCGGGCTTTCGATCCCTTCGAACCGCCAGAGATCGCCCCAGAACGCCGGCTGATCCTCGACCGACCAACGATGGAGGCTTTCGAAATCTTCGAACGCGAGCCCGCGCGATTCCGCGACGAATGCGCGAAATCGTGCCAGTGTCGAGCTTGCCGTATCGGCCATGGGTCGTTCCCGTCGTTACGTTGTCAGGCGGGCTCGCATTGCCGTCGGCCGCAAGCCCGCCATCGGTACCGGAGCCGGATGGGGGGAGTGTTCCGGATTACCTGAACGCCGCCCGCAGCGTGAAGCCGATCTGGCGCGGCGGGCCGTACATCACGATCTCGTAGCGCGACCCGGTGTTGAAATTCGAATAGGTGCGGTAGGTCGCGTTGGTGATGTTGTGGGCCCATATCTCCGCCGACCATCGGTCGTTGATATTATAGGTCAGGCTCGCGTCCCAGAGCGTGCGCGGACGACGGTGATCGAAGAAGTCGTTGATGTCGTTGTCATAAATGTCGCTTTGATAATCCATCGTCACGGCGCCGCGCACCCAGCCCCACGCCGCGCTCTTCGACGATTGAAGCCCCGCGTCGATCACCAGCGCGTGGTTGTACGCACGGCTGAGACGATTGCCCGCGCCGTTGATGCGCGTTGCGGAACCATCGGCGTTGAATTGCTGCGTCTGGCTGAACTTGGTGAAGCGCGGATCGATATAGCTGTAGCGGATGGTGGTATCGAACCAGTCGACCGGGGCGATCACGAACTCGGTCTCGATACCCCTGATCCGGGCGTTGCCCGTATCGATGACGAGGCGGGTGGCCGTCGGTCCCACCGTCAGGTCGGGCACGTTCTTGACCGTCTGGAAATCGCGATATTCCATGTCGAAGACCGAAATGTTCGCGCGGAACCGGTGGTCGAAGAATTCGGACTTTATGCCGACTTCGTAATTCGTCGTCCGTTCGGGCTTGGTCGCGATCCGGGCCAGGTCCGCCGTTGCCGGCTGCTCCTGGAACGCCCCGGACTTGAAGCCGGTCGACAGCGTCGCGAACAGGAAGACGTTCCGCGACACCTGGAAATCGGTGCCGACGCGGTAGGTGAAGACGCCGGCATTGAAGAAGCCGGGGCTGTCCGCCGTGTCATAGGCGATGATCGGCGCCGTGATCGGCCCCTGGATGCGGCGCGAGGCATATGCCTTCTTTTCCTTGGTGTAGCGGCCGCCGGCGAACAGGCTCAGGCCGAAATCGAACTTGTATTCGACTTCACCGAACGCGGCATAGCTGTCGTTCTTCGAATCGCCGATGAACCGATTGAACGTCTTCGGGGGGAAGGTGGTCTGGCTTTCGCGCTCGCGATGGATCTCGTCGCGGTTGTAATAGAGGCCGAGCACCCACTTGACCGGCCCGCTCCCGTTCGAGGTGAGCCGGCTCTCCAGCGAATAGGAATTCGCCCATTCCCGGGCGAGCACCTGCACCCCGCTGACCAGCACGCCGGCGGCGGCATTGGCCGCGGCGGTCCTACCGTCGAAATCGGTGCCGGTGTCATAGTCGAGCGTGCGCCACGCCGCGACCGTCGTCCAATTGGCGAAGCCCAGCGCATCGGTCGACAGCTCGGCGCGCGCACCCCCGGTCTTGTCCAGCGTATATCCCTTGAAGTCGGGGTCTTCGATCCGGGGATCGTCAAGCTCGGTATAGCCGACGCCGGGCGTGAACGGCTGATTGAAGATGTTGAAATGCGATCCGTCGGCCAAATCGAGTTTCGACAGGTCGCCCGTCAGCAACAGCCGCGTATTCGACGTCAGGTCGGCCCTGAACAGCAACCGCACGCTCTTCATATTGTCGTTGTCGAGCGGCTGGCCCTGCGAGGTATGCCGGAAGCCGCTGTTGGTGACGGCGCCGAAGACCGCGCGCATCGCGACACCGGTCGCGACCGGGACGTTGATCATCAGGTTGCCGTTGAGCTGGCCATATTCGCCCGCGGTGAATTGCGCGGTCGCCTCAAGGTCGTCGACCGGCTTGTTGGTGATGAAGTTGGCCGCGCCGGCGACGACGTTCTTGCCCCACAACGTGCCTTGCGGTCCCTTCAACACCTCCACGCGCTCCATGTCGTAGAAGTCGATGCCGCCGAGCATCGGCCCGCGAGCCAGGTACACGCCGTCGAGGAACGGCACCGACGACGGGTCGCCGCCGCCGCCCTGGTTGGCGCTGCCGACGCCGCGGAAGAACAATCGGGGCGCCGCCTTCGGGAAGGTGTCGAACGAAATCCCGGGCGTCGTTTGCGCCAATCGGGTGACGTCCACGATGCCCTTGGCCGCCAGCGTCTCGCCGGAGAAGGCGGTGATCGTGACCGGCGTGGTCTGCAGCGATTCCGCCCGGCGACGCGCGGTGACGACGATGTCGGTGATCGGCCCCGATTCCGCGCTTGGCTCGGCTTGCGGCGCCGGCGCATCCTGCGGCGCGGTTTGCGCCCATGCCGGCGTGGCGAGCGCGATGACGATTGCCGACGAGCCCGTCAGCAACATGCGTGAAAAGAATCGTTGCATGAGATCCTCCCTAAAATTCAAGTTTCCGTGCAGTCTTTACTGTCACGCTACTTCATTGGACGCAGTCCACCGTCGCCGGAACCAAGTCGCTCCGACCCTTCCTACCGCCGTGTTTTTGAGCGGTATTTCGATACTTCCGACGCGGCTCTTCGCGATCAAGCCGCGCCCATGGCCGGCTCACGAAGCCGATGCGGCTCGCGAGCCGGAAAACGAATTACGCGGTTTCTTCCGCCGGCTTCTCCACCGGCTTCAGCTCATAAAGTTGCATTCCCTGCGCGATGATCTCGTTCCAGCCGCGATCACGGACGTCGAACTGGATCCAGTCCGGGCCGATGAACTTCTCGTTGATCGTGTCCTTGCCTTCCGGCCGGGTCGACAGCGGATGCGGCGGCGCATCGGGATGCTCCTGCACGTGGCGGACGCCGTCGGCATCCAGTTCGGCGACGGTCGCCTTCTGATCCTCGACCAGGAACCCGATATGATGGATGCCGAGGAAATCCGACGTCTGGTCCGGGCCGAGCAACGGCAAATGCGGACTTTGCCAGAGGACGGCGAAATAGATCCATCCGTCGCTCAGGAACACACCGCTGGCGCCGCCGGGCACGCCCTCCGACGGCTTCCGCCACAGCTCCTTCATGTCGAAATGCTTCTTGTAGAATTCGGCGGCTTCCGCCGGATTCTCGCTGGCGATCGCGATGTGACGAATGAAGGCCATTTAATTCTCCCTGTTGAGTCCCGAATATCGTGACCGCTCATCCGTGACGGCGCGATGCGTCATCCCGGGCGGCGTCCCGACGCGTCATGTCCCTTGGATGCGGCCGCCACGTGCCGCCGCATGAGGATCTCGGCCAATTCCCCGTCGCCGTCGGCGATCGCGTTGACGATCTGCTCATGCTCGTTGAGGCTCGCCTCGGCGCGCTCGGGCGAACGATACCAGCGCCGGCCGACTTCCCGGGAAAAGGTCCATATCTCACGCTTGAGCAAGGCGGCGAGCTGCTCGCTGCCGCCAATCTCCGCGATCTTCGAGTGGAAGGGATGCTCCGCCGGGGTCACCGTGGGCGATGCGGGGCTCGCCCGGTCCTTCGCCTGCTGCCGCAGGGTGGCGATGATGGCGTGAAGTTCCTTGATCTGGCCGGGGGTCGCGACCGCGGCGGCCCGCCGGGCCGCGAGCCCTTCGAGCACGGCGCGGATTTCATACAATTCCTGCAACGTGCGGAGCGAGGGCGACGCGACCCGCGTGCCGGAGAAGGGCGTACGCTCGATGAGTTGCCGCTCTTCCAGCCTGACCAGCGCCTCGCGGAGCGGCGCCCGGCTCACGCGGAACCGCTTGGCCAGCGCGGCCTCGGTGACCTTCTCCCCGGGAGCGAGATCGCCCGAAATGATGCCGCCGCCGATCATCGTCAGCAGCTTTTCCGATGCCGAGTCGAACTCTGTTTCCTCACTTTGATTGTCGACCATTATCTCAAACTTTCCGTGGAGTTGCCGCGCATCGGTATCGGTACGGCGCTCCTCACTGTCAACGCTCAGCTAGCGATTCGTCGACGCGGAGTCAAGATTGTCGACCATATTGATAATTGTCGACCATTGACACGCCGCGCCCGGCTGCCGTAATTCGGCCCCTAGAGCCGCTCGACGGCCGCCGAGCGAACGATCATGCCGGGAGAGACGACATCGAACAGCAGGTAGAGCGGGCCCACGCGCCACGGACGCGGCCTCATGTCGGCTTCGGCACCCTGCTGCTGTACGGATTCGGGGCGTGCTCGATCGGCATCAAGACCCGGGCCCTCAACAATTTCCTGCTGATTTTCTACAATCAGGCGCTGGGCATGCGCCCGGAGACCGTCGCGCTGGCCGTGACGATCATCACGGTGATCGAGGCGGTCGGCGATCCGCTGATCGGTTTCTGGTCCGACAATCTGCGCTCGCGCCTGGGCCGGCGCCATCCGCTCATCTACGCGTCCGCGATACCGATCGCCGTGTCGTTCTATTTCCTGTGGAATCCGCCGTCCTGGCTGTCGCCGGACATGATGTTCTTCTACCTGCTCGGCTGCCTGTTCATCCTTCGGATGGCGACGACCGCGTTCGAGATTCCGTCGGTCTCGCTCGGGCCCGAACTCGTGCCGGACTATCATCGCCGCTCGGTCATCACGAGCATGCGGATCTTCTTCCGCACGATCTCCGGCCTGCTCTTTGCCATCGCCGCCTTCCAGATCTTCCTGTCGAACGACCATGGCGGCGTCACCAATCGCAGCGGCTATCTCGCATTCGCCATCACGGGTTCGCTGGTCATGCTCGCCGCCGTCCTGTGCTGCGGCCTGGCGACGCACCGCTTCATACCCTGGCTGCGCAAACCCTCCGCCAACGCGGCCAGGCCCTCGCATTTCGTCAAGGACGTGGCGGCGCTCTGGCGCGTGCCCGCCGCGCGGATCGTCCTGCTCGTCAGCCTGCTGGTGGCGATCCAGCTCGGATCGGACCGCGGTCTCGAACTCTATTTCGGTCTCTATTTCTGGCAAATGAGCCAGGCCCAGCTCTCCCTGATCGCCACGCTGACGGCGGTCGCGACGCTGATGGGGTCGTTGATCGGGCCAGCGTTCGGCAAGCGGTTCGGCAAGCTGCGCGGCACCCTGATCGGGTTGCCGATCTCGCTCGCGATCATGATAACCCCGGTGCTGCTCCGCCTAGCCGGCGCGCTGCCACCGAACGGCAGCCCGGTGATCTTCGTCATGCTCGCCGCGACGGCGTTCGTGCAGGGCCTGCTCTACATGATCATGGCCACACTGATGAATTCGATGATGTCGGACGTGGTCGAAGAGCTCGAAGTGACGACCGGCAAGCGGTCCGAAGGGCTGTTATTCTCCGCCGACGCCTTTTTCAGCAAGGCGGTCTCCGGCGTCGGCGTGCTGATTTCGGGCGGCATCCTCTGGGCGATCGCCTTTCCGGTCGGCGCGAAGCCCGGCCAGGTCGCCCCCGATATCGTCTGGCATCTGGGCGCGATCTACGTGCCGATCATCACATTGCTGTCGCTCGCTGTCATCGCGGTGCAGGCGCGGTTCCCGATCGACGAGGCGCGACACAAGCGCAACCTCGCGACGCTGAGCGACCGCGCGACGGAAGAAATGGGCACGCCGATCGGGATCGCGCCCTGACCAACGAAGAGGAGTCGATCGGCATGACCGAAGCAAGTCAGCCATGTACGTGCGGACGGATCGATGTCCATGCGCACTTCCTGCCGGACGTTTACATCGACGCCCTGCGAAAAGCGGGCGTGGAATCGCTCGACGGCGGCTTTCCCATTCCGGCCTGGAACGCGGCCGCCGCGATCGAGACGATGGACCGCCAGGGCATCGATACGGCAATCGTGTCGCTGTCCACGCCGGCGACCAACGTCATCCCGGAAAAGGATCGTGCGGGCCTTGCCCGGGAAGTCAATGAGGCGGGGGCGCGGCTCGTCAGGGATTTCCCCGGCCGGTTCGGCTTTTTCGCGACATTGCCGATGCCCGATGTCGATGCCGCGATGGCCGAACTGAAATACGCCCTGGACACGCTCGGCGCGGACGGGATCATCCTGCTCACCCACAGCGACGGCCAGTATCTCGGCAATCCGGCATTCGCGCCGATCTTCGCCGAGCTCAACCGGCGTGCGGCGACCTTGTTCGTCCATCCGACGAGCCCGGCCTGTTACGAGGCGGTCGCCTTGGGGCGGCTGGCCGCGCTGATCGAATTCCCGATCGATACGACGCGCGCGATAACCGACCTGATCTACACCCGCACGCTGCAGACCAATCCCCATATTAACGTCGTCGTGCCACATGGCGGCGCGGCGCTGCCGGCCCTGGCGGCACGGATCGCGCTGCTGGCTAATTCGCCTCATCACGATCCCAGGCCGACATCCGATGCCGAGGTGTTCGAAACGCTGGCCAGGCTGTTCTACGACACGGCCATCGCCAGCCACCCCGTTTCGATATCGGCCCTGCGCAACATCGCGCCGATCAGCCAGATCCTTTACGGCAGCGACTGGCCGTTCGTGCAGGAAATGGGCGTCGCGATGCACCTGCGCCTGCTCGGCCAGAACGGCCTGAGCGAGAGCGACATGAAGGCGATCGCCCACGAGAATGCGGAGCGCATCCTGCCGCGCATCGCCAAGCTGAGGCGGCAAGCCTGAGCGGCCCGGCAATGGCGGCGCGACCATCGCCGTGCGCGGGGCAAGGGCGCGCGCGATGCCGCTGATCACCTACGTCCAGCCCGACGGCGTGGAGCGGACAATAAACGTGCCCGTCGGCTGGACCGCGATGGAGGGCGCCGTCCGCAACGGAGTGGCTGGCATCATCGCGGTGTGCAACGGCGGTTGTTCATGCGCGACGTGTCACGTCCACGTCGACCCGTCCTGGCGCGACCGCCTCGACCCGCCGACCGATGCGAGCCGGCTCAGTTGCCTGATCCTCATGACGCCCGATCAGGATGGCCTGCGGCTGACGATCGCCGGAAGGCAAATCTGAGCGGGGCATTTGCTCATCGTTGCAGACGGGTCGCGAGGTCGCCGGGGATGCAGTGGAGGAGGGCGTCGTCGATGTCGTCGGAGCGGAGTACGTCGGTGAGTCCGTCAAGTACCTGGATTGTATGGTCGAATCCCTGCAAAAGCTTCAGGTGCCCGACCAGGACATGCGTGTCCTGGACCAGTTCCTCGCCCGCAAATGCCACCTGCCGGGACAGATTTTCCAGTTCGTCAGCGATCTTTCGACACAAATCCCTGCGCAGCATCGCGTTCCTTTCGGGTCATTGGCGACCAAGACGAAGCAGCTACAGCGACACGACCTCCTTGTGGTGAAAGTTGTGGCAACTTTACAACAAATTACTCACCGTAACATCAGCGCGACTTCGAATATGTTTTGTGAAAACGGCCAGCCTCCCGGTGATGGGGGCTGGCCGTCCAGATTGCCGATCCCCGGGGTAGATTGGGGGGCGGGGAACCAGCGCGTTAGTCTACGCAGTACGCGCCCCGATGGTCGGGACATCACCTCCATCCCCCGCTTCCCCGGTCCCCGGCAAGGCGAATGAGCTGAAAGCGCGTAATTTCTTGTAACGCCGGGCCGGAACATGGTCGATTGGCCATGGCAATTGACGCCTTGCGACTTCAGCGTTTCGGGTGCTGGGTAAACCCAGGACAACCAAGATTGCGGGTGGCGAGTGATGTCGAGCAAATCGGCCGCGATGGCGGCGATCATCGGGATAATGTCGTGCGCGGGGTGTGCGCAGACCCCGCGCCTCGACATCGCGAAGAGCGGCGTCCTGCCCGCCGCCGATTCCGCCTATTCGCTGGCGGAACCGCTGGACACGCCGGCAAGCGCCACGCTTTCCGCCTGCCTGGCCACACGCGGAATCCACGTTGCGGCCAAGCCGGCCTATCTGGCGCAACTGGTCGAAACCGACCGGCCCGGCATGGTCGGCGTCATGGGCCCCCAACCGGCGGAAGGGATACCCGCCGCCGCGACGTGGCTGCCCGGCGCCGCCCCCGGCCGCCGGGCGGTCCGGTCGCTGACCTTCAGCCTGATCCGGGCCTCGACCGGTGAGACGGTCTATCGCATCGCCGTGAGCGAGCGATATCGCCCGCGGGCGAAGCGTGCGGCCCTCGCCGATCTCGCGCGGATCGCGTGCTCAAGCCTCGCCGGCTAGCGCGGCCGGTTCCAGCGGCAGCGTGAGGGTGAAGATCGTACGCCGGCCCTGGACGCTCTCGCAACGGATCGTCCCGCCGTGCCGGGCGGCGACGGTGTGCACGAACGCCAGGCCCAGGCCAGCGCCGTCGATCCGGCGGCTGGCGGCGCCCGGCACGCGCCGGAACTGTTCGAACAGCCGGTCGACCTGGTCGGGCGCGATACCGATGCCGTCATCCTCGATTGCGCAGACCGCGTGCGATCCCCGTTGTTCCAGCCGACACATGACGCGCCCGCCCGCCGCGCCATATTTGATCGCATTGTCGATCAGGTTGCCGAGCGCGCGCGTAAGCAGCGACCGCTCGCCCGTCAGGACCACGCCCTCGCGGACGGCGCTCACGTCGATGGCGATCCCACGGCCGGAGGATTGCTCCCACAGATTGTCCGCGGCCTCGATCACGAGGTCGCCCAGATCGACCTCCTCCATCTCATAGACCAGGGATTCGGCGCGCGCGAGTTGCACGAAACCGTCGGACAATTTCAGCGTGCGCACGGCATGGGAGCGGATGCGCGTCGCCATGTCGGGGGAAATCGCCCCCTGCCCGGCGGTGTCGAGCGCGGCGATGATCGACGCCTGGGGGGATCGCATATCGTGCGACAGCAATTGCAGCACTTCCTCGCGTTGCCGCTCGATCGCCTTTGCCTGGGTCACGTCGATGGCGCGGACGATCCAGCCGATATGCTGGCCGTCGACCGCCTGCTGCGGCACGATGCGCAGGTCGAACGACCGCCCGTCCGCCAATCGGCATGCCGACCGCTGCTCGACCGCACCGGCCGGCGGGAAGGCGGGCACCGGTTCCTCGGCGCGATCGCCGTGCATCCGTTCCAGCAGCGCCCGGATATTCCCCGTGGCGGCGATGCCGGTTTCCGCGCATAGCTGCACGGCCTCGCGGTTGGTCAGCACGATCCGCCCGTCCAGGTCGGTGACGAACGTGCTGTCCGGCATCTGCTGCAACCGGTCGATCACGAACCGGCGCATGTCGTCGATCCGGGCGATCGCGCCTTGCAGCAGGGAAATCTGGCGTCCGATCAGGTCGAGCGCCACCGGAGCCCCTTCCGCCCGCGACAGCCATTGCGGCTCGACGCGCAACCGTTCCAGCTCATCGACCATATAGGCGCTGATCGCGGCGAGCCGCCGCCAGCCCCACAATGGATAGATCACCGCCAGCCCGGCCAGCGCCGGCACCGGCGGCAGCCACAGATGGAAAACCATGGTGGCGGTGATCGTCGCCGCCACGATGATCGCGATCAACGCCAGCAGCAACAGCACGGTGTTGCGTGGCGGCAGGCGCAGGAAAGCGAGCAGCAGCAGCCACAAGGGCAACAGGGACGCGACGGTGAGCGGCAGCGCGGCAGCCGGCTGGATCGCGCGGCCGGTCAGGAGCGAATCGAGCACGTTCGCCTGGATCTCGACACCGGACATGACGCCGCTCGGCCCGGCGAGCGGTGTCGGATATTTATCGCCGAGCCCGTCGGCGCTGGCCCCGACCAGGACGAGCCGATCTTTCAGGAATTCCTCCGGCACTTCACCGCGCAGGATGCTGGCCGCCGATATCGTCGGGAAGCGGCCGGGCGGCCCGGCATAAGCGATCAGCGATTCCGCGCCGGGCGCCGTCCGCGCGGTCGTCGGCGCGCCGGTCGCGCGCCGCCCCATCAGCATCATCAGATGCGGCCAGCGCCGCCGCGCATCGCCGGCGAACCAGGCGATCCGCCGCACCAGGCCGTCGTCGTCGAAGGTAAGATTCACCTGGCCGATCCCGGCGGCGGCGCGGTCGAGCGGCGGGATCGGGTTCACCGCATCGAACGACGACCCGTTGGTCCCCGGACTGCGCATGAGCAGGGGAAGGAAGACGGTCGCCTTCGCCACCGATTCGCCGAGCCGCCGGTCGGCGTCGGGCGACGACGGTTCGACGAACAGCACGTCATAGGCGATCGCCCGCACCCGCGCGCGGGTCAGCATGTCGATCAGCGTCGCGTGGCGGTCGCGCGGCCACGGCCACTGCCCCATCTCCGCCAGGCTGCGATTATCGATCGCGACGATCAAGATGTCGTCCCGGGGGGCATGCTGCTCCACCCGCAACAGGCCGTCGAAGACGATATTGTCGATCCGCTTGGTCGCCCGCGTCGCGATCAGGCCGACGATGAGGGCGGTCGACATAAAGGCGACGAGCCACCATTCGATCGTGAGGCGGCGGTTGCGCCGTTGCTCGCCGTCGCCGGAGCCGGCCGTCATCGGGCGATCGTGAACGTCTTGGTATCCGACCAGATGACATCGCCCGGATCGTCGCCGACCTCGACCGACTGGACGCGCCAGCAATAGGCGCCCTTGGGCAAGTCGGTGACCGTCAGGCTGAAACCGGCGACATTGTCCTGATCGACCACCGGCCGCCGTTCGTCGCCGCACCGCGCGAGCTGAAAGCGGTAGGCATAGGTGCCGGCGCCCTGGCTTTGCCAGCGAAACAGATAGTCCCGCCGATCGCCCTCGGTCCGCCGGTCCATCGAGGTCGCGACATTGTGCAGCCGCCGCTGGAAGCCATAGACTTCCGACCGGCCCTCGATCCCCGTGGCGTCCAGCGCCGATATCCGCACGAAGTACGTACCGTCGGGAAGCGATTGCAGGACGAAGTTCGGCGCGACCGAATCGGCTTCGCCGACCTGGTCGAGGAACCCCGCATCGCGGGCGATCTGCAGGCGATATGCCGCGGCCCCGGCGACCGGCGCGACCGCGAAAGGCAGTGTCGCCTCGCGCTGCGTGTCGATCGGGACGGTCGGCACCGGTGCCGGAAGCAGCGGCCGGGGCACCGCGCCGGCCTCGGCCCCGGACCCGGCGGCCGCGCCGAATCCGGCATGGACCAGGACGTCGGGCGCTTGCGGGCCGGCGACCGCCACGGTGCCGGTCAGGACCTCCGTGACCGCGCGGTTGAGCGCCGGGTCGTAACCGACGCGAAACTCGGTGCCCCGCACGGCCGAGACCGCGACGGGCGTGCCGACCCGGAAGGTGCTGCGGGGGTCCGTCATCGGCACGACGACCGCGCGGATCTTGCCCGTGCTCACGTCAAACCGGCGATCGACGCTGCCGGTCAGCGGCGTCGATCGCAGCATGGCGATGCGGACCCGCGTCTGGGACGGCATCGTCACGATGGTGCCGTCGGGCAATTCGAGCGAAACGAACGCGTTCGCGCCCGTCTGGATATCGCTGCCCTCGCCGACCGCCGTGCCGGGGGCCGCCGCCGCCGTTCGTCCGGCGGCGGTGATCGTCACCGCCCCGCTGAAGCTGTGGATTCTGGCGCGGATCGGCTCCTGCCGGACCAGGCGCAGGGGAATGTTCAGGCGCAGGCCGACGGGCATCCGCCGCGGATCGGCGATATGATTGAGGCGCTGGACGGTCCGCGCGGCGTCCGCGCTCAGCAGGAAATGCGACGCCAGGTCGAACAGCGTGTCGCCCTTCTTCACCACATAGACGATCGTCGCGCGCGGTTGCGGTTTCGCCGCGGGGGCCGGCGCCGCGCCAGCCGGCAGGGCGAACGCGATCCATCCCGTCGCGACGAGCGACAGGGCCGCCCGGCGAAACATCGCCGATATCCGCCCGAAATCTCGCCGCACGAAACTCACATCAGGCTCATGGGGTCGCGTTGAACGTTTCAAGCCGGTAGCCATAGCTGAAGATCGGCAGGAGCCGGTAGCCATTCTCCGGCCGCAGGCGCAGCTTCGACCGCACGCGGGAGATGTGCATGTCCAAGGTCCGCGTATGGACGTCGGCCGTGCTGTTCCACAGCGTCTCCAGCAGATAGGATCGCGACAAGGCGCGGTGCATGTTGCGGAACAGCAAGCGGGCCAGCGCGAACTCCTTGGACGTCAGCTTGGCCTCCCCGCCGTCGAAGGCGACCACTTCCCGCAACTTGTCGAACGTATAGTCGCCGAACTGCTCGAACTGCGCTTCCGACTGGGCGCGCGGAGAAGTGCGCCGGAGCACCGCGTTGATCCTGGCCAGGACGACGTGCGGCAATTCGGGTTTCACGATATAATCGTCGGCGCCCATGTTCAGGGAGGTGACGATGTCGTCCTTCGCCGCGCGATTGGTCAGCATGATGATCGGCGGACAGCCCGCCAGATTGTCGCGCGCCCATCGCATGACGTCCAGTCCGTCGCGTTCCGGCATGGTCCAGTCGATGACGAGCAGATCGAACGTATCGCGCTGGAGCGCGGTTATCAGGTCGCGGCCGTTGCGGAACGGCGCACAGAAATGTCCGGCCCGGGTGAGCAATTCGATCACAAAAAGCCGCGCCGCTTCGTCATCGTCGGCGACCGCTATGCGCATCGCCTTCGTGTCCGGCGCGCCGATTTGCGAAGCCTCCCTCATGGATCGTTACTATTACTCACCACCGGCGCTGTCATTTCGCCGATCGCCGACGTTACAAGACTTTACGTTCGAGTCGGGTATACGATCCCTGTTCCCGTGGAGAAAGAGCGGCTTTCGCGCGAGAGAGCCTGGGTCGGCTCGGGCTAGGTCCGCATCGACGTCGAGCGGGCGTGTTTGCCGCCATAGCGAAGACCGATATACTGCGTCAGCCGTTCGATATCGGCCGACGCCGCCTTCGCGCTTTCGGGACAGCAGCCGAGCGGCCCGTCCACCTTGCCCGCCGCGCGTTCCACCATCTTGTGGGCAAGCTCCTCGATGTCCGCGCGCGACAGGATATTCTTTTCGCGCAGCAGGCACAGCAGGCTTTGCAGGATCATCAGGCTTTCCTCGCCGGGATCGGCGGCGGGATGCGCGGCGTCGGCCATACGTCCTCTCCTCGTCTTCTGCGGGAAGAGGCTACGCCGATTTAGCGGCTTGGCAAGTCGGTCTCCGCAAGCCCGCCGCCGAGCGCGCGATAAAGCTCCACGAGGTTCGCCCCGCGCGCCAGCCGCGTCGTCACCAATTGCTGCTGCGCCGCATAGGCCGTGCGCTGCGCGTCGAGCGCGGTCAGGAACGAATCCACGCCGACCCGGTAGCGCGCGTCCGACAGCCTTGCCGCGACCTGCGCCGACTGCGCGCGCTGCGCCTGGGCCGCGATCTGGCGGTCGATCGTGCCGCGCTGCGCGAGCGCATCGGCGACTTCGCGAAACGCGACCTGGATGGTGCGCTCGTAACTGGCGAGCGCGACCTGGCGGTTCGCCTCCGCCAGGCGGACGTTCGACCGAGCTCGCCCGCCGTCGAACAGCGGGAGCGTCGCGGCGGGGCCCGCGCTGTAGGTCCAGCCGCCGCCGCCGAACAGGCCGGACAAGGCGGTGCTGATCGTGCCGAGCGCGGCGGTGAGCGAAATGGTCGGGAAACGCGCCGCCCGGGCGGCGCCGATATTGGCGTTCTCCGCGATCAGTTGATGCTCGGCCTGGAGCACGTCGGGACGCCGCAGGAGGATGTCGGACGACAGGCCCGCCGGCAGGGAGGAAAGCGTCGCGCCGCCCTCCTTGAGCCCATCCGGCAGTCGATCGTCGCCGACCGGCGCGCCGACCAGCAGGTCGAGCGCGTTCCTGTCCTGCGCGATGCGCGTTTCCAGGGCGGCGATGTCGTTCAGCGCGCCCTGATAGTTGGTATCGGCCTGCCGCGCTGCGAGTTCGCTCGCCACGCCGATCCGGAACTGGGCCTGGGTGAGCGTGCGGGTCTGCTCGAACGCGGCGAGCGTCGAGCGCGACAAAGCGAGCTGGTCCCGGTCGGCGGCGAGTTGCAGCCACGCGGTCGCGATCTCCGCGATCAGGCTGATCCGCGCGGCGCGCTGGGCCTGTTCGGACGCGAAATACTGCTCCAGCGCGGCGCGGCTGAGGTTGCGCACGCGGCCGAACAGGTCGAGTTCGAAGTTCGAGACGCCGACATTCGCCGAGTAGATTTCCACGTCGGCAGAACCCGCCGCGCCGGTCGCGCTGTTGGTGAAGGTGGCGGACCCGTTGGCGGCGATCGTCGGCAACTGGTCGGCGCGCTGCACCCGGTAGCGCGCGCGGGCCTGGAGCACGTTGCCCGCCGCGATCCGCAAATCGCGGTTATTGTCCAGCCCGGCCGCGATCACCGCCTGCAACCGCGCATCGGTGAAGAAGGCGCGCCAGCCGATCCGGCTGACGTCCGGCGCGTCGGTCGACGCGGCCGGATATACCCCGCCTTGCGGCAGCGCCGCCGGCACCGCGCCGGTGGGACGGGCATAATTGGGCGCAAGATTGCACCCGGCAAGCAGCGTCGTGGACGCGAACATGGCGGTCAGTAGCAAGCGAGACATATCGCTCAAACTCCGTGGGAGGGACTGCCCTCCGGTTGATCCGTCCCGGCTTCGGCTTTGCCACGCCGGTCGAACAGCCCGATCACCAGCGCGAAGAAGAACGGCACGAAGAAGATCGCCAGCACCGTGGCGGACAACATGCCGCCCACCACCGCGCGCCCGATCGCATTCTGCCCGCCCGCCCCGGCGCCGGTCGTGATCGCCAGCGGGAACACGCCGAAGATGAAGGCCAGGCTGGTCATCAGGATCGGCCGCAGCCGCAGCTTCGCCGCTTCCACCGCCGCTTCGAACGGACCGAGCCCGTCGCGCCGTTTCTCCTCGGCGAATTCGACGATCAGGATCGCGTTCTTCGCCGACACGCCGATTGTCGTGATCAGGCCCACCTGGAGGTAGATGTCGTTGGCCAGCCCGGTCAGCGTCGCCGCCAGCACCGCGCCGATAATGCCGAGCGGCACCACCAGCATCACCGACACCGGGATCGACCAGCTTTCGTACAACGCGGCGAGGCACAGGAACACGACCAGCAGCGACAGGCCGTACAATGCCGGCGTCTGGCCGCCCGACAATTGCTCTTCATAGGACAGGCCGGTCCATTCGAGCGTGGTGCCCGGCGGCAGCTTCGCCTGCATTTCCTCCATCGCCTTGAGCGCGGTGCCGGACGATTGCCCCGGCGCGGGCGTGCCGAGCAATTCCATCGCCGGCAGACCGTTATAGCGGGTCAGTTGCACCGGCGCCTGCTGCCACGATACGGTCGTGAACGCCGTATAGGGCACCATCTGGCCGTCGCCGCCGCGCACGTAGAATTTTCCCAGATCGTCCGGCACCATGCGATAGGGGGCGTCCGCCTGCATATAGACGCGCTTCACCCGCCCGCGATCGATGAAATCGTTGACGTATTGCCCGCCCCACGCGCCCGCGATCGTCTGGTTGACCTGGGCGAGGTCGAGGCCGAGCGCGCGGGCCTTGTCCTGATCGACGTCGATCCTGAGCGCGGGCGCATCGTCCAGGGCATTGGGCCGGACCCCGGCGACACGCTTGTCCTGCGCCGCCATGCCGAGCAGCATGTTGCGCGCCTCGACCAGCTTGGCATGGCCGATCCCGCCGGTATCGACGAGCTGGAGGTCGAACCCGGTCGCATTGCCCAGTTCCTGCACCGCCGGCGGCACGACCGCGAAGATCATCGCGTCCTTGAACTGGCTGAACGTGCCCATCGCGCGCCCGGTGATGGCGGCGGCGCGATTGGCGCTGCCCTTGCGATCCTCCCAATCCTTGAGCGGGATGAAGGCGATGCCGCTATTCTGGCCCGCGCCGGCAAAGCTGAAGCCGTTGACGGTGAACACGCCGCGGACGTTCCGGCCTTCCTGGTTGAGGAAATGGTCGCGCACCACGCCGAGCGCCTTTTCGGTGCGCGGCGTGGTCGCGCCCGCCGGTCCCTGGACGACCGCGATCGCGAAGCCCTGATCCTCGTCGGGCAGGAAGCCGGTCGGCAGCCGCCAGAACAACAACCCCATGATCAGCAGGATGCCGGCATAGCCGAGCAGCGACCGCTTGCGATGATGCGCGGTGTAGCGCACGCCGCGTTCGTACCGGTTGCGCCCGCGATCGAACATATGGTTGAACCAGCGGAAGAAACGGGCCAGCGGGCCGCCGCCGTCGAGCTTGTCCGGCTGATGCGGCTTGAGGATGGTGGCGCACAAAGCCGGCGTCAGGATCAGCGCGACGAGGTTCGACAGGACCATCGCCGACACGATGGTGATCGAAAACTGGCGATAGATCACGCCGGTCGATCCGCCGAAGAACGCCATCGGCAGGAACACCGCCGACAGGACCAGGACGATGCCGACCAGCGCGCCGGTGATCTCGTCCATCGACTTGCGCGCCGCCTCGCGCGGGCTGAGGTGCTCGGTCGTGATCAGGCGCTCGACATTCTCGACCACCACGATCGCGTCGTCGACCAGCAGGCCGATCGTCAGCACCATGCCGAACAGGGTCAGCGTGTTGATCGAGAAGCCGGCGATCGACAGCGCGGCGAACGTGCCGAGCAGCACCACCGGCACCGCGATCGTCGGGATCAGCGTCGCGCGCCAGTTCTGCAGGAACAGGAAGATCACGATGAAGACGAGGACGACCGCCTCGAACAGCGTCTCGACGACCTGTTTGACCGACAGGCGCACGAACGGCGACGAGTCGTAAGGATAGACGACCTTGACGTCGGGCGGCAGCTGCTTGGCGATCTCGGCGACCCGCGCCTTGACCGCGTCGACGGTGGTCAGCGCGTTCGCGCCGGGCGCGAGCTTGATCGCCATGCCGGCGGCGGGCTTGCCGTTCCACAAGGCCGAGAAACCGTAATTTTCCGCGCCGATCTCGACCCGTGCGACATCGCCCAGCCGGACGGTCGAGCCGTCGGCGTTGCTCTTGAGCGCGATCGCCGCGAACTGCGCCGGCGTCGACAGGCGCGACTGCACCGAAACGGTCGCGTTCAGCATCTGCTCCCTGGGTGCCGGCTGGGCGCCGATCTGGCCGGCGGAAACCTGCGCGTTCTGCGCCTGGATCGCGCTGGTCACATCCGTCAAGGCGAGCTGGTAGGATTGCAGCTTCACCGGATCGACCCAGATCCGCATCGCATATTGCGACCCGAACACCTGGGTGTCGCCCACACCGGTCACGCGGCTCAGCGGGTCCTGGAGCATCGAGGCGGTATAGTCGGCGAGATCGACGCCGCTATGCGCGCCATTGTCCGAATAGAGGCCGATCACCAGCAGGAAGTTCTGGGTCGCCTTGGCGACGAGCAGCCCCTGGCGCTGCACCTCCTGCGGCAACAAAGGGGTCGCCGCCTGGAGCTTGTTCTGCACCTGGACCTGGGCGATGTCGGGGTCGGTGCCCTGTTCGAAGGTCAGCGTGATCGTCACCGTGCCCGCAGAACTCGACGAGGACGAGAAATAGCGCAGATGGTCGAGGCCCTTGAGCTGCTGCTCGATGATCTGGGTCGTCGTCCGCTCCAGCGTTTCCGCGTCGGCCCCCGGATAGGTCGCGGTGATCGACACCGCCGGCGGCGCGATCGCCGGAAACTGCGCGATCGGCAGGTTGCGGATGCCGATGATGCCGGCCAGCATGACCATGACGGCCAGCACCCAGGCAAAGATCGGCCGGTCGATGAAGTAGCGGGACATCGACGCTTACTTTCGCTGGGCCTGCGGGCCGGCGGTCCCGGCCGGAGCGCCGGCGGCGAAAGGCGACGGATTCACCGGCATGCCGGGGCGCAGCATCATGCCGCCCTCGACGATCACCTTGTCGCCGGGCTTCAACCCGCTCGACACGATCCAATTATCGCCCTGGGTCCGGGTGGTGGCGATCACCCGCAATTCGGCCTTGTTTCCCGCAGCCACGACCATCACCGTCGGGTTGCCGCGCTCGTCACGGCCGACCGCGCGCTGCGGCACCAGGATCGCGCGCGATTGCGTGCCCTGGGGCAGCACCGCGCGCACGAACATGCCGGGCAGCAGCAAGCCGGTACGGTTGCCCACCAGCACCCGGATGGTCTGCGACCCCGTGCTCGGGTCGACCGTCACGTCGGCGAAGCGCAGCGTGCCTTCCTCGGGATAGAGCGATCCGGTTTCCAGCCGCAGCTTCACGCGCGTTTCACCGTTCGACGCGACCTGCCCCGCCATCAGCTGCTCGCGCAGCCGCAACAGGTCCGCGCTGGATTGCTGGATATCGACATAGATCGGATCGAGACGCTGAATCGTGGTCAGCGCATTGGCTTGCTGCGCGGAGACCAGCGCGCCGGTGGTATAGACCGACCGCCCGATCCGCCCGGCGATCGGCGCGCGCACGGTGGTGCGCTCGAGATCGATCTGCGCCGATTTCAGCGCGGCCTCCTGCGCCGCGACATCGGCCTGGGCCTGCGCGGCGGCGGCCTGCGCATTCTCATATTCCTGGCGGGCGATGGCGTTGATCTTGACCAGTTCGCCGTACCGCCGCGCCAGCGCCGCCGAGGAGGCGATGCTCGCGCGCGCCCGGGCAAGCGCGGCGCGCGCGCTGGCGACCTGCGCCAGATAGGGGGCGGGATCGATCCGGTAGAGCGGCTGGCCGGCGCGGACCAGATCGCCTTCGGTGAACAGGCGGGCGCGAATCAGGCCGTTCACCTGGGGCCTCACCTCCGAACTTTCATAGGCGTTCGTGCGCCCGGGCAGCTCCGTCGACAGCGCGACGGGCTGTTCCTGAACGGTCACGAAGCCAACCGCGGTCGGCGGCGGGGCGGCACCGTTCTGCCCCTGTTGAGCCCCCTGGCCGCAAGCCGACAGCACGAGGAGAAGCGTCACGAGGACACCACGCGTTCTAGACATCATTGATCCCGTTGGTCTATGTGAGTGAACGATCACTCACAAATGCTGCTACTGCGAACGACGACGGTTCGTCAAGCGAAGACGGGAGGGTTGGCCGATGAACCGGCCGGAAAATTGTTTCGGAATGCCGGGCAGCAGAGCGGATCTGCGCCGCCGCCGCGTCATGGAAGCGGCGCGCAAGCTGTTCATCGAAAACGGCTTTCATGCGACCGGCATGGCCCAGATCGCGAAATCGTCGGAAATCGCGATCGGGCAGATCTATCGCGACTTCGCCTCCAAGGAAGAGATCGTCGCCGCCATGGTGCAGGAGGATTGCGGCCGGCTGATGATGTACGAAGTGCTCGAAGCGGCGATTCGCGACGGCGACCCGGCTGCGGTCAGGGCATGGCTGCACGAATTCGTCGAGCCGAGCGACAATCCGGACGATGCCCGGCTATTCGCCGAAATCCTGGCCGAATCCGCCCGCAGCCCACGCATCGCCAGCATCTTTCGCCAGGTGCAGGACGAACTGCGCGGCCATATGGACCAGGCGCTCGCAATGCTCGCCCCCGCCGCCGCACTCGCCGCGCGCCGCAAGGTCGTGGCGGACGTCATCACGACCTTGTCCATCGGCGTCACCCACCAGCAATTGATGCGGCCGGAGGCGGACCTCACCGGCGTCATTCGCGGCGTGCAGGCGATCCTGGACCGAGAGCTGACGGCCCTGGTGTCCGGGCAATCGTGACAGCGTGAAGCAGGCGTGAACTTTTCGCCCGGATCACCGGGCGGGCGTCAGTTCCTCGAATTCGATCAGCTCGTACACGCGGCCGACTTCCGGCACCCGCACCCTGACCGGCAGCCAGTCGCCGGGCACCGTATGCATCTGGAGCGTGCGGCCGGTATAGGTGTCCCAGCTGTAATGCAGGCAGTCGAAGGTGCCCGCCGGCGTCGTGACCGTCTCCGTGCCGCGAAAGGTCATGTCGTACGTCTTGTCGACCATCATCGGCCCCGACGCGCCGCTGGGCGCGAGCGAGCTGGAGAAGCAGTTGGTCAACGGCTGCACCTCGCCGGGGCGTTCGGCGGGGGTATGGGCGCACTTCCAGATATCGACGCACAAGGGATGCGTGCCGAACAGCTTCACGCGTCCCGGCGTTTCGATCCGCTGGCTGACCCGGCCCTCCTTCGCGGACACGAGTTCGCCCTCCGCCATCGTATCGGTGAAACGGAACCAGCCGGAGCCGATGAAGGCGCCATATGCGCTGAGCCGCACGAAGCAGTCGAGCGCCTCGAACCTGTCGTTGACGGAATAGGTGACGTCGCGGATCAGCGGGATATTGTCCATCTCGCAAACGCATCGCAGCGTGCGCGATCCGTCGGCGTGCACCGTGACGTGGAAGCTTTCGCGACCCGTTGTCCCATCGGTCTCATGGCCATAGCTGACGACACCGCGATAAGCCCGTTCCATCCTGTACTCCAACGTCGAAGAGGCGCGGTCAGAAGTCTTCCCGCTTCAAATTGTAGCCGAGCATCGCGACCAGGCAGAACGCCGCCGCCAGCGCGGGGATCAGCGAGAAGCCGATATAGATCGCGGTGATCGCGCTGGCGGGCTGCTGGGTCGCCGCTCCCTTGGTGGTGGCGATATAGCCCATCGACGACAGCAGCCAGCCGACCAGCGCCACGCCGACCGCCTGGAAGGTCTTGTCGACGAAACTGACGATGCCGGACAACAGGCCGCCCTGGTTCGTCCCGCGCTTGGCGCTCTCGAAATGGATGACGTCGGTGATCAGCGAATAGCTGAGCAGGATGCACCCGCCCATGCCGATGCCGATGATGAACATGCGCGCGAACAGCAGGACCAGCGGCTCGGCGGGTCCAGCGGCCACCCAACTGATGTTGGCGACGCCGTAGAGGATCAGCGCCGCGAAATAGGCCGCCTTCTTGTCGACGCGCTTCGCCAGCCACAGCCAGAACGGGATCGACACGACGTTGCCCGTCGTCTTGGCGAGCAACAGGTTGCCGAGCCATACGTCGGACACGTGCAGCACCTGGCGCGAGAAATAGGCGGTGCAGACCATCACGGCGCCGACGCCGACCTGAAAACCGACATGCGAGAAGATGATCGCCCGGAACGGGCGGTTTTGCCACGCCGTGCCCCAGCCCTGGAACCGCGATTGCCTTGCGGTGACGCGGCCGGGGGTTTCCGGCGCCTCCGGAATCATCAGCAGCGACAGGCCGAGCACGACCAGCACGATCACGCCGAGCACCCACGCCATCGCCGCGTGCGCGGGCCGTCCCCCGCCCCAATAAGCGAGCAGCCACGGCGCGAGCGTACTGGCCATCATCAGCCCGATCGTGCCGCCGACGACGCGGTACGACATCAGCACGGACCGCTCGTGATAGTCCCTGGTCAGTTCCGCCGCGCTGGCGAGATAGGGTACGGTATAGGCCGAATAGCCCAGGCCGTTCAGCATCACGAACACGCCGACGAACGCGACCAGCGCCGCCCCCTGCAACGGCGGCACGTTGAACATGAAGACCAGGGACAAGGGCAGCAGGATCGTCCCCGCCACGAAATAGGGTCGCCGCCGCCCCCAGCGCGATCGCGTGCGGTCGCTGCCGTTGCCGATGATCGGGTCCAGGATCGCGTCGATGATCTTGGTCGCCGCCAGCACCATCCCCGCCACCGCCGCCGAAATCGCCAGCTGGTCGGTCATGAACCGCAGCATCAGGACGACGACGACCTGGAATCCCGTCGACGGCCCCATCGCCCCCAGCAGGAAGCCCAGCCGGACCACCCAGCGCGACTTGCCGCCGAGATAGAGGGGATCGGCCTCGGCAATCGGCGGCGGCGCGGTCATTGCTTGATCGAGATCCGCACGCCGATCGTCGCCGGCATCGGCGGCGACAGCGCGATCGTGTTGGCCGCGGTATAGGTGTCGGTGCTGCGGGTGATGTTGGTCGGCACGCGATTGTCGAAGATATTCAGCCCGAACAATTCCACGCGATAATTGTCCTTCTCGATCCCGATCCGCGCATTGACGCGATTGGCGTTCGGGGTCCAGGCCAGGTTCGCCTCGCTGTCATACTGGCGCCCGGTGAACAGATAGTCGATCCGGGCGAAGCCGCGCAGGTCGCCCGCGATCGTCCGGTGATAATCGGCCGACAGCGACCCCGACGTGATCGGATAGCGCGGCAGCGCGTTGCCGACCGGGTTCTGGTTGCCGAGCAATTGCAGGCTGACCAGATCGACGGTCTTGCGGATATCGGTCCCCGCATAGTCGAACGTCCCCTCCAGCGTCAGCGAAGAACTGACGCGAAGGCTCGCCTCCAGTTCGACGCCGCGCAGGTCGACGTCGCTGCCGCCGATCACGACCGATACCGGCTGCGGCGTCGGGTTCAGATAGGTGAAGCGCTGCGTCACGTGGCGCCCGCTCCAGCGCCCCACATAGAAAGCGGTGAGCAAGCGCAGGCGATGGTCGAACAGGTTCGCCTTGAAGCCGATCTCGGCCATCTTCACCTTTTCCTCGGGCACGGCGATCGGCACCGCGAGCTGCGCCTGGACCTGCACCTGCGCCGAGGTCGGCAGGCTGTAGAGCGAACTGTTGAATTCGCCCGGCCGGGTGCCCTCGGCATAGGATGCGTAGATGTTGATATCGGACGACGGCTGATAGGTCAGGATCGCGCGCGGCGTGAAGGACCGGAACGTCTGCTTCAGGAAGATGTTCGCGGTCGGCGTTTCCTGCATGATCCGGTCGATCTGATACCGGGTCTCCAGGCTGAAGGTCAGCGGCTTGACGATCCGCCAGTTGAGCGCACCGAAGAAGCCGACCGTGTTCGACCCCTCGGTGATCAGCGGCACCGGCCGGGCGAAACCCGAATTGGAGAAGGCGTTGGTGATGCGCGTCTCGCGCTGGCGGAACGCGTTGGTGCCGATCAGCCAGGATATCGGCTTGTCGGCGGGCGAAGACACGCGCGCCTCGACCGATTCACCGCGGAAGAACGACTGCCCGACCGACGTCCGCGAGAAATAGGGCAGCACCCCCGGAATCACGCCGAAACTCGGATTGGGCTGGTTGCGCCCGTCGCGCAGGCCGGTGTCGGTCAGGAACGACAGCTTGTTGTCGACCATGCTGCCGTTGACGTCGAAGGTGTAGCCGCCGCCGAGATCCTGCGACAGCGAGCCGTGTATTTCCCTGGCATGACGCAGCAGGCCGATATTGCTGAGGCTGTCGGTGTCGACCACGGTCGCCGAATTCAGCAACAGGTCGATGATGTCGCTGGGGATCAGCGTCTGCTGGGTCATCCGGTTCCCCGGCACCTTGCTGATCGGTCCGCAGATGTAATTGTTGGCGGCGGTCGGCGCGGCCTTGGTCCGGCAATTATAGTCGGCGGCATAGAGCTGCCCGGCCGCCGGCGCGCCGTCGTCGTCGGTCCAGATCGACCCCTGGATGCGGATACGCGTCGTGGGCGTCGGCGTGAAATAGATCGCGACGGTGCCCGACCGCGTCTTCTGCGCGCCCAGTTTCCCCGGATAGCCGTAATTGTCGTATTGACCGTTGGTCGAAAAATAGCGCCCGCTGACGCGGACCGACAACAGGTCCTTGACGATCGGCCCCTCGATCGCCGCCTTCAGCTCGGTCGTGGCGAAGCTCGAATAGCTGGCGTCGAGACTGGCGCGAAACTCGTCGCCGGGCGGGCGGGTGATGATGTTGACGGCACCGGAAAAGGTCGAGCGGCCGTAATAGGCGCTCTGCGGACCCGCCACGACCTCCACGCGCTCGATATCGGTCAGGCCGGCGACCGATCCGTTGCCGACCGGCGACCCGTCGATGAACACCGCCGCGGCCTGGCGGCTGGGGGCATCGGCGCCCGGCTGCATGCCGCGGACGACGAGCACCTGATTATAGCGGTCGTTGCGGTTGCTCGACTGCTTGCCCGATTTCATCGAGGGCGTGAAATCGGACAGGGTCTGATAATCGGTGATGCCGCGCGCGCTGAGCGCCGGGCCGGTGATCGCGGTGATCGCGGTCGGGGTCGAGATGATCGTTTCCGCCCGCTTGCGGGCGGTGACGACGATGTCGCCGAGCGTGTCGCTGTCATCTTCCGGCGCGTTCGCCGCTGGCGACGTGTCCTGCGGTGGCGTAGCGGACGTCGGCGCTGCCGCATCCTGGGCCTGGGCCTGTCCCGCGCTCAGAGCGATCCCCGCGCAGCCGGCCAGCAGGAACACCAAAGGTTGCTTTCTCATCATTACATCCCCGTCAGCCCGGAGATAATTTCCGGTTGAGGCCAGACTGAGCAATATTGATGCGAACTCCATCGGCCTCGGCCGATTTGATCGCAGGGCGATAACTCGGCCCGGCGGGGCTGGGTCGATCCGGCGATCGGGTGTTGCTAGGGACAAAGGATCAGATTCATGGCCAAGCCCTATCCCGTCGAGATCGATCGTTCGGTGGCAATGCGGACCGCCGACGGCACGCGGCTGATGGCCACCGTCTTTCGTCCCGGCGGCGAGGGCACGCATCCCGTGCTGTTGATGCGCACGCCCTATGGCAAGGACGTGTCGCCGGCGATCCACGTCGTCGATCCCGAGCGCGCGGCGGCGGACGGCTTCATGGTCGTCATCCAGGACGTGCGCGGCCGCCATGCGTCGGAAGGCGTGTGGGATCCCTATCTCGACGAGGCGGCGGACGGGGCCGAGGCGGTGGAATGGGCGGCGCGTCTGCCGGGCGCGGACGGGCGGGTCGGCATGTACGGCGCATCCTATCAGGGGGCGGCTTTGCTGGCGGCGGCATCGCGGCGGCCGCCGGCGCTGAAGGGCATCGCACCGATGCTGTGCTGGCGCGACCCGGCCAACGGCCAGACCTTTCGCGGCGGCGCGCTGGAGATCGGCAAGCTCGTGCGCTGGACCTTGATGAACATGGGCGACCGGCTGGCGCGCCGGATCCCCGACAAGGCGCTGGCCGAGCGCAGGATCGCCGAATGCGCCGCCGACCTCGCGGCGCTGGACGCCGACAGCTATCGCCCGTTGCCACTGTCGCGCCAGCCGCTGATCGCCAGATACGACCCGGAATCGGAAATCTTTCGCTACATCGCCCGCGCCGACGCCGGCGCGCTCGACAGCCCGCGGCTGACCGGGGAGCATGACCGCCACGACGTGCCGGCATTGTGGATCGGCGGGTGGTTCGATTCCTTCCTCGGCGACATGATCGCGCAGTGGCGGATCGACCGCGACGACGGGCTCGACAGCCGGCTGGTGATCGGGCCGTGGACCCATGCCAGCCAGGCGCGGACGATCGGCGACGTCGATCACGGCCCGGCCGCGACCGGGTTCGGTCCCGATGGCCTGTCGAGCCACGATCTGTTGACCCGCTGGTTCCGGCACGTGTTCGATGGCACGCCCTCGCCGCTGACCGAAGTGACGACCAGCTTTGCCATGGGCGCCAATGCCTGGACCACCGGACCGGCCTTCCCGCCGGCCGAGGCCGCGCCGCTCGACCTGTTCCTGGCCGGGCATGGCGGCCTGACCCCCCTGCCCGACGCGGACGAACGGACGATCGCCTATACCTATGATCCCGCCGACCCGGCCCCGACCATCGGCGGCCCGACCTTGATGGGCGGCGCGTTCCCGGCGGGGCCGCGCGACCAGCAGGCCAATGGCCGGCGCGGCGACGTGCTCAGCTTCGCGACCGAACCGCTGGCCGATCCGGTCAGGGCGGCCGGATGGGTGTCGGCCGACCTATGGGTGGAGACCGACGCACCCGTCACCGATATCGTCGTCCGGCTGCTCGACATCGCGCCCGGCGGCCGCGCGATCGGCGTCACCGACGGCATCCTGCGCCGCCATTACCGTCCCGCCACGCCGACCGCGATCACCGTCGACCTGTGGGCGACCGACTATCGGTTCGCCGCCGGGCATCGCATCGGGCTGCACATCACCTCCAGCTCCTTCCCGCGCTGGCAGCGGGCGCTCAATACCGACGAGCCGCTCGGCGAAGCGATGTCGAGCAGGCCGTCGCACCAGCGCCTGTTCTTCGGCGGCGATTTCCCTTCGCGGCTGTGCATCGGCCCGCGCCGATAGATTATTCCGCCTGTGCCAGCATCCGGCGGGCGAGCAGCAGGTGCGGGTGGTCGATCATCCTGCCGTCGATCTGGACCGCGCCCAGGCCGGGATCGGCACCGAAGGCGTCGATGACCTTGCGGGCATGCGCGATTTCGGCCGGGCCGGGGCTGAAGCCGGCATTGATGATCGCGATCTGCGAGGGGTGGATCGCCATCATCCCGGTAAAGCCGTCCCGGCGCGCCCGCGCGACGCAGGCGGCCAGCCCGGCCAGGTCGGCGATGGCCGGATACACCGTCTCGATGGCCGGCACCGCCGCGGCACCAGCGGCAAACAACGTCAATGCCCGCACCATGTCGAACGGACCGGTGAACGCCCCGTCTTCCCCGCGCGCGGCGGCGGCGCCGACCGCCGCGCTCAGATCCTCGGCGCCCCAGGTCAGCCCGGCGAGATACCGCGCGACCCCCGTGAACGTCGACAGGCTGAAAATCCCGGCCGGCGATTCGCACGCGATGGGCAGGATCGGCACGACAGCCGGGTGCATCCGTTCGAGCAGCGCCTCGACCGCGCCGGCATCGTCCGCCTTGGGCAGCATGAGCCCGTTGGGCGCGGCCGGCAACACCGCCGCCAGATCGCGATCGATGTCCTGGTCGAGCGCGTTGAGACGAACGAAGCACGGTACGCCGCGATCGCCGGCCAGCCACGCCGCCACGGCCCGGCGGGCGGCAGCCTTGTTGTCCGGCGCGACCGAATCCTCGAGATCGAGGATCAACGCGTCGGCGCCGCTCGCCACGGCCTTCGGGAAACGTTCCGGGCGGTCGCCGGGCACGAACAGCAACGATCGAAGCTTCATCTTCCCTCCTTGGCACCTGGCGCGGCCGGGCCGGTTTCAGCCATCATGGTCCGGCCGGGAAGGTCCGCAGCACCGGCTTTGCCGCCGCTGCCCGCCAGCCGAACAACGCGGATTCCCGACACGCCGTCTTCGGACCGCGAATAGTCCGACACACGATCTTTTCGGTGGGGCCACGGTCTGCGACAAAAGGCGATGGTCGAGACGAACATCACCGACTGGATCGGACGCCGGCGTCAGGATAGCGACGTCCTGCGCGCGACGACGGTGGAAGCGCTGTCGGCGGCGATCGGTTCGACGCAGACGGCGATCGCGTCCGCATCCCTGCTCGCGCACTGGCTGTGCTTTCAGCAGATCGTGCCGCGCGCCGAATTGGGCGCGGACGGCCATCCGCGACGCGGCGGCTTCCTGCCGCCGGTCACGCTGCCGCGACGAATGTGGGCGGCCGGGCAATTGGAATGGCTGCGGCCGCTGCCGGCCGGCACGCCGCTCGACCGCACGTCGCGCATCATTGATGTCCGGCAAAAGAACGGGCGCAGCGGCGAGCTGGTGTTCGTCACGGTCGAGCATGAAATCAGCGACACGGACGGCCTCGTGCTGCGCGAGCGGCAGGATATCGTCTATCGCGGCGCATCGCGCGAAGCCGGCGCGGCGCCGCAGCCCGGCATGAACGCGCCCGACTGGTCCGACGACGTGACGCCGGATCCGGTCCTCCTGTTCCGCTATTCCGCCCTGACCGGCAACACGCACCGCATCCACTATGATCGCGACTATGCGACGCGGGTCGAGGGGTATCCCGCGCTCGTCGTGCATGGCCCGTTGATCGCGACATTGCTGCTCGACCGCTTCACCACGCGCCATCCGGGCGCACGAGTCGCCGCCTTCCATTTCCGCGCGGTGCGCCCGTTGTTCGACACCGCCCCATTCACCTTGCGCGGCACGTCGCCGGCAAAGGGCGGCACCGCCACCGTGCAGGCCGTGGATGTCGGCGGCGCGCTGTGCATGGACGCCGCCATAACGCTCGCCTGACCCAATCCGGAGACCCCATGCCGATCGCCGCGCCCAACGACCCCCATGCCGACATTCGCGACGCCGTGCGCGCGCTGTGCCGCGATTTCCCCGACGCCTATTTCCGCAAGGTCGATGAGGCGCGCGCCTATCCCGAGGAATTCGTCGACGCGCTGACCCGGGCGGGGTGGCTCGCGGCGCTCATCCCCGAGGAGTTCGGCGGTTCGGGCCTGGGCCTGGCCGAGGCCTCGGTGATCATGGAGGAGATCAACCGATCGGGCGGCAATGCCGGGGCGTGCCATGGCCAGATGTACAATATGGGCACGCTGCTGCGCCACGGATCGGACGAGCAGAAGCGGACCTATCTGCCGCGTATCGCCGCGGGCGAGCTGCGCCTGCAGTCGATGGCGGTGACCGAGCCGACCACCGGGACCGATACGACCCAGCTCAAGACCGTCGCGGTCAAGCGCGGCGACCGCTATGTCGTCAACGGGCAGAAGGTGTGGATCAGCCGGATCCAGCACAGCGACCTGATGATCCTGCTCGCGCGCACCACGCCGCTCGACCAGGTCGCGCGGCGGTCCGACGGGCTGTCGATCTTCCTGGTCGACGTCGCGACGGCGCTCAACAAGGGCATGACGATCCGCCCGATCGCCAACATGGTCAACCACGAGACCAACGAGGTGTTCTTCGAGGATCTCGAACTCCCCGCGAGCAGCCTGATCGGCGAAGAGGGCAAGGGCTTCCGCTACATCCTCGACGGGCTCAACGCGGAACGCACGCTGATCGCGGCGGAATGTATCGGCGACGGTTACTGGTTCGTCGACCGCGCCACCGCCTATGCCGGCGAGCGCATCGTGTTCGGCCGCCCGATCGGCCAGAACCAGGGCGTGCAGTTCCCGATCGCGCAATCCTATATCGACGTCCGCGCCGCCGACCTGATGCGGTTCCGCGCCTGCGACTTGTTCGACGCGCACCAGCCCTGCGGGGCGGAAGCGAACATGGCGAAGTATCTGGCGGCAAAGGCGTCGTGGGACGCGGCGAATGCCTGTATGCAGACGTTCGGCGGGTTCGGCTTCGCCGCCGAATATGATGTCGAGCGCAAGTTCCGCGAGACCCGGCTGTACCAGGTCGCGCCGATCAGCACGAACCTGATCCTGTCCTACACCGCCGAACACGTGCTCGGCCTGCCGCGCTCGTTCTAGGGTCGGATTCGGCCGGATAGAATCACGCCTCCCCGGCGAAGGCCGGGGCCTAGTTTCGGCGAACCATCGATGGCGCCGCCGTCGAGAAATCATCGCGGCTGGGCCCCGGCCTTCGCCGGGGAGGCGTACATCCATCCAGATGGATCAAATACTAGGCGAATTCGGCACGGATCGCGGCGCTGTCCGCGCCGAGCGCGGGGACCGGGCCCGGCCGGGCGGCATGGCCGTCGACGATCACCGGGTTGGCCGGCATCTCCACCGGTCCGCTTGGCGCGTCGACGGTGATGCGGCGCAATTGCGGGTGCCGCGAGAAATCGGCGATCTCGTTGAGCCGCCCGAACGCGATGCCGGCGGCGGCGATCCGCGCGGTCAGCGTTTCGGCATCATGCGCGGCGAACGCGGCAGCGACGATCACCTCCAGTTCGGGCCGGTGCGCGCAGCGCTGGCCATTGCCGGCGAAGCGCGGGTCGCCGGCGAGCGCGGCGTCGCCCAGCACGCTCGCACAGAAGGCCGCCCATTCGCGCTCGTTCTGCACGGCGATGACGATCGCCTTGCCGTCACGGCTGGTGAACGCGCCATAGGGCGCGATCGAGGCGTGGCTGATGCCGACCCGCGCCGGCGGCTTGCCGGCATAATCGGACTGGAGCAGCGGCACCGTCATCCAATCGGCGACGGCATCGAACAGCGAGACGGACAGCGCCGCGCCCGCGCCGGTCCGCTCGCGCCGGAACAATGCCTCCAGGATCGCGGCATGCGCGTTCATGCCGCAGGATATATCGGCGGCCGACACGCCGACCCGCCCCGGCGCATCGGGCGTGCCGGTGATCGAGGCCAGCCCGGTCTCGCACTGGATCAGCAGGTCATAGGCCTTCATGTCGCGATACGGCCCGCTTTCGCCATAGCCCGAGATCGAGCAGGTGATCAGCCGCGGGTGCCGCGCGCGCAGCCCGGCGATGCCCAGCCCCAGCCGCTCGACCGCGCCCGGCGCCAGGTTCTGGACGAACACGTCCGCCTTCGCCAGCAACCGCTCGATCAGCGCCAGGTCGGCGGGATCCTTGGCGTCGGCGACCAGCGACTGCTTGCCGCGGTTGAGCCAGACGAAATAGGCGCTCTCGCCATGGACCAGGCTGTCATAGCCGCGCGCGAAATCGCCCTCGGCGCGCTCGATCTTGATGACGCGCGCGCCGGCATCGGCCAGCCGCGCGGTGCATAATGGCGCCGCGACCGCCTGTTCCAGGCTGACGACGGTCAGCCCGGCCAGCGCGCCCGCATTCATGCGATCGGCTCCGGATCTATCCCGCCGCTCCGCATCGCCGCCAGCCGCGTATCGTCGAGCCTGTAGCGATAGACCAGGACCGCACCGGCGGCGAGCAGCAGCGCGGGCACCAGGGCCTTGATCAGGTAAAGCGCATCGATCGTTTCCGCCGATTGCGCGGTGAGCTTGCCGCCCGTGGTCGCGATATAGCCGCCCAGGCTCAGCCCCCAGCCGACGACCAGCGCGCCGATCGCGAAGCCCAGTTTCTCGTTCACCGAATAGAGGCTGGCGACGATGCCCTCGCGCTGGCGGCCGGTGCGCAGGCGGTCGAATTCCATCGTGTCGGGCAGCATCGACGTGCTCATCAGCAAGGCCCCGCCCGATGCGAAGCCGAACATCAGCGCCCGCCACCAGATGCCCCAGACCGTGATGCCGGTGTCGGTCCACCACCAGCACAGCACCGCCGGGATCATGATCGCCTGCGCCAGCAGGTACGCGTTGCGCTTGCCGATCCTGCGGCCGATCATGGTCCAGGCGGGCATCGACGCGAATACCGCGATATTCTGCGCCACCGACAGGTGGATCATGCCGGAATAGCCGGTCTTCAGCACGTTGAGCAGGAACAACAGGTTGATCGGCTGCAGCACGCCGAACGATATATATTGCGCCAGCTTGGCGCCGAGCAGGCACATCAGCGGGCCATTGCCGACCAGCGACCGGAGGTCGGCGACGGTCGGCTTGTGGCTGGTCCCGCCCTCCTGCGTGACGAAGCGCGCGCCGGCGGTGCCGAAGAACGACCCCAGCATCGTCGCCAGCACCAGCAACGCCATGACGATCCCCATCAGGCGATAACCGCCGGCCCCGCCGCCGCCGAGCTTGATCAGCCAGGCGCTGAGCGCCAGCGCGGCGAGCTGGCCGAGCCCGAGCAGGGCGGTGCGGTACGAGATCAGCCGCAACCGTTGCTCGGTGCCGGTCGTCATGTCCGCCGGCATCGCCAGATAGGGCACGTTGAACAGCGAATAGCCGGTCGAATAGATCACCAACCCGACCGCCATATAGACCAGCAGCCCGGTGCCGGTCAGCGGCGGCGGCACGAAGATCATGATCAGCGACGCGAACGAGATCAGCGCGCCGAGCAACAGGAACGGCCGCCGTCGCCCCCAGCGCGAGCGCGTGCGGTCACTGATCGCGCCGATGATGACGTCGGCGAACGCGTCATACAACTTCGACAGCATGACCAGCGTTCCCGCGATGGCGGGGGATACGCCCAACACCGTCGACATCAGCGCCGGGAAATAGACCGCGACCGAATTGAGCACGATCGACACGCCCGCCGTACCGATCCCGAAGCCCAGGCAGAGCGACAGCGGCGGATAGGGATCGCGGCTTGCGGCGGCAGGGGAAACGGTCATCCGGCGAGGGTCCTCATGATAGCTATGCGGCGCATCCATCCCCTCCCGACTGATCGCCAGCCGATCACCGTGTCACAGAGCGCGCGGCGGAACGCCCGGCCAGCTTGCCCAGCGTGGTCGCCGCAAGCAATCCGTTACCGGCCAGATAGCCGTCGGCGCCATCGCCCGAAATGCCCCGCGCCGCGCCGCCGCCGGCGTAGAGATTGGAAAACGCCCCGCCCGCCGCCTTGCGCACGCGCGCGGCCTCGTCGATCGCCAATCCTCCCTGGGTATGGAACAGCGCGCCCGTCACCTTGGCGGCGTAATAGGGCGCGGCGAGCGCCGGCTTGCCGGTGAAGTCGCGGCCGAACGGGTCGGCACATTCGCCGCGCGTCGCCCGCGCCGCTTGCTCCAGCGTCTCGCCCAGCGCCGGTGCGGGCAAGCCGCAGGCAGCGGCGAGCGATTCGATATCCGCCGCCTCGGTCACCGCGCCGGCGCGCAACGCGTCCTGATAATCGTCGAACGCCAGCATCATCCGGTGACAGCGCGCGTCGAAGATCGACCAGGCGACATGGCCCGGCTGCGCGTTCACGATCGCCGCTTGCTCCGAATAGCCCGACGATTCGTCGGAGAAGCGCCGGCCCGCGGCGTTGACCTGGAACCCGCCCTCCATGATCAGCGGCCACAGGATCGGCACGCCATGCCCGGCCGCGAGCCCGCCATGACCTTGATACGCGCCGATATCCTCGACCAGCGCGCCGATCCTTTGTCCCCAGTCGAGCGCGTCGCCGCGATTGCCGGGATGGCCGTGATAGACCGCGCCCGCCATGTCTGGAATGTGCCGCGCGACCAATGCCGCATTACCGCCGAACCCGGAGCAGGCGAGGATCAGCGCGTCGCAACCGATATCCTCGGTCGTGCCGTCGGGCCGCGCGACGCGGACGCCGGTGACGCGGTCCTCGACCATGTACAACCGGTCGACCGTCGCTTCGGTCAGGACCGGGATGTCGCACGCGGCGACCGCCGATTCGAGCGCGGCCATCAACTCGCCGCCGGTACGATGCGGCGTCCCGTACATCCGCTTCGCGCTGTGCCCCGGATAGAGCCAGCCATCCATCAGCGACAGCGCCGCGCCATGGCGATCGCGCAGCCACGCGATCGTCTCGGCCGATTCGCTTGCCAGCAGCAGGGCGAAGTCGGGATCGGTGCGGCCCTTGGTCTTCGCCATGATATCGGCGACGAACCGCGCCGGGCTGTCGTCGATGCCGAGCGCGGCCTGTTCGGGCGTGCCGGCGGCCGGGATCAACCCGGTCGACATCGCGGTCGAGCCGAGCGGGGTGGAATCGCGTTCGAGCACCAGGGGCGTCGTCCCGCCGTCATGCGCGGCAAGCGCGGCGCTGAGCCCGGTGCCGCCGCCGCCGACGATCACCACCGGGAAATGGATCGCGAACGCGGGCGGCGGCGGGGCGATATCGGCCATCGATGTTCCTAGAGATAGGCCCAGGGGCGGGCGGTGGCGTCGGCGGCGCGGAACGCGGCGATGCGGGCCGCGTCGCGCAAGGTGAGCGCGATCGGGTCGAGGCCGTGCAGCAGCATCTCGCGCCCTTCGGCGTCGATGGCAAACGGGATCGGATCGGGCGCGGCGACCGTCCGTGCTTCCAGGTCCACCGTGACGCGATGAATTGCCGGCGCTGCCGCGACCCAGCGCGCGATCGCCTCGGCGGGCAGCTCGACGGGGACGATGCCGTTGCGGATGCAATTGCCGCGGAAGATCGGGTTGAACGACGGCGCGACGATCGCGCGGAAGCCATATTCGGCCAGCGCCCAGGCGGCATGCTCGCGGCTCGACCCGCAACCGAAATTGGCGCCCGACAGCAGGATTCGCGCCCCGGCATAGTCCGGCTGATTGAGCACGAAATCCGGGTTCGGCTCGCGCCCGCCGACCCGCATGTAGCGCCACCCGGCGAACAGCCCGTCCGCGAGGCCGTCGCGCCCGACCGAGGTCATCTCGCGCGACGGGATGATCGCATCGGTATCGACATTGTCGCGCAGCAGCGGCGCGGCGACGGCGGTCAGGCGCGTGAACGGCTCGGCCATCAGGCAAGCTCCGCCGGGTCGGCGATGCGGCCGGCGATGGCCGAGGCGGCGACGACTTCGGGCGCGGCGAGATGCGTGCGCGTGCCGGGGCCTTGACGGCTTTCGAAGTTGCGGTTGGTCGAGGAGATCACGCGCTCGCCGGGGCCGAAACTTTCGCCGCCGGCGAAGAAGCACATCGAGCAGCCGCTTTCGCGCCATTCGAACCCGGCGGCGCGGAAGATCGCGTCGATCCCTTCCGCCTCGGCCTGGCGCTTCACCGCGGTCGAGCCGGGGACGCAGATCGCGCGGACGCCGGGGGCGACCTGCCGCCCGTCGAGGATCGCGGCGGCGCGACGCAGGTCGGACAGCCGCGCATTGGTGCACGACCCGATAAAGGCGCCGCCGATCGGCAGGTCCGCGAGCTTCTGGCCCTCGGCCAGTCCCATATAGTCCAGCGCGCGGGCATGCGCCGCCGCCGGATCGCGCGCCGACGGCCCCGGCACCGCGCCGTCGATCGCCACCGCCTGTTGCGGGTTGGTGCCCCAGGTCACCATCGGCCGCACGTCGGCGGCATCGACCGCCAGTTCGGCGTCGAACACCGCGTCCGGGTCGCTGTTGAGATCGCCCCAGGCCGCGACCGCCGCGTCCCACGCCGCGCCGGCGGGCGCGAACGTGCGACCGCGCACATAGTCGACCGTCGTCTCGTCGGGCGCGATGATCGCGCTGAACGCGGAAAATTCGGTGGCGAGGTTGCACAGCGTCAACCGCCCCTCGATCGGCAGCGCGCGCACCGCGGCGCCGGCATATTCGACGACATGCCCCTTGGCCCCGTCCGACCCGAACCGCGCGAGCAGGTGCAGCGCGAGGTCCTTTGCCGTCACTCCGGCCCCCAGCGCGCCGTCGATCGTCACGCGCATCGTCTTCGGCTTGCGCACCCGGAGCGTGCCCGTCGCCAGCGCATGCTCCGCCTCGCTCGACCCGATGCCCCAGGCGAGCGCGCCCAACGCCCCTTGCGTGCAGGTATGGCTGTCGGGGCAGACCAGGGTCAGGCCGGGCAGCACGATCCCCTGTTCGGGCGAGATGACATGGACGATGCCCTGCCCCGCATCGTCGAGGTCGAACAGCCGCAGGCCATTGCGGTTCGCTTCCTCGCGCAAGGTGGTGATGAACGCCGTCCCGGTCGGCATCAGCGTCCGGTCGGTCCGGCCCGGCAAGGTGTCGACGATATGGTCCATCGTCGCGAAGACATGGTGCGGCATCACCACCGACCGCCCCGCCTCGGCAAGGCTCCGCAAGGCGACGCCGCCGGTCCGTTCGTGCAACAGGATGCGGTCGATCAGCAACAGCCCGGTCGCCGCGTCGATCGCCGCGACCAGATGCCGGCGCCACAATTTCTCGAACAGGGTCAGGCCGGTCATCGCGCGATCCGCTGGTCAACGAACGTCGCCGCCGCCATAATCGTGCGCGCGGCGGACGCACCGGCGCGCGGGCATGGTGACCGCGATGCGAACAGGAGGACGGGATGGCGGAAGGACGGGCGACGATCAGCGCCGTGCCGCTCTATCACCGCATCTTCCTGCAATTGCGCGACGAGATCGTGCAGGGCGTCCGCCCGGTCGGCTCGGCGCTGCCGACCGAGCATGAGCTGGCCGCGCAACAGGAGGTGTCGCGGATCACCGCACGCCGCGCGCTCGACGAGCTGGCGCTGGGCGGCTTCGTCACCCGCAAGCGCGGGGTCGGGTCGCGCGTCTGCTATGCCGGGCCGCCCGCCGCGATCGAGGCCAATCTGGAACAGGCGCTCGACACGCTGATCGCGTTCGGCCGCGACACCCAGGTCCGCGTCGTGTCGATCGCCGAGACGCGGGCCAGCGCCGACATCGCCGCCGCGCTGGAGATCGAGCCGGGCGCGCCGGTGATCGCGGCGGTGCGGATGCGCGACCGCGACGGCGAGCCGCTGGGCCGGGTGACCAGCCACGCCGTCCCCGCGCTGGCGCCGATCCTGACGCGCGACAATCTGGTGACGCGGCCGATCCTGACGCTGGTGCAGGAACACGGCCATCGCATCGCCAGCGGCACCGAGACGATCGGCGCGCGGCTGGCCGACGACGCGCTGGCCGAGGCGCTGGCGGTCGAGTGGCGCAGCGCGTTGCTGACGATCGAACGGATCGTGCGCGGCGAGGACGGCACGCCGTTGCTGCGCACGCTCGCCGAATATCGCGCCGACCGCTATCGCATCGGGCTGACGCTCAACGCCGGCGCGCACGATTAGCCCTGCGCCGCCATGACACTGGCGGCGATGTCCGGCGGCAGATCGAGGCCGGCAAGGATCGCCGCGGCATCCCGGCCCGGCGACGCCAGGTCATGCCGCACCCCGGCCCGCGCCCCGTCGATCGACAGCGGCAAGGCGGGCAGCGACGCCGGGGCGCCGTTGACGGTCAGGTCGACCAGCCCGCCCGATGCGGTCAGATGCGGATCGTCGAACAAATCCTCCGGCCGCGCGATCGGCGCGAAGGGCAGGCCCAGCACTTCCAGCCGGGCGACGATCTCCGCGCGGTCCATCGCGGCGAACAGGCCGCGGATCACCGGCAGGATGCGATCCCGCGCCTGCACGCGCTGGTTGTTGGCGGCGAGATCGGGATCGTCGGCCAGCGCGCCGACGTCGAACGCGCCGCAGAACGCGCGCCACTGGCCGTCGCTGACCACTCCGACGAACAACTGCTCGTCCGCCTTCGCCGTTTCGAACACGTCGTAGATCGCCCAGGCCGACAGCCGCGCCGGCATCGGCGCCGGGGCCGCGCCGGTCACCGCCTGTTGCGCCATATGCTGGCCGACCAGGAAGGCGGTGGTTTCGAACAGCGCGCACTTGACCTCGCCGCCCTTCCCCGTGCGGTGCCGACGCTCCAGCGCGGCCAGGACGCCGATCACCCCGAACATGCCGCCGGTGATGTCGATCACCGACGCGCCCGCGCGCAGCGGCCGGCCCGGCGGCCCGGTCATATAGGCGAGTCCGCCCATCATCTGGGTCACCTCGTCCAGCGCGGTGCGGTGGTCATAGGGGCCGTCGAGGAACCCCTTGGCCGAACAATGGATCAGCCGCGGATTGGCCGCCGTCAGCGCCGCCGCGCCGAGCCCGAGCCGGTCGAGCGTGCCGGGGCGGAAATTCTCGATCACCACGTCGGCGCCGGCGCACAGCGCCCTGGCCGCCGTCATCCCCGCCTCGCTCTTGAGGTCGAGGCAGATCGAGCGCTTGTTGCGGTTGAACATCGGGAAATAGCCCGCCCCCGACCCGAGCAGCCGCCGCGTCTGGTCGCCGCCGGGCGGCTCGACCTTGACCACGTCGGCGCCGAGATCGGCCAGGATCACGCCGACCGACGGGCCCATCACCATGTGGCTGAATTCGATCACGCGGATCCCGCTGAGCGGCAAGGCGACCTCGTCCAACGTCATTCCACTCCCCTGGCTCGATACGGGCCAACTTCCATTTGTTATATAAGTATGTCAAACTAAATCCGACAAGGAGGCGCTGGTGATGGACGGGATCGACATATTGGTCAGCGAGGTCGGGCCGCGCGACGGCTTGCAGAGCATTTCCCCGATCCTGCCGCTCGCGGTGAAGAAGGCGTGGATCGCCGCCGAAGCCGCCGCCGGGCTGCGCGAGATCGAGGTGGGCAGCTTCGTCCCGGCCAAGGTGCTGCCGCAGCTCGCCGACACCGCCGAGGTGGTCGCCTTCGCCCGCACCATCCCCGACCTGACCGTCGCGGTGCTCGTGCCCAATGCGCGCGGCGCGGCGGCGGCGATCGCGGCGGGCGCGCACAAGATCACGCTGCCGCTGTCGGTGTCGGAGACGCACAGCCTGGCCAACCTCCGCCGGACGCACGAGCAGGTGATCGCGGAAGCCGGGGCGATCGCCACGATGATCGCCGCCCTGCCCGGCGACGAGCGCCCGCATTTCGAAGGCAGCCTGTCGACCGTGTTCGGCTGTACGCTGGAGGGGCCGATCCCCGACGCGCAGGTGGCGCGCCTGGCCGAGGCGCTGATGGCGGCGGGCTGCGACGAGATCGGGCTGGCCGACACCACCGGCTATGCCGATCCGCGCGCGGTGCGTCACATCATCCGCCTGGTGCGCGGCGCGGTCGGCGAGAAGGCCGTCCAGGGCATCCATGTCCACAACACGCGCGGGCTCGGCCTCGCCAACGTGCTGGCGGCGCTGGAGGAGGGGCTCGACACGGTCGATTCCTCGCTCGGCGGGCTGGGCGGCTGTCCGTTCGCGCCGGGGGCCAGCGGCAACATCGTGACCGAGGACCTGGTGTTCATGCTGGAGGCGATGGGGCTGCGCACCGGCATCGACCTCGACAAGCTGATCGCTGTGCGATCAATCCTGCACGAAGCGATACCGGACGAGCCGCTTTACGGTTTTCTGCCCGATGCCGGGCTGCCGCTCGGCTTCGCCGACCGACCAGCCTTGCGGAGTGCTGCAGCATGACCTCCAGCCCGATCGTGGGAACCCGGATGATCTCCGACGGGAAGACCGCAAAGCAACTGTTCGAGGAGGTGATGGCCAATCCGGCCCGCGCCAAGTTCGGGTTCGGCGAGAAGCTGGCGATCGTCAATGTCGACTTCCAGAACGCCTATACCAGGATCGACGAGTTCAAGACCGCGTACGAGGCCGATCCGCGCCAGATCGACCATGTCAACACCATCTCCGCGCTTGCCCGCGCGAAGGGGATGCCGGTGGTGTGGACCCATGTCGCCTATGCCGGGGATGCGAGCGACGCCGGCGTGTGGGGCACCCGCACGGACACGCCCGACAGCCTGCAGAACATCAAATACGGATCACGCCGGCATGAATTGGACGATCGCTGCGCCATCGATCATGCGCGCGACACGATCTACACCAAGCGGATGCCGTCGCCGTTCTTCGAGACGCCGCTGCAGAGCCTGCTGGTCTGGCACAAGGTCGACACCGTGGTGATCACCGGCGGCTCGACCTCCGGCTGCGTGCGCGCCGCCGCGGTCGACAGCCTGAGCCGCGGCTATCGCACGATCGTGCCGATCGAGACCTGCGCCGACAAGCATGAGAGCTATCACTACGCCAACCTGACCGACCTTCAGTTGAAGTACGCCGATGTCGAACCCGTCCAGACGGTGATCGACTGGCTGGAGGCGCGGTGATGCGCGAAGGCGAAGGGGATCCCGGGCTCTACGATTTCCGGCCCTATCGCGACCGCGCGAGGATCGAATGGCCGGACGGCAAGACGGTCGCGGTGTGGGTATCGCCCAACCTGGAATATTACGAGCTGGACCCGCCGGCCAATCCGCACCGCAAGAGCTGGACGAAGCCGCACCCCGACGTGGTGGGATATTCCCATCGCGACCACGCCAACCGCGTCAGCCACTGGCGGATGGCCGAGGTGATGACGCGGCACGGCTTTCCCGGCTCGGTCAGCCTGTCGGTCGCGCTTTGCCAGCATATCCCCGAAGTGGTCGCCGACGCCGATGCGCGCGGCTGGGAATTCTTCAGCCACGGCATCTACAACACGCGCTACAGCTACGGCATGGACGAGGCGCAGGAGCGCGCGATGATCGAGGACGCGATCCGCACCGTCCGCGACGCGACCGGCCAGACGATCAAGGGCTGGCTCGCCCCCGCGCTGACCCACACGCCGCGCACGCTCGACCTGATCGCCGAATACGGCCTGACCTATACCTGCGACCTGTATCACGACGACCAGCCGGGACCGGTCCATGTCGCGGGGGGCCGGCTGATCTCGATGCCGTACAGCCTGGAGGTCAACGACCATTACGGCTTCTTCGTCTATAACATGAGCCCGCGCGATTATGCCGACACGCTGATCCGGCAATATGAGCGGCTGGCGGCGGAGGGGGCGGAATCCGGCACCGTGATGTGCATTCCGCTGCACAGCTACCTGATCGGCCAGCCGCACCGGATCGGCCCGTTCGAGGAGGTGTTGCGCCACATCGCCGCCGACGGCCGCGCCTGGATCACCCGCGCCGGCGACATCGCCGACCATTTCCTGGCGCATGACTATGACAAGGTCGCGGCCGATGCCGCACGCTACCGGAGGGCCGACTGATGGCGCTCGATCCGGCCTATCTCGACTATCCGCGCCGCCGGCGCGGGATGGATCACGATCTCTATCCCTATTCCAGCCTGTTCGACCGCAAGCCGGTCGCATGGCCGCAGGGCAGGACGGTGGCGCTGCCGATCGTCGTCAGTCTCGAATGGTTCCCGATCATACCGAGCGACACGCCGTTCCGTGCGCCCGGCCACATGCAGACGACCTATCCGGACTATCGCCACTACACCTCGCGCGATTACGGGACGCGGGTCGGATTCTACCGGATGCTCGATGCGGTCGCGAAGGCCGGCGCCAAGCTGTCGGTCGCGTGCAATGCGGCCGTCGCCGAGCGCTATCCCAGCATCATCGCCGACATCGTCGCGGCGGGGCACGAGGTCGTCGCGCATTCGACCGACATGAACGGCACGATCGCGACCGGGCTGGCGGAAGCCGACGAGCGCGACCTGATCCGGCGATCGCTCGACACGCTGGAGAAGATCGCGGGCGTTCGCCCGGCCGGCTGGCTGTCGATCGCGCGGTCGCAAAGCTTCGACACCCCGCGCCTGCTCGCCGAGGCGGGCGTTCGCTACATGCTCGACTGGGTGAATGACGAATTGCCCTATCGGATGACCACCGGCGGCGGCGAGATCGTCAACCTGCCGCTCAACCACGAACTGTCCGACCGCCAGATCATCACCGTCCAGCAGCAATCGGCCGAGAGCTACGGCGAACAGATGCGCGACGCCTATCACTGGCTGGCGGCGGAGGCGGCGCGATATGGCGGGCGGATGCTGCCGCTGCACTGGACGCCCTATATCCTGGGCCTGCCGTATCGGATCGGCGCGGTCGAGGAACTGCTCGGCTGGCTGGCCGCGCAGCCGGGCACCTGGTTCGCCACCACCGGCGAGGTGGTCGACGCCTGGCAGGCCCAGGGCTGATGCCGCCGATGCTCGAAACGCTGGCGGCGCAAGTCGCGCCCGCCCACACCGCGCTGCTGATCGTCGACATGCAGAAGGATTTCTGCACCCCCGGTTTTGGCGCCGAACGGGCCGGGCGCGACCTTGGCCCCGCCAATCGCGCGATCCCGGCGATCCGGAAACTGCTGGAGGGCGCGCGGGCGGCGGGAGCGACGGTCGCGCATGTCGGCTTCTGGACCCTGCCCGACAATGGCAGCGATTCGGACAGCTGGCTGCAGAAGCGGCGCGGCGCGACGGTGTCGTCGCCGACCTTGTGCATCGCCGACACCGACGGCGCGCGGTTCATCGACGAACTGGCGCCGGCGCCGGGCGAGCTGGAAATCCGCAAGCATCGCTACAGCGCGTTCACCGCGACCAACCTCGACCTGCTGCTGCGCGCGCGGGGCGTCCGCACGATCATCGTCACCGGCGTGTCGACCAATGTCTGTGTCGAGACGACGTTCCGCGCCGGGTTCGAGCTTGGATATTACGTCGTGGTGCCGACCGACGGCTGCGCGTCGTGGGATCAGGCGCTGCATGAGGCCGCATTGGCCAATGTCCGCCACCGCTTCGGCGTCACGCCCGACGCCGACGACATCCTTTCTGCCTGGAGCGACCGTGACTGAACCTGCGATCCTGACCAAGGCGGTGGTCGATTTCATCACCGCACCCCGCCCCGATGCCCTGACCGGCGAGCATCTCCGGCTGGCGCGGCGCTGCGTGCTCGACGGACTGGCGGTGGCGCTGGGCGGTAGCCAGCAGCCGGGGATGGCGCCGCTCGGCCGCTACATCCTGTCGCTGGGCGGCGCGGGACAGAGCCGGCCGCTGGGCGCGGCGGATCACACTTTGCCCGCGCATCTCGCGGCGCTGTGGACCGGGACCGCCGGGCACGCGATGGATTGGGACGATACCCAGCTCGCCGAGGGACCGGGCCGACCCTATGGCCTGCTCATGCACCCGACGATGCCGCCGCTCGCCGCGTCGCTGGCGCTGGCCGATCTCGTCGCGCGCGAAGAAGGGAAGCCGGTCGACGGCGCTCGCTTCCTCGACGCCTTCACCACCGGGTTCGAGGTCGGCTGCAAGATCGCCGAGGCGATCAACCCCGACCATTATATGCGCGGCTTCCACACCAGCGGCACGATCGGCGCGTTCGCCGCGACCGCCGCCGCGTGCCGGCTGCTGACGCTGGATGCCGAACAGACCGCCCGCGCGATCGGCATCGCCGCCTCGTGCTCCGCCGGCATCCGCGCCAATTTCGGCACGATGGCCAAGCCCTTCCATGTCGGCCGCGCCGCGGAGAACGGCGTCACCGCCGCGCTGCTGGCGCGCGAGGGGTTCAGCGCCAATGACGCGGCGCTCGACGGCAAATGGGGATATCTGACGATCGCCGGGCCGGGCGGCGATCCGTCGCTGGTCGCCGCTCGCTTCGGCGCGCCCTATTCGATGGTCGCGCCCGGCGTGTCGATCAAGCCGTACCCCTCGGGCGTGCTGACCCATCCGAGCATGGACGCGCTCAAGTTCCTGCTCCGCGACGAAGGGATTGCCGCCGCCGACATCGAAGCGGTGACGCTCAACGCCGGGTTCAACGTGCTCGGCCCGATTCGCTTCCGCATCGCCAGGACCGAGCTGGAGGGGAAATTCTCCTTCGCGTTCCTGTTGAGCGCGATCATCCTGCGCGGCCGCTGCGGCAAGGACGAATTCACCGACGAATTCGTCGCCTCCGACGCGTGCCAGGCGATGCAGCATCGCGTCGAGACCAATTTCGACCAGGGCATCGAGGATATGGGCTGGGACAAGATCCGCTCGCGGGTCGAGGTGGTGCTGAAGGACGGCCGCCGGGTCGAGCGCTGGGCCGACGAAGCCTATCGCGGCGGGCCCGACAATCCGCTGACCGACCGCGAGCTGGAGGAGAAGTTCGCCGACAATGCCGCCGGCCTGCTGTCGGCGGAGGCGCAGGCCAAGCTGTTCGACCTGGTATGGACGCTGGAGACCCTGCCCGACGCCGGCGCGTTGCTCGACGCGCTGCACTGGCGCGCGCTCGACAAGGTGGCGGCATGAACCTGGGGCTCGCCGGCCGCACCGCCCTGGTCTTCGGCGGCAGCCGGGGGATCGGCGCGGCCAGTGCCGATGCGCTGGTCGGCGAAGGCGCGGTGCTCGGGCTGACCGGGCGCAGCCTCGAGGCGCTGGCGCCGATGTTGGCCAGATATCCGGACGCGCTGCCGATCGCCGCCGACCTGACCGTCGCCGGCGACGCCGACCGCGCGGTCGCGGCGATGCTGGCCAGGCACGGCCGGATCGACCTGGCGGTGATCAGCGTCGGCGCGGCGCAGGGCGGCGCCTTCGCCGATCTCGGCGATCAGGTGTGGGAAGACGCCCTCGCCCTCAAGTTCATGGGCATGATCCGCGCGTTGCGAGCGCTGGTCGCGCCGATGCGCGCCGCCAAGTTCGGGCGGATCGTCGTGATCGTCGGCAATAACGGCCGCCAGCCGCACAAGGCGATGCTGCCCGGATCGGCCGCCAATGCCGCCTGCCTTGCGGTGGTGCGCGGCCTGGCCGACGATGTCGCCGCCGACGGTGTGCGCATCAACGCGCTCAACCCCGGCCCGACCCGCACCGACCGCTGGGCGGGACTGGTCGAGCGCATCGCCGGGGCCGACCGGCGCGATCCGGGCGAGGTCGAGCGGGAACTGCTCGCCTCGCAACCGCTCGGCCGCATCGCCGAGGCCGACGAGATGGGCCGGCTGGTGGCGATGATGCTGTCGGACGCCGCCGACATGCTGGTCGGCACCTCGCTGACCGCCGATGGCGGTGCGACCAAGGTCATCGGCTGATGTCGACCAATCCGCGTATCCCGTACCAGCTCGCGTCGAAGCGCGCGCCGCTGGCCCCGCCCCCGGGCGGGCCGCTGATCGTCCATGTCGTCGTCAATATCGAGAATTGGCGGTTCGACCATTCGATGCCGCGCAAGCTGCTGCCCGCCCCGCACGGCGCCGAATCGGTGCCCGACGTGCCCAATTTCGCCTGGGCCGAATATGGCGTGCGCTGCGGCATGGCGCGGCTGTTCGAGACGCTGGGGCAGCGCGGCCTGCCGGTCACCTGCGCGTTCAACGCCAGCGTGATCGACAGCTATCCCGACCTCGCCGCCGAAGTACTGGCCGCCGGCTGGGAGTTCATGGGCCACGGCATGCACCAGCGCGCGCTGACCGCGGAGGGCGGTGAGGCGGACCTGATCGGCGCGGCGATCGACAAGATCTCGGACTTTACCGGCAGGCCGGTCGCCGGCTGGCTCGGCCCTGGCCTGCGCCAGACCGACGCCACACCCGACATATTGGCCGCCAGGGGGATCGCCTATTGCTGCGACTGGGTGCTCGACGACTTGCCGGTGTGGATGGCCACCGCCAGCGGCCCGATCGTGTCGGTTCCCTATTCGCTGGAGATCAACGACAGCGTGATCTACGCGGTCGAGAAGCACCGTTCGCCCGAGATGCACGACCGGCTGGTCGACACGCTGGCGACGTTCGACCGCGAGCTGAAGCGGGGGCCGCGTATCGTGACGCTCGGCCTGCATCCGCATCTGATCGCGGTGCCGCATCGCTTCATCTGGCTGGAACGGATGCTCGACCGGCTGACCGCGCGCGACGACACCGTGTTCATGACCGGCAACCGGATCGCCGACTGGTTCATCGCGGCCAGCGACCCCGCCGAACGCGAAGCGGCGCGGACCTATTCGCCCGGCGTGTGATCGCTGGCATACAAGACTCCATCTGACACGAAAGGAACGCGATGAGCGACGAGATCACGGGCGGCCAGGCGATGGTCGAGGTGCTGCGCCGCGCCGGATTGCGCACGGTGTTCAGCCTGGCCGGCGCCGCCCACGCGCCGCTGCTCCGCGACCTGGAGCGGGCGAGGTTCCACATCGTCCCCAGCCGCCACGAGAATGCGACGGTGGGGGCCGCCGACGGCTTCGCGCGCGCGACCGGCCTGCCCGGCGTCGCGATGATCGCGGGGCATCAGGGCCTGCCCAACGCGCTGGGCGGCATCCGCACCGCGCAGCTTGCCTGCTCGCCGGTCGTCGTCCTCGCCTCGGTCGCCGAAGGCAGCGAGGAATCGATGGACGAGGAGACCAACGACGCGCTCGACATCGTCAAACCCTATGTCAAATGGGCCAAGACCGTCACCGACGTGAACCGGCTGGAGGAATTCCTGAACGCCGCGATCCATCGCGCGCGGTCGGGACGGCCGGGAGTCGCTGTGCTGGGCATCCCGACCCATTTGCAGGGCACGCCGCTGCGCGCCGGCGAACGACCACCGACCGCCAAGACGCTGGCGATGCCGCCCGTCCCCTCGCCGGACGCGGTCGCCGCGCTGGCCGATGCGATCGGCAAGGCGAAGCGCCCGTTGATCCTGTGCGGATCGGGCGCGGCGCTGTCGGGCGCGGGGCCCGAGCTGCGCGCGCTGGCGAGCCGGTTCGGCATCCCCGCCTTCGGCCACGCGCTCGGCCGCGGACTGGTGCCGGAGGATATCGACCTCGGCTATCCCTGGGCGCTGGCGCAGGTCGCCGCCAGGCACGCCGACCTGGTGATCGCGGTCGGCATCCGGCTGCAACAGCGGATCGGCTTCGGCATGGCGCCACGCTTCGCCGAGGATGCGGTGTTCGCGCAGATCGACGTGCTGGCCGACGAGATGGGCCGCACGCGCACCATCGACCTGCCGATCCAGGCCGACGCCAGGGCGACGATCGCGGCGCTGGTCGCGGCGCTGGACGAGCGCAAGCAGGCCGCGTTCGACCGCCAGTGGATCGCCGATGCGCTGGCCGAGCGGCTGGCGCGGGTCGATGAACTCGGCCGCTCGGACGCCGCGCCGATCCACCCCTACCGCATCGCCCGCACGCTGATGGAGCGCCTGCCGCCGGAGACGATCTACGTGGGCGACGGCGCCGACGTCTATAACTGGATGTCGGCGACGATGCGGATGCGGTCGGACCGCTGCTACATGGATCATTATCCGCTGGGATCGATGGGAATCGGCACCGCGCTGGCGCTGGGGGCGTCGGCCGGCGCGCGGCAGATGGCGGAGGACAGCGGCACACCGCCGCGCCCGGTGGTGCTGGTCACCGGCGACGGCTCGTTCGGTTTCTACCCGGCCGAATTCAATTCGGCGGCGCTCGCCGGGCTGAAGATCGTCTGCATCATCTCGAACGACGGCAATTGGGGCACCGAGCGCAACGCGCTGAAGCTCAAGCTGGGCACCACCGTGAACTGCGTGATCGGCCAGTGCGACTATCATCTGGTCGCCCAGGGGTTCGGCGTCGCCGGCGAGAAGGTGGTCGAGCCCGCCGACCTCGCCCCCGCGATCGACCGCGCGCTGGCGGCGGAGGGCAGCACCGTGCTCAACGTGCTGACCGACCCCGACGCCGGCGAAGTCCGCAAGCAGGACCCGCGACTGCAGATGGTGACGTTCGAGGACCTCCGGTCGAGCCTCGACGCTCATCACGTCATGGAATTGCGCTGAGCACCTTCAGGCCGTCATCCCCGCCGACGCGGGGATGACGATTTGGAGTCTGCCCGATTGAGATTGAACCGGTCGTCGTGCTCCGGCGCAGGCCGGAGCGCTGGCGGCCTGCGCCGGAGCACGATTCCACCTGAAACGGACACACCCCAGCGGGTGGCTGTGCATGATACGCCGGGCGCAAAGGGAGAACGCCCGGCGTAAACGATCGCGTCAGAAGTTGTATTTCACGCGGAGACCGGCGGTGCGGGGGTCGGGCGCATAGGCGATCATGTTGAGGTTGCCCGGCACGCCCGCCGCGACGTCGAGCAGGTTGATGCCCGTCTTGATCGTGCGGTCGTCGAACAGATTGTCGACATAGGCGGTGACCGACCAGGTCGGGGTCTCCACCCCGATCTTGAGGTCGAACAGCGCATAGGCTTTCAGGATGTAGGCGCCGCTATCGTCCTGGTTGCGCTTGCTGCGATACTGGCCCGATCCCTCGATGAAACCCTTCACGTCGCCGCCGAGCGACTTGCTGTAGGTCAACGACGCCTGTGCGCTGTGGCGCGGCGCGTTTTCCAGGTCCATGCCGGTCTCGGTGATCTGGCAGGTGGTGGTCGAGCCGACCGTGATGATCTTGCAATTGCCCGCGCGAGCGATCGTCAGCGGCGTGGTCGAGTTGTAGACATAGTCGGTGTAGCGCGGCGCCAGGTGCGTATAGCTGCCCGACAGGACCAGGTCGGGCGTCAGGATCGCCGAGAAGTCGATCTCCTGACCGTCGATCTTCGCGCCGCCGGCATTGGTGGTGACGCTGAGCGCGCCCTGCGGATTGACCGACAGGGGCACCTGCAACAGCGTCGCGGTCTGCTTGTTGGTATAGTCCATGTGGAACAAGGCGACGTTCAGCCGCAGGCGGCGGTTGAACAGGGTGGTCTTGGCGCCGATCTCATAGTTGGACAGCCGCTCGGGCGCATATTTGCCGAGGTTGGGATCGGCCGACCCCACCTGGGTGAACCCGCCCGGCTTCACCCCGCGCGAGGCCGAGCCGTAGAACATCAGGTCGCTGGTCGGCTTGTAGGTCAGGATGCCGCGCGGCGTGAAATAATGCGTGGTCGAGCTGGCGACCGACGACGGCCCGACGAAGGTGAACGGCGCCGGTCCGAGCGACAGGTCGCGGCCCGACGCGATGCCGACGCTGGGCCCGAAGACGTAGTCGAGCGTCTCGGTCGCATAGCGTCCTTCGACCGACAGGGTCAGCTTCGGCAGGATGTCATATTCGGCCAGCGCATAGCCCGACCAGTGCCTGGTCGTGCGGCCCTGGGTCGCGGCGATATTCGACCGCCCGCCTTGCAGCGACACGTTGAGCCAGGTCGAGGCGCCGGCGCCCAGGCCATAGCTCAGGAAGCGGCGGTCGTCCTGGTCGACCTTCTCGTACCAGTAGAGTCCGCCGACCGCCCAGCGGAACGGCCCGCCGTCCTGCTGCGCCAGCCGCACTTCCTGGCTGAACTGGACGATCTTGGTGTGGATGTCGAACTGCCACATGCCGTTGCCGAGCGCGGTGCCCGAATATTCGCCATTGCCCCCGGGCGCCGGCCGCGTGACGGCGGTCAGCTTGCGGCCGAAATAGTCGATGTCCTGACTGGTCGATCCGGTCGAATGGACATAGCCGGTCCAGGACGACAGCTTGACGCCGCCCAGGTCCCATTCCGCGCGCAGCGACGAAATCAGGTTATAGGTGTGCGCGCCGTCATAATCGGACTTGCCGGTGGGATCGGACGGATCGGCGCTGAGCGCGATCGGCACATTCTCATTCTCGATATTGCCCGGACGATAGGCCAGGATCGAAGCGGGCAGCTTGGCGCCGCCCACCGTCTGGCCGGCGGCGCTGACCGGCAGCGCCAGCGGCGTGGCCAGGCCGTCATTGGCGCCGTAATATTTGGCGGCGAGCTGATCCTCGTGATCGTCGGCATAGCTGACGCGGCCGACCAGCTTGAAGCGGCTGCCCGGCTGCCACTTGAACGCCAGCGCGCCGCCCCAGGTCTTGTAACCGCCCAGCTTGTTGCCGGTCACGCTGTTGCGGTAATAGCCGTCATAATTGCTGAAGACCCCGTTCAGCCGGAACGACAGCGTCTCCGATGCCGGCAGGTCGAGCGCACCGCGCAGTTCCTCGCGGCCATGGAGCCCGACATCGGCCGAGACGTAGCCGCCGAATTTGGACCCCGGCTCCTTGGTGATGTAGTTGATGGCGCCGCCGAACGCCGATCGGCCGTACAGCGCCGATTGCGGCCCTTCGACCACCTCGATCCGCTCGAAATCGACCAGCCGCAGGTTCATCAAATTGCCGCCGCCCGCCGTGGCGATCGACTCGGTGGTGGTGTCGATCCCGTCGATCAGGATGCCGACCGGGGGACGCCCCTTGCCGGCCGGCAGGCCGCGCATCATCACGCGATTGTCCTGCGGCGCGAAGCCCTTGTCGAAGACGAGGCTGGGCGCGAGCTTGGTCAGGTCCTGGATATTGGTGATGCCCGAGCGTTCCAGCTTGGCCGCGGGCACGGCGGTGATCGCGATCGGCACCGCCTGCAGCGATTCGCTGCGGCGGCGCGCGGTGACGACGATGTCGCCGATCGCCTGGTCGTTCGCCGATTGATCGGCGGCGGCGTGTGCGTTCGGGTCGGTTTGCGGCGCCGGCGCGGCGGCGGGATCGGTCTGGGGTTGGGCGGCAGCGGCGGCAGGAAGCGCCCAAACCAATGCGATGGCCGCGGTCGTCGACGTCAGAACGGTCAAATTGATCACCTTTCAAGTCCCCTTGAGCGCTGGACTGTGGAACTTTCCTGCGCGCCGCAGTCCGATCTCTTTCGAATCGTGTCCTCCGGCTATCGACAACATGGTGGGCAGGCCGGACCAGTCGAACAGGACTCGCAGGATTGTTCGCGTGTCGATTAAGCCCTGGCCGCTGCATGTCGGCGCGCGCGACATGCCAGGCTGGCCCGCGCAACGACCGGCGATCACGGGCAAGCTGGTGCGGCCTCGCCGACAATAGACTGATGTTTCAGTATTTTCCGTGATGCACCAATCGACCCGGCCCACATACTCACACCCGGCCGGCGCGCCCGCACAGCGAATAGTCCGCCGGGCATTTATTCGCCAGGCGATCATCGCGGATTTGGATTATGCCGACCCCGACAAGTGGCATAGCTTTGTTACGCAGGGGCGACACCGGGTAAGCGAGTATAAGAGTCATGGAGAAGGAAGCGCATATTCGTTCGATCGGGCGCAGTCTGGCGGTCCTGAGAGCCGTCAACCGCGCCGGATCGCTGTCGATGATGGAGATCGCGAAAGCGGTCGGCATCCCCTACCCCACCGCCTGCCGGATCGTTTACACCCTGCAGGAAGAGGGCATGCTGGAGCGGGAGAGCCAGCGGAAACATTATCGCCCGACCGCGCTCGTCCAGTCGCTGTCGCACGGCTATCAGGATCACAGCAATCTGGTCGCCGGCGCGCATCCACATCTGGAGGCGCTGACCCAGCAGCATTTCTGGCCGACGTCGCTGGTGACTCGCGTCGGCCAGTTGATGATCGTGCGCGACTGCACGCACTCGCTGTCGCCGATGGCGCTGACCAATTATCAGCCGGGCGCGACCTTTCCATTGCTGGAATGCGCGTCGGGGCATGTCATGCTGGCGTTCGCCGAAGACGAGCAGCGCCACGCCTGGCTGGATGCCGCCCAGGCATGCGACGTCGCGCCCGACGGCCTGACGCTCGCCCGGCTGCGCTCCGACGAATTCGCCAGCCAGATCCGCGACAACGGCTATGCGATGCGCGGCCATAACAAGTTCACCAACACGCCGGGCCGGACCTCCTCGATCGCGGTGCCGATCTTCGAGCATGGCGAGGTGTGCGGCGCGCTGACGCTCGTCTATTTCTCGGTATCGATGCGCTCCGACGTCGCGGTCTCGCGCTATGTCGACGATTTGAAGAGCGCGGCCCAGGCCATCACCCGGTGGCTGGCCGAGCACGACATGACGCGGGCCGTCCAGCCCGGCGCCTCAAAGGGTGATGTGCAGGCTGCGGCTCTCCGTGTAGCTCAATAGCTCCTCGAGCGATTCCTCGCCGCCCAGCCCGGAATTGCGGGTGCCGCCGAACGGTGCGCCGACGAAGTGCATGCGGCTGCCGTTGACGTTGACCACCCCCGCTTCGACCGCACGCGCGGTGCGCAAGGCGGCGCCGATGTCGTTGGTGAAGATGGATGCGGTCAGCCCGTAAACGGTGCCGTTGGCGATTCTCAGCATCTCGGCCTCGTCGGTCCAGCGCTCGACCACCATCACCGGGCCGAACACCTCTTCCTGCGCGATCCGCATGCCCGGCTTCACGTCGGCGAACAGGGTCGGGGCCAGCCAATAGCCCCTGGCGAACGCCGCGCCCTCGGGCGTGCCGCCGCCCAGCACCAGCCGCGCCTCGCTTTTCCCGACATCGACCAGCGCGTGGACGCGGTCGCGATGTGTCGCGGAATTGAGCGGTCCCATCTGCGATGCCGGATCGCTGGCGTTACCGACCCGGATCTCCGCCAGCCGCTCGGCCAGCCGCTTCGTCACCGCCTCGGCCAGCGAGGCATGGACCAGCACGCGGCTGGTCGACCCGCAACTCTGCCCCGCCCAGGCGAAGTTCATGCCCGCGACCGCCGCGTCGGCCGCCTGTTCGGGATCGGCGTCGGGGAACACGATCAACGGATTCTTGCCGCCCAGTTCGAGCGAGATGTGCTTGACCGTGGTCTCCGCCGCGGCGCGCTGGATGGCGAGGCCGGTGCCGATCGACCCGGTGAAGCCGATGCGCCGGATCGCCGGATGGCGCGCGATCGCGTCGCCGACCGGCAGCCCATAGCCCGACACGATGTTGACGACGCCCGCCGGCAGGATGTCGCGGCACAGCTCCCCGACGATCGTCGCGCTCAGCGGGCTCGTTTCGGGCGACTTGAGCACCACGGCGTTGCCGGCGGCAAGCGGCGCGGCGAGGTTGGCGGTGGCGAACATGAAGGGGTGGTTGAACGGCACGATCCGCCCGACCACGCCATAGGGCACGCGCAACGTCATATGCATGCCCGACGAGAGCGACATCATCGTCTCGCCCTTCACCTCGCTCATCAGCCCGGCGAAATAGTCGAAATGGTTCGACGCCTTGTGCAGGTCGTTGCCCAGGTTGGCGATGGTGTTGCCGCTGTCCGCCGCCTCCATCGCGCGCACGTCATCGGCGCGCGCCCGGATCGCCGCGGCCAGCGCCTTCAGCCGCGCGCCGCGCTCCCAGATCGTCAACGCCGCCCAGGCCGGCTGCGCCCGGGCCGCCGCCGCGGTCGCGGTCGCGACGTCGCCGGCGGTGCCGGCGGGCACGCGGCCCAGAACCTGCTCGGTCGACGGGTCGAGCGACGTGATCCATGCGTCGCCGTCGCCGGCCGTCATCTCGCCGTCGATCAGCATCAGCCGATCACCATATGGCGTCTTCATCAATCCTCCGTCGGCATCGGCAGGCCGAGATGCCCGCGCAAGGTGTCGGTGTCGTACCCCCGGCGCAGCTGGCCGCGAGCGCGCAGGATGGGGACGACATGGTCGACAAATACCGGGAGCCCCTCCTCCTGCAACGGGAACATCAGGTTGAAGCCGTCGCAAGCGCCCGCCGCGACCCAGTCGCCGAGCTGGTCGGCAAGCTGTTCCGGGGTGCCGACGAACGAATGGTGCGCACGCACCTTGGCTTGCTCGCGCAGATAGTCGCCCAATGTCGGGATGCCGCCATCCGCGTTGATCAGCCGGTCGGGATCGCGCGCGCCGCTCAACACCTTGGGCGCCTGGCGGATGTCGTCCATCGGCAGCGGCGCGTCGAGCGCATAGCCGCTGAAGTCGATGCCGAACTGGTCGCCCAGCATCGCGAGCTGGATACGCGGATGGAGCAGCTCGCGATAGCGCTCCTCGGCCGCCTTCGCCTCGGCCTCGGTGCCGCCCAGGATCGGGGCGATGCCGGGCATGACGCGGACATGGTCGGGATCGCGCCCCGCCCCCGCGACCAGCCCGCGCACCTCGCGGCGGAACGCGACCGCCGCCGCCTGGTCGCGGGCGACGGTGAACATCACCTCGGCGACCGAGGCGGCGAAGCTCTTGCCGAACGGCGACATGCCGGCCTGGATCAGCACCGGCGCCCCTTGCGGCGTGGCCGGCCAGCGGCGCCACCATTCCCGCACCTCCGCCACATAGTCGCCGGCGCGGGCATAGCGCGCCTCGCGCTCCGGATGGTCGCGGCGGCTGAAGTTCGCGGCCGACTGGTCGGCGCCGGTGGTGACGATGTTCCACCCGGTCCGCCCGCCGTTCAGCCGGTCGATCGTCGCCAGCTTCAACGCGGTGGCGCGCGGATCGGTATAGGTCGTCGAATAGGTGCCCGCGAACCCGATATGCTTCGTCCGGGCGGCCAGGGCCGGGATCAGGACGAACGGATCGGGCGTCGGGAACGCCATCGCCCCGGTATGGGCGCCGGCGAGTTCGTAGGAGTAGAGGATTTCGGCGAAGAAGATCATGTCGAGCGTGCCGCGCTCGGCATGCGCGCACAGCCGCGCGTAATAATCGACCGTCAACAGGTCGTCGGCCGGCGTGTCCGACGAACGCCACGCCCCGACATTGTGGCCGTGTCCGAGCAGGAACAGGCCGAGGGCGATCCGCTTGCCGGTCATGACCGCGCCTCCAGCCGGGCGCGCAGCGGCATCACGTCGCCACCGCCGCCGCAATCGGGCAGCCACGCCAGCTCGGCGACCGAGCAGGTGAGGATATCCGCCGCCTCCAGCGTGAAATCGACGCCCGGCAGCACCGGATCGACCGCCCCGCGAACCAGAGGCGGCACGCTTTGCGGCGGGCGCGGCATGTTGAGCGGGCCGCGCACCGCGAAAAACGCGCCGTGATGATCGATCGGCGCGACCCTGGCCGCGTCGGACAGGATGCCCGCTTCACGATCCTCGATCAGGGCATCGGCGCCCCAGCTTTGCAGCAGCTTGCCGACCACCGCGACCAGTTCGGCGTTGCGCGCCGGCTCGCCGCCGGCCAGCCGCCACGCCGCCCGCCCCCGGCTCAGATGATCGAGCGTCGCCAGCCCGCGCGCCAGCGTGAACGGCTCGACCGTCGCCGGATCGATCCGCACGCACAGCCCGATCGTCCGGGTCAGCGAGGCGCAGGCCGCCGCCAGCGCCAGGCCGTCGATCGGATCGGTCGGATCCGACGCGGCCAGCATCACCATCGGCCAGCCCGCGGCATCGGCGCGCACGACCCCGTCGACGCATTGCCTGAGCGTCGCCGATCCGAGGTCGCAGGGCACGGCGACAAAGGGGGATGCCGCCATCTCAATCGCCCCAGCGATGCGGCGACATGCCCGGCGCCGGCGTATCGACCGCGGCGCGCCTGGTGTCGAATTCCCATGCCGCGTCGGTCGCGTTGCGATGGCGCGCCATGTCGCGCAGCGCATCCGGCACGTAGCGCAACTGATCCTCGCTCCAATCCGGCACCGGGCCGTACGGCCTGGCCCAGAGCGGACGGTAATCGATCTCGACCATGCCGCGCGTCTCCTGCGTGATATTCGGCCCGACCCCGTGGAACAGCCGCGTCGCGAATACGAACGCATCGCCGGCCTTGAGCGGCACGGTCACTTCGTCCGGATGGTCCCTGTACCGGCGATAGGGCTGGGCATCGGCGTGGAAGGCGATGTGCGATCGCGGCACGATGCGCAGCGCCGCACGATCGTCGCGCGTATCGTCGAGATAATAGAGCACCCGCACGCGCAAGGGGCAGCTTTCCAGCCATTGCGAATAGGTGCCGCCGAACGGCTGGTAATCGGTGTGCAGTTCGAGCGCCGGCGAGCCGGGGTGACTCAGGATGTAGAAGCTGTGCATGAACACCAACGCGTCGCCCATCAGCGCGCGCGCGAAGTCGAGGACCGGCGGATTGCCGATCAGCGCACCCGCCTCCGGCCCATGGGTATGCGGCGGGACGGTGGAGAAGGACGGCGCGTCGGTATAGAAAGACGGCCGCATCGGCATGGTCGCCAGTTCGGCTTTCAGCGCCGCGATCCTCGCGGGCGACAGCGCATCGGCGATGACGACATAACCCTCGGTCTCGAACTGACGGATGCGTTCGGCCCCGCCCATCGCGACGCAGCGGTCGCGCAACGGCGAAGGGACGACGCGCTCCGTCATTTCAACCCGTTGGCATGGCGCAGGCCCTCGATCATCGAGGTCCGCATGAGATAGGCATGCGTCAGCGCCTCATCGGCGGCGATCCGCCGCAATTCGCCGCTCCGCTTGGCGCGGATCGCGGGATCGCGTTCCTCCAGCGCCGCCTTGTTCTGGATCGTCATCGCTTGCAGGAAATCGTTCGCCGCCGTCCGGCGCTGGCGATCGAAGCGGTCCAGCGGCGCATCGTCGCCGGTCGCGCGCATCTCGGCAAAGGCGCGGGCGAAATTCTCCGCGTCCTGGATGCCGAAGTTCATCCCCATCCCGCCCAACGGATTGTTGAGGTGCGCGGCATCGCCCATCAGCACGACCCGCCCGCGCCGGAAACGGTCGGCGACGCGCTGATGCACCGTATAGAGGTTGGTGTGGGTAACCTCGAACGGCCGGCCGGTCGGCACGAACCGCGCCAGCCGCGCGCGCGCCGCGTCCAGCGCGGTCAGGTCGTCGGCCGCCACCGCGGGATCGGTCGGGAACACCGCCCGCCACAGGCCGGGCGGGCCGCTCGCCGGCACCTTGAATACCGCGCACCATTCCTCGGGATCGCCGACATAATTCGAATAAGCGTACCCATCGAGTTCGAAATCATAGGTGTTGGTGATGACCAGGAAACGCTCGGGATAGGTGAAGCCCTCGAACGCGAACGGCTGCGACTTGCGGACGACGCTGCGCCCGCCATCGGCGCCGACGAGCCATTCGGTCTCGTATTCGCCGCGATCGGTCCGCACCACGACGTGATCGGACTTCTGCTCGACCGCCAGGACCGATTCGCCGGTATGCAAGTCCAGATCGGGACCGGCGAGCATGTCGCGCAGGATCGCGACAAGCTTGTGCTGTTCGCATTGCAACCGGAAGGGGAAGCGAGTCTCGCCCGCCAGCGCGGCAAGGTCGAATTCCGCGACCAGCCCCCCGATCCGCTCCCGGTTCTGCCATTTCCGGGCGACGATGCCCTGTTGGAGCAGCCGCGCCGTGACCCCGCTCGGCTCCAGCATCTCCAGCGTCGGCGGATGGAAGGTCGCGGCGCGGGGGTCGTCGACCAGCTCGGCGTTGCGCTCGATGACCAATACGGGGACGCCCTGCCGCATCAGGAACAGCGCGGCCGACAGGCCCGTGGGGCCGGCGCCGGCAATGATGATGGGATGACGCGCCACGCCTAGAATTCCTCCAGGATGCGGCCATGGCCGTAGAGGCAATCCTGGATGCCGAGCCGCCGCAACGCATTCCAATAGGTGATCGCGTTCATCGACAGCACCGGCTTGCCGAGCCAGCGCTCCGCCTCGGCCGAGACCGCCATGCCGGCGAGGTTGGTGCCGACCTGCACGATCGCATCGACGTCGTCGCCGTCCAGCTGGCGGAAAGCGTCGCGCATCTGCGCCTCGGTGGTATGCGCGATCAGGCGGGGCGAGCCGCATTTGAGGCTAAGCAAGCGCTTCACCGCATAGCCGGCATCTTCGAGATAGGCCTGCACGACGGCATCGCCGCGCGGCTGGTGCGGCGTGAGCACCGCGATCCGCCTGGCGCCGAACGCGTCGAGCGCCGCCCGCAGCGAATCCGACCCCATCGAAACGCCGACCCCGGCGCGCGCCTCCAGCTCGCCACGAAGCGCTTCGGCCTGATCGACCCCGCCCCAGAATGCTTCGAGCGCGACGCCCATGATCAGATGGTCCGGCGCGCAGGTCATGACCTGATCGATCGCGTCGCCGATCCCGGCGCGCATGGCGGCCACATGCTCCATGAACGCCTCGTCGCTGCTGAGCGGACGTTCCTGGATGGAGATGCGCGCGACGTGATTGGTGACGCCGCGCGGCCGCAGCGCCTCCGATTCGGGCTGAACCGACGTGTTGGTGGACGGCATGACGATGCCGATCATCTTCCGCCAACCCAAGCAATCGACCATCGGTTTCCTCCCTGTTCAGGGCAGGGAGTTAACCGGTTGTCCCGCTGGCTGTTTTGCCGGTTTTAGTTTCACCGTCAGGCGAACATTGCCCGCCGGTCACCGGCCGGCCGTCGCGTCCTTCCATCCCAGCATCCTGTCGACGCCGGTCACGATCGTCGGGTGATAGCCGGGCCTGGCCAGCGGATAGTCCCGCCGCGCGATCGCCATGCCCCAATCGCCCTCTTTCTTCAGCGCGGCGTAGATGGGGTAGATCAGCAGCCCGCGGCCGACGCTCGGCAGGAATTGCGCGATCGACGGCACCGCCGGTTCGTAGCGGTTGCCGATCGCCAGCACGAGCCAGGCCGAGCGGATATAGGCGTTCGGTGAGGCCGAGAGCTTGAGCGCGCGGTCGAGTTCTCCCAGACGCGCCGCCGTCTGCCGGCGCGGCAGCCCGTTGAGGAACCGCAACCATTCCTGCGTCGACCAGCGACTGGCGTCGACCGACGCGATCGGCGCGCCGGCGTCGACCCGCGCGAGCGTCGCGTCGATCCGGGCCAGTGTCGCCGACCGGACATGGACGGCATTGCCCGGCAGCCCGGTGCCATAGGCCCATTCGTCGAGCTGCAGCTTCGCCTCGAGCGCCGCGTCGCCCTTGACAAGGTTGGCGCGCAGGTCGGCGAGGAACCCGGCGGTGGTCTGCGGCTGGAAGGCGTGGCGGTCGAAATAGGACGTCAGATACGCGTCCCACCGCGCCCGGCCGACCGTATATTCGATCGTCCGCAGGAAGGTCGACCCCTTGGTATAGTCAAGCTCGCCGAACGTGCCCTCCGGCTTGCCGTGCAGCCGCGTCGATTCCGGGTCGGGCGCCGCTTTCAGGTCGCGCTGGAGGTTGTCCCACAGCAGGTCGGCGAGCGTCGCCGCGCGCTCCTTGCCATAAAGCGCCTCGTCGATCCGGTTCTCGAAATAGGTCGTGAAGCCTTCGTTGAGCCAACTGTCCGACCAGGTCGCGTTGGTGACGAGATTGCCCGACCAGCTATGCGCCAGTTCGTGCGCGATCACGTCCACGTTCGACTTGTCCCCGGTGATGATCGTCGGCGTGGCGAAGGTGAGCGTGGGGTTCTCCATGCCGCCGAACGGGAAGGACGGCGGCAGCACCAGCACGTCGTAGCGACCCCAGCGATACTTGCCGTAGAGCGCTTCGGCGGCGGCCACCATCCTGCCGGTGTCGGCCAGTTCCGCGGCGTCGCGCGCCAGCACCGACGGCTCGGCATAGACGCCGGTCCGGCCGTCGATCGCGCGGAACCGGATATCGCCGACCGCCAGCGCGATGAGGTAGGGCGGGACGTTATGGTCCATGCGGAACCGGTAGCTGTGCCAGCCGGGCGCCGCGGGCTCACCGGCGGGGGTCAGCCGCTCGGCGCTCATCACCGCGACCAGGGCGGCGGGCACAGTGATCTTGGCCGCCCAGCTTTGCCGGATGCCGGGGCTGTCCTGGGTCGGGATCCAGCTGCGGTTGTTGATCGATTCGCCCTGGCTGTACAGATACGGCTTCACCTTGCCCGCCGTCAGCGGCGGCGCCAGCCAGCCCAGCGCGCTGGCAGCGGGGTCGGATTCGTACGTGATGACGATGCGCCGCGCGCCGTCGAGTTCGATCGTCAGCGGCGCGCCCTTGTAGTCGTCCTCGGCGCCGACCGACCATTTCAGCGGCTTGCCCCCTGCGTCGGTGATCGACGCGATGTGCAGCTTCTTGTCGTCGAGCACGATTTCGGTCGCATCCGGCCGGGCGAGGATGTCGAGCGTCGCCGTGCCGCGCATGACGTGGCGCTCGAAGTCCGCCGTCAGATCGAGGTCGACATGCGTGACCCGCGCGATCTCCGGCCTGGCATAGGTGAGGTCGTCGCGGGCCTCCGGCGTCGTCAGGATCGGGGACGGCGTGTCCGGCGCTGCGGTGGCCGAGGCGGCGAGCAGCAATGGCGACGCGAGCAGAATACGGCACATGACGAGTCCTCTCAGGCTTGCAGGCTGGCGGCGGGATGCATGACGGTGCGGCCCTGCGCGTCGGTGACGGCATAGGTGAACCCCGCCATCAGCGCGAAGGCGCCCGGGCAGCCGTTGCGGTCGATCGCCAGGAAGCCGACCTGGACGTCGCGGATCGCATCGCCGCGCAGCTTGGCGATATGCATCACCGCTTCGCGGCACGCCGCGGTCGGGTCCATGCCCGCGCGCATCGAGGCGACGACACGCGCCGATCCCGCCGTGCGCGTCACTTCCTCGCCCAGCCCGCTCGATGTGGCCGCGCCAACTCCCGCCTCGACATAGAGGCCGCAGCCGACCTGCGGGCTGTCCCCGACGCGGCCGTGCATCTTGAACGCCATGCCGGAGGTCGTGCAGGCGCCCGCGAGGTTGCCGTTCCCGTCGCGGCCGAGGATGCCGATCGTGTCGTGGTCGCGGGCATCGCCCAGCGGCTTGCGGTTCTCGATATTGGCGACCGGCGTGTAGTTCGCGGTCTTGAGCCAGTCGCGCCATGCTTTCTCGGCGTCGGGGGTGAGCAGCTTTGCCTTCTCGAACCCGTTGGCGAGCGCGAATTGCGTCGCGCCGTCGCCGACCAGCAAAGTGTGCGGGGTCTTTTCCATCACCGCACGCGCGACCGACACCGCGTGGACGACATCCTCCATCGCCGCGACCGCGCCGACCCCGCCCTTGTCGTCCATGATCACCGCGTCGAGCGTCACGCGCCCGTCGCGGTCGGGATAGCCGCCGAGGCCCACCGTGTGGACCTCGGGATCGGCTTCGGGCACGCGCGCGCCCGCTTCGACCGCGTCGAGGATCGAGCCGCCGACGGACAGGCGCGCGAACCCGGCCTTGTTGGCGGCGGCGCCGAAATCCCAGGTCGAGACGAGCAGGGCCGGCGCGTCGGCCACCGCCGCGCCGGCCCGCGTGGCGCTGGCCAAGCCGAGCGCGGTGGCGCCGCCGATCAGCGTCCGGCGTGAGGGGCGAAGCACATTGGTCTGGTCGGTCATCGGTCCCTCTCAGGCTCTATCGAGAATGTCACGCAGCGCGCGGACGGTGTCGGCATCGGTCTGGCGCGGCGGCGGGCCGAAGCCAAGGGCCTTCACCTTTTCCGTCGCGTCGCGGCCGGCGCGGCTGGCCGATCCGTGCAGGTCGGCGACGCCGCTCGCCGCTAGCAACGCCGCCGCATTGTCGGGGCGGACCCCGGCGCCGGCCATGATCCGGCAGCGGTCGCCGGCGCGCGCCACCATGCGCGCGATCGTCGCCGCGCCTTCGGGCGCGCTCGCCGCGCCGCCCGAGGTCAGGATGCGGTCGAAACCACACGCGATCGCGCCGTCGACCGCCGCCACGGGGTCGGCGACCACGTCGATGGCGCGGTGCAGCGTGAGCGCGACCGAGGGGCTCGCCGTGCGGACCGCATCGGTCCAGCGGCGAAGCGCGGCATCGTCGAGTTCCCCACCTCTTGTCGCGCCGAACACCAGCCCGTCGACCCCGGCGGCGATCAGCGCGCGGGCCTCGCCGATCGCCAGTTCCAGCGCACCGGCGTCATAGTCGAAATCGCCCGGGCGCGGGCGCACGATCGCGTGAACCCTGATGCCGCCTGTGCGGGCGACGGGCAGCACCGCCTCCACCAGACCGGCCGAAGGCGTGAGCCCGCCGAGCGCGAGCGCGCCGCACAACTCGATCCGGTCCGCGCCGCCCGCGATCGCCGCGCGCACGCCCGCGACATCCTCCACACAGATTTCGAGCAACCGTCGCGCCATGCCGCCTTTTTCCGCCTGTCGAACGCCCGATCGCGCAGCGCCCCTTCGGACTCCATAGGAGCCGTAAAGCGTCGAAGCAGGGAAAAACAGGTCACGCCACGGCAATATTTTTGATAACGATCCTGCCTTTCGGCATTCCGACATGGAGGGGACGAAAATGTTGACCCGAAACCCACTGGCGGCGGCGAGCGGCCGAGCGCCCACGCGGACGTCCTTCATCATCCTGGAGATGTTTCCGTTCCTGTTGATCCCGGTGCTGATCTACAACCTGTTCGCGGCGTTTTCCGGCGGAACGGTGCCGGGCACCGACATCCCGCGCATGCTGGCGGGGGTGAACGGCGCGGCGATCACGGTGACGATGCTGTCGGGCGTGCGGTTCAGCCTCAGCTGGGGCGATCTGTTGCTGACCTTCTCGATCGTCTTCCTGTTCATCGAGGTGATCAAGTCGACGCGCACCTATGCGCCGACGATCATCAATCACGTGGCGTCGATGATATTGTTCATCGTCTGCCTGATCGAGTTCCTGCTGTTCCCGAGCTTCGGCACCTCGCCCTTCTTCCTGTTGACGATGATGGTGCTGGTCGATGCGCTGGCCGGGATGATCGTGACGATCGTCTCCGCCCGCCGCGACTTCGGCATCGAGCAAGCCTGAGGGAATCTTGGAGTCTGTTTGGAAATTCGCGGAAGAGCGAATTTCCAGGCGGTGCCGGCCCGCTCCCCCACCCGACCGCCCATAGAATAAACTGATTGGGCGGTCGGGTGGGGGAGCGGGCCGGCACCGCGAATGCGCCTCGGCGCATTTCCAAACAGATGGGGTGATTGGGGCTCAGCCGCGAGTCGATAGGGTGGCTGCTCCTCGCAAGATGGTGGAACGTGGTCCGTATCGAGCGGCCACAACCATGAGGAGGAGCAACCATGCGT
>Ga0153956_1000088_pt1 | contig 117462 bp, 104 predicted proteins | sample TSFL040MetaG_FD_104704 | JGI IMG/M metagenome (GOLD analysis project Ga0153956, IMG submission 104704) | Attine ant fungus gardens microbial communities from Florida, USA - TSFL040 MetaG | ecosystem: Host-associated > Fungi > Mycelium > Unclassified | place: USA: Florida, Wekiwa Springs... | reverse complement strand
GACGCCGCCATGCGGCCGATAGCGGGCATTCCCCTGGAATGAAATCATCAATATGGGGTTGCCGCGAGAAGGGCCGCCCGCTGCGTCATGCTCCTTGCGAATACGTTGAGTATTCGCGGCGTCACAGTCCTTGCGGGCGGCCCTTCTCGCGGCAACGCACGTGCGTTCCATATGTAAACAGACCCTAGGGAGACTCCATGTCGTTTATCGACATTCGCGACATTTCGAAATCGTATGGCGAGGTGTCGGTGATCAAGCGCCTCGCGATGACGGTCGACGAGCACGACGTCGTGTGCCTGATCGGTCCGTCCGGGTCGGGGAAGTCGACGTTGCTGCGCTGTATCAATGGTCTCGAGTTGATCGACGACGGCGAAATACTGGTGCACGGCGACCGGATTACCGGGCCCGGCGTCGACGTCGATGCATTGCGTCGCGACATCGGCATCGTGTTTCAGGGCTATAACCTGTTTCCGCATATGAGCGTGCTCGAGAACGTGACGCTCGCGCCGATTCGGGTTCTGAAGCAGAAGAAAGAGCAGGCCGAAGAACGCGCGATGGCGCTGCTCAAGCGCGTTGGCCTCGCGCACAAGGCAAAGGAATATCCGGACCGGCTCTCGGGCGGCCAGCAGCAGCGCGTCGCGATCGTGCGCGCGCTCGCGATGGATCCGATGGTGCTGTTGCTCGATGAAATCACGTCCGCGCTGGACCCCGAACTCGTTTCCGAAGTGCTGAACATCGTGCGCGATCTCGCGAGCGAAGGAATGACGATGCTGCTCGCGACGCATGAGATGGGCTTCGCACGCGAGGTGTCGTCGAAGGTCTGTTTTCTGTGCGACGGCGCCGTATATGAAGAAGGGCCGCCGGAGCAGATCTTCGGCGATCCGACGCGCGAGCGGACGCGCGCGTTTCTGAAGAGCATTCGGGAAGCGAAACGTATCTGAGCGGAACCGCGCGATGGCTATCGATCCTCTTAGCGACGGCAAGATCGTCGATTCATGGAAGCGCAACGCGTCGCCATGGATAAACGCGGTGCGTGCCGGAGAAATCGAAAGCAGGCGCCTGATTACCGATCAGGCGGTGCTGGACACGGTGCTCGACTGCAAGCCGGCGACCGCGCTCGATCTCGGCTGCGGCGAGGGCTGGCTCGCGATCGCGCTTCAACGGCGCGCAATCCGCGTGACGGCGGTCGACGTCGTACCCGAACTGGTGCGCTCGGCGGCCGCGGCGGGTGTGATCGACGGCAGGACGCTGTCGTATGAACAGATCGCCGCCGGACAACTCGAGTTGAAGACCGATGTCGTGGTCTGCAATTTCTCTCTGCTCGGCAAGGAATCGGTAGACGGCTTGTTGCGCGCAATGCCAATGCTGCTCGAACCCGATGGCTCGTTGATCGTGCAGACGCTGCATCCGCTGGTTGCCTGCGGCGACCTGCCGTATGTCGACGGCTGGCGAACCGGTTCGTGGGCAGGCTTCGGCGACGCATTCACCGATGCCCCGCCGTGGTACTTCCGCACCTTGCAGACATGGTTCGAATCGATGTCGGCGAGCGGTCTCACCGTTCGCGAAATGCGCGAGCCGTTGCATCCACGAACCGGCCGCCCGGCCTCGGTGATCTTCCGCGCGCAGGCGCGGCGCTGATAGTCCACCGCCTGCGCATCAGCATGCTGGCATCGGCAATCAGACCGATTTGACTTCGCCGCCATCCATTCGCAAGGTCGAGCCCGTCATCCAGCGCGCCGCCGGCGACACGATAAACGCCATCAGCCCGGCAATTTCCTCCGGCGTGCCGTACCGCGCGATGCCGGCCTCGGCGGGAAACTTCGCGGTCGCCTCTTCGACACTCATGTTGTGCAGCGGTGCCCAATGTTCGAGATACGATTTGCGGCGGCCGGTCATCACCGCGCCGGGCAATACGCTGTTCACCTGCACGCCGTCGGCGATGCCGCGATCCGAGAAGGCCTTCGCGAGCGCGACGATTGCCGCGTTGATCGTGCCGACCGCCGCGTAGGGCGCCTTCGGAAACAGCGCCGAATTGCCCGACATCAGCACGACCGACCCGGACGATGCTTTCAACGCGGGCCATGCCGCGATCGTCAAACGCCGCGCGCCGTGCAGCTTCAGCGCGAGGCCGTTGTCCCACTGCTCGTCGGTCATTTCGAGGATATCGATCTGCGGCACCGCGCCTGCGATGTTCAGCAATGCGTCGATGCGGCCGAACTTCGCGAGCGTCTGTTCGACCACTTTGCCCGCGGCGTCGGGCCGGGACAGATCGACATCGAGTGCCAGCGGCGTCGCGCCGGCTTTCGCGACGTCGGCGGCGGTCTGTGCGAGGTTTTCGCGATTGCGCGCGACCAGCACGATCGAGTCGAAATCGCGTGCGAGTCTGATCGCGGTCGAGCGGCCGATGCCCTGGCTCGCGCCAGTCACGATAGCTACATTTGCGGACATCTCACTTCTCCTGATGTGGTGAACACCTTCGATTCAATCAACCGTCAACCTGCTTGCTGAACGTGGTGCCATGCGTCAGCGACTCAGAAAACCAGTAATCGCTTCGGCGATTTCGGCCGCGTGCGTTTCCAGCGCGAAATGCCCGGTATCGAAGAAGCGCACGACCGCGTGCGGCATATCGCGGCGGAACGCTTCGGCGCCCGGCGGCAGAAAGAACGGATCATGCTTGCCCCACACCGCGAGGAACGGCGGTCGATGCGTGCGGAAGTACTGCTGGAACGCCGGGTACAGCGCGACATTGTTTTGATAATCACGGAACAGATCGAGTTGCACGTCGTGCGCGCCGGGCCGGTTCAGATAGAACGCGTCGAGCGAATAGCCGTCGGGCGACACCAGCGCCGGATCGCTCACACCATGCGTGTATTGCCATACCGTCGTGTCATGCGTGAGCAACGCACGCAACGCGTCGCGATTCGCTTGCGACGGGTCGCGCCAATACGCGCGGATCGGATTCCAGCCATCGCTCAGGCCTTCTTCGTACGCGTTGCCGTTCTGCGAAATGATCGCGGTGATGCGCTCGGGATGCTTGAGCGCAAGGCGAAAACCTGTCGGCGCGCCGTAGTCGAACACATACACGGCGTAACGATCGAAGCCGATCACTTCGGTGAAGCGGTCGATCACGTCCGCGAGCCTGTCGAACGTGTACGCGAAGCTGTCGCGCGACGGCATGTCGGACAGCCCGAAGCCGGGCAGGTCCGGCGCGACGATATGAAAGCGATCCGCCAGTTTCGGAATCAGATCGCGAAACATATGGCTCGAGCTCGGAAAGCCGTGAAGCAGCAGCAGCTTCGGCGCGCCGGCGCGACCCGCTTCGCGATAGAACACGTTGAACTGGTCGACGTCGGCATAACGGTAGGCGATGGATGACATGATTTCTCTCTCGATGAGTCGATGCGGTTGTCGAAGCGGCGATTGATCGAAGGCCGCTGGCGGGTTGTGGCGTGAAGGATTGAAAGGCCGCTGGCGATTCTCAGCTCGCCGGTATCGTGTGGATTGCGTCGGCGATCACGTTCGTCACGAGCTCAGGCGCGGTGACGAGCGGTGTGTGATCGACCTGATGCGCGTGCACGCGCGCGTTCATCCGATCCGCCATGAAATGCTGCGTGTTCGGATCGATCATCCGGTCTTCTTCGGCGACCAGATACCAGCTCGGCGTATCTTTCCAACGAGGCCGGCCGACTGCCTCGCCGATGCAGGCCACCGAAATCGGGCGTTGCACCGCGGCGAGCACGGCCAATTCTTCCGGCTTGGCGTTCTGCGCAAACGCGGCCGCGAAATCGGGTTCCACCAGCCATATGCGGCCATGCCGATCCGGCGCCAGCTTCGGCGCCTGGCTGTGCGGCGCGCCGCGCCGCGATAGAACACGTCGCGCGAGCACCACATTCACGTTAGCGAGGTTCATTTCGCTGCTCCTTGGATCGTAGCGAGGCTTCTTTTGGTAACCGTTAAATTGTTGTGTTGAAGGTTACTTATTTGATATGTAACTTGTCAAGATAATTTTTAAAGGTTACACAGCCGATTGCCTCGCGGGTGAGGATGGGCGTGGGGAAAATCAACGGCGGGGAGGGGCGATGAGCGGCGCCGGCGGGGGCGAGCGTTGATGGAAAAAACTCGTATCAGCAAGGCGCCCGGACGGTATCCGAACGTACATCGTCGCGCTGCCGCCCGTTCTTTATGCGCATTTCGTCACGCCCACGCGGAGCAGCGGGCCTGCTTGCGCTTGCTGAAGCGGTTGCGTTGCGCAACCGGCGTCGCGATCGGCATCTGCGCGCTGATATTCGGATTCGGCCATGACTACCGCGCCGCATACGTTGTAATGGCAACGCTTGTCGGCGTCATTCTGGCAACGGTGTTCGTCCCGGCTACTTCGGCGCGCGCCGCCTATTCGCTCAGTTCGCGATACAAAGCCCGATATTCCTGCGCGAGCTTATGCCCCGGCTCGAGGTGAATGACCGGCGTCGCCTGCTGATGCGATTCGCGAATCTTGACCGACGACGACAGCCGCGACGCCAACACCGGCAAGCCTTCGCCGACGAGCTCGTCGACCAGTTTCTGCGGCAGGCTCGCACGGGGCTGGAACTGGTTGATGACGATCCCTTCCACTTCGAGCGCGTCGTTATGATCCTGGCGGATCTCCTTCACGTTTTCGAGCAGCGTATAGAGCGCACGACGCGAAAAGTCGTCGCAGTCGAATGGAATCAGACAACGCTCGACCGCGATCAGTGCGGAGCGGGTGTAGAAATTCAATGCCGGCGGCGTGTCGATATAGATCGCATCGTACATATCGAGCTCGTTGAGCGCATCACGCAGCTTGTAGATCTTGTAGCGCGACTCCAGCTTGCCGTGCAACGTATCGAGATCGGCATGAGCGGGCATCACTTCGAGATTTTCGAACCGCGTCGGATGAATAAAGCTCGTGGCCTCGACCGGTTTGAAGCTGAACGTCAGCGCGGTTTCGAAAAAACCGGCGACAGTAGGATGGACTTCACTTGCCTGCGGCCCAAGCAGGTACTGAGTTGAATTCGCCTGGGCGTCGAGGTCGATCACGAGTGTGCGCAGGCCTTCGCTCGCACTGACGGCCGCCAGGTTGCAGACGATGGTCGACTTGCCGACACCGCCTTTCTGATTGAATACAACGCGCCGCATGTTCTCCCCTTGAGTGGAAGCTGTCCAGAAGACGCTCAGCATACCTGAGTCGAGTGACGGCAAAGGGGCATGTAAAGCTCAACACGCTCGCGCATCAACTGGCGGTGCGCGCCGGCGCGCCGCACGCCGGGCACGTTGATGTCGTACAGCCGCGCGTACTGCTCCGGCGTGAACGCCTCGGCCGGCCCGCGGGCCATATGACCGGCGTTATGCACGATCACGTCGAGGCGGCCCGCGTCGGCGATCGCCCGCGCGATCCCCGCTTCGACCGGATCCTGCGACAGCACGTCGAGTTCCAGCGCGCGCAGATCGACGCCATGTTGCCGCGAGAACCCGGCCATCTGCGCGACGACCGGCGCGTTGTGTCCCGTCGTCGCGCGCATCGACGCGTCCGAAACCGCTCGCCGCGCCGGTAATAACGACGACCTGTTTCATGATCCGCTCCCGGTTGACGTTGAATACCGGATTGAATCGACGTTTGCGATCGGGGCCGTGACGCTCAGATGATTCCGCCGTTCACCCGCAGCGTCTGGCCGTCGACCCATGCGCCCGCGTCGCTGACGAGGAACGACACGACGGCCGAGATGTCGTCGGGCTGACCGAGGCGTTCGAGCGGCGGCATTTTCGCGAGGCGTTCGATCTGCTCGGCCGTCTTGTCCTTCAGGAACAGATCGGTCGCGGTCGGTCCGGGCGCGACCGCGTTGACGGTGATGTTCCGGCCGCGCAGTTCCTTCGCGAAGATGTTGGTCATCGTTTCGACCGCGGCCTTGGTCGCGGCGTAGACCGAATAGCCGGGCAGCGCGAGCGCTTTCATGCTGCTGGAGAAGTTGACGATGCGGCCACCGCTGCGCAGCTTCTTCGCCGCGACGCGCAGCGTGTTGAACGTGCCCTTCAGATTGATCGCGACGAGGCGGTCGAACAGCGCGTCGTCGGTATCGACCAGCGACACCAGACCCGGCTGCATCACGCCGGCGTTGTTGACGACGATATCGACGCCGCCGAACAGCGTGACGGTCTGGTCGAACAGCGCGGCGACCTGAGCCGGCACCGCGACATCCGCCTGAATCGCGGCCGCGCGGCCACCGGCGGCTTCGATCGCTTCGACGACGGCCTGGGCGTCCGCCGCGCGGCCTGCGTAGTTGACGACGACGGCGATGCCGTCCGCGGCGAGACGCTTCGCGATGGCAGCGCCGATACCGCGCGATGCGCCCGTGACGATGGCGACTTTGGAACCGTTGGCCTGGATGCTCATGGTGACTCTCCTTTCGACTGGGACTGTGACTGGGACTGGGTAAGGGGTGATGCGATGCACGTATCTTCCCGCCGGCCGGGTTCAGACGGTAGCCGCATAACCAGCATATCGGCTATGCTTCGAGTGTATGACACCCTTCGACGACCTTGGCCTGCTTCGCGCGTTTGTCGCGATCGTGCGCAGCGGCAGCATCTCCGCGGCGGCGCGCACGCTGCGCCTGAGCCAGCCCACGCTGAGCCGCCAGTTGCGCGCGCTCGAAGATCAATGCGGCGCCGCGCTGCTGCGGCGCGATACGCACCGGATGAGCCTGACCGACGTCGGCCATCAACTGCTCGCCGATGCCGAGGCGCTGCTGTCGCTCGCCGAGGAATCGGAGCAGCGCCTGCGCCGTGACCAGACCGCGCTGAGCGGCACGATCCGCGTGTTCTCGACGATCGATTTCGGCCAATCGGTAATCAGCCGCCTGATCAGCAGCTTTATTCAGGCGCATCCGGGCGTGCGGATGGAGTTGGGCTATTCGAATCGCCCGGTGCGGATGATCGAAGAGGGCAGCGACGCGGGGATCTTCGCCGGGGCGATCAGCGACGACCGGGTGGTCGCGCGTGCGCTCGGCGAAATCAGGCGCTACGTGGTCGCGTCACCCGCGCTGTTGAAGGATCACAAGATCTCCGGCCAGCCCGAGGCGCTGGCCGCGCTGCCGTGGATCGGCTTGTCCGGCAGTCAGTTCGGCGGCGTGCGGGAGATTACGCTTCATTCGGGGACGGCGGAGCAGGTGCTGCGGGTGGAGCCGCTGTTTGTCAGCGAAGGGGTGACGAGCATACGCGAGGCGGTTCGCATGGGGCTCGGCATCGCGGTGCTGCCGGAATGGCTGGTCGACGAGGATCTGACATCCGGGCGCCTGGCGCGGGTCTTGCCGAAATGGCACGCGAAGCCGCTGGCCGCGCAGATCATTTATCCCGCGCAACGGCGGGTGCCGCTGCGGGTACGGACGTTTATCGACTTCGCGACGGAATATATGACGACGGTATTGAAGCCGCGCCATGCCGGCGGCTAATCGACAATCGGCGCGATAATCGGCGTCAATAATCGGCGTCAACGGCCGCCTCGCTACATGCGCTGCCGGCCGCCGCGACCCGATACGCGTGCTCCGGCATGCGCAAATCGAAACGCCGCGGATCGACTCCCGGCGCCGGGTTGCCTTTTCCGCTCGTCAGCGCCCGCCGCATTCGTCACTGACTCAGATAAACGAACTTCCCGTTCCTGATCGTGCCCATCACGCTTGCGCGCTGATCGAGCCCCACGTGATCCTTCGCGCTCGTATTGACGACGCCGTTCGGCACGACCAGCTCATGCGCATGTTCGAGTTCGTTGCGCAACGCGACGCGAAACGCCGGCGTGCCCGGCTGCGCGGTCTTCAGGGCCCGCGCGAGCGCATCCTGCAGACGCGGATACACGCCCGCCGCATCGCCCGCGAACTGCGTAACGCTGCCCGGCCCGTACTTCGCCTCGTACTCGTTGACGAACGCGACCGCCGCCTTTTTGGCCGGATGATCGGCCGGCAGCGTGCGTGCGACCACGACCGGCTGCGTCGGGAACAGCGTACCTTCCACATCCTTGCCGCCGAGCTTGATGAATTCCGGTGTCGCGATGCCGTGTGTCTGATAGATCGGGCCCTTGTAGCCGTGCTCGATCAGCGTGCGTTGCGGCAGCACCGTCGGCGTGCCCGCGCCGGCGATCAGGATCGCGTCGGGCTTCGCGGCCATCAGCTTCAGGATCTGGCCGGTCACGCTCGCGTCGGTGCGGTTGTAGCGCTCGGTCGCGACCAGCTGGATATGGCGCAGCGCCGCGAACTTGCTGAATTCGTTGAGCCAGCTTTCGCCGTAGCCATCCGCGAAACCGATGAAGCCGACCGTCTTCACGTCGTGGTTCGACATATAGCGCGTCATCACGTCGGCCATCGCGCTGTCGGTCTGCGCCATCTTGTAGGCCCACACCTTCTTGCCTTCCTGCGGCTCGACGACGCTCGCCGAGCCGATCAGCGTGATCATCGGCGTCTGGCTTTCGGCGACCGGGTCGAGCGCGGCCATCGCGGCCGGCGTGATGTTCGGGCCGACGATCACGTCGACGTGGTCTTCGTTGATCAGCTTGCGGATATTGCGCACCGCGTTGCCCGGGTCGGATGCGTCGTCGAGGAAGATATAGTCGGCCTTCTGGCCGGCGATCGTCTGCGGCCACATCAGCATCGCATTCTTGCTGGTGATGCCGATCACCGCGGCCGGCCCGGTGGTCGACAGATCGATGCCGACTTTCAGATCGGCGTGCGCGGCGCTCGCGACGAGCAGCGCGCCGACGGCGGCCGTGAGGCCGCGCAGGGTTTTCCGAAGCTTATTGTTATGTGACGTCATCAGAGGGTCTCCATAGCGAGAGGCGGGGTTCAGGCGTTGTTTGAAGCAGCGGTTCAACCGGGAATCCATACGGACCGCGGTTCGGATCACAGTTCGTAAGTTTCGTGTTCGCCCTTGAGGGCCTGTTCGATCAGCTTGCGGTTCAGGCTCGGCGACAGCAGTTCGACCAGCGTATACACATAGCTGCGCAGATACGCGCCCTGTTTCAATGCGACGCGCGTCACGTTGCTGCCGAACAGGTGGCCGACCGGCATCGCGCGCAGATGGCGGTCGCGCTCGGCGTTGAACGCGATGTCGGCCATGATGCCGACGCCCAGCCCCAGCTCGACGTAGGTCTTGATCACGTCGGCGTCGATCGCCTCCAGCACGATGTCCGGCAGCAGCCCGCGCAGGCGGAATGCCTCGTTGATCTTGGTGCGGCCGGCGAACGCCTGGTCGTAGGTAATCAGCGGGTACTGGGTCAGATCGTCGAGCGACAGCAGCTTGCGCTCGAGCAGCGGATGGTCCGGCTGCATCACCGCGACGTGGTGCCACTGGAAGCAGGGCAGCGACACCAGATCCTTATAGTTGGAAATGGCCTCGGTCGCGATCGCGAGGTCGGCCTGGTCGTGCAGCACCATCTCGGCGACCTGGGTCGGGCTGCCTTGCAGAATTGAAAGGTGAACCTTCGGGAAGCGCTTCTTGAACTCGGCGATCGCGGCCGGCAGCGAGTAGCGCGCCTGGGTGTGGGTCGCGGCGATCACGAGATTGCCCTGGTCCTGCGCCGCGTAGTCCTTGCCGACGCGCTTGAGGCTTTCCACTTCCTGCAGGATTCGCTCGATCGACTGCAGGATGATGCGGCCGGGCTCGGTCAGCGAGCGCACGCGCTTGCCGTGCCGCGTGAAGATTTCGACGCCGAGTTCGTCCTCGAGCTCGATGATCGCCTTGGAGACGCCCGGCTGGCTTGTAAACAGTGCCTTTGCCGCTTCCGTGAGGTTGAAATTCTGCCGCACTGCCTCGCGGACGAAGCGGAACTGGTGCAGGTTCATATATAACCTCGCCGCATATAAAAAGAATTTTTTAGTCGTTTGAAATATAAGGCGAGTTTATTACGATCTGTCCAACTTTTTCAATATGGATATCTGTATTTGGCATAAGCAAATAAGCGAAGGGTCTAAACGCTTGTCTGCTTTGACTGACCAATACGGATGTTCGAGCCGCGACGAATCCGCAGCGCCGGCCGCCGGAGCGTCGTGTGTCACGCAAAGTTTCGAAAAATTGGGGTCCCCGAATGTACCAATACGATCAGTACGACCAGACCATCGTCGATGAACGGGTTGCGCAGTACGCCGATCAGGTTCGCCGCCGCTTGTCGGGCGAATTGAGCGAAGAGGAGTTCCGCCCGCTGCGTCTGCAGAACGGCCTGTACTACCAGCGCCACGCGTACATGCACCGCATCGCGATTCCCTACGGCAACCTGCGCAGCGACCAGCTGCGCATGCTCGCGCGGATCGCGCGCGAACACGACCGCGGCTACGGCCATTTTTCGACGCGCTCGAATATCCAGTACAACTGGATCAAGCTCGAAGAAACGCCGGAAATCCTGCGCAAGCTCGCATCCGTGCAGATGCACGCGATTCAGACCTCGGGCAATTGCATCCGCAACATCACCGCCGATCAATTCGCCGGCGTCGCGCCGGACGAAGTGATCGATCCGCGTCCGTGGGCGGAAATCCTCCGCCAGTGGTCGACGTTCCATCCTGAATTCGCGTGGCTGCCGCGCAAGTTCAAGATCGCCGTGTCGGGCTCGAAGGAAGACCGCGCGGCCGTGCAGATCCACGACATGGGCGTGTATCTGAAGAAGAACGCGCAGGGCGAACTGGTGGTGGACATTCTCGCCGGTGGCGGTCTGGGCCGCACGCCGATCGTCGGCGCGATCATCCGCCGCGATCTGCCGTGGCAGCATCTGCTGACCTACAGCGAAGCCGTGCTGCGCGTGTACAACCGCTATGGCCGCCGCGACAACATGTACAAGGCGCGCATCAAGATCCTCGTGAAGGCACTGTCGCCGGAGAAATTCTCCGCGCAGGTCGAAGAAGAGTGGCAGCACCTGAAGGACGGTCCTTCGACGCTGACGCAAGCCGAAGTGGACCGCGTCTCCCAGTATTTCGCGCCGCCCGCTTACGACAAGCTGCCGGACACCGACGCATCGTTCGAAAAGCATCTGCTGGAAAACCGCGCGTTCGCGCGCTGGGTCGAGCGTAACGTGCGTCCGCACAAGGTGGCGGGCTACGCATCGGTCACGCTGTCGCTGAAGCCGACCACGATCGCCCCGGGCGATGCGACCGACGCGCAGATGGAAGCGGTCGCCGACTGGGCCGACGAATACTCGTTCGGCCAGGTCCGCGTGTCGCACGAACAGAACCTGATTCTCGCCGACGTGAAGAAGCGCGACCTGTTCGCGGTGTGGGAAAAGGCCAGGGCGCAGGGTTTCGCGACGCCGAACATCGGCCTGTTGACCGACATCATCGCGTGCCCGGGCGGCGATTTCTGCTCGCTCGCGAATGCGAAGTCGATTCCGATCGCGCTCGCGATCCAGCAACGCTTCAACGATCTGGACTACGTGTACGACCTCGGCGACGTGTCGCTGAACATCTCGGGCTGCATCAACGCGTGCGGTCACCATCACGTCGGCAACATCGGCATTCTGGGCGTCGACAAGGACGGCTCCGAGTGGTACCAGGTGACGCTCGGCGGCGAGCAGGGCACGGGCGCGACCGGCGCGCATCTTGGCCGCGTGATCGGCCCGTCGTTCTCGGCGGAAGAAATGCCGGATGTGATGACGAAAGTGATCGACACATTCGTGGACAACCGCCAGGAAGGCGAGCGTTTCATCGATACGTACAGCCGTATCGGCATCACCCCGTTCAAGGAGCGCGTGTACGCCGCGCGTCAACCGGCTCACGCGTAACCGCGCAAAGGATACTGAACAGATGGCTTCTATCATCAAGAATCGCGCGATCGTCAACGACGACTGGACGCTGGTGCGCCCGGCCGAAGACGGCACGCTGCCGCCCGTCGGCGAACTGCCGGCCGGCAAGGTGCTGGTGCCGTTCGCGCTGTGGCAGGCCGAGCGCGACGCGCTGGTTGCGTCGCGCGGCGCCGCTGAAATCGGCGTGTGGCTCGCGCCGGATAACGAACCGGCGGACATCGCCGGCGACTTCGACCAGATCGCGCTCGTCGCGGTGGATTTCCCGGTGTTCCGCGACGGCCGCGGCTACAGCATCGGCCGCCTGCTGCGCGAGCGCCATGGCTACAAGGGCGAGCTGCGCGCGATCGGCGACGTGCTGCGCGATCAGGTCCGGCTGATGTCGCGCTGCGGGTTCGATGCGTTCGCGGTGCGCGCCGACAAGGACATCAACGACGCGCTGAAAGCGTTCGACGATTTCACCGTGCAGTACCAGGGCGCGGTGGATGTGCCGGCGCCGCTGTTCCGCCGCCGCGCGGAGCAGGCCGCTGCGCAAACTTCCGCCGCGGGCAAGGTTCCGGCATGACTACCGCTCGGTTTGCCGTTCAGTCGCTGAGCCCGGAGCTGGCAGCCAGGGTCGAGCGCCTCGACGCTCTGCTCGATTCGATCGCCGCGCGCCACGCGAACGTGAAGCTCGCCAGCAGCCTCGCCGCCGAAGACATGCTGCTCACCCACGCGATCCTGTCGCGCGGCGTGAAGATCGGCATCTTTTCGCTGAATACCGGCCGTCTGCATGCGGAAACGCTCGGCATGCTCGAGCGCGTAAAGGCGCGCTACGGCTACGACATCGAACAGTTTCATCCGCAGGCCGCGGCGATCGGGCAGTATGTGAGCGAGCATGGCCTGAACGCTTTCTATGAAAGCGTCGAGCTGCGCAAGCGCTGCTGCGAAATCCGCAAGGTCGAGCCGCTGAATCGCGCGCTCGCCGACGTGAGCGCGTGGGTCACGGGCCAGCGTCGCGAGCAGTCGGTGACGCGTGCCGAACTGCACGAGGAAGAGCACGACGGCGCGCGCGACATCGCCAAGTTCAACCCGCTCGCGGACTGGACTGAAGCCGAGGTCTGGGATTATCTTAAGACGTTCGATGTGCCGGTCAATCCGCTGCATGCGCGCGGATATCCGAGCATCGGTTGCGAACCTTGTACGCGCGCGATCCGCCCCGGCGAGGACAGCCGGGCGGGGCGCTGGTGGTGGGAGTCGCGCGACACCAAGGAATGCGGCTTGCACATCACGGCGATTACCCCGATTACGCCGATTGCGGCCGAGCCCAGCGAAAACACGTCGGCCTGAGCGCCGCGCACCGAATTCCGGCTGAGCCGAACGCCGCCGAAACCGATTTGAATACTGCAGCCCGCGCGCGAAGCGTTTGCCGGGCGCACCAACGAAGGACTCGCTATGAGCACCACGCTCGATTCGACTGTCAACGCTCCGCTTGCCAACACGGCCAACCGGATGGATCACCTCGATTGGCTCGAAGCCGAGTCGATTCACATCCTGCGCGAACTGGTCGCCGAATGCAGCAAGCCGGCGCTGCTGTTTTCGGGCGGCAAGGATTCGGTGGTGGTGCTCGCGCTCGCGCTGAAGGCGTTCGGTCTCGGCGCGAACCGCAAGACGCAGCTGCCGTTCCCGCTCGTGCATATCGATACCGGCCATAACTACGACGAAGTGATCGATTTCCGTGATCGCCGTGCGAAAGAAATCGGCGCGCAACTCGTAGTCGGCCATGTCGAAGACTCGATCAAGCGCGGCACCGTGCGTCTGCGTCGCGAAACCGATTCGCGCAATGCCGTGCAAGCGGTCACGCTGCTCGAGACGATCGAGCAATACGGCTACACCGCGATGATCGGCGGCGCGCGCCGCGACGAAGAAAAGGCCCGCGCGAAAGAGCGCATCTTCTCGTTCCGCGATGAATTCGGCCAGTGGGATCCGAAGGCGCAGCGCCCGGAGCTGTGGAGCCTGTACAACGCGCGTCTGCATAACGGCGAACACCTGCGCGTGTTCCCGATCTCCAACTGGACCGAACTCGACGTCTGGCAGTACATCGCGCGCGAACAGCTCGAACTGCCGTCGATCTACTATGCGCACCAGCGCGAGATCGTGCGCCGCAACGGTTTGCTCGTGCCGGTCACGCCGCTCACGCCGATCCGCGAAGGCGAGACGAGCGAACAGGCGCTGGTGCGTTTTCGTACCGTCGGCGACATCAGCTGCACGTGCCCGGTCGAAAGCGACGCCGACGATGTCGAGAAGATCATCGCCGAAACGGCCGTGACCGAAATCACGGAGCGCGGCGCGACGCGGATGGACGATCAAGTCTCCGAAGCCGCGATGGAACAGCGCAAGAAGCAGGGTTATTTCTAAGCACACGACCAGGGTAGAACGAACATGAGCAGTATTCACCAACCAGAAGACCTCGGCGTGCTGCGTTTCATCACCGCGGGCAGCGTCGACGACGGCAAGAGCACGCTGATCGGCCGCCTGCTGTACGACAGCAAGGCCGTGCTTTCCGACCAGCTTTCCGCGCTGTCGCGCGCGAAGAACAAGCGCACCGTGGGCGACGAAATCGACCTGTCGCTGCTGACCGACGGCCTCGAAGCCGAGCGCGAGCAGGGCATCACGATCGACGTCGCGTATCGCTATTTCGCGACCGCCAAGCGCAAGTTCATCATCGCCGATACGCCGGGCCACGAACAGTACACGCGCAATATGGTGACGGGCGCGTCGACCGCGCATGCGGCGATCATTCTCGTCGACGCGACGCGCGTGACGTTCGAGAACGGCCTCGCGCAACTGCTGCCGCAAACCAAGCGTCATAGCGCGATCGTCAAGCTGCTCGGCCTGCAGCACGTGATCGTCGCGATCAACAAGATGGACCTCGTCGATTACAGCGAAGCGCGCTTCAACGAGATTCGCGATGCGTACGTCGAACTCGCGCGCCACCTCGGTCTCGAAGACGTGCGTTTCGTACCGGTGTCGGCGCTGAAGGGCGACAACATCGTGACGGCGAGCGAGCGCATGCCGTGGTACGCGGGTGAGCCGCTGCTGGACGTGCTCGAAGCGCTGCCGGTCGAAACCGCGGGCGGCGAGGCGCTGCGCTTCCCGGTGCAGTGGGTCGCGCGCCAGGACGGCAGCCAGGCCGATGATTTCCGCGGCTATATGGGCCGTATCGAATCGGGCGAAGTGAAGCTCGGCGATTCGATCGTCGTGCTGCCGGCCAATCGCGAAGCGACCGTCGCCGAGATCATCGCGCCGGTGCCCGGCGGCACCGTGCAGGTGGATCGCGCGTTCGCCGGTCAGACCGTCACGATCCGTCTGGCGGAAGACGTCGATGTGTCGCGTGGCGATACCTTCGTGCTGCGTGCCGGCGCGCCGGAACCGGCGAAGAAGCTCGAAGCCGATCTGTGCTGGTTCGACGACACGCCGCTGTCGACGCAACGCAAGTATCTGCTGAAGCAGACCACCAACACGGTGTTCGCGAAGATCGGCGCGATCAGGGAAGTGCTCGACGTGCATACGCTGTCGCAGGCGGTGGACCGCAAGGAACTGGCGATGAACGACATCGGCCGGGTCGCGCTGACCTTGCAGAAGCCGCTCGTGTGCGATGCGTACGATTCGCATCAGGGTACCGGCGCGTTCGTGCTGATCGACGAAGCGACGAACCACACCGTCGCGGCCGGGATGATCCGCGCGTATTCCGCGTAAGGTCAGCGCCCGGCGTAAGTTGCACGAGCGGTGCGAGTTGCGGCAACGGCGATTACAGGCGGCGCGTTGCGTCGCCGCGCACGTTCCAACGAACAGGTTGATGTAAATGGGTAAGGTTTATCTGATCGGCGCAGGGCCCGGTGCCGCGGACCTGATTACGGTGCGCGGCGCGCGGCTGCTCGGCGCCGCCGATGTCGTGCTGCACGACGCGCTGGTCGAGCCGGCGATGCTCGACTACGCGCCGCGTCACGCGAAGCGTATTGCGGTCGGTAAGCGTTGTGGACAGTTGTCGACGGCCCAGCAGTTCATCAACAAGCAGATCGTCGATGCGGCTTTGGAGCACGGTGTGGTGGTGCGTCTGAAGGGCGGCGATCCGATGCTGTTCGGCCGCGCCGACGAGGAAATGCGCGCGCTCGAAGCCGCCGGTATCGACTATGAGGTCGTGCCGGGCATTACCGCCGCGCTCGCGAGCGCGGCATCGTTGAAGCGCTCGCTGACGCTGCGGGGCGTATCGCGCAGCGTCGCGCTGGCGACCTTCAGCCGCGCGCCGGGGTCGGATGAAATCCGCGAGCAGGTCAACGCGGATTCGCTCGTGTTCTATATGGGACGTGATAGCGGCGTCGAGATCGCGCAGCAACTAATCGATGCCGGCAAGCCGGTCACGACGCCGGTTGCGCTCGTCGAGGCATGCAGCACCGAGCGCGAACGCGTGCTCACGTTGACGCTCGACGAACTCGCCGCTGGCGAGGCACAGCGCTGGGTCGATGCGTCGCAGCCTGGTCTGTTGATGATCGGGGAAGCGTTCGCGGCGCGGCGGATCGAGGCCACGCGTTCGGCGGGCGGTCTGCTGGTCGCGGCCTGAGTTTCACGACGCTGCCGGAGCATCGGCAACGCTGTATCAGACCTGCCGCAAGCAATACTGCGCTAGCGCATCGAGCACCCCATCATCCTCGCCGACCGCCACCGCACAACGAATCTCGACAGCGGGATGGGTGGCACGGCACTGATCGACGAGCGCGGGCAAATCTCTCCTGACATGCCCGCCCTGTCCGAAGAACACCGGCACGACGGTGATCGCGTCACACCCCTGCGTCGCGAGCTGCGCGACGGCTGTCGGTAAATCAGGCTCCATCAACTCGAGAAACGCGAGCAGCACCGCTTGTGCGTCACCGGTCGATGGGCGCGCCGCACGCAGCTTGCCGGCGAGCCGTTCGAACGGCTCGCGCCAGCGCGCATCGCGCGCGCCGTGGCCAAACAGAATCAGTCCGTGCATCGCCATTGCGTCGACTCCCGATGCCATACCGCCACGTCAGTGCCGGTCGACCCACTTCAACCCGACGAGCCCGAGCACGAGGTAGACGAGCCCAGGCGTCGCGGCGGTCAACGGCGCGGGCCACGTATTGAGCGTGCCGATGTGCGAGAACAGCGTGTTGAACAGCTGGAAGCTCATGCCGAGCATGATGCCGCCGAACACCTTCATGCCGACCACGCCGGCACGCGTATGCAGATACGCGAACGGCAGCGACAGCACCAGCATCACGAACACCGCGAACGGATACAGCAGTTTGCGCCACAGCGCGATTTCATAGCGCTGCGTGTCCTGATGATTCTCGGTCAGATGCTGGATATAGCGGAACAGGTTGAACATCGACATGCGGTCCGGCGACACCAGCAGCACCGACAGAATCTGCGGCGTCAGTTCCGAGCGCAGCGAGTATTCGGGCAGCGTCACCTGCTTCGCGCGATACACCGGGTTGAGCGCATCGGCCGGCGTGCCCGTGGGAGGGGGCACGTCGATCAGCTGCGTGTCGGTTACGCCGGTCAGCAGCCAGTGCCCCGGCGGCTGATAGTGGCCGCTCTGCGCGATGCGCACGTTCGACAGCCGGAATTTCGAATCGAACTCGTAGATGCGCACATTGCTGATCGTCGCGTCCGGCCTCAGTTCGCCGACGTTGACGAAGCGCGTGACCTGTTCGCCGTCGGCGCGCTCGGTCAGCGTGTCCTTGACCCATACGCCCGACTGGAAATTACTCGACACCGACGATCCGAGCGCTTCCAGGCGCACCCGCTCGGACAGTTGATCCGTATAAGGGCCGACCACTTCGCCGATCAGATAGGTGACGATCACGAGCGGAATGCCGATCTTCAGTAGCGAGCGCAGCGCCTGGTTGGTCGCGAGGCCCGACACGCGGAAAATCGTGTATTCGGAGTTCGCCGCCATCTGCGCGAACACGTAGATCGCGCTGATCAGCGCCGCGACCGGAATGATCTCGTAGAAGCGCGACGGCGTTTGCAGCGCGACGCGCAGCACCGCGTACTGGAATTTGTAGTTGCCGTGGCCGACCGAATTCAGTTCGTTGATCAGGTCGAAGAAAAAGAACAGACCCGAAAACGCAAACAGAATGAAGATGAACGTGAGATAGATCTGACGCGCGAAATACCTTTCATAGATGCGCATCGGTCAGGCCCCCTGCGAACGGCGGAACATCGCGCGCGTAAATAGCGGCCGGTTGCGCACCCGCAGCCAGAAGATGAACGCGACGATGCCGAGGACGATCACGTGCAGGATCACGAGCCCGATGCCGAACGACATCTTGCCCTGTTCGATCCACGCCTGCACGACGTTCAGCAGATTCGAATACGTGAGATAGATCAGCACGGCCATCACGAGGTTGATCGTGCGGCTGCGCCGCGGGTTCTGGTGAGCGAGCGGAATCGCGAGCAGCATCAGGTTGATTGCGATCAGCGGCAGCCCCGCGCGCCACGCGAATTCGGCGAGATTGTCCCGGCTGGGATTGCGCAGCAGCGTGAGCGTGGGCAGGCCGGTGGTGGTCGGCGTATTGATGACCGGCTGACTCTGGATCTTCACGCCGTAGCGCTCGAACTCCATGATGCGGAAATCGGGGTGGCCCGGCTCGCCGTCATAGCGGCGGCCGTTCTCCAGCACGACGAAGCGGTCGCCGTTCTTGTGGGTTTCGACGTGGCCGTTCTTCGATACCACCACGTTGACCTTGCCGCCCTCGGTGCTGGTGACGAACACGTTCTCGACGTGCCCCTGGTCGGGCGACATTCTCTCGATGAAGAACACCCGGTGCGTGGTCGGCGATTCGCGGAACTGCCCGGGCGCGAGCAGCGAAACTTCGTCGCGTTGCTGGAAGCGCGCGCGGATCAGCTTGCTCTGCTGGTTCGACCACGGCCAGCCGACGAACACGAAGAACATGATCAGGATGATGATCGGCGTCGCGAAGATGCCGATCGGCTTGATGAATTGCGTGAGACTCACGCCCGAGGACAGCCACACGACCATCTCGGAGTCCTTGTACCAGCGCGTGAGCACGAACAGGATCGACACGAACAGCGTGGCGACCAGCATGATGGCCAGATAGCCGATCACGGTGAGGCCGATCAGGACCAGCACGTCGCGCGGGTCGATTTCGCCCGAGGCCGCGAAGCCGACGATGCGGATCATCATCGTCGTCAGCACGAGCGTGAGGAGAACCATGAACACGGCGCCAGCCGTGTACGCGAGTTCGCGCTGGAGAGAGCGTTCGAAGATCATTAGCGATGACGAGAGGGGGCGCTCACGGCAGCGCGCGGGATCGTTCCCGTCACGCCTCCGGTGCAGCCGCCGCGGGAAAAATAGCGGATAATTGCGGCTTTCATCCTAAGCCCAGATTTTATCCGAGGACAAGCGCGATGGACTTTAGCATAAAAGCCTGTGATTGGACCAAAGGCTCGACGAACGGCTTTCTGACCGGAAAATCCGATTGCATCGTGATCGGCGTGTTCGAGTCGCAAACGCTGTCGGGCGCCGCGCTGGAGATCGACGCGGCCACCAAGGGCCTGCTTACGCGCATCATCAAGGCCGGCGATATGGACGGCAAGGCCGGCACCACGCTGTTCCTGCACGAAGTATCGGGCATCGGCGCATCGCGCGTGCTACTCGTCGGCCTCGGCAAGCAGGATGCTTTCAGTCAGAAAGCCTACGGCGAGGCGGTACGCGCGGCATGGCGCGCGCTGCTCGGCACCAAGATCGTCCAGGTCACGTTCACGCTGGCGCAACTGCCGGTGCTCGAGCGCGCCTCCGACTGGTGCGTGCGCGCCGCGATCCTCGCGCTGCGCGAGTTGACCTACCGCTTCACGCAGATGAAAAGCAAGCCGGATAACACGCCGCGCGCGCTGAAGCGCATCGTGTTCAGCGTCAACACCGGCGACGAGAAGGCCGCCAAGGTCGCCGCCAAGCAGGGCGCCGCGCTCGCCAACGGCATGGATCTCACCCGCGACCTCGGCAATCTGCCGAGCAACGTCTGCACGCCGACCTACCTCGCGAACACCGCGAAAAAGCTCGCAAAAGACTGGAAGCTGAAGGTCGAGGTGCTCGGCGAGAAGCAATGCGAAGCGCTGAAGATGGGCTCGTTCCTGTCGGTCACCGCGGGCTCGACCGAGCCGGCGCAATTCATCGTGCTGCAGTACCAGGGCGGCGCCGCGAAGGCCGCGCCGGTGGTGCTGGTCGGCAAGGGCGTCACGTTCGACACCGGCGGTATCTCGCTGAAGCCGGGCGACGGCATGGACGAGATGAAGTACGACATGTGCGGCGCGGGCTCGGTGCTCGGCACGCTGCGCGCGGTCGCCGAAATGGGCCTGAAGATCAACGTGGTCGGCATCATCCCGGCGGTCGAGAACATGCCGTCGGGCACCGCCACGAAGCCGGGCGACATCGTCACGAGCATGAAGGGCATCACGGTCGAGGTGCTGAATACCGACGCAGAAGGCCGCCTGATCCTGTGCGATGCGCTTACGTACGCGGAGCGCTTCAAGCCCGCCGCGGTGATCGACATCGCGACGCTGACGGGCGCCTGCATCATCGCGCTCGGCCATCACAACAGCGGTCTGTTCTCGAAAAACGACGCGCTCGCGGGCGAGTTGCTCGATGCGTCGCGCGAAGCAGCCGATCCCGCATGGCGCCTGCCGCTCGACGACGAGTACCAGGACCAGCTGAAGTCGAATTTCGCGGATGTCGCGAACATCGGCGGACGTCCGGCCGGCAGCGTGACCGCGGCCTGCTTCCTGTCGCGCTTCACCGAGGCCTACCCGTGGGCGCACCTCGATATCGCGGGCACCGCGTGGAAGAGCGGCGCGGCCAAGGGTGCGACCGGCCGGCCGGTACCGTTGCTCGCGCAGTTCCTGATCGACCGCGCCGGGCAATGACGCAGTGCGGTAAGCGCGCAGCCGGCGCGCGGCAGACGGGCGGGCAAGCTGGATGGCAAGCGGGGCGGAGCGGCCGATGACGAGAATCGACTTTCACTCGAACGTCGGCGATTCGCTGACGTACGCGTGCCGCCTCGTGCGCAAGGCGTATCTGGCGGGCCAGCCGCTCGTCGTGCTGGCCGATCCCGCGCGGCTGCGCGCGTTCGACGAAAAGCTGTGGACCTTCTCACCGCTCGATTTCGTGCCGCACTGCATGGCGGGTAAGCCGCTTGCCGCTCAAACGCCGGTAGTGCTGGCCGCGAATCTCGACGACGTGCCGCATCATCAGGTGCTGCTCAATCTCGGCGCGACCGTGCCCGCGCAGTTCGCCCGCTTCGAACGATTGCTCGAAGTGGTCGGTAACGCACACGAGGAACTCGCCGCGGGCCGTGAGCGCTATCGTTTCTATCGCGATCGCGGCTATGCTTTGAACAACTACAAGCAGGGCGGTTAGGCTTCTTTTCCGCCGCTTCGCGGTGTGCGCCGGGTTTTATGCGGGGCGTCCACGCACACACACGCACGGCCCGCCTGAGCCCCCTCGACTCAAACACGGAGAGCGCACGTGTCCGATCCCCACGACAATTCGATTCCGGTTCTGCACGAAATCCTCGTGCCGGGCCGCGCGCCGCAGACCCGCGACGCGCCGGGCAGCACTGCCGCGCCGACGGCTCAGCCGGGCGCCGGGTCCGCCGGGCAACCCGCGGCGGCGGCCGAGCCCGAGCTTTATGCGCCGCATGTGGCCGACCATACGCACGCGAAGCGCCCGCGTCCGCATCACGGCATTCATGCGCGCCATGGCCATGAAGAACTCCATGAAGAGGTCCATGAAGAAAGGGAGGTATCGACGGGCGTGTTCGACCGTGGCGAGCCGGGCGTGCCGCTCGAGGCCGGTGCAACCGTGCCGCCGGATCTCGGTTATGAAGCGGAGCATCATGCCGCCGATCAAGCGAGCCATGACGCGACGCGTGAAGGCGCGGCACCGCAGCCTCAACTCGACGCCGATGTGATCGCCGAACGCCTGCGCGGACGATTCGCGGGCTTGCTGGCCGGCGACGCGCGCAGCCTCATCGAGGCGCGCTGCCGCGATGCGTTGCAGCAGCATACGAGTCTTCTCGTCGGGCAGATCACAACCGAAGTCGTGCGCACACTCGAAGCCGAAATGAACACTTGGGTGCGAAAAGCCGTGGCAGACGAGATTGCGCGGCGTTCGGGCCGCGAGTGAGGCCGCGGGTGAAGGAAAGTGTTGCGGCGGTGCGGTATGGAAGCAGCGTCTATATCGGCTGCGCATTGATGCCGGCCTTGCAGCGAAGCATCTTCGTCAGCAACACGTCCGCTATTTGAGCGTCAACACCCAGGCCGCGAGCGTGGCCGCCTGGTCCGGTGTGAGCTGGGTGTTCGCGGGCATCGGCACCGTGCCCCACACGCCGGTGCTGCCATCGAGAATCTTGTGCTTCAGATATGCGGCTGCGTCCGGGTGGCCCGCATATTTGACCGCGACGTCGTGCAGCGCGGGCCCCATGAACGCACGCGTGACCGAATGGCAACTCATGCAGTTTTTCTGCTGCGCGAGTGCGAGGCCTGTGGCGGCCTCGGCGTAGACGGCGGGACTGGCGGCGCTCAATGCAATGGCGAGCGCAACAGCGGCTGATACGGCTGCATACGACATCGATTTCATTATGGTCTCCGCCGGTGCGGATGCCCGGCTTGTGGTGCACGCATTATAAGAGCATAGGGGCGCACGGTTTCTCGTGCGCCTCTATGCGTTTTTGCGTAGGCCGGCGGCGTGGCACCGGCTTGGAACCGCTTTCGGCCGGCTCAAGGCTGTTTCGTATTATCTGCTTCCAACCCGTCGCCGGATTCGATCAGCCCGTCACCGCGCCCCGGTTTGCCGGCTGCGCGAGCGAGAAATACTTGGCCATCACGCCGCGCGTGTAGCGTGGCGGCGGCGCCTGCCATGCGGCGCGGCGGCGCTGTAGTTCCGCGTCGTCGATGTTCAATTGCAGCAGCAGTTTATGCGCGTCGATCGTGATCGAGTCGCCTTCGCGCACCAGCGCGATCGTGCCGCCGACGAACGCTTCCGGCGCGACGTGCCCGACCACCATCCCCCACGTGCCGCCCGAGAAGCGCCCGTCGGTGATCAGGCCGACCGATTCGCCGAGCCCCTTGCCGATGATCGCCGACGTCGGCGCAAGCATCTCCGGCATGCCGGGACCGCCTTTGGGGCCGAGGTAGCGGAGCACCACGACGTCGCCCGCGACGATCCTGTCCGCGAGGATCGCTTCGAGCGCGCTCTGCTCGTCGTCGAACACGCGCGCCGGCCCGGTGATGACCGGGTTCTTCAGGCCGGTGATCTTGGCGACCGCGCCGTCCTCGGCCAGGTTGCCCTTCAGGATCGCGAGATGGCCTTCCTTGTAGAGCGCCTTATCGATCGGGAAGATCACCCGCTGGTCGGCGCGCGGCTTCGACGGCACGTCCTTCAGCTCTTCGGCGAGCGTGCGGCCGGTGATCGTCAGGCAATCGCCGTGCAGCATGCCGGCCTCGAGCAGGATCTTCAGCACCTGCGGGATGCCGCCCGCCTTGTGCAGGTCGGTCGCGACATATTGACCCGACGGCTTCAGGTCGCAGATCACCGGCACCTTCTTGCGCATGCGCTCGAAGTCCTCGATCGTCCATTCGACCTCGGCCGCATGCGCGATCGCCAGGTAGTGCAGCACCGCGTTGGTCGAGCCGCCGGTCGCCATGATCAGCGCGACCGCGTTCTCGATCGAGCGCTTCGTGATGATGTCGCGCGGCTTCAGGTCCTTCTTCACCGCTTCGACGAGCACGCGCGCCGATTCGGCGGCCGAGTCGACTTTTTCCTGGTCGGGGTTGGCCATCGTCGACGAATACAGCAGCGACATGCCGAGCGCCTCGAACGACGAACTCATCGTGTTGGCCGTGTACATGCCGCCGCACGATCCGCTCGACGGGCACGCGTTTCTCTCGATGCCGTCGAAATCCTCCTGCGACATGCGGCCCGCGGTGAATTCGCCGACCGCCTCGAACGACGACACGATCGTCAGATCGGTGCCCTTCCAGTTACCCGGGCGAATCGTGCCGCCATACACATAGATGCCCGGCACGTTCATGCGCGCGAGGCCGATCATGCCGCCCGGCATGTTCTTGTCGCAACCGCCGATCACGACCACGCCGTCCATCCATTGCCCCTGCACGCAGGTCTCGATGCAATCGGCGATCACCTCGCGCGACACCAGCGAGTACTTCATCCCCTCGGTGCCCATCGACATGCCGTCCGAGATCGTCGGCGTGCCGAAGGTCTGCGGATTCGCATCGGCCTGTTTGATCGCGACGACGGCCGCGTCGGCGAGGCGCTGCAGCCCGGCGTTGCACGGCGTGATCGTCGAATGGCCGTTGGCGACGCCGATCATCGGCTTGTCGAAATCTTCTTTCTGGTAGCCGAGCGCGTAGTACATCGAGCGGTTCGGCGAGCGCGCGACGCCCTGCGTGATGTTTTTCGAACGACGGTTGTATGCCATGGGGAAGCTCCAGTCTGTCTGTTCTGTTCGTGGTCCGGACCACGCGGGCGTTGCGTCGGCGCGGCCGGGAAATGAGCCGGGGTGGGTAGGTCGATGCGTCGATGAATGCGCCGGCGGGTGCGGCCGCGGCGCATCCGTTTAGTGTAGTGCCGCCGCGCGCCGCGCCAAGGCGGTTTTACCTCGCGTGTGTCGCGTGTATTATTCGCGCGTATCTGAGTCGTAAAAAGTATCAGGGTCTGTTTACATATGGAACGCACGTGCGAATGCCCGCCATGCGGCCGATAGCGGGCATTCCCCTGGAATGAAACCAGATAATGGGGTTGCCGCGAGAAGGGCCGCCCGCGGCGTCACGCTCCTGACGAATACATCGAGTATTCGCGGCGTCGCAGTCCTTGCGGGCGGCCCTTTTCGCGGCAACGCACGTGTGTTCCATATGTAACAGCCCCTGATCATGCTGCCGACAATCCCCGACCTGCGCCAGTTGCGCTATTTCGTCACCGTCGCCGAAGAAAAGCACTTCGGGCGCGCGGCCGTGCGTCTGTCGATGACGCAGCCACCGCTGTCGCAGGCGATCCGCGCGCTCGAAGAGACGCTGGGGGTCGAGTTGTTCGCGCGCACCAAGCGCTCGGTCGAACTGACGCCGGTCGGTGCCGATCTGCTGCCCGAGGTGCAGCGCCTGCTCGCGGCTGCCGAAGGGCTGCGCCCACTCGCCCAAAGCCTCGCGCGCGGCGAGGCGGGGGTGTTGTCGCTGGCGTTCGTGTCGACCGCGGATTACGGGCTGTTGCCGCTGCTGCTGCGCGATTTCGGCGCGCGGCATCCGCGCGTGCGGCTCGAACTGACCGAGGCGACCAGCGACGTGCAAGTCGAGGAGCTGGTGGCCGGGCGCATCGACGCCGGTCTCGTCATCGCGCCACTGCCGCCGCGCCATGCGGCGCAACTGTCGTGGCTGCCGATCGCGCGCGAGCCGCTGGTGATCGCGATGTCCACGGAGATGGCGCGGCGTGTGCCGGGCGCCGCCGGCAACGCGAAGCCGAACGCCGCGCTCGCCGAATGGCTCGACACGCCGGTCAGCCTGCGCGATCTGGCCGACGTGCCTGTCGTGATCTTTCCAAGGCGTCTCGCGCCAGGCTTTTATGACATCATTATGGATTGCTACGGCGTCGCGGGCCTCACGCCGCGCATCGGCCAGGAGGCGATCCAGATGCAGACGATCGTCAGCCTCGTGTCGGCCGGCATGGGTGTCGCATTGGTGCCGCAATCGTTGCGTAATCTGCGCCGCACCGGCGTTGTGTACCGGCCGCTGTCGGAGTCGGTGCCGGCGATCGAGACGGGTCTCGTCTGGCGCACGGACGAGGTCAGTCCGGTACTGGCGGGCTTTATCGAGATCGTGCGTGCTCATGCGGCGACGGTCGCGGCGCGGGGGTAGCGTTCTGGCCTGAATTGCGGCCTGAATTCCGGCGTGAAAGCGCTGCCCGCGTGAACGCCGCGTGAGCAGAGCCGTCCAATGCATGCCTGCGGCCGGCGCGTGCGCCGTGCGGGATCCCGCCAACGGGCTGGGCCGCGCGCGACGATGTGCGCCGCGCCGCGTGCCCGGCCCCGCAACCGATGTTCCCGAGTGTGCCGCCGCAAAACCGCTTCCGAACCTGAACTGCCCATAACTACACGATGCTCATTCACCCCAATTTCGACCCCGTCGCCATTCATCTGGGGCCGCTCGCCGTGCGCTGGTATGGCCTGATGTATCTCGTCGCGTTCGTCGCGGCGATCGTCGTCGCGCGGCTGCGGCTGCGTTTGCCTTACATCGCCGCGCAAGGCTGGACCGCGAAGGACATCGACGACATGCTGTTCTACGGCGTGCTGGGCACGATCCTCGGCGGTCGGCTCGGCTATGTGCTGTTCTACAAGGCGAGCTTCTACTTCGCGCATCCGCTCGACATCTTCAAGGTGTGGGAAGGCGGCATGTCGTTTCACGGCGGCTTTCTCGGCGTGACGTTCGCGATGGTGCTGTTCGCGTATCAACGCAAACGCTCGTGGCTGCAGGTGACCGACTTCGTCGCGCCGATGGTGCCGACCGGGCTCGCCGCGGGACGCCTCGGCAACTTCATCAACGGCGAACTGTGGGGCCGCGTGACCGATCCGTCTTCGCCGTGGGCGATGCTGTTTCCAGGCGCCGCGCCCGACGACGCCGCATGGCTCGCCGCGCATCCGCAACAGGCCGCGCAATGGCACCTGAACGAAGTGTTCGCGCAATATCACCTGCTGCCGCGGCATCCTTCCGAGCTGTATGAAATCGCGCTCGAAGGTTTCGCGCTGTTTTTCGTGCTCATTTTCTTTTCGCGTAAGCCGAAGCCGCTCGGCGCGATTTCGGCGATGTTCCTGATCGGCTATGGGCTCGCGCGTTTCACGGTGGAATTCGCGCGCGAACCGGACGACTTCCTCGGCTTGCTGGCGATGGGGCTGTCGATGGGGCAGTGGCTGTCGCTGCCGATGATTCTCGCCGGCATCGGCCTGATGGTGTGGGCATATCGCCGTGGGCGCCGCGAGCCGGCGCAGGCGGTCAGCGCGAGCTGAGCGTTTGCCGGGCGTTGGTTGAGCGTGTGCTCGCCGACATCCGGAACGAATCAAAAACGCCACTGCATGGATTCATGCAGTGGCGTTTTTATTTGCGTGTGCGGATGTTGACTGACGCGCGGCCCGCGACGCACATCACTTCATCTGCACCGACCCCGACACGTTGACCGTCACCGTCGACGTGCCGCCTTCGAGCGACATCGGCGCCATTTTCGCGTCGGGGCTCATCGCGCGCGCGCTCATCATCATCACCGGACGCGGCATCACGTTGCCGCTGTGATTCACGTTGACCTCGCGGATCGAATAGCCGCTAAAGCCAAATGCTTGCGACGAGGAGGCCGCCTGCTCGCGGAACGACTTGATCGCTTCGCCGGTGAGCCGCTGCTCGGCCGCGCGCTGCGCTTGCGGCGACAGCGAGAAGCTCACGTTGCCCACTTGCATGATCGATGCCATCTGTCCGGCGAGCTTCGATGCCGCGGCGAAATCGCGCGATTCGAGCACGACTTCGGTACGGCCGCGCCACGTCGAGATGCGCCCGTCGCGATCCGTGGACGGAAAGATCGCGAACGAGCCGGTGCGCGCGGTCACGCCGCTGACCCCGCGCGCTTTTTGCAACGCGGCGTCGGCACGCTCATTGAGCGTCGCCGTCAGCGAAGAGGGATCGTTCGCTTCCTGCTCGTAAAACATCGTGATGTCGACGACGTCCTGCGGCACCTCCGCGCTCGCCTGCGCATTCAGCGACAGGACGCCCGATGGCTGCTGCATGACGCCCTGCGCGCGAGCGAGGGCCGGGGTCAGCGCGAGCGCGACAGGCGCGGTGCAGGCGATAGCGAGTGCGAGTGCCCGTGCGGCTTTTTTCGTCATAGCTGGACTCCTTGTTTGAACAGGTTGTGCTCGATTGACGCGAGCGTTGACCGCTGAATCGCGCTCCGGATTTATCCGCCCGATTTCGTCAACGCATTTCACAATTACATAACGACGCCGATTGATTCGCTGATGGATTAGGCGCGGCGCGTTGCGGCTTGGTTCCCTAATTCGACATTCGCCGCCATATCGGCGACGAGCATACTTGCACGTTGGCCGATTACGCGGCTGTGCGTCGATGCAATTGAATGCCGGATTCGCGTTTAAACCAGCTGTTTGGTGATGAAACGCCATTCGGCTTCGGTCACCGGCGTGATCGACAGACGGTTGCCTTTGGCGAGCACGCGCATATCCTGCAATTGCGGATGCTCACGCAGCGCCGCGAGTGGAATCAACGGGATTTTCTTTTTGAATACGACATCGACGAGGATCCAGCGCGGCGTTTCCGGCGACGATTTCGCGTCGTAATACGGGCTCTTGGTGTCGAACTGGGTCGGATCGGGATACGCGGTGGACGATACTTCAGCGAGGCCCGCGATGCCGGGCTCGGGACAGCTCGAATGGTAGAACAGCACGCCGTCGCCGATCTGCATGACGTCGCGCATGAAATTGCGCGCCTGATAGTTGCGCACGCCAGTCCACGGCAATGTGCGATGCGGTGCATTGGCGAGATCGTCGATGCTCGCTTCGTCCGGTTCGGACTTCATCAGCCAGTAGCGCATGAATCGAATTGAACGTTAGAGATTGAGCGACACGCGGGGCCGAACGGGTGCCTGCAAAAAAGCACTTGAAACACGGCACAAAAACAGCGCAAAAAAACGGCACCCAAAGAAAAACGGCATCGAACCGAAGTCCGATGCCGTTCCAGATAAGGTCCCCGCCTTAGCCGCTAGGCCGGCATCCTGAACCGGGGGTTCAGAATTGGTCGCAGTTAGCAACACTTCGGGTACATCAGACAGAGTGACGCGCACGCCCGTGCTACAAATTTCCGCAACCGTGCACATGGCATTGGTTCAAGGAATATATGACCTTGGCGAACCAGGCAGGGAAGCTAAACCGATGAAGCTACAACACAATCAATTAACGATTGAACTCAAATGCTTGCCGAGATCTTCTCATGTATTTCAGAAAAGCAACACACGAGTACTGCATTCGAGCTACTTCGTTGAACGCGCGACCGGTTCTAAACCGGGACGCTGCTACTCGTTACTACCGTTACTGCACACTGTACTGCTGGATCACAGTGCCTAGCTGATCGTTCATTTGCTGCATTGTACGCCGGATTTCCTCGGCGGGAAATGCTTCTCCGTGCCTTACGCTGGTTTGCAGCTTAAGCAGTTCCGATGCCAGCGATAGCGCAGCCATGACGGCAATGCGATCCGTGCCGCGCACGCTGCTGGCGTTGCGGATTTTCTTCATCTCCGCGTCGACGCGCGCAACCGCTTCGAGCAGCGCGCCTTCGGTTTCCGGCGAGCAGGCGAGGCGATAGGGGACGTCGAGGATCGACACTTCTATCTGCTTGGTGGTCATGCGCTTTCTCCGTGGCGGCTCACGTCGCTTTCCGCTTCCTCGCGTTCGGGCTGAGCGGATTCGAGCAGGTCGAGCTGATTATCCGGTTCGTTGCTCGCGCGAGCGCGCGGCAATTTTTCGAGAATCGCATTCAGGCGCACCTGTGCGTCGTCGATCTTGGCGGACAGCGTGTCGCGTTCGGCCTGCAGCGCATCGCGCTCGGCGCGCACCTGCGCGAGTTCCGCATGGGCGGTTTCGACGCTGGCACGCGCGAGTGCGAGCTGCTCTTCGAGCGCGAGCCGCGCTTCGTTGTGGCGCTGGCTGATCGCAATCAGCTTGCCGATATTCTGGGAGAGTGATTCGAGTTCGGTGAGCATGTGCTGCGTCCTCTAAAGACATCGCATTTTAGCGCGGAATGTTACAGGTTCCGACAATTGTCTCGTTTCGAGACGTAACAACATCGCTTCGTGCACGCTTGTTTCCGACCATAAGATAGAAAACACGGCGCGCGCCGGACAATTGCCTGCGCTTAACGGAACGGTTTATTCGCGGGCGGGCTTTCTTGACGCCCATCGAGGCCGCTCCTAAACTTGCCGCACTCTGGTGCTCGCGCGCGCGTTTCCGTGCGCGCAGTTAAACGGGAAGCAGGGCGCGCGCGGTTTCGAACACCGCCTGCGCGAACCTGCGCTGCCCCCGCAACGGTAAGCGACCGCATGTTCGCATGCAGGTCGGTCCTGAAACGCAGGTTCGAAGTTTAACTTGCGAGTGTGCCACTGCGCGTCACGCGTGGGAAGGCGGGACCGATGCGTCGCAGCCCGGATACCGGCCAGAGGGAGAGCACGTCATCCGCCAGAACGCTAAACATGGGGGACGTCTCGTTACGCGTCGGCCTGCGGGGAAGCGGGCCGCGCACGCCATTCACAGGAATATCATCCGATGCTGTCCCCGATCGCCCGCGCGGCGCTGCTCGCGTTCGCGAGCCTGCCGCTCGTCGTGCATGCGCAAAGCGCGGAACCCGCGGCCGCGGCTTTTGCCGCGCCGGCCGCCGCGCCGTCATCCACGTCGTCAGCCGCGGCCTCGCCTTCATCTTCGTCTCCGTCTTCGTCTTCGTCGTCGTCTTCGTCGTCGTCGTCGTCGTCCGATGCGGCGCCCGCCGATGCGCACCCCGCCGCCGCTCGACCGGTTACCGCGCTTTCGCCGATCGTCGTGACCGCGGAACGCGGACCGCAAGCGCTCGCCGATACGATTCCGCAGACCACGCTGTTCGATCGGCAGGACATCGCCGATACCACCGCGACCGATCTGCCCGGTCTGCTGCAACTCGCGCCCGGCGCGCAGATCACGCGTACCGGCGGTCCCGGTTCGACGGCGAGCCTCTATTTGCGCGGTGCGTCGGCGACGCAATCGCTGGTGTTGATCGATGGCGTGCGCGTCGACTCGGTGAGCCTCGGCTCCGCGCAGATCGCGCAGATTCCGCTCGATCAGGTCGATCGCGTCGAAGTCGTGAACGGCAACGTGTCCGCGTTATATGGGTCGGGCGCGATCGGCGGCGTCGTGCAGGTGTTCACGAAAGACGGTGGCGATCATCCGCCGCGTTTCAACTTTTCGCTCGGCTACGGCAGCTATCACACGCAGACGCAAACGCTGGGCGCGAACGGCGCGCTCGATCAGGACGGCCGCACGACCTTCAGCATCGCGCTCGCGCGCAGCAAGGACGATGGCTTCTCGTCGATCAATCCGAGCCAGGCGCCGGGTGCGAATCCGAATGCGAACGGCTATCTGAACGAGAGCATCTCCGCGTCGCTGCGGCACAGGTTCAGCGATCGCTGGGATGCCGGCGTCAGCTATTTCCAGTCGTACGGCAACGATAGTTACGACAACGCGTATGGCGTGCCGGCCGATCTGAACAACCTGTACAGCAGGGTGAGCCAGCTATCGGTGTTCGCGAACGGCAAGCTGACCGACTGGTGGACCACGCACTTCACGCTCGCCGAGGGCAACGATCGCAGCGTGTCGAACACGAACGGCATCTACAACGGCCGCTTCGATACCGACAATCGCCAGTACACGTGGCAGAACGATTTCGCGCTGGCCGCGCATCAGAAGCTGCAGGTGGGCTACGAACATCTGGATCAGAGCCTCAATTCCGATACGTTCGCGGCGCCGGACCGTCACGTCGATTCGGTGTTCGCGGGCTACACCGCGCGCTTCGGCCGCAATCAGATTCAGGCCAACGTGCGGCGCGATCAGTATTCCGATTTCGGTGGGGCGAACAGTTACTATCTCGGCTACGGGTTCGACATCACGTCGCACTGGAAGGTAACCGCAAGCTATTCGGATGCATTCCGCGCGCCGAGTTTCGACGATCTGTACTTTCCGCTCAGCGGCAATCCGTCGATCCAGCCCGAGCGCAGTCATTCGGTGGAAGCGGCGTTGCAGTACGCGTCCAATACGCTCGGCGTGATGCGTCTGAGCGCATTCCAGACGCGCTATTCGAATCTGATCGACTACGTGCAGACGATCCCCGGCATCTATCTGGCCGAGAACGTCGGCCATGCGAAGGTGCAGGGGCTCGAAGGATCGTGGCGCGGCCATGTCGGCAAGACCGACGTGCGCGCGTCGCTGACGCTGCAGAACCCGATCGATCTCGACAACGACGCCGACCTCGTGCGGCGCGCGCGCCGCTTCGGCTCGCTCGCGATCAATCGCAGCATCGGCGCATGGCGTGTCGGCGGCGAGTGGATCGTCAGCGGGCCGAGCGTCGATAGCACGGGCAAGCTGGGCGGCTATGGCGTCGTGAATCTGTCGGCGCGCTACAACATCACGAAGGCGTGGTACGTGAGCGCGCAAATCCAGAACCTGTTGAACAAGGACTATGAAACGGCCTACACGTATAACTCGCCGGGGCGCGGTGCGTATGTCACGCTCGGCTGGCAGCAGCAGTGATGGGCGCGCCGGCCTGGGCGAACCCATGAGAGCACGCGGATGAGCCGCGTGCCCGGTTCGTTGCGCACGCCGCTGCGCACGATGAGCGCGAAACGCGCGGCCGCGATCTGGCTCGGCCTCGCGCTCGCGGCGGTGGCGCTGCTGATCGCATCGCTCGCGCTCGGCAGCGTGCCGCTCGCGCCGTCGCGCGTGTTCGCGGCCCTGGCGCCCTCGCACGTGTTCGGCGCGAGCGCCGCGGGCAACGATCTGGCCGGCGAGATCGTGCGCACGCTGCGCTTGCCGCGCGCGCTCGCCGGCTTCGCCTGCGGCGCGCTGCTCGCTCTTGCCGGTGCGTTGCTGCAAGTGTTGTTGCGCAATCCGTTGGCCGAACCGTATGTGCTCGGCGTATCGGGTGGCGCGGCGACGTTCGCGCTGGTCGCGATGATCGCGGGCGGCGCGTGGTGGATCGTCGATGCGAGCGCGTTCGCCGGTGCGTTCGTGTCGATCCTGCTGGTGCTCGGGCTCGCGCGTCACGAGTTGTGGCGCGGCGAGCCGCAAGATACGTCGCCGCGTCTGTTGTTGACCGGCGCGGTGATCGCGGCGGGCTGGGGCGCATTGATTACGCTGCTGCTCAATCTCGCGCCCGATAGCCGGTTGCGCGGCATGCTGTTCTGGCTGACCGGCGACCTCAATGGCGGTGCGCTGCCGTGGACCGCGCTGATCGCGCTGGCGCTCGCGCTGATTGCGATCGTGCCCGCCGCGCCGCGTCTGAACGTACTGCTGCGCGGCGACGCGGCCGCGCAGGCACTCGGTGTCGCGGTGATGCCGCTGCGTTTGCGCGTCTATCTGGTCGCGTCGCTCGCGGCGGCCGTGGCGGTGACGACCGCGGGCACCATTGGTTTTGTCGGCCTCGTCGTGCCGCATATGCTGCGGCTCGCGTTCGGCAACGATCAACGGATGCTGCTGCCGGCGGCCGTACTCGGCGGCGGCGTCGCGGTGATGGGCGCGGACCTGATCGCGCGCACCGCGATCGCGCCCGCTCAATTGCCGGTCGGCGTGATTACGTCGCTGGTCGGTGTGCCGGTGTTTCTGTGGATGCTGTTGAGGCGCCGCCGATGAGGCAAAGCCGCGACATGTCAGTCACCGCATGTCTGAGCGCGCAACGCCTGACGTTGCGCGCCGGCCCGCGCACGTTGCTCGACGCGTTCACGCACAGGTTCAACGCGGGCGAGATCTGGTGTATCGCCGGGCCGAACGGCGCGGGCAAGACGACGCTGCTGTCGACGCTCGCGGGACTCGCGCGGGCGTCGGCCGGGCATGTCGAACTCGACGGCGTGCGGCTCGCCGACTGGCAGCCGCTGCCGCTCGCGCGACGTCGTGCGTTGATGCCGCAAAGCGCGGCCGACGCGTTCAGCGCGAACGTGTTCGACGTGGTGCTATTGAACCGCTTTCCGCATCTGGGCGATTGGGGCTGGGACGGCGACGAAGACCGGGAGCTCGCGCACGCGGCGCTCGCACGGCTCGGCCTCGCGGAATTCGCCGCGCGCGACGTGCTGTCGCTGTCGGGCGGCGAGCGGCAACGCGTCGCGCTCGCGGCGGTGCTGTGTCAGGACGCGCCGCTGCTGCTGCTCGATGAACCGTTGTCGCATCTCGATTTGCATCATCAGATCGACTGCCTCGAAGCGCTCGTCGGATGGACGCGCGAGCCGGGCCCTGGCGCGGCGCGCAGCGTGCTGTTCTCGTGCCATGACCTGAACCTCGCGCGCCGTTTCGCGACGCATGCGCTGTTGCTCGACGGCAAGGGCGGCGCGCATGCGGGCCCGGTGCACGACGTGCTGACCCCCGCGCTGACGAGCCGCGCGTTCGGCTATCCGCTGATCCTGATTCGCGACGGCGAGCACGAAGCGCTGATTCCGGCGCCGCGTACGCGCGATGGATTGGCGGCCGGTCATGCCGGCACGTCGGGCTGACTTTTTACTGCGAGATTCTTTTTTCGGACTACGTCCATGACTTTCTTTCCACGTCCGGCCGGTTTGCCCGAGGTCGCGCCAGTCGATCAGACGCTGCGCGCCGAGTTGCAACGGATCATCGATACGCGCACCAAACCGCCGGGCAGCCTCGGCCGGCTCGAAGCGCTCGCGCTGCAGATGGGCCTGATCCAGCGCACCACGCATCCGGGCGTGCGGCGGCCGGCCACGATCGTATTCGCCGGCGATCACGGTATCGCCGCCGAAGGGGTGAGCCCGTATCCGCAAGCGGTGACCGCGCAGATGGTCGGGAACTTCATCGCGGGCGGCGCGGCGATCAACGCGTTGAGCCGCGTCGCCGGCCTCGAACTCGAAGTGGTCAATGCGGGTGTCGCGACGCCGTTGCCGTCCAGCGCCGGCCTCGTCGATATGCCGATTGCGCGTGGCACGCGCAACTTCGCGCGCGAGCCGGCGATGACGCACGACGAGGCGCTCGCCGCGATGCGCGCGGGCGCGGCGCGCGTGCGTCATCATGCGGCGCTTGGCACCAACGTGATCGGCTTCGGCGAGATGGGCATCGCGAATACATCGGCGGCCGCGTGTCTGATGAGCCGGCTATGCGATGTGCCGCTCGACGAATGCGTCGGCCGCGGCACCGGACTCGACGACGCCGGGCTCGCGAAAAAGCGCGCCGTGCTGGCCGCGGCGCTCGCGCGTCACGCGGATGTCCGCGCGCCGCTCGAGGTGCTCGCAACGTTCGGCGGCTTCGAAATCGCGATGATGGCGGGAGCGTATCTTGCCGCGGCCGAAGCCCGCATGACGATTCTCGTCGACGGCTTTATCGCGAGTTCGGCGCTGCTGGTCGCGCACGCGTTCTCGCCCGAGCTGCGCGACTACTGCGTGTTCGCGCATGCGTCGAACGAGACCGGGCATCGCCGGATGCTCGATCATTTCGGCGCGCAGCCGCTGCTGTCGCTCGACATGCGGCTCGGCGAAGGCACCGGCGCGGCGCTGGCGGTGCCGTTGCTGCGCGCGGCGGCGGCCTTCGTCAACGAGATGGCCAGCTTCGACTCGGCGGGCGTCGCGGATCGCGACGCCTGATGCACATGACGACGCGCGTCACGATGCCCTCGATCGCCTCACACCTGCACGGGCCCCGGCTATGAACCCGCTCGCGGAACTGCGCTATTTCTTCACCGCGCTCGGCTATTTCACGCGCGTGCCCGTGCCGCGCTGGGTCGGCTACGAGCCGCACTATCTGAACGCGGCGGCACGCTATTTTCCGCTCGTCGGAGTGCTGGTGGGCGGCCTGAGCGCGCTCGTCTATCTGGCCGCGCTGCGGGCGTTTCCGGCCGGCGTCGCGGTGCTTGTTTCGATGGCCGCGTCGCTCCTCGTGACCGGTGCGTTCCACGAAGACGGTCTTGCCGATTGCGTCGATGCGTTCGGTGGCGCCTATACGCGTGATGATGCGTTACGCATCATGCACGACTCGCGCATCGGTGCATTCGGTGCCATCGCGCTCGTGATCGCGTTGGCGATGAAGTGGCAAACGCTCGCAGCATTACCGCCGCTGCGCGCCGCAAGTCTGATGATTGCGGCGCACGGCGCGAGCCGCGCATGCGCAATCAGCTATCTGGCGACGCTCGACTACGTGCGCGCCGACGGCAAGGCGAAGCCGGTCGCGCAGCGGCTGTCCGGGCCCGCGCTGCTGTGCGCGGCGCTGTTCGGTCTGCCGTGGCTGCTGTGGCCGAACGGTCCCGGCGCGCCCGCCTGGCGCTTCGCCGCGCTCGCCTGCGCGGTGCTGCTCGTGCTGCGCTTCGCCATGGGCCGTTACTTCGTCAGACGCATTGGCGGCTATACCGGCGACTGCCTCGGCTTCGCACAACAAATCTTCGAATTGAGCATCTACCTGGTGGGGCTCGCATGGATATCGTCCTGATTCGTCATCCTACTGTCGCGCTCGATGAGGGCGTGTGTTATGGCCATGCCGACGTCGCGTTGGCCGAAAACGCCAAGATATCGTCGAACGCGTTGGCGTTGCGGCTCGCGACATTGCAGGTGCCGGCACCGCGCGTGCTGATCTCGAGTCCGCTCACGCGCTGCGCGGCCTTTGCGGCGGAGGTTGCGAACGACTTCGGCTGCGTGGTCAGCCATGACGAGAGTCTGAAGGAAATGGATTTCGGCGCCTGGGAGTCGCAGCGCTGGGACGCGATCGATCGCGCGCAGCTCGACGACTGGGCCGCGAATTTCGAACATGCGCGCGCGCACGGCGGCGAGAGCGTCGCGCAGTTCGCCGCGCGCGTGCACGCGTGGTTCGATGCGTTCGCGCGGACCCGCGAGCTATCGCCGGCCTATGTGGTCACGCACGCGGGCGTGATACGCGCGATCGCATCATGGGTGCTCGACGTGCCGCTCGCGCGCTGTCTGCACTGGTCGCTCGATATGACGGGGATCGTATGGCTGCGGCGCAACGACGACACGCAGCAGTGGGCGCTGGTGCGGTGGAATGCGTGAAGGCGCCGAACGCTACGGACGGTGACGACGCGAGCGCGCGAGGTCCAGGTCTTCGCAGAGTTGCCGCGCCCCTTGTGCGATACGCGGCGCGGGACGGTTGATCAGATCGCCATCGATCGCGAACAGGTTGTCGTGCGCGACCGCCGCGAGGCCCGGCCATGCACGCCATGTGTCGAGTTGCGGCAGCGTCGTGTCGGGCCGGGTCGCGCCCGGCGCGGCGGTGACGATCGCCTCCGGATTCGCGGCGAGCACCGCTTCGGTCGACACGGTCGGCACCAGCGGCTGCAGCCCGGCGAACACGTTGCGTCCGCCACATAGCGCGATCACATCGCTGATCATGTGCTCGCCGTTGAGCGTCATCAACGGCCGCTCCCATACCTGGTAAAACACGCTGACGGGCGCACGGTTCGCGTACTGCTCGCGCAGACTCGCGATGTCCGCGCGAAACGTGGCCGCCGCCGCGTCCGCGGCGGCCGACGTGCCGAGCAATTGGCCGAGCTTCGTCAGCGATACCGCGATGTCGTCGAGACGATGCGGCTCGCTGAAAAAGAGCGGGATATGCAGCTCGCGCAATCGTTCGAGCTGACGCTGCGCATTGCCATGGCGCCACACGACGATCAGATCGGGCTTCAACGCGACGATGCGTTCGAGGTCGAGCGCCCTGTTGTCGCCGACGCGCGGCAACTGTTGCGCTTGCGGCGGATAGTCGCTATATGACACCGCGCCGACCATTTTTGCGCCGCCGCCCGCGGCGTACAGCATTTCCGTCACATGCGGCGCGAGACTGATCACGCGCTGCGCGGGCGCGGCGAGCGTGACGGCCGCGCCGGTGTCGTCGCGGACGGTGATCGCGGCATGCGCGCTCAGGGCGGTGATGACGAGCGATGCGGCGCAAAGAAGACGCAGCAGATGGTGCGGGTTCACGGCGAAGCGGATCATCGGGTGAGGGTGGTTCACGAAACGTTGTTGGGGCGAGTGCGCGATGGACATCGAGCCGATGTCACGCCGGGCGCGCTAATCGGCTGGGGTGGCCTCGATCGCGCGCACGGCTTCATGCAGTTGCAGCTCGAAGCGAGTCCACTCGGCCTCGGTGCCCGGCAGCCCGACGCGCATGCTGCCCGATGGCGCCACCGGCGCTCGCGCGAAAAGCCGCGTCCACACGCCGCGTTGCGCAAGCGCTTCGTGCAACGCGGCGGCGCGCGCATCGGCGGTCCATGCGAAAAGCGGTGTGCCGTGCGTGACGAAACCGTGCGAGCGCAACAGTTCGACGAGCCGCGCGCCTTCATCGACCAGACGCGCGCGCATTTGCACTTGCCACGCGGTATCGGCGAACGCGGCGCTGACTGCGTGACGCGCGGGGCCACTGACGGTCCATGCGCCCAAGGTCTCGCGCAACGTCGCGAGCAACGCGGGGGCGGCCAGCACGAAGCCGGCGCGCACGCCGGCGAGGCCGAAGAATTTGCCCGGCGAGCGCAGCACGATAAGCCCGTCCCGATGGGTGTTCGCGGCAAGCGACGCGCCCGGCAGCGTATCGGCGAACGCTTCATCGACGAGCAGCGTGCCGCCGCGCTCGCGCAGTTGCGCATGCCAGTGCAGCAGTTTGCTTGCGTCGATATGCGTGGCGGTCGGATTGTCGGGGTTCACGATTGCCACGTGCGTGAGCGTCGCGGGCAAGCTGTCGGCATGCACGTCGAGCGGCGCGACCCGATGGCCGGCGCGTGCGAATGCGGGCGCGTATTCGCCGTACGTGAGCGGCGCGATGCCGACCGTCGCGCGCGGCAGCAGCGCAGGCAGCGCGCGAATCGCCGCCTGGCTGCCGGCCACCGGCAGCACGTGCGCGGCATCGGGCGCGCCGTAGTACCGTGCCGCGCGCGCAGCGAAGCCATCGCCTTCATCCGGCAGACGGCGCCACGCATCGGCGGGAACCGGCGGCACCGGATAGCCGTGCGGATTGATGCCGGTCGACAGATCGAGCCACCGCGGGTACGGGATGCCGTAGCGCGTCGCCGCTTCGTGCAGGTTGCCGCCGTGCGCGATCGGGTCGGCTGGTGCACCTCGTTGGGCTTGCCGTGGATCGGTCATGTGCTCGCTGATGCGCGCGAGCATCGGCTCGTTTGTCGGCTCGCGCGTTGGTTCGTCCATCGGCTCGTCCATCGGCTCATTGATCCGCTCAGCCATGAAACGGCACGCTCAACAACGCCAGCACGATCAGCACCGCCAGCCACAGAACCACCGTGCGCTCGACCAGCATCAACGCCGCGCCGACGTGGCGGGTCTGCGCGGGATGGCCGAAGCCGAGCGTCGGCCGTGGTTCGAGCGCGCCGTGGTACATGGCCGGGCCGCCGACCAGCACGTTCAGGCTGCCCGCGCCGGACGCCATCACCGGTCCCGCGTTCGGGCTGTCCCAGCGCGGCGCCTGTTCGCGCCAGCAGCGCCATGCGGTCAGCGTATCGCCGAGCAGCGCGTAGCTGGTGGCGGTCAGGCGCGCGGGAATCCAGTTGAGCACATCGTCGAGGCGGGCCGCGGCCCAGCCGAAGCGCAGATAGCGCGGCGTGCGATAGCCCCACATTGCGTCGAGCGTATTGGCGAGACGAAATGCGAGCGCGCCGGGGCCGCCCGCGATCGCGAACCAGAACAGCGCGCCGAAGATCGCATCGTTGCCGTTTTCCAGCGCCGATTCGACGGCGGCGCGCGCGAGCGCGGCTTCGTCGGCCTCGGTGGTGTCGCGCGACACGATGCGCGCGGTCAGCTCGCGCGCGCCGGCGAGATCGCGTTGTTCGAGCGCGTGCGCGATCGGCGCGATGTGATCGCGCAGACTGCGCGCGCCGAGCGCGAACCACAACAAGGCCACGTGCAGCGCGCAGGCCGCGAAAAACGGCAGCACCGCGACGAGCCAGCACGCGATCAGCACCGGCGGCAGCACCGCGAGCGCCCACGCGGCCAGCCCTTTGAGCCGCAGCCGCCGGCCGCGATTGAAACGCGCCTCGATGCGCGCGGCCCAGTTGCCGAAGCCGACCAGCGGATGCGCGCGGCCCGGCTCGCCGAACCAGCGGTCGACAGCCACGCCCGCGGTGGCGAGCGTGGCGATCAGCGGCATCGTTAGCGTCGACATGACGCGTGGCTCGCGCTTTTCAGCGCGAGCGGCAGGCCCGCGACCATCAGCGTGGCCGTGCTGCTCAACGCGGCGACGCGTTGATTGATGCGCCCGAGCTCGTCGACGTAAAGTCGCGTGGCCGCGCCGAGCGGCACGACGCCCAGGCCGATTTCATTGCTGACGACGATGAGCTTGCCGCGTGCGTCGGTGAGCGCCGCTTCGAACGCGGCGGCCTGCGCGTGATAGTGCGAGAGCGGCGGCGCGGCGCCATCGGCGGGACACAGCAGATTCGCGAGCCACAGCGTCAGGCAGTCGATCAGCAGGCACTGGCCCGGCGCGTCGTGTCGCGCGAGCGCGCCGGCAAGATCCTGATCCGCTTCGACGAGGCCCCAATGCGCGGGCCGCCGCGCGCGATGATGTGCGATACGCGCGCTGAATTCGGCGTCGCCGCCGACGCGCGCGGTGGCGATATAGGTGACGGGCAGTGCGCTGTCGCTGGCGAGCCGCTCGGCGTGCGCGCTCTTGCCCGAGCGGGCGCCGCCGAGGACGAAGGTGAGGTCGCGGGGAGTCATCGCGTGATTGTACCGGCGTGCGGTGTGGGGCGGCGCGGTGGGATAATGCTGCGCGATCGGGTGGGTCTTGGCCGCCGGCGTGACGAAGGTCAAAGCCGCCACGCCGCAAAGCTGGTTGCAACGATGATGCAACGATGAGCGCGACGATCCGCCCGGCCACGCATGCCGCCACGCTGTTTCATTGCCGCTTCCAACCCGACCGTACGCCCGTGACCCGAACCCCGACTCCCTTCGACGCCTTGCCCGTGCCGCGCGGCACGCTGATGATTCAGGGCACCACGTCCGATGCGGGCAAGAGCACGCTGGTCGCGGGCCTGTGCCGCCTCGCGCGGCGCGCGGGCGCGCGGGTCGCGCCGTTCAAGCCGCAGAACATGGCGTTGAACAGCGCCGTGACGATCGACGGCGGCGAGATCGGCCGCGCGCAGGCGTTGCAGGCGGTGGCCGCGGGCATCGCCGCGCACACCGATCTGAACCCGGTGCTGCTGAAGCCGACCAGCGATCGCGGCGCGCAGGTGATCATCCACGGCAAGGCGCGTATGAATCTGGATGCGCGCGCGTATCACGACTACAAGCCGGTCGCGTTCGAGGCGGTGCTGGAGTCGTATGCGCGGCTGCGCGCGGCGTACGACACGGTTTTTGTCGAAGGCGCGGGCAGCCCGGCCGAGATCAATTTGCGCGAGCGCGACATCGCCAACATGGGTTTCGCGGAAGCGGTCGATTGCCCGGTCGTGCTGGTCGCCGACATCGATCGCGGCGGCGTGTTCGCGCATCTGACCGGCACGCTCGCGTGCCTGTCGGACAGCGAGCAGGCGCGGGTGCGCGGCTTCATCATCAACCGGTTTCGCGGCGACGTCAGTCTGCTCCAACCGGGGCTCGACTGGCTCGAAGCGAGGACCGGCAAGCCGGTGCTCGGGGTCGTGCCGTATCTGCATGGCCTGACGCTCGACGCCGAGGATATGCTGCCGCCCCAATTGCGCGCGGCCGCCGGCGGCGACGCGGGGCGGCTGCTGCGGGTGGTCGTGCCGGTGCTGCCGCATATCAGCAACCACACCGATTTCGACGCGCTGCGCGCGCATCGCCAGGTCGATTTCCACTACGTGCGCAGCGGCACGGCGCCGCCGCCGGCCGATCTGATCATCCTGCCGGGCTCGAAGAACGTGCCGGGCGACCTCGCGTTTTTGCGCGCGCAGGGCTGGGACGACGTGCTCGCACGGCATCTGCGCTATGGCGGTCGCGTGATCGGCATTTGCGGCGGCATGCAGATGCTGGGCCGCGAGATCGCCGACCCGCACGGCGTCGAGGGCGCGCCGGGCACGTTCAAGGGCTTGGGCTGGCTCGATTATTCGACGGTGCTCACGCGCGAGAAGACGCTGAAGAACGTGGCCGGCCGGGCTGCGTTGCCCGGCGCGCCGGAGCTTGCCGGCTACGAAATCCATATGGGCGAGACGCGCGGGCCGGCGCTCGCGCGGCCCGCGTTGTGGCTGGGCGGCGAACAGGGCGTCAGCGGTGCGGATGGGGCGCGGCCCGACGGCGCGCTATCGGCCGATGGGCAGATTCTCGCGACCTATGTGCATGGCCTGTTCGACACGCCGGCCGCTTGCGCCGCGCTGCTCGCGTGGGCCGGCCTGAGCGGCGCCGAACAGGTCGACTACCCGGCGCTGCGGGAGGCCTCGCTCGAGCGGCTGGCCGATACGCTTGCCGAGCATGTCGATTTGCAGCGCCTGTTTGCGGCGGTGGGGTGAGCGTCGACGCGCGCTCGAAAAGAGCTCGCTTTTCGAGCCGTCACGCTCGCCCGCTCAATACAGCACCATCTGCGTACAGCGGAACAGCGCAATCGTGCGGCCGTCCGGATCGGTCACCGTCGCGTCCCAAACCTGCGTGCTGCGGCCGAGATGCACGCCTTTCGCGACCGCGCGGATCGTCCCCTTGGTCGCGGTGCCGAGGAAATTGCTTTTCAGCTCGATGGTCGTGAAATTGCGCGCGGTTTCCGGCAGATGCGCGAGACACGCGTAGCCGCAGGCGGTGTCGGCGAGGCCGATGACGGTGGCCGCATGCAGGAAACCGTTCGGCGCGAGCAGCTGGTCGCGCACCGTGAGTTCCGCGACCAGCAGGCCCTGGTCGACCGATACGGCGCGCAGCCCCAGCAGGTCCGGCAGCGTGCCTTTCTGGCGCTCGTGCAGGCGTTCGATCGTGTATTCCGGGCGCAGTTTGCTCATGAGATTCGGGTCCTTGGTCAAAAAAGAGGGCGATGAGACGGCCGATTCGCGGTTCGGGGCTTCGGCCTCGCCGCATTTGTCGATATTATCAACGGCTGGACAGGCGGGCGAACCTGAACGCCGACCTGTGCCGCGGCCGGGAGCGGAGCCCGCCGGCACAGGTCCGGGTACATCAGCAGCACGTACGAGCAATAACGCGGCAAACCGGCTGGCGGCGTCCAGCCTTCTTTCCGGGAGATTTCATGTCGGTGATCGTGGTGGCGAATCCGAAGGGCGGCGTGGGCAAAAGCACGCTATCGACCAATCTGGCCGGCTATTTCGCCGCTGCGGGCGAATGGGTTGCGCTGGCCGACCTCGACAAGCAGCAATCCGCGCATGCGTGGCTCGAACTGCGGCCCGCCACGCTGCCGGCCATCGAGACCTGGGAAGTCAATCCCGATACGCCGGCGAGGCCGCCGAAAGGGCTCGAGCACGCGGTCATCGACACGCCCGCGGGTCTGCATGGCAATCGCCTGAACATTGCGCTCGATCTCGCCGACAAGGTGATCGTGCCGCTGCAGCCGTCGATGTTCGATATTCTCGCGACCCAGGAATTTCTCGAACGGCTCGCGAAAGAAAAGGCGGTCAGGAAGGGCGCGATCGAAGTCGGCGTGGTCGGCATGCGGGTCGATTCGCGCACGCGCTCGGCCGAGCAACTGCATCGTTTCGTCGAGGGGTTGAAGCTGCCGGTGCTCGGTTTTCTGCGCGATACGCAGAACTACGTGCAGCTCGCCGCGCACGGCCTGACGCTGTGGGACGTCGCGAAAAGCCGCGTAGAGAAGGATCTGGAGCAATGGCAGCCGATCGTCGAATGGACGAACGGGACCGGCAGGAAGGCGTGAAGCGCGACTGAGGCGGTCTGCCGGGGCCGGCGCGTTGAGCGCGGCCGTGCAAGCATGCCGTGCAAGCATGAAGCCGGCCGCGCAAGCCGAAGCCCGAAGCAGAAATTCAACGCGGAAAATGCAAAGCGGCCGCGCCATACCCGGTGCGGCCGTCACTCCCGAAAAACCAGAAGGGGGACCCGCCGGCCCCGCTCAGCTCCAGCTTTGCGTCGGCACGTGATCGCGGCTGTCCTTGATCTTGTTGTTCTCGTCGACGAATACGAGCTCCGGCTTCCAGCCCGCCTTCAGCTCCGCTTCGTCGACCACCGCGAACGCCGCGATGATCACCAGATCGCCCAGCTGCGCGCGCCGCGCGGCCGAGCCGTTCAGCGAAATCATGCCGCTGCCGCGCTCGCCCTTGATCGCGTAGGTCGAAAAACGCTCGCCGTTGTTGATGTTCCAGATATCGATGCGCTCGTTTTCGACGATGTTGGCCGCTTCCAGCAGATCTTCGTCGATCGCGCACGAGCCCTCGTAGTGCAGCTCGCAGTGCGTGACCGCGACGCGGTGAATCTTCGACTTCAGCATGTTGCGTTGCATGACCGATCCTGTGGGTTCGCCGTGTGACCAGGCTGTATGAGTGGGCTGTATGCGTCCTGCCGCCGGCGGTGGCGGCGTCAGATTTCGAGATTGTCGATGAGCCGGGTCGCGCCGAGCTTCGCGGCGGCCAGCACGACGAGCGGCGCGCTGATGTCCTGTGCGCCGGGCGCGAGCAGATTCGCGCGCTTGCGGATCGCGATGTAGTCGGGCTTCCAGCCGCGCGCGGCGAGCGCTGCGGCAGCCGCCTGTTCGAGTTTCGCGAAATCGTGCTCACCGGCGAGGAGCGCGTCGCGGATGCGATTGAGTTCGACCGCCAGCATCGGCGCCTCGGCGCGCTCGGCGGCCGACAGATAGCGGTTGCGCGAGCTCAATGCGAGGCCGTCGGTGTCGCGCACGGTTTCGGCGGCGATGATGTCGGTCGGCAGCGCGAACTGCTGGCACATCTGGCGCACGATCATCAGCTGCTGGTAATCCTTCTTGCCGAACACCGCGACGCGCGGCTGCACGCACGACATCAGCTTCATCACCACCGTGCATACGCCGTGGAAGAAGCCCGGCCGGAATTCGCCCTCGAGGATGTCGCCGAGATCGTGCGGCGGATGCACGCGATATTCCTGCGGCTGCGGATACATGTCCCGTTCGGTCGGCGCGAACAGCACGTAGACGCCTTCCTTCTGCAGCTTGTCGATATCGGCTTCGAGCGTGCGCGGATATTTGTCGAAGTCCTCGTTCGGGCCGAACTGCAGCCGGTTGACGAAAATGCTCGCCACGACCGGGTCGCCGTGCTGGCGCGCGAGGCGCATCAGCGACAGATGGCCCTCGTGCAGATTGCCCATGGTCGGCACAAATGCCGTGCGATTCTGGCCGCGCAACTGGTCGCGCAATTCATGGATCGAGCTGATGACTTTCATGATCGGACAGGGATTGGCTCGCGCGGCGCGCGATCCGGTTGGCGCAAAAACCTGACGGAATCGCGCGGGCCGCCGCCTCACCGGCGATGACGGGCTCGGAGCGCGGATTGTAGTGGATTTGCGAGCCGGGCGCACCGGAAACGCGGCTGGACATCGGCGCGGGCCGCGACGCCGAAGCCCGCCTGGCCTCGCCTTGGCGAGCGCGCGGCGGTCTTCTCCGGGGCGGTGTGTGATGGCGCCGGGTGCGGCGCGGCTCGAAGAATCGGCCCGGAGTCAGCCGCACATCAAGCCGGCAGATAAGCGAGCCGCACGTAAATCGGCGCGAACGGCTCCGCCTGGGTGATCTCGACGAGCGTTTCGCGGCACAGTTCGAGCACCGCGATGAAATTGACCACGACGACCGGCACGCCGCGGCTCGTGTCGAACAGATCGGAGAACTCGATAAAGCGGGCATTCTGCAACTGCCGCAGGATCAGGCTCATATGCTCGCGCACCGACAGCTCTTCGCGCGAAATCTTGTGGTGCTGGACCAGCTTGGCGCGCTTGATCACGTCGGCCCACGCGGCGCGCAGATCGTCGCTGCTGACGTCCGGAAAGCGCGGCGTGATGCTCTGCTCGATATAGACCTCGGCGCGCAGGAAGTCGCGCCCGAGCTGCGGCAACTGGTCGATGCGCTGCGCGGCGAGCTTCATCTGCTCGTATTCGAGCAGGCGCCGCACCAGTTCCGCGCGCGGATCCTCGGCTTCCTCGCCGGTATCGGCCTTCCTGACCGGCAGCAGCATGCGCGACTTGATCTCGATCAGCATCGCGGCCATCAGCAGATACTCGGATGCGAGTTCGAGATTGGTCTTGCGCAACTGCTCGACATAGCCGAGGTATTGCTCGGTGACATCCGCCATCGGGATGTCGAGCACGTTGAAGTTCTGCTTGCGGATCAGGTACAGCAACAGATCCAGCGGCCCTTCGAAGGTCTCGAGGAACACCTCGAGCGCATCCGGCGGGATGTACAGATCGTTCGGCAGCTTGAACAGCGGCTCGCCGTACAGACGCGCGAACGCGACGCCGTCGATCGTGTCGGGCGTCGAATCGGTGGCGGGCGTGGAGAGCGCGGCGTCGGCCGGAACGGCCGGCGTGCCGTGTGCCTCGTCAGCGTGACTCATCGATGAAGTTCAGCGTCGGGATCGGTGCGGCTGGGGCGCTCAGAAGTTCTGGTAGTACGAGTAAGGCGTCTGTTCGACACGCGAGGCCTTCTGCTCGGCGCGCTCTTCCAGATCGATCGGCTGTTTGTCCCACAGCAGCGCGCGGCCTTTGCGCTGCTCGGCTTCGAGATAGGGCTTTTGTTGTTTGAGCTGATTCAGGAACTGGGTGATGTCCGATTGATACATGGCTCGTGGTCCGTGGTGGGTAGGATGGCGGCTCTCAGGCTGGCCGCTGTGGCGTGCCGCGAGCGCGGTGCCGTTGCGCGGAATTTTACCGCATGCGCCGCGCGCGGTCCAAAACGCCGCGAGCCACCTGTTTTTGAGACTTCGCGGCCGCTGTGATGTGGTCAAATAGCATGCCGCGCCGGGCCGCGCCCGATTTGGCGGCAGCGGGATTCACCAACTATGCACCAATTGTGGGCGGAGGTCGTGTTTGGCGGGAGGTACGTTCGACAAGCCGCGTGCGCGTCCCGGCCCGGCCGGCCGGCAGCGCGGGCGCACACACCCATGTGCCGCCGATGCGCGGCGCTGGCTGCGCGCGCGGCTCACGCTCTACCTTTCGATGCTGACGATGTTGACCCTGCTGGCGCTGGCCGGCGAGGCCCACGCCGCGCGTAAATCAGCGAGCTACAAGGTCGATGTGATCGCCGAGCCGCGTTCGCTGCGGCGGTTGCTCGAAGACCACCTCGACATTGCCCGTTTCGCGAAGCGTCCCGATATCAGCGACGACCAGTTTTCGTTCCTGATCACCGCGACGCCGCAGCAGGTTCGCGATCTCGCCGCGACCCAGGGCTATTTCACGCCGATCGTCAGCACCGACGTGCGCACCGTCGACAAGCTGCGGCACGTCACGGTCAGGGTCGAGCCGGGCCCGCAGACCGTCGTCACGTCGGTCGATCTGTCGTTTCGCGGCGCGGTGCTGAGCGAAGACCCGGCGCAGGAAAACGCGACCCGCTTCGCATTTTCGCTGCATCAGGGCCAGCCGTTCTCGCAGGGCGACTGGGACGACGCGAAGAACGCGTCGCTGCGTCAACTGCAATCGCGCCGCTATCTGGCCGCGAAGATCTATCACTCCGAGGCGCTGATCGATCCGCGTACGCATACCGCGAAGCTGTCGGTGACCTATGACAGCGGGCCGACCTTCACGATGGGCAACATCGACGTGTCGGGCACGCGGCGTTATCCGGAACGCATCGTTCACAACGTCAATCCGATTTCGCCGGGCGCCATCTACGACACGCGCACCGTCGCCGAACTGCAGCGCCAGTTGCAGAACACGCCGTACTTCGCCAGTGTCGCGATCGACCTCGACAACGATCCGGCCAGGCCGCTCGACACGCCGGTTCATGTGAAGGTGTCGGAGTTTCCGTACCATAGCTTTCGCGGCGGCGTCGGTTATTCGACCGACAACGGCCCGCTGGTGCAAGGCTCGTACTCGTATCTGAATACCTTCGGCAAGGCGTGGCCGTTCACCGTCGAAGGGCGTGCCGACCAGACTCAGCAGTACGGGCAGATCCAGCTGTCGATGCCGCCGGGCCCGCGGGCGTGGACCAATAGCGTGCTCGCGTCGTACACGACCACCGATGTCTCCGATACGCGCATCTACAGCATTCGCGGCGGCGTGCAGCGCTCGCGCACGTCGCAATTCCTCGACTACAACTACTCGCTGCTGTTCTACGACGACCGGCTCGACCAGAACGCGGCGCCGCCCACCACCGCGCACGCGCTGGTGCCGGCGTGGTCGTGGACCCGGCGCGATACCGACGATCCGCTGTTCCCGCGGCGCGGCAACCTGATCCACGTCGAAGCGGGCTTCGCGGTGAAGGGGCTGCTTGCCGACCAGTCGTTCATTCGCGGCTACGCGCGCGGCCAGCAGTATCTGCCGATCGGCGCGAACGATATCGTGCTGATCCGCGCGGAGCTCGGCGGCGTGTTCACGAGCGGCAGTTCGAGCGGGATTCCGGCGTCGCTGCTGTTCCGCGCGGGCGGCTCGAATTCGGTGCGCGGCTATGGCTTCCAGAGCATCGGTAACGATGTCGCCGGCTCGATCCTGCCGACCAAGTACCTGGTGACCACGGCGGCCGAATACCAGCACTGGTTCTCGCACAACTGGGGCGCGGCCGCGTTCTTCGACGTCGGCACCGCCACCGATACATGGGGCGAAAAAGTCTTTTATCCGGGCGTTGGCGTCGGCGCGCGCTGGCGCAGCCCGGTCGGGCCGGTCAATGTCGATATCGCGTACGGCATCCGCAATAGGAGCGTGCGGCCGTACCTGACGCTCGGCATCGCTTTCTGACCTTCGATGACCGCCCGCCGCCCGCCGCCCGATGCGCTACCTCATTTACAACCTTATTCGCCACCCTATTCACCACCTTATTCACGCATGACCACGGACGTTACCGACCCGCCCCCCGCGCAGCCGCCCGGCGATATGCCGCCCGGTCAGCCGGGGCAACAGCCGCCCGGACCGCCGCCGCGAAAGCAGCGCTGGGGCTGGCTGCTGCTGAAAGCGGTCGCGAGCACGGCGGCCGTGCTGGTGCTGCTGACCGCGCTCGCGGCCGGCCTGCTTTACGGCGCGCTGACGACCGAGCGCGGCACCGCGTACGCGTGGCAGGCGGCGCTCAGGCTGTTGGGCGGCCGGCTCGCCGGTACGCTCGAGGGCGGCACGCTCGCGCATGGCGTGCAACTGCGCGACGTGCGCTGGCGCAGCCTCGACGGCGGCGGCGCCGAGATTCGGGTCGACCGCGTCGCCGGCCGCTGGGCGCTCGCGCGCGAGCCGTGGCGTTTCACGATCGAGTATCTGCACGTCGGCACGATCGACGCCCGGCTCGGCCCGTCGTCGTCGAGCAGCAGCGAGCCGTTCAGGCTGCCGAAGGATCTGCGCTTGCCGATGCAGCTCGATATCCGCGATGTGCGGGTCGAGCAGTTGCTGCTGCACCAGGGCGCGTCGACGACGGAGCTGTCGCACTTCGCATTTCACGGCCGCAGCGACGGGCGTCATCACGAGGCTGCGATCGACAGGCTCGATACGCCGTTCGGCGGACTGAGCGCGTCGCTGAAGCTCGACGGCGTCGAGCCATTCCCGTTGACCGGCGAGGTCGGCTATGCGGGCAAGGTCAACGAGGAGGCCGTGCAGGTCGCCGGGCATCTGAGCGGCACGCTCGAGCAACTGGTCGCCGAACTCGATGCGAGCGGGATGAAACTGGCCGGCCATGCGCGGATCGAAGCGACGCCGTTTGCCGCCGTGCCGCTGCAGCGCGCAACGTTGACGTTCGACCATGTGAACCCGCAGGCTTTCTCGGCCGGCGCGCCGCTGGCGGATCTGGCCGTGCGTGCGGAATTGCAGCCGGTGCAGTTGGCGGCGGCGGTTGGGGCTGGTCGCGCTGATGGCGGCGCGGGCGACGCAGCGAGTGGTGTGATCGCGGGCGGCGCGGTGGGTGTGCAAACGCCGGCCAGCGCGGTGGGAGCTGCGAGTGGGGCGAGTACGGCGAGTACGGCGAATGCCGCCAGCGAAGGCGCCGCCGCGGCGAGCGCCGCTCAAGCTTCCGCAGCCGGTGTGAGCGAGGGCCACCACGACCGGCACGTGAAGCCCGCAACGGGATTCGCCGTCGCCGGCCACCTGTCGATCGTCAACGCGAAGCCCGGCGCGATCGACGAGAACCTGCTGCCGCTGATCGACGCAAACGCGGATGTGCGGCTCGACGCGCAGTCGCAAAGCATCTCGAATCTGAACGTGCGGATCGTGCGCAACGCGACGGTCACCGGCGGCGGCACGCTGCGCGGCCGCCACGGCCAGTTCGATCTGCGCGTCGCGCGGCTGGATCTGAACGCGTTGCAGGCGACGGTGCGGCCGACTCAGCTGTCCGGCCCGATCGGCATCCGCCTGAACGACGACATCCAGAGCGTCATGCTCGACCTTGCCGACCCCGCCGCCGCGCTGCGCGCTCAGGGCAAGATCATATTCGACCCGGCGCGCATCAGCTTCAATGACGTGCGCGTCACGTCGGGCCGTGGCCGCATCGATCTGTCCGGCGCCCTCAAGCACGACGCAAGCGCGACCTACAACCTGAAAGCGCAACTGACCGATTTCGATCCGCTGTCGCTGACTTCGCAGATGCCGGCGCGCGCGCCGGTCAAGGCATCGGCCGCGCCCGCCGCCGCACAGCGCGCGCGCCACGCGCGGGCCGCCGCGCTGGCCGGCAGCACCGCCGGGGCGACAAGCGCGGCGCCCGGCGATCAGGCGGCCGCCGTCGCGAAGAACACCGCGAAAGCGGCGGTGCAGACCGCGGTGCTCGAGCGCAGCACGCCCGCTCCCGCTCCCGCGCATCGGGCGACCCATGCGGCAACACCGCCGCGCAGGATCGAAGCCCGCGTGAACGCGACGCTGAGCGCGACCGGTGTACTGGCGCCGGCGTTCACGACGCGCGCCGAATTCAACCTCGGCCCGAGTGTGTACAACGATCTGCCGCTCACCGGCGGCGGTTTGATCCAGCTGGCCGGCTCGCGGATTCTGCCGAGCCGCGCGAACCTGTCGGTGGCGGGCAACCAGGTCGAGCTGCAAGGCAGCTTCGGCGCGCCCGGCGACCGGCTGCGTTTCCGTGTCGACGCGCCGCAGCTCGAACGGCTCGGCTTCGGTCTCGCGGGTCTGATTGCCGCCGACGGCGACGTCACCGGCTCGTTCGCGCATCCGAATGTCACGCTGAACTACAAGGCCGACAACGTCGTATTCGGCGGCAACCGGCTCGGTCATGCCCAGGGTCATGCCGAGGCGCGCGACGGCGCGAACGGCGCGCTCGCGTTCACGACCGACGCGCGCAATCTGAGCGCGGGCGGCGTTGAGCTGGACACGCTGAGCGCGCACCTGTCGGGCACGCGCGCGAACCATACGCTCGAGGCCGCGGCCACCGGCAAGCTGCAAAATCATGCGCTCGATCTGACGCTCGCCGCCAACGGCAAGCTGACCGACACGCGCGACGGCAGCCGCTGGGACGGCACGCTGACGCGTCTGCAAAACCGCGGCACGCCCGCGCTCAATCTCGAATCGCCGCTTTCGGTCAGTGCCGGCGCGGGCCGGCTCACGCTCGGCGCGACGCGACTGACGATCGAAGGCGCGCTGCTGAGCCTCAAATCGTTCGCGTTCGATCACGGCCGGATCCAGTCGGCCGGCAATCTCGCCGATGTTTCCGTCGCGCGTTTGCAGGCCTTGCAGCAGCAGATCACCGGCGAGCCGTCGGCGGCCAGAACCGACCTCGTGTTCGACGGCGACTGGGACTTCTCGCTCGGCACGACCGCGAGCGGCCATATCGAGTTGCGGCGGCGCAGTGGCGACGTGACGGTCGAGATCGGCCGCGGGCTCGCATCGATGGGTATTTCGGACATCCGCGCGCGCGCCGAATTCAGCGGCGGCAACCGGTTGAACGCGACCGTGCATGCGCAGGCGAGCCGGGTCGGCGTAATCGATGCGGACGCGCAGACGACGCTCGTGATGCGCGATGGTCTGTTGAGCGTCGACCCGCAGAGCGCGCTGTCGGGCAACGTGAACGCGAACGTGCCGTCGCTGCGCACCACCGGCGGGCTGCTCGGTCCGAGCTATCTGCTCGACGGACGCCTCGCGCTCAAGCTCGCGCTGCACGGCACGGTCGCGAAGCCGACCGTGACGGGCGCGCTCACCGGCGATGGGCTGTCGGCGACCGTGGTCAGCCAGGGCGTGCAGTTGAAGGACGGCGTCGTGCGCATCGCGCTATCGGAGAACACGGTCGACTTCCAGCAGGTCGAGTTCCACGGCGCGACCGGCACGCTGCGCGCGACCGGGCGCATCCGCATCGATGGCGCCCAGCCGGATCTGACCGCGAGCATCGTCGCGGACAAGCTCGATGTGTTCGCGTCACCGGATCGCCATCTGTCGCTGTCGGGCAGCGCGAGCATCGCGAACGGCGGCGCGGGGAGCGGCCTCGCGATCGACGGCAAGTTCGTGGTCGACAGCGCGCTGTTCGATATGCCCGAGCAGGCGGCCCCGAGTCTCGGCGACGACGTCGTGATCATCCGCCCGGACGGCACCCGCTCGGGCGGCCAGCCCCGCCCGGGCGAGGGCGAGGGCCGGCCGGCCAGCCCGTTCGCGCCGCGCGCCAACATCCAGATCGGTCTCGGCAACGACTTCCGCTTCCGCGGCCAGGGCGCGGACCTCGGGCTGGCCGGCACGATCACCGCGATGAGCGCGCCGCATACGCCGCTGCGCGCGGTCGGCAACGTGCGCGTGCTGCAGGGGTCGACCTATACCTCGTTCGGCCGCAAGCTGGCGATCGAGAACGGCTTCTTCACGTTCAACGGTCCGGTGACCAATCCGGGCATCAACATTCTCGCGATGCGTCGCAACCAGCAGGTCGAAGCGGGCGTGCAGGTCACCGGCACGCTGCAGGCGCCGGTTGCGCTCCTCGTGTCGGAGCCGAGCGTGCCGGATAACGAAAAGCTGTCATGGCTGCTGTTCGGCCACGGCACCGATCAGGGCAACAACCTCGGTCAGCAAAGCACGATGACGACGGCGCTCGCGCTGCTCGGCAGCGCGACCGGCAAGCGGATCGCGCAGACCGTCGGGCTCGACGAGTTCTCGATCGGCCGCAGCGATGTGGGCCTGACCGATCCGCAGGTCGTGATGGTGTCGAAGGCGATCAACGAGTGGCTCGTGATCGGCTACGAACAGGGGCTGCAGTCGGCGAGCAACGCGATCAAGGCGACGATCAATCTGTCGCGGTACTGGTCGCTCGTTGTGTATGGCGGCACGTTCTACGGCACCGATGTGCTGTACACGCGGCGTTTCGACCGGATCAAATGGTGACCGCCCGGGCGATGATGCGTCGTTAAAAAAAAACGGCACGCGCAAGGCGTGCCGTTTGTGCTCGTGAGCGGCGAAGCGCGCGAGCGCGCTGTCCTGAACTCGCGCGTGTTACTTCACGCGCATGCCCGGCTTCGCGCCGCTGTGCGGCTCGAGCACGTAGAGGCCCGGTTCGGCTTTTTCGTCAGCCGCCGACGCCGCCAGTACCATCCCTTCGGACATCCCGAACTTCATCTTGCGCGGCGCGAGGTTCGCGACCATCACGGTCAGCTTGCCGATCAATTGTTCCGGCTGATACGCGGACTTGATGCCCGAAAACACGTTGCGGGTCTTTTCCTCGCCGACGTCGAGCGTCAGTTGCAGCAGCTTGTCCGAGCCTTCCACCGCCTTGCAGTCGACGATTTTCGCGATGCGCAGATCGATCTTCGCGAAGTCGTCGATCGAGATGATGCCGGGCTCTTCTTCCTTCGCGGCGGCGGCCCTGGCTTTCGACTTTGCGTTCGCGTCGGCCGGCGCCGTTTCCGGCGTGGCCTGCAGCGATTCGCGATTGGCCGCCAGCAGCGCTTCGATCTGCTTCGGCTCGACGCGCGTCATCAGATGCTTGTATGCGTTGATCGGGCGCGCCGAGCCGAGCGGCACGTTCGCGTCGGCCCACGTCAGCGGCTCGATGCCGAGGAATGCTTCGACCGCTTCGGCGAGCTTCGGCAGCACCGGCTTCAGCGCGATCGACAGCAGACGGAACGCTTCGATGCTGACGCTGCAGGTTTCGTGCAGCGCGACCGCGTTGGCCGGATCTTTCGCCTGATCCCACGGCTTCGCGGCGTCGACGTATGCGTTGACCGAATCGGCCAGCTCCATCGTTTGACGCAGCGCGCGGTTGTACTCGCGGGCTTCGTAGTTCGCGGCGATCTGCGCAATCGCCGCGCGCAGCGTGGCGAGCAGCGGGTGATGCATCGCGCTGTCCTGCACGCGGCCGTCGAAACGCTTGATCAGGAAGCCGGCCGCGCGGCTCGCGATGTTCACGTACTTGCCGACCAGATCGCTGTTCACGCGCGCCTGGAAGTCGTCGAGGTTCAGGTCGAGGTCTTCCATCGTGCTGTTGAGCTTGGCGGCGAAGTAGTAGCGCAGCCATTCCGGGTTCAGGCCGGTATCGATCACGCTTTGCGCGGTGATGAAGGTGCCGCGCGACTTCGACATCTTCGCGCCGTCGACGGTCAGAAAGCCGTGCGCGAACACGTTGGTCGGCGTGCGGTGACCCGAGAACTCGAGCATCGCCGGCCAGAACAGCGTGTGGAAATAGAGGATGTCTTTGCCGATGAAGTGGTATTGCTCGGCCTTGGAGCCCTTGCGTACCCACGCATCGAAATCGAGACCGCGCTTTTCGGCGAGATTCTTGAAGCTCGCGTAGTAGCCGACCGGCGCGTCGAGCCACACGTAGAAATATTTGCCGGGCGCGCCCGGGATCTCGAAGCCGAAGTACGGCGCATCGCGCGAGATGTCCCAGTCGGCGAGTTTGGCTGCGCCGGCGTCGCCGAGCCACTCGCGCATCTTGTTGGTCGCTTCCGGCTGCGCGAGGCCGCCGACCCATGCGCGCAGGAAGTTTTCGCAGCGCGGATCGGACAGGCGGAAGAAGTAATGCGTCGAGGTCTTGCGCACCGGCGTCGCGCCCGAGACGACCGAATACGGATTGACGAGTTCGGTGGGCTGATACGTCGAGCCGCAGACTTCGCAACTATCGCCGTATTGATCTTTCGCGCCGCATTTCGGGCATTCGCCCTTGATGAAGCGGTCGGGCAGGAACATTTCCTTGACGGGGTCGTACGCCTGTTCGATGTCGCGCGCTTCGATCAGGCCCGCTTCCTTCAGGGCGAGGTAGACGTTTTCGCTGAGGACGCGGTTTTCTTCGGAATCGGTCGAATAGTAATTGTCGAAGGAAATGCCGAAGCTGTCGAAATCGCGCTTGTGTTCCTTCCACACGCGCTCGATCAACTGCTTCGGCGTCAGCCCTTCTTTTTCCGCGCGCAGCATGACCGGCGTGCCGTGCGTGTCGTCAGCGCCCACGTAGTAGACCTCGTGGCCGTGCATTCGCAGCGCCCGGACCCAGATGTCCGTCTGGATATATTCGACCAGGTGGCCGATATGAATCTGCCCGTTCGCATACGGAAGGGCCGACGTGACGAGAATCTGGCGGCGGCCGGACGGCGCGCCTGCGGTGAGATCGGTGGCGGGTGCTGACATAAGAATCGTGGGAGCCTGCGGTGGGACGAAACGATGATTCTAGCAGGGCGTGCGCTTCGGGCGGCGCGGCCGCTCAGGCTGGCTGCGTGCATGCTGCACGAGCGGATCGCGGCGGATGGAAACGAGCGGGTGGGCAGAGCATTGCGCGACGCGTCGTACGAACCGTGCGCGCAAAAAAAACCGGGGTTAAAAACCCCGGAGCAACAACGACAAGAGGAGAATGGTGACGCGGCGGCTTCGCCAGCCACGTACCGTAAAGAGAGACTGCGGATTTCACGCAGAGTTCGAAAAATTTTTTCGGCCTCGGCGGGCAATGGATTTCGCGGCAATTGCGCCGCATTCCGCTTGTATCGCGCGGTCGGTCCGGTGCGTCAGACCGGCCTGCCGGGCCGTGAGGCCGCGGCGGCACGGCTGCCGCCTGCTCCTCTCGCGATGCGTGCTTATTGCGTGGCGTGCTGGGCGGTGGCGCGCAGGTAGATTTCCACGCGGCGGTTAGCTGCCCGGCCCGCTTCGGTGTTGTTATCGGCGATCGGCTGGCTCGGGCCCATGCCGGTTGCGGACAGGCGTTGCGGTGCGATGCCGCGTTGCGCCAGATAGCCGGTCACGCTCTGCGCGCGGTTGACCGACAGCGTCTGGTTATATTGCAGCGAGCCGGTGCTGTCCGTGTGGCCGACGACCGACGCGACGATTTCCGGATTCTGCTGCATCGTTTGCGCGAGCTGGTCGAGCACCGGTGCGAACGACTGCTTGATCGCGTAGCTGCTGGTGTCGAACGTGACCGAACTCGGGATATTCAGCTTGAGCGAGCCATCGGGCTGCTCGGTGATCTGCGTGCCGGTGCCCTTGGTCGCGCCCGACATGCGGTTGCGAATCGCTTCCCAGTTGTAGCCGGTGATACCACCGACCGCCGCGCCGACGCCCGCGCCGATCGCCGCGCCCTTTCCGCCGCCGAAGATGGCGCCCAACGCCGCGCCGGTGCCGGCGCCGACGCCGGTGCCGACTGCCGTATTCGTACCCTGTTGGGTGGCGCAGCCTGCCAGCAGCGAGCCGGCAACGGCAAATACAGCCAGGCGAGTCATGATTTTTGCATTCATTTCGATTCCTTTTGAGTGAAGCGGACGAACCAACGGTAGCAGTCGAACTATCCGGCATACATTACGCCGGTACAGCGGATAACTCCGAAACACGGAACGAGGGCAATCCTACGCCTTTCTTCGCGCGGTCCGACAACGAAGAAGGGTCTTCGGGCAACGCTTGCCGGCAGACACTACAATAATGCCTGAAACTCACAGCGATGCGACCCCGTGGCATTCCGCTCGCCCCGAAGGGTGCCCGGCAAGTCCGGTTTTCGCAATCTTGTATAACAATTTTTTTCAAATTCCGGCGCGTGGCCGCCTTGTCGCTCCCGCCGCGCCGCCCGTCTTCCCCACGGAGTACCCATGAGTATCGATCGGGCTTTGGTCGACGCCGCCATCGCGGCCGTCACGGACCCCAACACCGGCTCGCCGTACGCGGCCGCGAAAAACGTCCGCGACGTAACGGTGCAAGGCGACACCGTCAACCTTCAGGTCACGCTCGGCTATCCGGCGCTGAGCCAGTTCGACACGATCCGCAAACAGTTCGCCGATGCGCTCGGCGCGGTGCCGGGCGTCGCGAATGTGCGCGTCGAGGTTTCGCAACAGATCGCCGCGCACACGGTGCAGCGCGGCGTGAAATTGTTGCCGGAAGTGAAGAACATCGTCGCGGTCGCTTCCGGCAAGGGCGGCGTCGGCAAGAGCACGACCGCGGTGAATCTGGCGCTCGCGCTCGCGAGCGAGGGTGCGTCGGTCGGCATTCTCGACGCCGATATTTACGGCCCGTCGCTGCCGACCATGCTCGGTATCGTCGGCCGCCCGGAGTCGCCCGACGACAAGTCGATGAACCCGATGACCGGCTACGGCGTGCAGGCCAACTCGATCGGCTTTCTGATCGAGGCGGACAACCCGATGGTGTGGCGCGGCCCGATGGCGACCTCGGCGCTCGAACAGCTGTTGCGGCAGACCAACTGGCAGGACCTCGACTACCTGATCGTCGACATGCCGCCGGGTACCGGCGACATCCAGCTGACGCTCGCGCAGCGCGTGCCGGTCACCGGCGCGGTGATCGTCACGACGCCGCAGGACATCGCGTTGCTCGACGCGAAGAAGGGGCTCAAGATGTTCGAGAAGGTCGGCATTCCGATTCTCGGCATCGTCGAAAACATGGGGCTGCATATCTGCTCGAACTGCGGGCACGAAGAGCATATTTTCGGCGCCGGCGGCGGCGAGCGCATGGGCCGCGAGTACGGCGTCGACGTGCTCGGCAGCCTGCCGCTCGACATTACTATCCGCGAGCAGGCCGACTCCGGCAAACCGACTGTCGCCGCCGATCCGAACGGACGTATCGCCGGGATCTACCGGTCGATCGCGCGCAAGGTCGCGATCCATATCGCCGAGCGCGCGCGCGACATGACTTCGAAGTTCCCGAACATCGTCGTGCAGAACACCTGAGCGTGCCTCCCGGCTGATCCGGGCGGCCGTTCCGGCTATCGATATCGGGGTCCGGGATCGCTATTTGCACATGCTCTCACGGTATCATGTCGGCTTCACGAGTTCGGCTCGGCGGCCGCAGGGGCGGCCACCAGGCCGGCAAGAGGATCGCATGGGAAAACGAATCGACAGGCAGGCGGTGCATGCGTTCATCGTGCTGACTGCCTGCTGCCTGTTGCTGAGCGGCTGCGGCGTGTTCCTGAGACCGCAGGAAAAGCGCGCCGACGCGCAGTTGCTGCCCACCGTGGGTAATCAGGCGCACGGCCTCGCGACGTTCATCGAGCACTCGGACGGCGTCCAGGTCACCTACAATCTCGCGGGCTTGCCGCCCAATAGCGACCACGCACTGCAAGTCCACGAGCGCGGCGACTGCAATGCCGCCGACGGCTCGAGCGCCGGCCAGGTGTTTGCGCCGGCGGCCGAGCGTCTGAAGGCAGGCGCGCGCGCCGAGGGCGATCTCGGCAACATTCATGCGGATGCGAACGGTGTCGCGACCGGCTTTATCGTCGCGCCGGATGTGTCGCTCGACGGCATCCGCTCGGTGCTGCAACGCGCGGTCGTGCTGCACCACGACGCCAGCGACCCTTACGCGTATCCGCAGCACGGCGCGGGCGCCGCGCTTGCCTGCGGCGTGATTCGCCAGCAGTGAGCCTGCGCTCTCCTTTGCCATCCATTGGCCGGCGCGCCGCCCGCAACGCGCGCGGCCCGGCGATCGGCCGCGGCATTTCCGTGATCGCGTAAAATAAGCGCCTTCGCCGGCCGGCCGTCAGCCGTTTTCACCCACCTTTCGTCACACCTGTCATTCACGTCGAGCAGCGTTCATTTATGACCATCAAATCCGACAAGTGGATCCGGCGCATGGCCGAGTCGCACAAGATGATCGAGCCGTTTGCGCCCGATCAGGTTCGCGTCTGCCCGGACGGCCGGAAGATCGTCAGCTACGGCACGTCGAGCTACGGCTACGACATCCGCTGCGCCGACGAATTCAAGATCTTCACCAATATCAACTCGACGATCGTCGATCCGAAGAACTTCGACGAGAAATCGTTTGTCGATTTCAAGGGCGACGTCTGCATCATCCCGCCGAACTCGTTCGCGCTCGCGCGCACGGTCGAGTATTTCCGTATTCCGCGCAGCGTGCTGACCGTGTGTCTGGGCAAGTCGACATATGCGCGTTGCGGGATCATCGTCAACGTGACGCCGTTCGAGCCGGAATGGGAAGGGCACGTGACGCTCGAATTCTCGAATACGACACCTTTGCCTGCGAAAATCTACGCGAACGAAGGCGTCGCCCAGGTGCTGTTTTTCGAAAGCGACGAGATTTGTGAAACGTCGTACGCGGATCGCGGCGGCAAATATCAAGGTCAGCACGGCGTTACGTTGCCGAAAACGTGACGTTCGCAGCGTCTTGACCCATCAGTTCGGGTGACCGCTGCGTTGACGACATCACGCAGCGGTCGTTTTCTTTTTGGAGAGTCGCCCATGAAGTTTCGTTTTCCCGTCGTCATCATCGATGAAGATTTTCGCTCCGAGAACATCTCGGGTTCCGGTATCCGGGCGCTGGCCGAAGCCATCGAGAAAGAAGGCGCGGAAGTGCTCGGATTGACGAGCTACGGCGATCTGACATCGTTCGCGCAGCAGTCGAGCCGCGCATCGTGCTTCATCCTGTCGATCGACGACGACGAGTTGCTGCCGTACGTCGATAACGTGGTGGTCGAAGGCGAGACGCCGGAACTGGCGGCCGCGATCGTCGCGCTGCGCGCGTTCGTGACCGAAGTGCGCCGCCGCAACGCCGACATCCCGATCTTCCTGTACGGCGAGACGCGCACGTCGCGCCATCTGCCCAACGACATCCTGCGCGAGCTGCACGGCTTCATCCATATGTTCGAGGACACGCCGGAGTTCGTCGCGCGCCACATCATCCGCGAGGCGAAGGTGTATCTCGACGCGCTCGCGCCGCCGTTCTTCAAGGAGCTGGTGCAGTACGCGGACGAAGGTTCGTACTCGTGGCACTGCCCGGGCCACTCGGGCGGCGTTGCGTTCCTGAAGAGCCCGCTCGGCCAGATGTTCCACCAGTTCTTCGGCGAGAACATGCTGCGCGCCGACGTCTGCAACGCGGTCGACGAACTCGGCCAGTTGCTCGACCACACCGGCCCGGTCGCCGCGTCCGAGCGCAACGCCGCGCGCATCTTCAGCGCCGATCACGTGTTCTTCGTGACCAACGGCACCTCCACCTCGAACAAGATCGTCTGGCACGGCACGGTCGCGCCCGGCGACATCGTGCTGGTCGACCGCAACTGCCACAAGTCGATCCTGCACGCGATCACGATGACCGGCGCGATTCCGGTGTTCCTGACGCCGACGCGCAACAACTTCGGCATCATCGGCCCGATCCCGCGCAGCGAGTTCGAGCCGGAAAATATCCGCAAGAAGATCGACGCGAATCCGTTCGCGCGCGAAGCGCTCGCGAAGAACCCGAACCTGAAGCCGCGCATCCTGACGATCACGCAAAGCACGTACGACGGCGTGGTCTACAACGTCGAGATGATCAAGGAGATGTTGGGCGAATGGCTCGACACGCTGCATTTCGACGAAGCGTGGCTGCCGCACGCCGAATTCCACGAGTTCTACCAGGACATGCACGCGATCGGATCGGGCCGTCCGCGCATCGGCGCGATGATCTACGCGACGCACTCCACCCACAAGCTGCTCGCCGGCATCTCGCAGGCCTCGCAGATCGTCGTGCAGGACTCGAAGAACAGCCGCTTCGACAGGCATCGCTTCAACGAAGCGTATCTGATGCATACGTCGACGAGCCCGCAGTACGCGATCATTGCATCGTGCGACGTGGCCGCGGCGATGATGGAAGCGCCGGGCGGCACCGCGCTCGTCGAGGAGTCGATTGCCGAAGCGCTCGACTTCCGCCGCGCGATGACCAAGGTCGACGCCGAGTACGGCGATGACTGGTTCTTCAAGGTGTGGGGCCCGGATCAGTTCGCCGAGGAAGGCATCGGCTCGCGCGACGACTGGATGCTGCGCCCGAACGACGCATGGCACGGCTTCGGCCCGCTCGCCGAAGGCTTCAACATGCTCGACCCGATCAAGGCGACGATCGTCACGCCGGGTCTCGATATGGATGGCGGCTTCGGCGAAACCGGCATCCCGGCCGCGATCGTCACGAAGTACCTGGCCGAGCACGGGATCATCGTCGAGAAAACCGGGCTGTACTCGTTCTTCATCATGTTCACGATCGGCATCACGAAGGGCCGCTGGAACTCGATGGTGACCGAGCTGCAGCAGTTCAAGGACGACTACGACAACAACCAGCCGCTGTGGCGCGTGCTGCCCGAATTCGTTCAGCATCATCCGATGTACGAGCGGGTCGGCCTGCGCGATCTGTGCCAGCAGATCCACAGCGTGTATCGCGCGAACGACATCGCGCGCCTGACGACCGAGATGTACCTGTCGAGCATGGAACCGGCGATGAAGCCGTCCGACGCATTCGCGAAGCTCGCGCACCGCGAGATCGACCGGGTACCGATCGACGAACTCGAAGGCCGCGTCACGTCGATCCTGCTGACGCCGTACCCGCCGGGCATTCCGCTGCTGATTCCGGGCGAACGCTTCAACCGGACGATCGTCAACTACCTGCGTTTCGCGCGCGAATTCAACGAACGGTTCCCGGGCTTCCATACGGATATCCACGGGCTCGTCGGTGAAATGATCAACGGGCGCATCGAATATTTCGTCGATTGCGTGCGCGTTTGACGATGCTGCGAGTGAAGTTCCTGCCGGGCATCGATCGCTGGCGGCGCGGGGGCCGTGCATGGGCCTTCGCGCTCGTGACCGGCGTCGCGGCGCTCGGCGGCACGCTGAGTTCGGCGGCGCACGCCGAAGTCGCCGCCGCCGACCCGATCGACGCGTCGATGCGCGCCTGTCTTGCGCGCGCCGACATGTCGACGACGATGGGGCAGGTGCAGTGCATGGACAACGCGCGGATCGGCTGGAAGGCGGCGGTCGATAGCGCGTATCAGCAGTTGCTGTCGAAGCTGCCGCCCGCGCGGCGCAGGTTATGGCAGCGAAGCCAGTCGAGCTGGCTCAGCTCGCGCGATGCCGAGCAGCAGTTGCTCGCCGCGGTATTCGCGACGACCAAAGGTTCGATGTACGTGCTCTCCCAGGCGGATATGCAACTGCAGCCGGTGCGCGATCGCGCACTGGTATTGCGCAGCGCGCTCGCCAGTGCGAGCGCGGCGGCGCCGCGCCGCCCGCGCGCGTGCAAAGCGGACGCGCATTGCGAGCACGCGATGTTCGATCTGAACCGCTACTACCGCGTACTGCATTCGAAAATGCCGCCACGCTCGCGCTCGACGCTCGTGCGCGCGCAACATGCGTGGAATACGTATCTGAGCGCGTCGACACCGCTCGTCGACGAACGCGGGCGTATCGACATCATCGGTGCGCGGGTGGCGACGATCAAGCGGCTGTCCGAAACGGTCGGCAACGACTGAGTTGCCGACCATCGCCGGCGGCGCCCGCCGTCAATCCGGCAGATGACTTTCGCCGCGCGGCTCGGTGGGCGCCGGCGCCGGTTCGCCGCGCAGATCGCGCATCGTATCTTCGACGCGCCGACGACATCGTATCGAGCGCGAGTCCGTCGCCTAGTCCCTCGCCTAGTCCCTCGCCGACGAAGCCGCGCCGTGGCTCAGCCAGTCGAGCACCGCGCTCGTGTCGTCGTCCGCGCCCTCGCGCGCGCGCTCGACCGTTTCCGCGACGTCGTCGCTCGGCACCGCGCGGCGAATCGCCACGCCGACCGCGAGAATGTCGATCATCGTGAGGTGCAGGATGCGCGAGATCATCGATAGCTGCGACTCGCGAATCTCGATGTGATCGGTCTCCAGCGCGACGGTCGCGCGCTTCGCGAGCGGCGTGTTGCTCGACGTGATCGCGATCACTTTCGCGCCGGCCTGCATCGCGACGTCCAGCACGCGCAGCAGCTCGGGCGCGCGCCCCGACTTCGACACCGCGACGATCACGTCGCCTTTGCCGAGCAAGGCGGCGGACGCTGCCTGCATGTACAGATCGCCGTAGGCGATCGTCGGAATGCCGAAGCGGAAGAACTTGTAGTGCGCGTCCTGCGCGACGATGTTCGAGTTGCCGAGCCCGTAGAACTCGATGCGCCGAGCGCCGTTCAGCAGATCGATCGCGCGCTCCACATGCTCGAAGTTCAGATGTTCGCGCAACTGCAGAATCGCGGACACGGTGTTGTCGAGCACTTTCGCGCCGAAGTCGGTCGCGGTGTCGCCGAGGTGCACCTGGCTGTGGCTGACCGGAATCGTGCCGGTCAAACCGGTCGCGAGCTTCAGCTTGAAGTCCGACAGACCCTGGCAGCCGAGCGAGCGGCAGAAGCGGATCACGGTCGGCTGGCTCACGTCGGCCTTGCGCGCGATATCGACGATCGGGTCGTTGATGATCGAGCGCGGATGGTTCAGCGCGAGATCGGCGACGCGGCGCTCGGCCGGCGTCAGCGCGTCGCGCATCTGGCGAATCCGCTCGAACACCGCCGACGAGCTGCCGCCCGCGCGATTGGACAGCTGTTCGGCGAGAATCGCCGAGACGCCGAGGAAGGCCGGATATTCGGCGGTGATCACATAGGTCGGCACGCTTTGCAGATACGCCTCGAAGCGGCCCTTCGCCTCGAAGCGCTTGCGAAACGACGAGCGGGCGAAGAATTCGCCGAGCCGCGGCACCACGCCGCCGCCGATATAGATGCCGCCGAGCGCGCCGAGCGTGACCGCGATATTGCCGGCGAAGGTGCCGAGAATGCCGCAGAACACGTCGACCGATTCGGCCGCGAGCGGCTCGCCGTCGAGTGCGCGCCTGACGATTTCGATCGTGTCGATGCTGCCGGCCACGCGCTTCTTGTCGCGGCCCGCGAGCGCGCGGTAGATCACCTCGATGCCCGGACCCGCGGCCACCCGTTCGAACGACACGTGCGACCACTTCTTGCGCGCGTATTGCAGCACGATGTCCTCGCGCTCATCGGCCGGCGCGAAGCTGGCGTGGCCGCCTTCGCTGCCGAGCGCGATCCAGCGGTCGTCGGCGGGAATCAGGCCCGACACGCCCATGCCGGTGCCGGGGCCGAGCAGGCCGATCACGCTGTTCGGCCGGCGCGCACCGCTGCCCACCTGCACGCGTTGCGCGTCGGTCAGGCCGGGCAGCGCCATCGCGAGCGCGGTGAAATCGTTGACGACCAGCAGCGTGTCGAAGCCGAGCGCGCGGCGCGTCGCTTCGATCGAAAAGGTCCAGTCGTGATTGGTCATGCTGACCTGGTCGCCGTCGACCGGGTTCGCGATCGCGATCGCCGCGTGATTGACGCGGCCGATCTTCGTGTCCTTCAGATACTTCTTGATGACTTCGGCGACGCCCGGATAGTCCGCGCATGGATAGACCTGCACCGAGCCGATTTCGCCGGGCCCCGTCTCGAGCGCGAAGCGCGCATTGGTGCCGCCGATGTCGGCCAGCAGTCTCGGTCCGTCGGCGTGCTGGCCCGCGCCCGGGATCGCTTTATTTTGCACACCAGTAGACATCGAGTCTCACTCCCTTGTCGTTTGCCAGCTGCGAGATGGCATTTTTTTGTAGCGAAGCGGCGGCTGCGTTGAGCACGTCCATCTTGCGCGGTCCAGCGATCAGCAGAAACAGGTGCTTCACTTCCTTCAGCGCGGCAAGCGACCAGCTCACGCGCGCATGCGGCGCGGCGCCCGGGTGCACGGCGACGAAATGCTCGGTCGTGGTGATGGCGTGATCCCACTCGGGCGCGTCGGCGAAGATCGACGCGGTGTGGCCGTCCTCGCCCATGCCGAGCACCACGACGTCGGGCACCGCGGCAAAGCGCGCGTCCGCGTTCAGCGCGGCGACGTGCGCATCGAGATCCTGGGTCGTGTCGACCAGCGGCCAGAACGTCGCATTGCGCGCGGCGTTTTGCAGCAGCGTGGCGCGCGCGAGTTGCGCGTTGCTGGCGCTGTCGGTCTCGGGCACCCAGCGGTCGTCGACCAGCGTCAGCGCAATGCGCGACCAGTCGAATGCCTGGGTGGACAGCGTCTCGAGGAACGGCCGCGGGCTCGTGCCGCCGGATACGGCCAGCATGGCCGGGCGCGGGCCTGGGCTTGACAGGGTGCCGGTGGCGCCCGCCTGTGCGGCAAGCGACGCATGTAGCGCGTCGCCCACCGCTTTCGCCAGCGCGTCGGATTGGGCGCGCTGGTCGTCGAAAGCGTTAAGCTGGATCACTTCTCCTCCGTGCTGCTTTCTTGTTAGGCCTGCGGAATCAGCGGTGCTGCTTGCGCTCGACGTTTGCGATGCGGGTGGCTTGCAAACGTCTTGCATGATACCGGCGCGATTCCGTTCAGTTCGTCGGTGGGTCTTGCCGGCGCCGCGCGAAATGTTGCCCATCCCGCGCGGCGCCGTCCATCAATTCATCAACCTCAATTCTCTTCCTCGAGCCAGCAGGTGCCGTGCTGCGCGAGCATCGCGCTCGCCGCGGCCGGTCCCCACGTGCCCGCCGCGTACGGCTTGGGCGGCTTGTGCGACGCCTGCCATTCGTTCAGGATCGGCTCGACCCAGCGCCACGCGGCTTCCTGCTCGTCGCGCCGCACGAACAGCGCGAGCCGGCCGTGGATCACGTCGAGCAGCAGCCGCTGATACGCCTCCATCTGCCCTTCGCGGAAGAACTGGTCGAACGCGAGATCGAGGTGCACGCTCGCGAGGTTCATCCCCTCGCCGGGCTGCTTCGCCAAACAATAGAGACGGATCGTCTCGTTCGGCTGCAGACGGATCACGAGGCGGTTCGCGCCGGCGCGCAGCGCCGATACGCCGAGCGCCGAATGCGGCACCGCGCGGAAATTCACGACGATTTCGGCGACACGATCCGCTAGCCGCTTGCCCGTGCGCAAGAAAAACGGCACACCGGCCCAGCGCCAGTTTTCGATCTCGACTTTGAGCGCGACGAAAGTTTCGGTGGAGCTGTCGGGCTTCACGCCGTGTTCGGTCGCGTAGGCCGGCACCGCCGTGCCGCGAATCACGCCGGAATGATACTGGCCGCGCACCGCGACCTTGCCGATTTCCTGGGGATCGACGGGTTTTAACGCTCGCAGCACGCGCAGTTTTTCGTCGCGCACCGAGTCCGAATCCATCGAGTGGGGCGGCTCCATTGCGACGATCGACAGCAACTGCAGCAGGTGGTTCTGCACCATGTCGCGCAGCGCGCCGGTATTGTCGTAGAAATCACCGCGCGCTTCGACGCCGAGTTCTTCGGCAATCGTAATCTGGATGCTCTCGACCCACTCACGGCGCCACAGCGGCTCGAACAGCGCATTGCCGAAGCGCAGCGCGAGCAGGTTCTGCACCGGCTCCTTGCCGAGGTAATGATCGATCCGGTAGATCTGCTCTTCCGCGAAGATCTCGCCGACCGCGTCGTTAATCGCATTCGAAGATTTCAAATCGTAACCAAGCGGCTTTTCGAGCACGATGCGCGCGTTGGTATTGAGCCCGACCGACGCGAGCGCATGACAGATCGGCACGAATAGCGACGGCCCGGTCGCCAGATAGAACACGCGAATACCCGGCAGATCCTGAACCGCGTCGCGCAGATGCACGAAGTCTTCCGGTTTGCCGAGGTCGATCTTCACGAACTCGATGCGCGCGAGGAAGCTGGTCCACGCGCCTTCGTCCACACCGTTGTTCGACACGTGCGGCTTGACGTGTTCGTCTACCCATTGCAGGTACTCGCCGCGATCCGCCACGTGCCGCGCCACCGCGACGATCTTGCCGCTGTCGGCGAGCATGTTGCCGGCACGGTGCGCCTCGAACAACGCGGGCAGGATCTTGCGCATCGACAGATCGCCGGTTCCGCCGAAGAGAACGAAGGTGAAGCTTGAATCGGTTTGCATGAGTCTCCGTCGATGTCCTGAAGGGCCGCCGCGCCGAGCCGATACTGCGCGCGCAACGACCCGCGCTGACCGGAAAGAGCGACCGTAGTCCGATCAAATATTTTTTGACACTGAATTGTAGTTTAACTACAATCCAAATCAAGAGGTAGCGCTAATTCGATGAAAAAAGCGTGCGCTGTTCAGGCGGAAGGCGCGTTTTTGCGAATCGGCAGGCGTCCCCGCATGTTAATGGACTGGGGCTGCGCTTGCCGTCAGGCCTGCGGGGTCGTTGCCCGCTGCTTGTGTAACGACAGGCCTCGGATCGGCGTATGAAGTACCTCGAGTCTGCCGCGCGACGCGGGCAGGCAAAAATCAAAAGAGGAGACAGTCAGTTGCATCCCGAACCACTCACCTCTTGAGCGTCCAGCGGCCGGACATCGGTCCGCCGGCACATGCCGTCGCGCGTGCGCCCGACCGTGCTCGATCGCCCAGTGTTTTGCCTGTTTGAACCAACCACGGCACCCTGGCGACATCAGGGGCCATTCGTTTTTTGTTCAGGTGTCTGGAGGAGATAAGCAATGAAATTTCGCGCGATCATGGGCGCTCTGTGCGCCGCGGGTCTGATGTGTGGCGTGTCGGCCGTACAGGCCGCCGAATCGATCGAAGTGCTGCACTGGTGGACTTCGGGCGGCGAATCGAAGGCCGTCGGCGTCCTCAAGGACGACATGACGAAGCAGGGCTACACGTGGAAGGACTTCGCGGTTGCGGGCGGCGCCGGCGCGGCTGCCATGACCGCACTCAAGACGCAGGTGATCTCGGGCAACGCGCCGAGCGCCGCGCAGATCAAGGGTCCGCTGATCCAGGAGTGGGCTTCGCAGGGCGTGCTGGTGCCGATCGACCCGGCCGCCGGCGACTGGAAAAAGAACCTGCCGCCGGAAATCGACAAGATCATGCACGCGGACGGGCACTATGTCGCCGCGCCGTTCTCGGTGCATCGCGTGAACTGGCTGTACATCAACAAGGCGGCGCTGGATAAGGCCGGCGGCAAGGTGCCGACCACGTGGCCCGAATTCTTCGCGGTGGCCGACAAGATGAAAGCCGCGGGCATCCAGCCGATCGCAATGGGCGGCCAGCCGTGGCAGGACCTGACGCTGTGGGAAGACGTCGTGCTGTCGCAGGGCGCTGACTTCTACAAGAAGGCGATCGTCGACCTCGACGAGAAGACGCTGACGTCGGACAAGATGGTTCAGGTGTTCGACACCGTGCGCAAGATCCAGGGCTACTTCGACGCCGGCCGCACCGGCCGCGACTGGAACCTGGCAACGGCGATGGTCATCAACGGCAAGGCCGGCATGCAGTTCATGGGCGACTGGGCGAAGGGCGAATTCACCAACGCCGGCAAGAAGTCGGGCACCGACTTCGTCTGCGCGGCCGTGCCGGGCACCGAAAAGGCCTACACGTTCAACGTCGACTCGTTCGTGTTCTTCCAGCAGAAGGACCAGAAGGCCGCGACGCCGGGTCAGCTCGCGCTCGCGAAGACGATCATGTCGCCGGAATTCCAGGAACAGTTCAGCCTGTACAAGGGCTCGATCCCGGTGCGTCTCGGCGTGCCGATGGACAAGTTCGACGACTGCGCGAAGAAGTCGTACGCGGATGAGCAGACCGCGATCAAGGCAGGCGGCTATGTGCCGTCGCTCGCTCACGGCATGGCTCAACCGGATGCGGCCGCCGGCGCGATCTCCGACGTCGTCACGAAGTTCATGAACTCGCAGGAAGATACGAAGACCGCGATTCAGGCGCTCGCCAAGGCCGCGAAGACGAAGTAAGCGACCTAACCGAAGTAAGCGAAGTAAGCGAAGCGTTGCGCCCGGCGGCTTGCAGTCGAGTCCCGGGCGCGTGCTTCGGGCCGCCTCGTTGTGAATGTCGTGCCGCGTCGAGTGTGATGCGGTAATGCGACTCACGAGGCTGCTTCGTCCTGGTTTCATCGAGTCACACCCATGCCGTCGCGGTCGTGCACGCTGCGTGCGCGGCGAGCCGCACGGCACAGTTTCAGCAGGAGTCGAGTAGTGACTGCTTCTATCAGCGGAAACGGGAAAACGGCTGCCGCCACCCGCCGCGCGTCGCCCACGGCGGCCCTCGCCGATCGCTGGATTCCGAAGCTGGTGCTCGCGCCCAGCGTCGTGATCAGCCTGATCTTCGTGTATGGCTTCATTGCAATCACCGGCTATCTGTCGCTGTCGACGTCGCGGCTGATGCCCCGTTTCGAGTTCGCCGGCCTCGAGCGCTATCGCGAGCTGTTCGACAACGACGTGTTCTGGACCTCGGCCAGGAACCTCGGCTGGTTCGGCATTCCGTTCATTGCGATCTGTATCGGCCTCGGTCTGTTTCTCGCGATCCTGCTCGATCAGCAGATTCGCAACGAAGGCGCGCTGCGCGCGGTGTTCCTGTACCCGATGGCGCTGTCGTTCATCGTGACCGGTACCGCGTGGCAGTGGATTCTGACGCCCAGCATCGGCCTCGAGAAAGTGTTCCACGACTGGGGCTGGACGAGCTTCTCGTTCAACTGGCTCGGCGACCCGGATAAGGCGATCTTCTGTATCGTGATCGCGGCGGTCTGGCAATCCACCGGCTTCGTGATGGCGCTGTTCCTCGCGGGCCTGCGCGGTGTCGACGGCGAAATCTTCAAGGCCGCGCAGATCGACGGCGCCGGCTTGCCGACTATCTACCGCAAGATCGTGATTCCGAGCATGCGCCCGGTGTTCTTCTCGGTGCTGCTGATCCTTTGCCACATCACGATCAAGACCTTCGACCTCGTGGTCGCGCTGACCGCGGGCGGGCCGGGCACGTCGTCGTCGCTGCCGGCCATCTTCATGTACACGTTTTCGTTCAATCGCGGGCAGCTCGGCGTCGGCGCGGCATCGTCGATCATGATGCTCGCCACCGTCGTGGCCGTGCTCGTGCCGCTGATGTATCTGGAATCGAGGAGCACGCGCAATGCAGCCTAAGATGACGATCAGCCGTGCCGTCATTTACGCGGCCCTGATCCTGTTCGCCCTGTACTTCCTGTTTCCGCTGTACGTGATGCTGTCGACGTCGTTCAAGGACATCGATCAACTGCGCGCCGGCAACCTGCTCACGCCGCCGACGCACTGGACCTTCGCGCCGTGGCTCAAAGCATGGAGCGGCGCCTGTACCGGCGTGCGCTGCGACGGCATGCAGCCGTTCTTCATGAACTCGGTGCGCATGGTGATTCCGGCCGTGCTGATCTCGTCGATCATCGGCGCGTTCAACGGCTACGTGCTCACGCACTGGCGTTTCCGCGGCGCCGATCCGATCTTCACGATGCTGCTGGTCGGCTGCTTCATTCCGTTCCAGGCGATCCTGCTGCCGATGGCGCGCTTCGAAGGCATGATGGGCCTGTCGAACACGACGACCGGTCTGGTGGTGGTGCACGTGATCTACGGTATCGCGTTCACGACGATGTTCTTCCGCAACTTCTACGTGAGCGTGCCGGCTGAACTCGTGAAGGCCGCGCGTATCGACGGCGCGGGTTTCTTCACGATCTTCACGAAGATCCTGCTGCCGGTATCGCTGCCGATCTTCATGGTGTGCCTGATCTGGCAATTCACGCAGATCTGGAACGACTTCCTGTTCGGTATCGTGTTCTCCGGCGTCGATTCGATGCCGATCACGGTGGCGCTGAACAACCTCGTGAACACGTCGACCGGCGTGAAGGAATACAACGTGGACATGGCCGGCGCGATCATCGCGGCGCTGCCCACCTTGCTCGTCTACATCGTCGCCGGACGTTACTTCGTGCGCGGCCTGACCGCGGGCGCGGTGAAGGGCTAAATGAAGGGCTAGATCATCGCAGAGCGACGGCGCTGCCGCGAAATCCGCGCCGCCGTCATCCGACCAGACGTTTTCAAGCAGTACCAGAGAAGAGGATTCACAGCATGGCAAGCCTTTCCATCCGTGACGTGTACAAGACCTACCCGAACGGGGTGCCGGTTCTGAAGGGTGTCAACATCGACATCGAAGACGGGCAGTTCCTGATTCTGGTCGGCGGCTCGGGCTGCGGTAAGTCGACGCTGCTCAACATGATTGCCGGCCTCGAAACCGTGACCAAGGGCGACATCCAGATCGACGGCAAGACGGTCAACAACCTGTCGCCGAAAGATCGCGATATCGCGATGGTGTTCCAGTCGTATGCGCTTTATCCGTCGATGACGGTGCGCGAAAACATTTCGTTCGGTCTGAATATCCGCAAGGTGCCGAAGCAGGAGCAGACGCAGATCGTCGAGCGCGTGTCGAACACGCTGCAGATCAAGCATCTGCTGGACCGCAAGCCGGGCCAGCTGTCCGGCGGCCAGCGTCAGCGCGTCGCGATGGGCCGCGCGCTCGCACGCGATCCGGTGATGTTTCTGTTCGACGAGCCGCTGTCGAACCTCGACGCGAAGCTGCGTATCGAGATGCGTTCGGAAATCAAGCTGCTGCATCAGCGCCTCGGCACGACGATCGTCTACGTGACGCACGACCAGATCGAGGCGATGACGCTCGGCGACCGCATCGCGGTGATGAAGGACGGCATAGTCCAGCAGTTCGGCGCGCCGCAGGATATCTACGATTCGCCGTCGAACCTGTTCGTCGCGGGCTTTATCGGCGCGCCGCCGATGAACTTCATCGACGGCAAGCTGGTCGAGCAGGGCGCGGGCGTCGGCATCGAACTCGATACGGGCATTGCGCGCAAGGTGCTGGTGCTGCCGTTCGAGTCGTCGAAGGTGCGCTCGCATATCGGCGCGAACGTGATTCTCGGGCTGCGTCCGGAGCGCATCACCGATGCGCGCGGCGCGCATGGCGACGATGCGCGGTTGCAGCCGGTCGAAGTGAAGGTCGACGTGATCGAGCCGACCGGGCCGGACACGCTGGTGTTCGCGCAGATCAACGGCAAGCGCGTGGTGAGCCGCGTGCACCCGGCTTCGAACCCGCAGCCGACGATGAACACGACGCTGCTGTTCGATACGTCGAAGGCCGTGCTGTTCGATCCGGCCAATGAAGAGCGGATTGCATAAGCGTTAGATCCGCCGCTCGGCAAGGCAAAGGCCCCATGCGCCGACTGGCGCATGGGGCCTTGTTGTTGCCGCGACGGGTGAAAGCGCCGGCTAACGGCGTTACGCGGCGTCCGCGAGACGCAGATCCGGATTGTTGCGCGCGAGTTCGCTGACCCATTCGATGAATGCGCGCAGCCGCGAACTCAGATTGCGGCGGTGCGCATAGAGCACCGACAGCGGTGTGCCGGGGCTCGTGTAGTTGCCGAGAATCTCCTGCAACGCGCCTTGTTCGATCAGCTCGGCGACCATGAAGCGCGACGGCTGGATGATCCCGTGGCCGAGCGCGGCCGCGCTGATGTACACCGAGCCGTCGTTGACCGCGAGCGTGCTCTTCATCTGCACCCGCTCGATGTCGCCGTTCACCTCGTATTCGAACGGGAAGGTTTTGCCGCTGCGCGCGGACACGTAATTCACCGCGCGATGTTCGGCGAGCTCTTCGAGTGTGGTCGGGGTGCCGAACTTCTGCAGATACGCGGGCGATGCGCAGGTGACGATCCGCGCCAGGCCGATGCGCCGCGCGACGAGGCTCGACTCTTCCGGCGTGCCCATGCGGATCACGCAATCGACGCCGTCCTGGATCAGATCGATGTTGCGATCGGCGAGGCCGAGCCGGACGTCGATTTGCGGGTACTGGCGGTAGAAGTCGTCGAGCGCGGGCAGCAGCAGCGCACGCGCGAGCGTGCCCGAGGTATCGACGCGAATCGTGCCGGCCGGATTCTCGCGCTTGTTCGACAGCGACGATTCGGCATCGGCGACGTCGGCGAGAATCGTTACGCAGCGTTCGTAGAATGCCGCGCCGTCTTCGGTCACGCTGACCTGGCGCGTCGAGCGGTTCAGCAGCCGCACGCCGACGTGTTCCTCGAGCGCCTGGATCGTGCGGCTGACCTTCGCGCGCGGCAGGTCGAGCGATTCGGATACTTTGGTGAAGCTGTTTGCTTCGACCACACGCGTAAATATCTCCATCGCTTCGAAACGGTCCATGGTTTGCCTTGTGAATGATGAGCCGGGGGAGAGCAGCTTTGCGGGGTGAAGTCTACAGCGAGGAAAAGCGCTTGTCTCAAGGCGGGGCGCGGCGGGCCGCCGGCTACCCGCGCTGGTTGCGTTGCGCGCGCGTGTCGTGCCGGCCGCCGCCCGCTCGCGGTTCAGTCGCGATCGGGCGCGCCAAGTGGAAAGAACGATCGATAGGGTCGCGCTTCGTCGACTGCTCGCGCAAACGACGGCCGCGCGAGCAGCCGTTGCCGGTAGGCATGCGCGTGCGTGAAGGCCGGATCGATCGCATGCGTCCAGTCCGCGTAGAACAGGGACGGCGCGGCGGCGCAGTCGGCGAGGCTGAAGCGCGTGCCGGCCGCCCATTCGCGCCCGGCCATGTGGCGGTCGAGCCACGCGTAGGCGGTGTCGAGCGCGGCGCGCGCATCGGCGACGCCGCGCGGGTCGTGCTCCGTCTCGGCGCGCAGGCTGTCGTAGACGATTCGTTGCTGCGGCGTCGAAATGTAGTTGTCGAAGAAGCGATCCATGCCGCGCACCTCGAGCGCGGCGCGCGGGTCGGCGGGCAGCAATGCGACGGGGCCCGGATAATGCAGGTCGAGATATTCGATGATGATGCTCGACTCGACCACGGTCCGCTCGCCATCGACGAGTACCGGAAAGCGCCTGATTGGCCATCGCGCGGCGAGTTCGGCCATGACCTCGGGGGCGTCGGGCGCGAGCACGCGCATCTCGAACGGCGTGTCGTTCTCGTAGAGCGCAATCAGCGCCTTCTGGCAGTAGGAAGAAAACGGGTGGGCATAAAGCTGCAGGGGCATCGCGATCACCTCCGGTGGTTGCGGAGAACGGCGCGCGGGCGATGAAAGCCGCGGCGCTACGGTCACAGCGGCCACAGCGGCTGTTTACCTGACGACGCGCCACGGTGATGAAAATCGACAGCCGATGCGACGAAGTGACCCGCGTGGGGCCCGCGCGACGGCCAACGAAGCGATCAGCGCCGGTTGCCGGCCTGTTCAGCCCTTCGACTGCGCGCCATGCGCGGGTAACGCCCCCGGCTGCAACAGCACGACCACCGCACCCGCTCCACCATCGTGCGGGCGCGCCTGGCAGAACGCGATGACCTCGGATTTCTGCACGAGCCACGCGCGCACCTTGCCCTTCAACACCGGTTCCTTGCCGATCGACCCCAAGCCCTTGCCGTGAATCACGCGCAAGCAGCGCAAACCGCGCTTCACCGATTCGCGGACGAATTCCGCAAGCGCCTCGCGCGCTTCCTCGCGCCGCATCCCGTGCAGGTCGATCTGCGCCTGGACGATCCAGTCGCCGCGCCGCAGTTTGCGCACGACGTCGCGGCTCACGCCGGGGCGGCAATACGACAGCGTTTCGTCGGTTTCGAGCAGCACTTCGGGATCGAACTCGTCGGAAATCGCTTCGTGCAGCACCGCTTCTTCGTCGAGCAAGGTTTGCACCGGCAGCGGTGGCGGCGGATGGCGCGCGAGCGTCGCGCGCGGCGGCACGCCGAGCGGCGCGACCTCGCCGATTTCGCGGCGGAACAGATCGGCGTCCGCCGCCGCTTCACGCCGGGCCGCCTGGGCAGCCGCCTGCTCGCGTTCGCGTCGCTGCGCATCGCCCTTTAACGCGTCGCGCAGCGCACCGAGCCCGGCGAGTCCGCTCGCGCGCTCGAGCTTCGGCGCAACGGCGGGCGGGGCCGCTTCAGGCGTGGGCCGCGCGGCGGCGCGTGGGCGTTTCGGTTCGTTCGGATGGGGGTGATTCTTCGGCATATCGGCAATACACGCGGGAAGGTCGATCGATGGGGCGGGTGCGGCGATGCGTCAGGTGCAGATGCTCGCGGGCGAGTCGACGGCCGTCGCGCGAAGCCATGCGGCGGTTGCAGCCGCGAACGCGCGCCAGCACGCGAGGCAGCCGCGACGGGCACAAAAAAACGAGCACAAAAAAGGCCGCGAGCTTGCCAGCCGCGGCCTTCCTGTTCAAACAGACCAAACAGACGGCCGGGCTTCGCCTCGCCGTCATTTTACCGTCGCGCTCGTTGTCGCGACCTCGGGTCGCCGGCGCAAGCAGCGGATCAGCGCTCCGCTTCCTGGCTCATCGCATGCTCGCCGGCCATCTCGTTGATGGTCTCCAGATAGCGCTGCGCATCGAGTGCGGCCATGCAGCCGGTGCCCGCGCTGGTAATCGCCTGGCGATATACGTGGTCTTGCACGTCGCCGGCGGCGAACACGCCCGGCACGCTGGTTGCTGTCGCGAAACCGTTCAGCCCGCCCTTCGTGATGATGTAGCCGTTCTTCATTTCGAGCTGGCCCGCGAAGATGTCGGTGTTCGGCTTGTGGCCGATCGCGACGAACAGGCCTTGCAGCGCGATGTCGGTGGTTTCGCCGGTCTGCGTGTGCTTGATGCGCAGGCCCGTGACGCCGGACTGGTCGCCCGTCACTTCGTCGAGCGTGTGGTTCCACTTGATCTCGACGATGCCTTCCTTTTCCTTCGCGAGCAGGCGGTCGATCAGGATCGGCTCGGCGCGGAACTTGTCGCGGCGATGGATCACGGTCACTTTTTTGGCGATACCGGCCAGATACAGCGCCTCTTCGACCGCGGTATTACCGCCGCCGACGACCGCCACGTGCTGCTGCTTGTAGAAGAAGCCGTCGCAGGTCGCGCAGGCCGACACGCCCTTGCCCATGAACGCTTCTTCCGACGGCAGGCCGAGGTATTGCGCCGACGCGCCGGTCGAGATGATCAGCGAATCGCACGTATATTCGCCGGAATCGCCAATCAGACGGATCGGCTTTTCATTCAGCTTCGCCGTATGGATGTGGTCGAAGATGATTTCGGTGTTGAAGCGCTCGGCGTGCTCGAGAAAGCGCGCCATCAGTTCCGGGCCTTGCACGCCGTTGGCATCGGCCGGCCAGTTTTCGACGTCGGTCGTGGTCATTAGCTGACCGCCTTGCGCGAGGCCCGTCACGAGCACCGGCGACAGGTTGGCGCGTGCCGCGTAGACCGCCGCCGTGTAGCCGGCGGGGCCGGAACCGAGAATCAGAACCTTGGCGTGTTTCGTTGCAGTTGCGGGCATGATCGAATCCTTGTACGGCGCGCGGCTCGCCGTTGCGAGGCCGTGCGTTTTTGAGCTGAAACTGTAGATGGGTGTCAGTGCGGCATTATAAAGGCCGGGGCGCGCGGCTGCGCTATGAAGCTTTCCGATCGCCGCGATAGCATGGCGGCACGTGTTGTGGCGACGCTCGTGTGGCCGGACAGCCAAGTTACCGTCATTTACAGCCTTGCGCGAGGCGCAGCGTTTACAATAGGCCGGATCGAAGTTTCCGGTAGCCGGGATCGGGTCCGCAGCCGCGCGCGGCAAGGCTCGGGGTTCCGCTGCCGGCGGCAGTTCAGCCGGAACCGGCTACCCCAGAACAGGATCAATGGCAAAAGCTCCTTATTCCGCCAGCGCACAGGCATTGCCGCACCGCATGTCGCGCCTTTTCACCGAAATCCGCTGGATTCTGCAGGTGGCGCTCGGCGTCTTCCTGCTGATGTCGCTCGTCAGCTACAGCCGGCACGATCCGAGCTGGACTCACGCCGCGCAGGTCGACCACATCTCCAACTGGGCGGGCCGCGTCGGCGCGTGGACCTCCGACATTCTGCTGCTGCTGTTCGGCCTGTCCGCCTACTGGTGGATCGTGCTGCTCGGCCGGCATATCTCCGCGAACTACAAACGCATCACCGGCCACGAAGAGCCGCGGGACGACGACGCGCCGCGCGGCGTCAGCTGGCTCGCGGACGCATTCGCGTTTGTGCTCGTGCTGCTGTCGTGCAACGGCATCGAGGCGCTGCGGATGTGGTCGCTCAAAGTGCAATTGCCGCGCGCGCCGGGCGGCGTGATCGGCGAGGCCGTCGCGCGCGGCGTGTCGCACGCGCTCGGCTTTACCGGCGGCACGCTCGCGCTGCTGCTCGGGCTCGCGATCGGGCTGTCGCTGTATTTCCGCTTCTCGTGGCTGTCGGTCGCGGAGCGGGTCGGCGAGTCGATCATTTCCGCGGTCACGTTCGCGAAGCTGCGCCGCGAGGCCGGGCGCGACCGCAAGCTCGGCGAAGCGGCCGCGGTCAAGCGCGAGGGGAAGGTCGAGAAGGGCCGCGTGCGCATCGAGGAACACGAACCGGTGGTGATCGTGCCGCCGGTCGTCACACCGGCGAAGTCGGAGCGCGTCGAAAAGGAACGGCAGGTGCCGCTCTTTACCGATCTGCCCGGCGACTCCACGTTGCCGCCGATCTCGCTGCTCGATCCCGCGCCCGCCGCGCAGGAAACCATTTCCGCGGATACGCTCGAATTCACGTCGCGTCTGATCGAAAAGAAGCTGAAGGACTTCGGCGTCGAGGTCAGCGTGGTCGCCGCGTATCCGGGCCCGGTCGTCACGCGCTATGAAATCGAGCCGGCGACGGGCGTGAAGGGCAGCCAGATCGTCAATCTCGCGAAAGACCTTGCGCGTTCGCTGTCGCTCGTGTCGATCCGCGTGGTCGAAACGATTCCGGGCAAGAACTACATGGCGCTCGAGTTGCCGAACCAGCGCCGCCAGACGGTTGGCCTGTCCGAGATTCTCGGCTCGGCCGTCTATGCGGATGCCGCGTCGCCGCTCACGATGGGCCTCGGCAAGGACATCGGCGGCAAGCCGGTGTGCGCGGACCTCGCGAAGATGCCGCACCTGCTGGTCGCCGGTACGACCGGCTCGGGCAAGTCAGTCGGTATCAATGCAATGATCCTGTCGCTGCTGTACAAGGCGAGCGCCGAACAGGTGCGCATGATCCTGATCGATCCGAAGATGCTCGAAATGAGCGTCTACGAAGGCATTCCGCATCTGCTGTGTCCGGTCGTCACCGATATGCGCCAGGCGGGCCATGCGCTGAACTGGGCGGTCGCCGAAATGGAGCGGCGCTACAAGCTGATGAGCAAGCTCGGCGTGCGCAACCTGGCCGGCTACAACAACAAGATCGACGAGGCGGCCAGGCGCGAGGAAAAGCTGCCGAATCCGTTCAGCCTGACGCCGGACGATCCGGAACCGCTCGCGCGCCTGCCGAACATCGTGATCGTGATCGACGAACTCGCCGACCTGATGATGGTGGTCGGCAAGAAGGTCGAAGAGCTGATCGCGCGGATCGCCCAGAAGGCCCGTGCGGCCGGCATCCATCTGATTCTTGCGACGCAGCGTCCGTCGGTCGATGTGATCACCGGCCTGATCAAGGCCAACGTGCCGACGCGGATGGCGTTCCAGGTGTCGTCGAAAATCGACTCGCGCACGATTCTCGACCAGCAGGGCGCGGAGTCGCTGCTCGGTATGGGCGACATGCTGTATCTGCCGCCGGGCAGCGGGCTGCCGGTGCGCGTGCATGGCGCGTTCGTGTCGGATGACGAGGTGCATCGCGTCGTCGACAAGCTCAAGGAACAGGGCGAGCCGAACTATATCGAAGGCATTCTCGAAGGCGGTGTCGGCGGCGAGGGCGACGAAGGCTCCGCCGGAACCGGCACGAGCGACGGCGAGTCGGATCCGCTCTACGACCAGGCGGTCGACGTGGTGCTGAAGAACCGCCGCGCGTCGATCTCGCTGGTGCAACGGCACTTGCGCATCGGCTATAACCGCGCGGCGCGGCTGCTCGAACAGATGGAGAATTCGGGCGTGGTGTCGGCGATGTCGTCGAACGGCAATCGCGAGATTCTCGCCCCGGCGCGCGAAACGGAATAAGCCGCTACCTTTGCCGCCACCGCGTTGCGCGCGCGCCGCGCGCCGCTGGCCGGGCGCTCACCATTGCCATCGCGCGCCTGCCGCCGCACCGCTCTTCACCGAATTCAATTAACGGAGAAACCCTATGCACGCATTCGCACAGCAGGATGCTCGAAAGCGTCAACCTGGCGGCCTCGATCAACTCGTGCGCCGCATCGCGCACGGCGCCGCCAGCATCGCAATCGGCGCGTCGCTGCTCATCGCTTCGCAGGCCTTCGCGAGCGGCACCGAGCAACTGAAGGCATTCATCGCGCAGGTTCATTCGGCGCGCGGCACCTTCGTCCAGCAGGAAGTGCGCGCGCCGAGCAAGGCGCAAAACGCGAGCGGCGCGCTGCCCACCGCGGGCGCGAACAAGCCGACCACGTCGAGCGGATCGTTTACGTTCGCACGGCCCGGCAAGTTCATCTGGCAATACGAGAAACCATACGCACAGCTATTGCAGGCGGACGGCGACAAGCTCTACGTGTACGACAAGGATCTGAATCAGGTCACGGTGCGCAGCCTCGGCAACGCGCTCGGCGCGAGCCCGGCGGCGATCCTGTTCGGCAGCAACGATCTCGACAGGAACTTCACGTTGCACGACGCCGGCGTGAAGGCCGGCATCGACTGGCTCGAGCTGACGCCGAAAGCGAAGGACACGCAGTTCCAGCGCGTCGGCATCGGCTTCAAGGACGGCAATCTCGAAGCGATGGAATTGCACGACGTGTTCGGCAACGTGACCTTGCTGACGTTCTCGAACATCCAGAAGAACCCGCAACTGCCGCCCGACACGTTCAGGTTCACGGTGCCGAAGGGCGCGGATGTAATCAACGGATAAGCGGGATGGTTGGCGCGGAAGGTTCGCGCGCTGTGTAGGGCCCGTTAAGCCGCGCGTTCGAGCGCGGCTTTTCGTTTGCGCGTGCGGCGGGCCGCCGTAGCGGCTAGCTGTCTGTTTCAGCAGACATCATCGAATAGTGCGAGACTGGAAACCACGAATGTCGTCCGTGAGTTGGTGTAAGCGTTCCGAAACTTTCCAGGCTTTCGTCTGCCTATTTGACATTTTTTTGCTGCGACGCAACAAGATAACGCCTACACTGGTCGAAGTCAGTAGTTGCTTCGAATGTTTGGAAGGGTGAGGCATGTCATGAACTTGTCTTCGGTACAGGATTTACGGTTGTCCCCGTCGCTGCATGTTTTCGAGCAGGAAGGCGGCTGGCATTGGGGTATCACGGTTCCGCGCGCGGTGGGCAGCGGCTTCAAGGTCGTCGCCTATAGCGAGGAAACCTTTGGCGATGAGGCCGAGGCCCATCGGGAAGGCAATCGTGCGCTCGCGCGTTTGGCCGATGACACGGCCACGCATGAGCGCCAATAAAAAGAATATTTATTGAAGGGATTATCCCTATATGCAGATTTCACGGTGACCGATTTTGCGGCGAAATGTGCAGAAAATAAAAGCGCTAATAGCTCAATATGCAAGAATTTGCATATATTTTTGACTTCGAGAAGATCGCGGCGATAATACGCGGACCTTTTCGAGACATTTCGCTTTTACCTTGACTTTCGCAGAATACGAAACCACGCACCCGTTAAGCGTGGAACTGGACGGCGTGAACTACGCCGGCACCTATCGCGTGATGACGGGCTCCGTCATCGTCCATTTCGAAAACGAAACCAAATTCGCGTCGTATGCGCCGAACCGTCCGGAGACCGTCGCGCGCTGGCTGCTGACTGACCTTTGCCGGAAAGTCGAATCCCGCAAGCGTAGAGCAGCGAAAAAATAAGCGGTAAATCGCTTTCAGCCGGCGAGCACAAAGGCGATTTGCCGAGCCCGCCGCGGCGATATCGATCATCGTGCATCGTGCACCAGCGCATGAGCTGCGTTTGGCGGGCTCGACATTCCAGCGACATAACGTAATGCGCACGCAACATGCAACACGCAGCGAGCGGCGCACGCAGGCGAAAACTTCTTCGCCTTTGCCGGTTTGGACCTCGATGAACGGGAATCCGCGCTGACCGGCGCATTCAGCGCGAAGTGCCCGCACGAATCACTCACGCATACGCGGTCTTGCGCGTCGACACGAACGCGAAATAGCACACCGCGCCGACCGCGAGCGAAGGCAGCGTCGCGCCGAGATTCGGCAGCCATTGATTGATCGCCTGATACGAGCCAATCCCGACTGCCCACGCGACGAACGCGCTCAGGTGCCAGCCGCCCGAAAAGCCATAGCGGCCGCGCACGTCGGCGAGCACGGCCGCTTCGATGCGGCGCTTGCGCACGACGAAGTGATCCATCAGCACGACGCCGAACAACGGCGCGAACACCGATCCGATCAGCAGCAGGAAGTTCTGATACTTCGCCATCGGCACCAGCAGTGCGATCAGCGTGCACAGCGCGCCGAACGCCGCCGACAGCAGCGGCACGCTCGCGCGCGTCCAGAACGTGCCGGTCGAGACCGCGGCCGAGTGGATGTCGGCGAAGGCGTTATCGATTTCGTCGATCAGGATCAGCAGCAGCGCGAGACCGCCGCCGGCCTGCGCGAGCGCGCCGGTCAACAGTGCGTCGCCGCCGCCTGCCGCGAGCCCGTAGATCGCGCCGATCGCGTAGAACCAGATGTTCGCGATGCCGTAGCCCGCGAGCGTGCCGCGGAAGGTGTCGCCCGCACGGCGGCCGAAGCGCGTGTAGTCGGCGATCAGCGGCAGCCACGACAGCGGCATCGCGACCACGAGGTCGACCGCTCCGCCGAACGACATGTCGCCGGTGCCCGGACGGCGCATCATGTCGGCGAGGTTATGGCGCGCGAGCAGGTTCCACGTAAGCCACAGCGCGCCGGCGAGCAGCAGCCAGATGCCCCATGTGCGCAGAAAGCGCCGCACGAACGACAGCGGACCGCTGATCGCGAGCAGTGTCGCGAGCACGCCGAAGATCACGGTCCACACGAGCGGCATCGACAGGCCGAACGCCTGCTTCGCGAGCGCGTCGGCGGAATCGCGCATCACGATCACCTCGAACGAGCCCCAGCCGACCAGTTGCACCATGTTCAGCACCGCCGGCACCGACGCGCCGCGTACGCCGAGTGTGGGGCGCAGAGACGACATCGCCGCGAGTCCGGTGTCGGTGCCGATCACGCCCGCGAGCGCCAGCAGCACCACGCCGATCACGCTGCCGAGCACGATCGCGACGAGCGCGTGCGATAGCGACAGCCCCGGCACCAGCAGCGCGCCCGCCTGCGCGACGAGCAGGCCGATGCCGAGGGAGAACCACAGCGCGAACGCATCGCCGGTGCGAAACGCGCGCCGCGCCTGCGGCACCGGCGTGAGCGGCGCGTAGGTGGAACCGGCTTCGCCGGTGACTGAATCTTGTGCCATCTGATGTTGTTCCTGTTCGTGTTGCCTTGAGTCTTTGCTACGGATCTTTGCTGCGAGTCTTTGCGGTGAATTTCGCCGTGGGCCGCGGTCACGGCGCGGTGCCACGGCTTGCGCCGGGGGCTTTCAGGTTTCCGCGCGGTACGCCGCTTGCGGCGCATCCTGCGCGCGCCGCGCACGCCGTGGCGCTCACCCGTGCGCCGTCACTGTCATAATGCAGGACGTTGCCCGCGCTTTCACCTGGGCTTTGCCTGTGCCTCGCCTTCGCGCGCAAGGCTTTGCGCTTGTCCGGCCGGCCGCCGCGTTGCCGCGCGGCGGCCGCGAAAACCGGAAAAGCCGAGATTATCCCCAAAACGTCATGTTTGAAGAAACCCGTGCCAATGTTCCGCTCGCCGAACGCCTGCGGCCACGCAATATCGACGAAGTGATCGGGCAGACGCATCTGCTCGGTCCGAACAAGCCGCTCAGGGTCGCGTTCGAATCCGGCGAAGCCCATTCGATGATCCTGTGGGGGCCGCCCGGCGTCGGCAAGACCACTCTCGCGCGCTTGATGGCCGATGCGTTTCACGCGCAGTTCATCGCGCTGTCGGCGGTGCTCTCGGGCGTGAAGGATATCCGCGAGGCGGTCGAGACCGCGCAGATCCATCGCGCGAACGGTCATCAGACACTGGTGTTCGTCGACGAAGTGCATCGCTTCAACAAGAGTCAGCAAGACGCATTCTTGCCGCACGTCGAATCGGGTCTGTTCGTCTTCGTCGGCGCGACGACCGAAAATCCGTCGTTCGAGGTGAATAGCGCATTGCTGTCGCGCGCGGCGGTCTACGTGCTGAAGAGCCTGACCGACGACGAGCAGCGCGAACTGCTCGAGCGCGCACAACGCGAACTCGGCGGCCTTACGTTTACCGACGAGGCGCGCGCCGCGCTGATCGGCTCCGCCGACGGCGATGGCCGCAAGCTGCTGAACAATCTCGAAATCGTCGCGCGCGCGGCCGCGCAGCAGAAGACCACCGGGATCGACGGCACGTTGCTCGGCAGCGCGCTCGCCGAAAACCTGCGCCGCTTCGACAAGGGCGGCGACGCGTTCTATGACCAGATCAGCGCGCTGCATAAATCGGTGCGCGGCAGCAATCCGGACGGCGCGCTGTACTGGTTCTGCCGGATGCTCGACGGCGGCGCGGACCCGCGTTACCTCGCGCGCCGTATCGTGCGAATGGCGTGGGAGGACATCGGCTTGGCCGATCCGCGCGCGGCGCGCATCACGCTCGATGCCGCCGAGACCTACGAGCGTCTCGGCTCGCCCGAAGGCGAACTCGCGCTCGCGCAAGCGATCATCTACCTCGCGGTCGCGCCGAAGTCGAACGCGGGATACAACGCGTACAACGAGGCGCGGCGCTTCGTCGGCAAGGATCAGTCGCGCGCGGTGCCGGTGCATCTGCGCAACGCGCCGACGAAGCTGATGAAGGAGCTCGGCTACGGCCACGACTACCGCTATGCGCACGACGAGCCCGATGCGTACGCGGCCGGCGAGACGTACCTGCCGGACGGCATGCGCGAGCCGCACTGGTACACACCGACGCCGCGCGGCCTCGAAGGCAGGATCGGCGAGAAGCTGGCGCGGCTCGCCGAGCTCGATACGCAATGGCGCGCGGAGAACCGGCCAAAGAAGAGCTGAGGCTTTGGCGACACGCCGGTGCGCTAAAATCACGATTTCATCCAACGAACACCCGCCCCATCCCATGCTCGACATCCAGTTGCTGCGCAAAGACCTCGACGGCGTCGCGAAGCGCCTCGCCGACCGCGGCTATACCCTCGACGTCGCGGCCTTCACCGCGCTCGAAGCGGAACGCCGCGATACCCAGACCCGTACCGAAGAAATGCAGGCGCGCCGCAACAGCCTGTCGAAGCAGATCGGCGCGATGAAAGGGCGGGGCGAAGACACGTCGGCCGTGATGGCCGAAGTGGGCGGTATCGGCGACGAGATGAAGGCGTCGGCGGTGAAGCTCGACGAGATCCAGAAGCGTTTGTCGGATCTTTTGCTCGGCGTGCCGAATCTGCCGCACGAGAGCGTGCCGGCGGGCCGCGACGAGACGGACAACGTCGAGGTGCGCCGCTGGGGCACGCCGCGTCAGTTCGATTTCGCCGTCAAGGACCACGTCGATGTCGGCACGCCGCTCGGCCTCGACTTCGAGACCGGCGCGAAGCTGTCGGGCGCGCGCTTCACGATGCTGCGCGGCCAGATTGCACGGCTGCATCGCGCGCTCGCGCAGTTGATGATCGACACGCACACGCAGCAGCACGGCTATACCGAGATCTACACGCCGTACATCGTCAATCCGGACATCCTGTACGGCACCGGTCAGTTGCCCAAATTCGCGGACGACATGTTCCGCGTCGAGAAGGGCGGCGGCGAGAACACGATCACGCAGTACCTGATTTCGACGTCGGAAATTTCGCTGACGAACACGGTGCGCGAGAGCATCGTCGAAGCGGATGCGCTGCCGATCAGGCTGACCGCGCATTCGCCGTGCTTCCGCTCCGAAGCCGGCTCGTATGGCCGCGACACGCGCGGGATGATCCGCCAGCATCAGTTCGACAAGGTCGAGATGGTGCAGATCGTCGCGCCGGACGCATCGTATGACGCGCTCGAGCAGATGGTCGGCCACGCGGAAGCGATCCTGCAGAAGCTCGAATTGCCGTATCGCGTGATCACGCTGTGCACCGGCGACATGGGTTTCTCGGCCTCGAAGACTTACGACCTCGAAGTGTGGTTGCCGGCGCAAAACACCTATCGCGAGATCTCGAGCTGTTCGAATACCGAGTCGTTCCAGGCGCGTCGGATGCAGGCGCGCTATCGCAACGCGCAGGGCAAGCCGGAGCTCGTGAATACGCTGAACGGTTCCGGTCTCGCGGTGGGCCGCACGCTCGTCGCCGTGCTCGAGAATTTCCAGAACGCCGATGGCTCGGTGACCGTGCCGGCCGCACTGCGGCCCTACCTTGGCGGCGTCGAGCGGCTGGAAGTGCCGGCGGCCTGAGCGTCGTCGGCAGCGTCCAGGTGCGTCGAAGTTTTTAGGAGTTTTTTCGCCGAGGGGGCTTGGAGAACCGATTCGAACTGTTCTATAATCTTTGTCTTCCGAGCAACGACCCGCTTGGATCCGACAAGGCAGTAACAAGTTGGAATACCCGGAAAGGTGGCAGAGTGGTCGAATGTACCTGACTCGAAATCAGGCGTACGGTTTCCCCGTACCGTGGGTTCGAATCCCACCCTTTCCGCCAAATTTTTGACAAAGGCCCCGCAAGTTCAAATGCTTGCGGGGCTTTTGTTTTTTCTGCCTCGCTGCCGGCTATCGCCGCCACGGGACGCGCGAGGCGCGCTCCCCAAACCTGCCACCGTGCATCGACAGCGACGCCGGCGAACCGGTGCCTCACGCCGTTCGAGCTTTGCTCTGGTCCTCTGTGATCCTGCGGATCGCGTCAACGATAAGCTCCTCGTGTTCCACCATCAGCGCACGCGTTTCCCGCAGCACCTCGATAAGCTTCAAAGCGGTGAAAATGTCATGGCCATCGCGCTTCGATTCTTCGATCAGCTGCTCGTGCCGCTTGATGCGTTCGTCGGCGAGCCGGATGTCTTACTCTGCCCTGGCTAGCGATTCGAACTCCCTTTGAAGATTCATCGCGCCGCCTGTTCATGCGTCGCGGGGTATCGGCGCGGGCTGTCGTTATCAGCCGCGCCGATCGTGAGCAGGGCAATGCACCTGCGTCACTTTTGCGGCAATTCCCGCGCCTTGGCCGCGCGTCGCGCGGACCACCGCTTGCTTCTCGCCAGCATCCCGTGATCGACGATATGGCGGCCAGGTCTCAGGCATATGAGAATTAACGGCGGGGCGCAACGGGTCTTTTAGGCCAACCGTGGCCGGCCCGGCCGGTGCCTTTGCACCACCTTGGGTCGTTTTTAGCGGGTGCGCTGGCGATCCTCTGTACAATTGCCCGATCGATCCGGCGAAATCGCGTCGCCGGACACTAGAACCCGTGCATATTGCCCCGCGCTTTCCCCGCGCTACACAGCGATTGAATTCATGGCCATTACCTACAAGACCCCCGACGATATCGCGAGGCTGCGCATTGCCGGCCGCCTCGCGGCCGACGTACTGGCAATGATCGGCGAGCACGTGAAGGCCGGCGTGTCCACCGACGAGCTCGACACGCTGTGCAACGACTACATCGTCAACACGCAGAAATCGATTCCGGCCAACGTCGGCTATCTGGGCTTCCCGAAGACCGTCTGCACGTCGGTCAACAGCGTCGTGTGCCACGGCATCCCGAATCGCAGCGAGATCCTGAAGGACGGCGACATCATCAACATCGACGTCGCGATCATCAAGGACGGCTATTTCGGCGACACCAGCCGCATGTACCACGTCGGCCAGCCGAGCCCGGTCGCGCGTCAACTGATCGACACGACCTACGAGGCGATGGTGGCCGGCATCCGCCAGGTGAAGCCGGGTGCGACGCTCGGCGACATCGGCTACGCGATCCAGAAGGTTGCGCAGCGTGACGGCTTCTCGATCGTGCGCGACTACTGCGGGCACGGCATCGGCCGCGTCTATCACGAGGACCCGCAGGTGCTGCACTACGGCCAGCCGGGGCAGGGCGTGCGCCTGAAGCCGGGCATGGTCTTCACGATCGAACCGATGATCAACGCGGGCCGCGCCGGCACGTCGGTGCAACGCGACGGCTGGACCGTCGTCACCAAGGATCGCTCGCTGTCCGCGCAGTGGGAGCACATGGTCGCCGTGACCGACGACGGCTATGAACTGCTGACGCCATGGCCGGACGGCACCGGCCGCTACGAGGCGCCATAAGTGCGCGGCGAGCAACGCCAACGCCAACGCCAATGGCACGTGCCGCGCGTGGCGCGTTCACGTTCGAAGCTTGCAGCGAATGCGGGCGGCATCGATGGCTGGTTCGTCAGTTCGCATCCGATGCGAGCACTTCGCGCGGCCGCCTGTTCTGGTCAATAATAAAAATTGACTCGCGCGCCGGTTCGGTTAAAGCTACGTGTTAGGGTTTCAAGGGGTTTTCGTCTGCATGAGTCAGTCATTGACCGTTCGCCGCATTGCCGCTGATCAGGGCGCCGTTTTTCGCGAACTCCGTACCGCGTCGCTGCGGGAGGCGCCCTATGCCTTCGGCGCGACACTCGAGGACGCGCTGTCGGCCGGCGCGGACAGTTTCAACGCCACCGCTGCCGATCGCGCGGTTTCGCAGTCCGTCAGTACCTTCATCCTGTACACCGAGGGCCATCCGGCCGGCCTGATCGAAGCGCATTTCGACGACACCGCCGCGCACCGCGCATTCGTTTGCGAGCTATGGGTCGCGCCAGCCGTGCGTCATCTGCGTGGCGGCGAACTGCTCGTCGATACCGCGAGCAACTGGCTCGCGGGCGCCGGCGCCAGCGAAATCTACGCGTGGGTCGCCGACGCGAACCGCAACGCAATGCGCTTTTACGAGGCGCTCGGCTTCGGCCCGACCGGCGAACACCGGCGCGTCGAGCGCATGCCCGAGCAGGTCGAAAGTCTGCTGGTGCGGCACGTGCCCGCTACGTCCGACACGCGTCAGCCGTGATCCCGCGAGCGGTGTGCGCAAGCGCCGCTCGCTTCGCTATGCTGTCCTCTCGCCTGGCTTCCGAGTCCTTTTTGTCGATACTTTTTTGTGCTGTCTCGTTCCCGCAGCGGCGCGGTTCGGGTTCGCGGCTGCCGGGCCGGCGCGCCCGCGCGCTTTGCGCGGCCCTCGCGATTCGCACGCGGCGCGGCCGGCTGCGCATCGGCGGCGAGCGGCGGCGTGACACGCTCGCGGTAGCAGATTCTCACGGCAAAAAAACTGGCCCTGCGCGTGTACGCCTGTAAAATACGCAAAATTTTTTGCCGAACGCTATGTCGCCCAAGAAATCGCCCTTTTTCGAACTTCGCAGCGGCTCTGTCGACACGCTCATGTTCGTGGTCAAGACGACCGACCTCGACGCGATGCGTGCCGAACTGACGCGGCGCTTCGAGGCGACTCCCGCATTCTTCGCTAACGACGTCGTCGCGATCGACGTGCGGCGTCTTGCCGGCGACGAACGCGTACCGCTCGCCGACATCGCGCAACTGCTCGACAGCGTGCGCATGCGTCCGATCGGCGTGGTCGCGAATGCGGAGCAGTCGTGGGCGAGCGAAGCGGCGTTGCCGCTGCTCGAAGCGCGCGACCGCCGCGGCGCGGCGGCGAAGCAGGCGGACGAGGAGGACAGCACCGCCGGGGCCGCCGCCGCCGGCAGTGCGACGGGCTCGGCCACGAGCGCGCCGGCAAACACATCGACGAGCACTGCAGAGGCCTCGCCGACAGACACCGCTGGCGCACCCTCCACCATCGAATCCGCGTCCGCCGCCGAGCCGGTGCGGCTCGCCACGTCGCCGCAAACGATGGTGGTCGACAAGCCGCTGCGCTCCGGTCAGCGCATCTACGCAAAGGGCGATCTGGTCGTGCTCGGTCTCGTCAGCTACGGCGCCGAGGTGATCGCCGAAGGCAACATCCATATTTACGCGCCGCTGCGCGGCCGCGCACTGGCCGGCGTGCAGGGCAATCACGACGCGCGCATTTTCTGCACGTGTCTCGAACCGGAACTGATCTCGATCGCGGGCATCTATCGAACGACGGAGAACCCGCTGCCGGCCGATGTGCTCGGCAAGCCGGTGCAGATCTGGCTCGAAGAAGAAAAACTGATGATCGAACCGCTGCGGCTCACTTAAGGCGGCGCGAAGCGCGCGCGGCCTCACGCGATGACGGCACGCGGCGTTTCACGGCGAAGCTGGCCGCGCATCAATTGACGCATTTGACGAACACAAGGTAAGGGTAATGGCAAAAATCATTGTGGTGACTTCGGGCAAGGGTGGCGTGGGCAAGACGACCACGAGCGCGAGTTTTGCGTCGGCGCTCGCACTGCGCGGACACAAGACCGCCGTGATCGACTTCGACGTCGGCCTGCGTAACCTCGACCTCATCATGGGCTGCGAGCGCCGCGTCGTGTACGACCTGATCAACGTGATCCAGGGCGAAGCGAATCTGAACCAGGCGCTGATCAAAGACAAGAAATGCGAAAACCTGTTCATCCTGCCGGCCTCGCAGACGCGCGATAAGGACGCGCTGACGATGGAAGGCGTCGAGAAGGTGATCAACGATCTGCTCGGGATGGACTTCGAGTACATCGTTTGCGATTCGCCGGCCGGTATCGAATCGGGCGCGTTGCTGGCGATGCATTTCGCCGACGAAGCGCTGATCGTGACGAATCCGGAAGTGTCGTCGGTACGCGACTCCGATCGCATTCTCGGCATCCTGTCGTCGAAGACCAAGCGCGCGATCGAAGGCAAGGAGCCGATCAAGGAACATCTGCTGATCACGCGCTACAACCCGAAGCGCGTCAGCGAAGGCGAAATGCTGTCGCTCACCGACATCCAGGAAATCCTGCGCATCGATCTGATCGGCGTGATTCCGGAATCCGAAGCCGTACTGCACGCGTCGAACCAGGGCTTGCCCGCCGTTCATCTGGACGGCACCGACGTGGCGGAAGCGTATAAGGACGTCGTGTCGCGTTTCCTCGGCGAACAGAAGTCGCTTCGCTTTACCGATTACCAGAAGCCCGGGCTGCTGCAGCGCCTCTTCGGCACCAAGTAAGGGGAGCGCACGTAATGTCGATTCTTTCGTTTTTGCTGGGCGAGAAAAAGAAGTCCGCGTCGGTAGCGAAGGAACGCCTGCAGTTGATCATTGCGCACGAGCGCGCCGGCGGTCATGCGCCGGCCGATTATCTGCCCGCGTTGCAGCGCGAACTGGTGGCCGTCATCTCGAAGTACGTGAAGATTTCCGATGACGATATTCGAGTGAGCCTCGAGCGTCAGGACGATCTCGAAGTGCTCGAAGTGAAGATCGAAATACCGCAGGTCTGAGCTTTCGGCGCGGCCGCGAGCTAGTTTCGCGGCCGCGCTGCGGATGAAGTGCGGCGCACCGCACCGCATCGCGCCGCGCGGTAGGTTGTCGTTCCCGTCTATGATCGTTTGCCGTGCGACGCGCGCGCGTGGTTCGTTCTCAGCGTGGCGCGCCGTCGTCGTTCTCTGCTGTCCTTCTTCGCCGCCTGTCTTCGCCATCTCCCGATCGAAATAATCCGTTGCACTTCAGCGTGTGCCGTTACACGCGTGTCGTCAGCCGTGCGTCGCCCTCGCGCATTAAACCGGTAACGCCGTACCCGGTGTTCAACCAAAGAGGGAAATCATGAACAGAGCCTTTCGCCTGCTGCTTGCCAGCACCGTTCTGATCGCCGCCGGTGCCGCCGCGATGGCCTCGGCTTCGGCCGCGGAAGTCGTCGTGATCGCGCCGTCCGCGCCACCGCCCGTGCGCTTCGAAGCAGTGCCCGCGCCACGCATCGGCTATGTGTGGGATCACGGTCATTGGCGCTGGGATCATGGCCGCTATGTGTGGGCCGAGGGTCACTGGCAGGCCGAACGTGTCGGCTATCAGTGGGTACCGGGACACTGGCTTCAGCACGGTCCTTACTATCGCTGGATGCTAGGGCATTGGGCGTGAGCGCCGCGCCGGCGAACACGTTGATGAGCGTATTGACGAGCGCGCCGCTGAACGCATGAGCGGCACGCCGCTTTGACCGCGCGCGGCGCGCGATATCGTGTGCGCCGCGCGTCCGGCTTTGCTTGCACACGCGCCGACGCTAGTGCGCGCCGGAGTCTGGAGAACTATTCGATGAAAAGGAATCTGCTCGTGCTCGCCGCGTTGGCGGCGATGCTCGCCGGCTGCGTCGTCGTACCCGCGCAGCCGGTGTATGTGCATGTGCCGCGCGTGGTCGTCTACTGACGTGGTGCTTTGGCGGCGGTCGCCGCCGCGTCCGTGTCCGCGTCGGTGTTCGCGGTAGCGTCTGTTGCGGCGGTCGTCGGCGTGTTCGCCGCGACGTCTATCGGCGCATCGCCAGCAGACGCCTGACCATCGGCGCTTTCGTCCACCATCGGCTCACGCGCATCGACCTCGGGCGCTTCCGGCAACGGCGCCGGCGCCATATAACGCCGCGCGAGCGACTCATACAGCGGTGGCGCGAACAGGCGCGACACGCGGCTCGAAATCAACGCGGTGGCCATCAGCGAAATCACCAGCGCATGGCCGTCGATCATTTCCATCACGATCACGAACGACGTGATCGGCGACTGCGTGACCGCGGCGAGATAGCCGACCATCGCGAGCGCGATCAGCATCGGCAATTGCATCGAACTGAACACCAGGTGCAGCAGATTGCCGAAGCCCGCGCCGATCGACAGCGACGGCGCGAAGATGCCGCCTGGAATGCCGGGCAGGTACGAGCCTACCATCGCGATCATCTTCAGGAACGGATAGAACACCGATTGCTCGTGTCCGTAGAGCAGACCGCGCGCTTCCGCATAGCCGCTGCCGTACGTCGTGCCGCCGGAGATCAGTCCGACCACCGCGATCGTGAAACCGCACAGCGCGGCGAACACGACCGGCCGTTCCCCATGCAACAGCCGCAGCGGCGCCGGAATCCAGCGCGCGGTATTGAGCAGCAGCCAGCCGAACACGCCGCCCGCGATTCCGGTGACGATCGCCGTCAGCAGCACCGCGAGCGCGAGCAGATCGGGGAAATGCGCGGCGATCTGAATCATGCCGAAATAGGTGTAGTTGCCGTTCAGTCCCAACGCGACCACGCCCGCGATGATGATCGCGGTGATCAGCACGCCGCTCGCGCGCGCCTCGAAGCTGCGCGTCAGCTCCTCGATCGCGAATACGATGCCGGCGAGCGGCGTATTGAACGCGGCCGACAGACCCGCGGCCGCGCCGGCCAGCGCGAGCTGCCGCTCGATCAGCCAGTTCGAGCGCGGATAGAAGCGGCGCAGATTGAACATCAGCGCGGCGCCCACTTGCACCGTCGGTCCTTCGCGGCCGATCGTGAAGCCACCGAGAATGCCCAGAAACGACACGCCGATCTTGCCGAGCAGGATCCGCAGCGATAGCAGCCGCGCGCCGTATTCGCCGGGATTCGTGTGCAGCGTCGCGATCACCTGCGGAATGCCGCTGCCCTCCGCGCCGCGAAAGAATTTGCGCGTGAGCCAGACCGCGAGCGCCGCGACCGCGGGCGTGATCAGGAGCGGCGCCCACGCATGCTGGTGCTGCACGCCGCGAAACACGTCGTAGCCCCAATCGATCAGGCGCGCATACAGTACCGCGACCAGACCGACGACGATCGCGCCGAGCCAGAACACGCCGTATTGCCGCCATAGGCGTTTCGCGCGTCGCATGACGGCGGACGAATTGGGAGAGAAAGTTTTGGACATGCGGCGTATCGAATCGGGGGCGCGGGCTCGCGCGAAGTGACAAGTATAAGGTGCGCGGTTCGGCGCAGAGTGCGCGAAAGTATTTTGAAATTATCGAATCGGGCGAAGTGTAAGCTCAGCAGGTCGTGCATGGCGTGCAAGCTGTAACGTCCGGTATTGGATGCCGTGCGCGGCGCCGAAGCCTTTACCGACTATTGCGGACTAAAATAGATGCAATTTTTAACAAAGAACTGACCCTTAATGAAGCGAATTCTCATCGTCAAGGTCACTTCACTCGGCGACATCGTGCAGGCGTTGCCCGTCGTCACCGACATCAAACGTGCGTTCCCCGGCGTACAGGTCGATTGGGCGGCCGACGAAGCCTTCGCCGAACTCGTCCACTGGAGCAAAGGCGTCGATCGCGTGCTGTGCGCACCGCTGCGCCGCTTCAAGAAGGCGCGCCGCTGGAGCGATCTGAAGGCGATCTGGGCCTCCATCGCGGAACTGCGCGCCCATCGCTACGACTGCATCATCGACATCCACGGCGTCTACAAGAGCGCGATCATCGCGTTTCTCGCGCGCTCGTCGCGGCGTATCGGCTATCAGTCCCAGGACCTCGGCGAGCGCGGCGCCGCGTTCGCCTATACCGGGCGCTTCGGCCCGCGTCCGCAAGGCAATGCGTGGCACGGCATGCGCATCAGCGCGAGCGAAGCACTCGGCTACGAAGTGGAAGGGCCGGCCATCTATAACCTGAGTCTGCCCGAGCCCGTCACGCCGCCGTTCGCGCAGCAGAGCGCGCCGGTCGCGGCGTTCTTTCACGCGACCTCCAAAGACGACAAGAAATGGCCGCTCACGCATTGGGTGGCGGTCGGTCATGCGCTCAGCGAGCGCGGCTTTCACGTGGTGCTGCCGTGGGGTTCGGCCGGCGAGCGCGCCGAGGCCGAGCAGATCGCCGCGCAGGTGCCGGGCGCGACCGTGCTGCCGTCGATGAGCGTGACCGAAGTCGCGCAGATGATCGACGCGTGCGCGCTCGTCGTCGGCACCGACACCGGTTTCGTGCACCTCGCGCACGCGCTGCAAAAGCGCACCGTGATGATTTTCGTTGCGACCTCGCCGTCGCATTGCGGCGTCGAAGCGCCGTTCCGCTCGACCTCGATCGGCGACGGCCGCTCGGTGCCGCCGATCAGCGCGGCGCTCGAAGCGATCGACTACGTGCATACGGGTTCGGAATCGTTCGCCGCGTAGCACGGGGCCGCCGGCGCCTGAGCATCGGCCACGGTGCTTTTCTCGTGCGATCGCGCAATCGTTCGATGTAAAGCGTTCGATGTAAAGAAAAGAGGCGCGACGCGCAGTTCGTCCGTCAGGGCGGGCTGCGTCGTCACGCCTCCGAAAACGCCCGCGTCGGGGAACGGCGGGCGGAGAGGAATCGATTACACGGCTGTTAAATCTGTCGCTTTTCGTTGGCCGCCGTTATGCGCGATGCGCGTTTTGCGCCCGATGCGCACTCGCACGGTGCCGCGCATCGAGGCTCGATTCGCGCGCCTGAAAAGCCCGGTATCGCACGACGCCGACGCGGCCAGCAACGCATCCGCGGCGATGGCATGCTCAACGCAGTATAGGCGGTGTTTCCGGCAATGTTGCGATGACGCTGACAGTGCGGCGCGCGGGCGTGACGCGCAGCGATCGGACGCACCGATCCTGTAACACGCCGGTGATCTTCCTTTACAAATGGCAACGCTCGGCAGGGGCCGGATCGTGTTCAATCGGGTCATTCGGGGTTTCGGCTCGAATCAAACTGACTCGATGGAGAACAACATGAAACGCTTGATCCTGACTCTCATCGCCGGCACTGTGCTCGCCGCGGCATTAGGCGGCTGCGTGATTGCGCCGGCACCGGGCTATTACTATGGCGGCGGCGGTTACTACCACCACGGCTACTACTATCGCTGAGCCTGACGATGAGCTTTCAGAGCGGCTACTCCGCTCAGGCGGAAGCTCAGGCTCAGGCCATCAGCATTTCGAACGCGACGACCGCGGCAATGGCCGCGGCGTTCGCCGCGAGCGCTTCGACCACGATGCCTTTCCATGACGCGGGACGAAAGCGCAGTGCGAGCAGCAGCGCGCCGAGCAATGCGAGCGCGATGATCATCACGATATCGGCATTGTGAAGATGGACTTCCATGCGAGTCTCCCTGTTTTTCGTAGGGTTATGTCAGGGAGTATAGGCAAGCCGAAAAGACGCGCAAGACGGGGGATTTACCCAGGCATGCGCCGGGTAGCCGGCATCGAACCGGGTCGCCCGATGCTGCGGATCACGGCATCGGACATTCACACACGCGTCGCGGCGAAAGATCGATTCCGCGACGACGCACTGCATCATTTCATCAGGCTTTCATCGCGCGTTTCGCGCATGCACAGCACGCCGATCAGGCTCACCGCGGCCGCCACCGATACATACGCGCCGACCCACGGCAGCCCGCCGTGCGCGGCGAGCACCTGGGCGATATACGGTGCGACCGAGGCGCCGAGAATCCCGCCGAGGTTGTACGCAACACCGGCGCCGGTATAGCGCACGTTGGTCGGAAACAGTTCCGGCAGCAGCGCGCCCATCGGCGCGAACGTCACGCCCATCAGGAACAGCTGGATCACGAGGAACAGCAGCACCTGCGGCGTCTCGCCGCTACCGAGCAACGGCGCCATCGTGAAGCCCGACAGGATCGCCGCGATGATGCCGACGATCAGCACCGGCTTGCGGCCGAAGCGGTCGCTCGCGCGGGCCGCCAGCGGCGTGGCGAGCGCCATGAATACGACCGCGATGCACAGCAGGCCGAGGAACGTCTGCCGCGGGATGTGCAGCGTGCCCACGCCATACGACAGCGAGAATGTCGTCGCGTTGTAAAACAGCGTGTAGCAGACCACCATCGCGAACGCGCCGAGCACGGTGGGCAGCCAGTGCTGCGAGAACAGCGTTGCAATCGGCACGCGCACACGTTCCTTGCGCTCGATTGCGGCCTTGAACGCAGGCGTTTCGGCGATTTTCAGGCGCACGTACAGGCCCAGCGCGACCAGCACCGAGCTGACGAGGAACGGCACGCGCCAGCCCCAGCTGCGGAACTGTTCGTCGGACAGCGACAGCGAGAGCGCGAAGAACAGCCCATTGGACGCGAGAAAGCCGATCGACGGCCCGAGCTGCGGGAACATGCCGAACCAGCCGCGCTTGCCGGCCGGCGCGTTTTCGGTGGCGAGCAGCGCGGCGCCGCCCCATTCGCCGCCGAGGCCGATGCCCTGGCCGAAGCGCAGCACGCACAGCAGGATCGGTGCGAGGCTGCCGATCGCGTCGTAGCCGGGCACGAAGCCGATCAGCGTGGTCGACAGGCCCATTACGAGCAGCGATGCGACGAGCGTCGATTTACGGCCGATGCGGTCGCCGAAGTGGCCGAACAGGAACGAGCCGATCGGCCGCGCGACGAACGCGATGCCGAACGTGACGAAGGCCGAGAGCGCCTGCGCGGTGGCCGAGCCGTGCGGGAAAAACACCGGCCCGATGACGAGCGCGGCGGCGGTCGCGTAGACGTAGAAATCGTAGAACTCGATTGCGGTGCCGATGAAGCTCGCAAAGATGATCCGCGCGCTGCTGTTTTGCCCGCTGGCGGGCTGAGCCGCGGAAATCGGCGAAGTGGACATGCAGGGTCTCCCTATGTCGTGACGCCGTGCGTCGCCATGCGGTTTCGAAGGCAGGCGGCGCGTGCTCGTGCGGCGTCCGTGTTGAAATAGTCGAAGCTTGCGCGCCGCGCCGGCGGGTGTGCGGGCGGCGCGAGCGATGCCGGATGATTGCCGGCGCAACGGGTCGGAAAATTATAGCGAGCGTGGCTGGCGCGCAGCAATGGCGGCGTAAGCGCGGGCGCGCGATGGCGATGGCAATGGTGTCGCGTGCGATGCGCGCCGTGCGGTGACACGGGGCGTGATCCGATGCGATGAGCTTCGGCTCGAAGGCCGCGCGCGGTCCCCGGCTCAGTCGAACGTCTCTGCTTGCGGCGCCGCCAGCTCACGCAACTGGAATTTGCCGTTGTCGTTGAACAGCCAATCCTCGAACAGTTCGAGTTGGCCGCGGCCGTTCAGCAGCTTGCCGGGTGGCGTCGGCAGCGGCGCCGAACGGCGCAGCGTCGCGAGCGCGGTGCTTTCGGCTTCGTCGTCGCCGTTGGTGCGATAGACCGACGACTGCACGATGTGTCCATCGCGATCGACGGTGAACGACACCACCACCAGCGAGCGCAGCATCGCCTGCGGCTTGCCTTGCAGCACATACGACGGATTGCGCTCGACGATGCGTCGCGCGACAGCGTCGCGATATTGATCGAGCGCCGCGCTGTTGATCGCGGCCACCGGTGTGTTGACGCTCTCACGCGGCATCAGCGCGGTGATCGTGCAGCCGGAGGCTGTAACGAGCGCCAGCGCGGCGAGCAGGATGCCGGGAACGCGCGGTGAACTCGCGCGACGAAGGAGAACCGGGAGTGTGTGGCGAAGCATCGTCGGCGAGCAGCGCTGGGAAGGGTGTGACTTGATGGTAGTCAAAAACCGCCAGGATTCAATTGGCATTCGCCCGTTGCATTGGTGCCGCTGGTTGCGCGTTGCGTGCCTGTGCATGCAATGCTTCACACGTTGTTGTAATGACCGGAAATATCCGCGAATTGGTCAGCGAGCGAAACGCGCCTACACTCTCAGAGCCTCCCCGTGAGGCATCGGTGGAAGTCTTTTTCAGCCCGCTTCTGGCGGGCTTTTTTCTGCTTGCGTCACAAAGCTACGCAGCGAGTCAGGCGCTAATCGTTTTCGCGCCGTTCCTGACCTGATCGCCTCCCTTGCTGACTCTCGAAGCGCATCCCCGTGGGGGCATTGGCCGACTTTCTTGCCTTGCGTGTGCCGCGCTCGTCCGGTCATTCTCGCGAGATTCGCGATTTACTGGACTGTTCTATTTTGAGATTAAATAAATTGAGATAAATAAATTGGGATAAGAGAATACTTGATTGACTCGTCGGGGCACATTATCATGCGCTCGTTTAACCTCGTTTTTGTACGTTTAGCGATAATATCTGGCAAGTCCGAGGAATTTAATGGCGCAAGACATCTTTATCAAGATTCAAGGCATCGAAGGTGAATCGCAAGACGCGACTCACCTGAATGAGATCGACGTGATCGATTGGACGTGGAAGGTCGCGCAGCAGCCACCCGTAGTGTCTGGATCGCACAGCAGCGCAGCAAAAGCATCGGTTAGCGACCTGGAATTTACGCATCAGACCGATCGTGCAAGCCCGAGCCTTGCGCAATATTGCTTCACGGGAAAACACATCCCCGAAGCAACGCTGACTATGCGAAAGTCCGGTGGTTTTCCTCACGAATTCATGCGTATTACCCTTTCTGACGTGATTGTCTCGTGCGTTGAACCCTTTGCAGATATGAACGGGTGTATCGAAGCGGTTCGGCTTTCATTTACACGAATGAAAAAAGAATACCTTCTTCAGAACACCATGGGCGGCAATGCCGGAACCGTGACCGCGCTTATTGATATCAAACAAAAAATTTTGCGGTAGAGCTGCATATGAGTTCCAACGTCTATCAGTTCAACGAATATCGCAACCTTTCGCCCGTCGAACTGTTCTTTTGGATTGCGCTCGATCAAACGAAGAAACAGCTAGGGTTCGCGGACCTCGCAGCCGTCGCGACATGGCTTCTAAGCGCGAACGATGTTCCTGTGTCGGGAAAAATGAAAACGGCAACGGAAGGTACTTCGGTTCTGTCTCTTTTCTTTCGACGTGTGATAAAGACGCGAGCACCGATGAAGCTTCCGACGATAACGCTGATGAGCTTGAGAAAGGGGAAACTCCTTTATACGAAAAGCCTGGGTGCGTTCGTTGGCCGCTGGATTCCTGTCGTCGACATTGTGTTTATGGGCTATGACGCGACCTGCATCATGTACCGTACCGTGAAACGGTACAACGCAATGGTCAAACCGGAGGACCGGCTTGGAGAATGATCGTCGGTGGGAAGCGCTCGTCGCGTTTGCCCGGGAAGAAATCCCGTGGGCCGGGAAGCCGGGGCCGCTCGCCGCGTCGACCCGTGTCCTTCACGATCTTCGTATCGATGGGGACGATGCGGTTGAATTCATCGAGAAGTTTTTCGACACCTTCAACGTCGCGAACGTGGAGAACTTTCCTGTCCATCGGTACTTCGGTCCTGAAGGCACTGCCGCCGTGCCGCTGCTCGTCATTCCCGCGCTGGTTTCTGCAGTGTGCCGTTCCGTGCTCGGGCGCCGTCCCGCGCCTGATGCCGACAGCCATCCACTGACATTAGGCATGTTGCTCGAAGCGATGCGCGCGGGCCGTTGGGACACGGAAGTCATTGAACGAAGCCAGTCGTCGGCGAGCCAGTGATGCCCACGGTGTCCGCCGACTCGACGAGTGGATCAGGCGCTACCTGCGAACGATACGGTTCAAGCACTGGCGTCGAGGCATGACGACGTACGGCGAGAGGCGTGCAGCCTCTCCACCCGGTATCGCTACCTGTTACTTCAACGCCGCGCGAGCCGCCTGCACCGCGGCCAGCACCTGCTCGGGCGCGGTGCCGCCCGGATGATTACGGCTCGCGACCGACCCTTCGAGCGTCAGATACGAGAACACGTCCTCGCCGATCAGATGCGCGACGTTCGGCAGCTCAGCGCGCATTTCGTCGAGCGTCAGATCCGCGAGATCGCAGCCGCGATCCGCGCACACACGCACCGCGAGCGCGACCGCTTCGTGCGCGTCGCGGAACGGCAGGCCGCGCTTGACCAGGTAGTCGGCGAGGTCCGTCGCGGTCGAGAAGCCTTGCAGCGCCGCGTCGCGCATCGCCTCTGGCTTGACCGTGATGCCGGCGACCATTTCAGCGAAGATGCGCAGCGTGTCGGCGACCGTATCGACGGTGTCGAACAGCGGCTCCTTGTCTTCCTGATTGTCCTTGTTGTACGCGAGCGGCTGACCCTTCATCAGCGTAAGCAGCGCCATCAGATGGCCGTTCACGCGGCCGGTCTTGCCGCGCGCGAGTTCGGGCACGTCCGGGTTCTTCTTCTGCGGCATGATCGACGAGCCGGTGCAGAAGCGGTCGGCCAGATCGATGAAGCCGACGCGCGGGCTCATCCACAGCACCAGTTCTTCGGAGAAGCGCGATACGTGCGTCATCACGAGCGCGGCGGCGGCCGTGAATTCGATTGCGAAGTCGCGATCGGAGACCGCATCGAGCGAGTTTGCGCAGATGCCGTCGAAGCCGAGCGTGTTCGCGACCGCGTGACGGTCGATCGGATAGCTGGTGCCGGCGAGCGCCGCCGCACCGAGCGGCAGACGGTTCACGCGCTTGCGGCAGTCGATCATGCGCTCGGCGTCGCGCGAGAACATCTCGACGTACGCGAGCAGGTGATGGCCGAACGTGACCGGCTGTGCGACCTGCAGGTGCGTGAAGCCCGGCATGATCGTCGCCGCGTTGTTTTCGGCGATCTCGAGGAGCGCGCTGCGCAACCCGGTAAGCAGGCCGCCGATGCGGTCGATCTCGCCGCGCAGCCACAGACGGATGTCGGTCGCGACCTGGTCGTTGCGCGAGCGGCCGGTATGCAGACGCTTGCCGGCATCGCCGATCAGCGCGGTCAGGCGCGCTTCGATATTCAGGTGCACGTCTTCGAGATCGAGCAGCCACTCGAATTCGCCGCGCTCGATTTCGCCCTTGATCTGCGCCATGCCGCGCTGGATCGCGGCGAGGTCGTCGGCGGAAATGATCTTCTGCGCGGCCAGCATCGAGGCGTGCGCGAGCGACCCTTCGATGTCGACGAACGCCAGACGCTTGTCGAAGAAAACCGACGACGTGTAGCGTTTGACGAGCTCCGACATCGGCTCCGAGAAGCGAGCCGACCAGGCTTCGCCTTTTTTGTGCAGTTGGGACGTCATGGTGTTGGGCGATTAAAAGCGAGCGGTGAAGAGGCTGGCAACGCGGCTGCACGTGCTGTCCAAAGCGCCGTGCAAAGCGCCGCCGCAGCGAGGAAAGAGGGGGATTTTAACACCGCGTGCGGGGGTTCCCGACGCGGGCGCGGCCGGCGCGGCGGTTATTCGCGCACCAGCACCACCAGCTTCAGATCCTCGCGATGCGCGGGCTTGAACGTGATCTGGTCGTAGACGACGCGGCCATCGCGCGGATGGTTGAACTCGCGCCGCCCGCCTTCGCGCCCGCCCACGTCCTGCGACGCCCAGAAGCGCGCGAACTCGTCGCTCGCGGCGGACAGCGAATCGATCAGCGCGCGCGTCGGCGCATCGGTCAGATGGCGGATCGAATCGGCGCGGAATTCGGCGGCAAGGCGCCGCGCGCGCGTGTCCCAATCGACGATCAACGCGCGCGCCGCCGGCTCGGTGAACGTATAGCGCAGCAGGTTGCGGTCATGCGCGCCGTCGAGCCAGCCGACGAACAGATCGGCCGCGCGCTCGTTCCATGCGAGCGCATTCCACTGCCGGTCGAGCACGTAGGCCGGTGTGTTCACGAGCTGCACGGTCTCGAGCAGCGTGGCGGGCGCATCGGCGGCGGCGGGGTCGGGCTCGGCCGGATCGCGCTGTGCGGCCAGTTCGAACAGATACGCGCGTTCGGCGCGCGACAGCTGCAACGCGACCGCGATCCGCGCGAGCGCATCGGCCGAGGCGGACACCGGCCGGCCCTGCTCGATCCACGTGTACCAGGTCGGGCTCACGCCGCACAGCTGCGCAACTTCCTCGCGCCGCAGACCGGGCGTGCGGCGGCGCGGCCCCGGCGGCAGGCCGAGCGCCTGCGGCGATAGCCGCTCGCGGTGCGCGCGGATGAAATCGCCGAGCGCGCGGGCCGGCGTGGCGTCGAGCGGCGGCGGATGAGCGGCGGAAGGCGGCGTGGTCATGCGATCGGGCGGCGCGTGGATCGATTGGGGGTAATAGAGATACCAGAATAATTGCTTCGGTTGTACTGGTACATGGCGGGCTCTATTGTAGCGGCAGGAATCGCGCGATGCGTGCCGTTCCGGCATTGGCAACCACGTTAATAAGAAACTCGACGCCTGCCTTCCCGATCCTGGTCCCATTCTCATTCCGCCGGAATTATCGATCCCGCCGACTTTAACTTGATCAAGTCGATGTTACGTGCCGACACAAACTCGTTTATTCCGGGAATGGATATAAGATTTTACGGAGAGGTCCTGGTGGAATGAAGGCATTGCAGAAAATTACATTATGGATCGCCATTGAAATAATACTAATCCTCTTATACGTCATCGCATGGTCATACACTGACAACCTGTTTCCGCAATCCTCCACTCTTGCCGCGTTGGCTTATCAGTTCACCATCATCAATCCGCTGGACGACGGAACTCCGGAGATGTTGGGCGCAACCTATAAATTGCTGGTTGCCTCCTTAATCGTGGTGTCAATCAGCATCATCGTGTGGCTGTCCTGGAAATATTGCCCTCGATGGTTCGCAAGGGGAGGGCGCCGCTGATACGCAACCCGGTACGCCTCCCCTCACGCGGCAGCTCAACCCGTCGCGGCAGCTCAACCCGTATTACGCAACCCCGCCGCAATCCCGTTGATGCACAGATGAATCCCGCGCCGCACACGCGCGTTCGTGTCGCCCGCGCGATAGCGTTTGAGCAGTTCCACCTGCAGGTGATTGAGCGGATCGAGATACGGAAAGCGGTTCTTGATCGAACGCGCGAGCAGCGGATTTTCCGCCAGCCGCTCGCCCTTGCCGGTGATCTCCGACAGCACCTTCGATGTGCGCTCCCATTCCGCGACGATGCGCTCGAACACATGCTTGCGCAGTTTCTTGTCGGTGACGAGCGCCGCGTAGCGCGACGCGACCGCCAGATCGGTCTTCGCGAGCACCATGTCCATGTTCGACAGCAGGTTCGAAAAGAACGGCCAGCTTTTGTGCATCTTCTTTAGCAGCGCGAGACGGCGTGTACGTTCGGCCTCGCTCGGCGCGCTGTCCAGATGCGCGGCGACCGCGCTGCCGAAGCCGTACCAGCCGGTCAGCAGCAACCGGCATTGACCCCACGAGAAACCCCACGGAATCGCGCGCAGGTCCTCGATCTTGCGCTGCTTCGGGTCTTGCAGTTTGCGCGAAGCGGGGCGGCTGCCGATGTTCAGCTCGGCGATCTCCGCGATCGGCGTCGACTCGAAAAAATACTCCTTGAAGCCCGGCGTTTCATAGACGAGTGCGCAGTACGACACCATCGCCGCATCCGACAACTGCTGCATCGTTTCCTCGAACGCCGGCAATTCGGCGGATGCATGACCATGCGGCAGCAGCGACGCTTCGAGCGTCGCGGCGACGACCGTTTCCAGATTGCGCCGGCCGATCTCCGGATTGGCGAACTTGCTCGCGATCACCTCGCCCTGTTCGGTCAAGCGGATCTGACCGTCGACGGTACCCGGCGGCTGCGACAGAATCGCCTGATAGGTCGGGCCGCCGCCACGGCCGACGGTGCCGCCACGGCCGTGAAAGAGCCGCAACGTCACGCCGCGCTCGTTGAACAGCGCGACCAGCGCGAGTTCCGCGCGATACAGCTCCCAGTTCGACGTGAGGAAGCCGCCGTCCTTGTTGCTGTCCGAATAGCCGAGCATCACTTCCTGCTCGTTGCCCTGATGCTCGATCAGCGCGTCGATGCCCGGCAGCGCGATCAGGTCGCGCATGATGTGCGGCGCGTTGCGCAGATCGGGGATCGTCTCGAACAACGGAATCACCATCAGGCCGGCGCGGGCCGGGTCGTCCGCGTCGCCGAGGCGTCCGCGCAGCAAACCGGTTTCCTTTTGCAGCAGCATCACCTCGACCAGATCGCTGACCGTTTCCGTGTGCGAAATGATGTAGTTGCGCACCGCGCGCGCGCCGAATTTTTCGCGCGTGACGCGCGCTTCTTCGAGCACGCCGAGCTCGCTCTTCACGAGCTCCGAGTAATCGGCGTACGGCACGCGTAGCGGACGCGGCTGCGCGAGCTCAGCGAGCAGCACGTTCAGCTTGTCCGCTTCCGACAGCGCCGCATAGTCGGCCTCGACGCCCGCGCGCCGCAGCAGCTCGGCGATCACCGCCTCGTGGATGTCGGAGCTTTGCCGCAGATCGATGCTCGCCAGATGGAAGCCAAACACTTCCGCGGCACGCGCGAGCGGCGCGAGGCGCGGGGCGGCGAGCGGCGCGCCGTGATGCTCGGCGAGCGAATCCATCAGCACATGCAGGTCGCGCACGAAGTCGTCGGAGTCGTCGTACGGGACCGCGCGAACCGGCGCCGCGCCGCGGCCCGCGCTGCGCAACGGCACGCTGCCTTCGCCGAGGCGCACGCGCGCACTGGCCGCGAGCCGCGTGTACATGCCGATCAGCGCGCGGCGATACGGTTCGTCGGTGCGGTGCGGCGACTGGTCGGGCGAGATCGCCGCGAGTTCTTTCAGCGCGTCGCTCGCGCCGACGAGCAGATTCGACATCGACAGTTCGGCGCCGAGCTTGTGCACCTGCTCGAGGTAGTGCTCGAAGATCACCGCGGCCTGGCGCGTGATCGCGTTTTCGAGCGTTTCGGCGGTGACGTTCGGATTGCCGTCGCGGTCGCCGCCGATCCAGCTGCCCATCTGGAAGAACGGCGGCAGACGCGCTTCGAGGCCGTGCTCCTTCAGCGCTTCCTCGATATCGGCGTAAAGGGCCGGCAGCTCTTCGAGGAACGTGCTGCGGTAATACGACAGCGCGTTTTCGATTTCATCGGCGACGCTCAGGCGCGAATCGCGCAGCATCCGCGTTTGCCACAGCGACGTGACGCGCACGCGCAGCATCGCTTCGTTGTGCGCGCGCTCGCGATTCGTCAGCGGCTGGTCGCGCTCGGCCAGCAGCCGCGCGATATCGTGCTGCGCGTCGAGAATGCTCTTGCGCTGCACTTCGGTCGGGTGCGCGGTCAGCACCGGCATGATCAGCGCGTCGTTGAAAAACTGCTGCAGCACCGGTGTCGCGGCCGCGCCGGCCGCGGCGAGCCGCTCGAGTGCAAAGGCGATCGTGCCCGGCTGCGAGGCCGAGCCGGCGAGCGCGTGAATCCGGTGACGGCGGTTGCGATGGCGGTCTTCGGCGATATTCGCGAGGTGCGAGAAGTAGCTGAACGCGCGCACCACGCTGACGGTCTGCTCGGGCGTGAGCGCGCGCAGTTTCTTGTCGAGCGTTTGCGCGGCGGCGCTGTCGTCCTCGCGACGGAAGCGCACCGCGTTCTGGCGGATCGTTTCGACAACGTCGAAAACAGCATCGCCTTCCTGCTCGCGCAGCACGTCGCCGAGCAGACGGCCGAGATAACGGATGTCCTGGAACAGCGGATGGTCTTTGTTCTCGCGCGTGCGGGACGTGGTCTTGACGGCGGGCGCGGCCCCGGTTTGCGGCACGGCTTTCAGCTTCGGCAGCTTCGGTGTTTTCGCGGCGCGCCGGGTGGCGGCATCGCTGGTGACCGCTTGCGCTTGCGTGGTGGCGGCCTTGCCGGCTTTAGCGGTTTTCACCGCTTTTTGCGCTTTGACGGGCACGGCGGCCTGCGCGGCCTTCGGTGTTTTGGCGGCTTGCGCGGCGAGTGTGCGTTGGCCCGCGCGCGGGCCGGCGGCCCTGGCGATGGCGGGAGCGTCATGCGCCGCGGCATCGGCCGGGCGAGCGGTGGGCGAGGCAGTGTTGCGGCGGGCAGGGCGCGCCGATCCGGAAGACGTCACGATGGGTTTCCTCGGGGAAAGCCTGTTGATTGATGAACTGGTAGTGCGGAACTGCGACTGCGGAACTGCAACCAGCAACTGCAACGTGAACTGCGTGCAACGAAGACTGCGAAGCGAACGGCAAACGGGAACTGCCGGGAACTGCCGGGCGAGCGCCCCGCAAGGAACCGCGTGAGTTGCCGCTAAATCGGCACCGACGCATGGAGAGAAGGGCAACGCGACCATGAGGGTCACGCCGAACAGCCGGCGCATGCTGTCAGAGCACGTTACGCCGCACCGCATCATCCCGCATACCGCCGCCCGGTGCGCGAACGACCGTGCGTGGCAAACCGGATGGGAGCCTTCGCGCGTGACGCGAAGCCCGTCTCCTCCGTCGATACCGCGTCGGCACGGCGCCGGCGGTGCCTTTCGACACGGGGGCGCGTGCTAACATTGATTGTTATCCCATCCCGAGATCAAGCCGCAAGCTAATGACTACCGAGACGTTTTCCACGCCACCCCACACGCTTGTGATTGCGTCGCGAGAAAGCCGCCTGGCCATGTGGCAGGCAGAGCATGTGCGATGTGCGCTGCACAAATTATATCCATCTTGTGACGTAAAAATCCTCGGAATGACAACACGTGGCGATCAGATTCTCGATCGCACGCTGTCGAAGGTCGGTGGTAAAGGGCTGTTCGTGAAAGAGCTCGAAACCGCGCTCGCGGATGGCCGCGCGGACCTCGCGGTGCATTCGCTGAAAGACGTGCCGATGCAGTTGCCCGACGGCTTTGCGATATCGACGATCATGGAACGCGAGGACCCGCGCGACGCATTCGTCTCCAGTCAATACGATTCGCTTGCCGCGCTGCCGGCCGGCGCGGTGGTCGGCACGTCGAGCCTGCGCCGCGAGGCGATGCTGCGGATGCGTTATCCGCATCTGGAAGTGCGGCCGCTGCGCGGCAATCTCGACACACGGCTCGCCAAGCTCGATCGCGGCGACTACGCGGCGATCATTCTGGCCGCGGCCGGGTTGAAGCGTCTCGGTCTCGCCGGGCGCATCCGCGCGTTGCTCGATCCGCAAGACAGCTTGCCCACTGCCGGACAGGGCGCGTTGGGCATCGAGATCCGCGCCGACCGTACGGAGCTCGCCGCATGGCTCGCGCCGCTGCATCATCAGCATACGGCGGCGGCGGTCGAAGCCGAGCGGATGGTGTCGCGCGTGCTCGGCGGAAGCTGCGAAGTGCCGTTGGGCGCGCATGCGAGCTGGCACGACGGCGCGCTGCATCTGCGTGGCATCGTCGCGACGCCGGATGGTCAGCGCCTGCTGAGCGCGCAGGCCTCGGGGCCCGCGCCGAACGTCGAACGTGCGCGCGCGCTCGGACAGGACGTCGCCGATGAGCTGGTGCGGCAAGGCGCGCTCGAGATCATCCGCGCGCTCGGCACCGTGAGCCCAGCGGCGACCGGCGAGTGATGAGCGCCGCCACCGCGCGCAACGCGCCGTTCACGGTCGTGATCACACGGCCGGCGGGCCAGTCGGCGGAGTTGATCCGGCAGTTCGAAGCAGCCGGCCTCGCAACCCTCGACTTTCCTCTGATCGATATCGCCCCGGTGCTCGACGACGCGCCGTTGCGCAATGCGCTGGCGTCGCTCGACCGCTATGCGCTCGTCGTGTTCGTGTCGCCAAATGCGATCGATCACGCGTTTGCCCGGAGCGCGGCGATCTGGCCGCACGCATTGCCGATCGGCGTGGTCGGGCCGGGCAGCGTGCGCGCGCTCGCGCGCCACGGCGTGCGAGCGCCCGAACATCGCGTGATCAGCCCATCCGCCGGCGCCGACGACGAATCCACCGGGTTCGACTCCGAAGGTCTGTTCGCCGCGCTCGACGCATCGCTCGGCGCGGCCAGCCTCGAAGGCAAGCGCGTGCTGATCGTGCGCGGCGACGGCGGGCGCGAATGGCTCGCCGACCGGCTGCGCGAAGCCGGCGCCGAGGTCGACGCGGTCGCCGCTTACCGGCGCATCGTGCCGGAGCCGTCGATCGGCGCGTGGGCGCGCGTACACGAACTGCTTGCCGGCGAGCCACATGCATGGCTGCTGACGAGTTCCGAGGGCGTGCGCAACCTGCATGAACTCGCGCATGACCATCTGACCGCCGATGAAATCGCACAGCTGAAACGCGCGATTCTGATCGCGCCGCACCCGCGCATCGCGCAGACCGCGCGGGCATTGGGTTTTGATAGGATTACGGTGTCCGGCGCGGGCGACGAGCGCATCGTCCGCGCCGTCGTTGCCGCTGTTCCGGCCGCCGTCCAACCGGTATCGTCCAGTCCGGCTCATCCGCCGGCTTATTCATCGGCTCAATCACCGGCCCAATCACGCATGACTGAAACGAACGCTTCCACGAACGCCTCGCCCCAGCCGTCCGCAACCGCTCCGTTGCCGCCGAATCAACCTTTCACGCCGTACGAAGCGCAGCAAAAGCGCCGCAGCACGAGCGCGCCGCTGCTGTGGTTTGTCGTCGTGATTCTCGCGTGCGCGCTCGGTGGCGGCGGCTTTGTGATGAACCGCAAGCTGGTGCGCACCGAGCAGGAACTCGCGCAGCGTCAGCAGGCGAACGACACGCAGACCAACGAGCTGCGCATCAAGCTCGACCAGGCGCTTGCCAGCGTGCATCAGGCCGACTCGCAGGTCGCGCAGTTCGAAGGCAAGCTCGCCGATGCGCAGGCCGCGCAGCAGGCGCTGCAGCAGCAATACGCGGATCTCGCGCACAATCGCGACGACTGGACGCTCGCCGAAGTCGGCCAGATGCTGTCGGCCGCGAGCCAGCAGTTGCAGCTCACCGGCAACACGCAGCTTGCCCTCTTCGCGCTGCAAAGCGCCGATACGCGCCTCGCCGCGTCGGACAGCCCGCAGGCGGTCGCGGTGCGCAAGGCGATCGCGCAAGACATCGACAAACTGAAGGCCGCGCCGTCCACCGATCTCACCGGCCTCGCGATCAAGCTCGACAACGCGATCGATCACGTCGCGACTTTGCCGCTGTCGGGTGAAGCACCGATTCCCCACGCCACGCCGCGCGCGGCCACGTGGGCCGATACCGCGAAGGTCGCGGCCGCCACCGGCAAGCCGCGCTGGGAAGTGTGGATCGATGAAGTCACGCACGGCATCGGCGAGCAGTTGACGAGCCTCGTGCAGGTGCGCCGCATCGATAACGCGGACGCGATGCTGGTCTCGCCCGATCAGGGCTACTTCGTGCGTCAGAACCTGAAGCTGCGTCTGCTGTCCGCGCGTCTCGCGCTGCTGTCGCGCAACCAGATCACGCTGAAGTCCGATTTGCAGGCCGCGCAGTCGTCGCTGGCGCGCTACTTCGACGCGTCGTCGCAAGACACGCAAACGGTGATCGACCTGGTCAGGCAGGTGGACGCCGGTTCGGCCGCGGTCGAGCTGCCGAATCTCGATACCAGCCTGCAGGCCGTCAATCAATACCGGAATCGAGGTTAATCATGGCGATCCGGGGACTTCTTTGGCTCGCGGCGCTGTTCGCCATTGCAGTGGTGCTCGCGGTGGGCGGCCGCTTCGACGCCGGGCAGATCATGCTGATCTATCCGCCGTATCGCGTCGACATGTCGCTGAATCTGTTCGTCGTCGGGCTGGTGGTGCTGTTCATCGTGCTGTATGCGCTGCTGCGCATCGTCCGCAACATCTGGCGCATGCCGCAGCGCGTGGCTGCGTACCGCGCGCGCTCGCGGGTCGCGAAGGCGCATGCATCGCTGCGCGACGCGATCGGCAATCTGTACGCGGGGCGTTTCTCGCGCGCGGAAAAAGCCGCGAAGGATGCGCTCGCGAACGGCGATAACAAGGGCGCGGCCGGGCTGATCGCGGCCACCGCCGCGCATCGGATGCGCGAATATGGGCGGCGCGACGAATGGCTCGCGCAGATCGACCAGGCCGACTGGCAGGATGCCCGGCTGATGGCCACCGCCGACATGCGCGCCGACGGCCGCGACGCCGACGGCGCGCTGAGCGCGCTGACCGAAATGCAATCGCAGGGCGCGCGCCGCATTCACGCGCAGCAGATCACGCTGCGCGCGCAACAGCAGCTGAAGAACTGGGGCGAAGTGCTGAAGCTCGTGAAGATGCTGGAAAAGCGCGAGGCGATTCACCCGGCGGTCGCGGTGCGGCTGCGTCAACAGGCCGCCGAGAATCTGCTGCGCGACCGGCGTCACAATGCCGATGCGCTGCTCGAGCTGTGGAGTTCGCTGTCGGCGGCCGAGCGTCATTCGCCGCGTCTGGCCGATGTCGCGGCCGAACTGCTGGTGGCGCTGAACCGTCCGCAGGACGCGCGCAAGATCGTCGAGGAAGCGCTTGCGCAGAACTGGGACGCGCGTCTGTTGCGGCGTTATCCCGATACGGCCGGCGGCGATGCGTTGCCGCTGATCCAGAAGGCCGAAGCGTGGCAGAAGGAACGGCCCGAAGATGCCGATCTGATGTTCGCGCTGGGCCGGCTGTGTCTGCATCAACAGCTGTGGGGCAAGGCGCAGTCGTTCCTGGAACGGGCGCTGAAGCTGGCCGACAACGAGACGCTGAAGATTCGCTCGCATCGTGCGCTCGCGCGTTTGCACGAGCAATTGGGAGACACCGATAAGGCGAGCCTGCATTATCGCGAGAGTGCGTTGGCGATGAATGTGGTGTGAGGTTCACGCGGCGACTGGCGTATAAGCGCTAACGCCGCCGGCATCCGCGAAACCGCTACCGGATGGCCGCAGCCAATGCTGCGGCCATTTTTTTATATGGCCGGACGAGCGACTCCAGTCTGCGCCGCGATTACGCCGGCGTAATGGCCGGTATGGCGGGATAAAGGCAAAAAACCCCGGCCCGGCGCTTTTTCATGCCATTCCCCGCTTTCGGCCAAAACTACGTGAGTTCATGCCGTTCGCACAGCGTGCAGCGCAAGGCCGGATAATATTCTTACGAAAATTCGAATCGCCTTGCGAACATGTAAATGATTCGCAAGTGACGCTTCATCGGACCGCGGCGCTCGTAACAGAGAAGATGGGTTGATAACCCGATACTGAACTTCCCCCTTAAAGGCTTCCAGCTCAAACGCGGTTTGAGCTGGTGCCGTTAACCTTTCGAGGTTGAGGAGCGATTTATGGCGACCTTCAAGACTTTCGGGCACTTCCTTTGGCTCGTCCGCAAGACCTTTATAACGCGTGGGCCGCGCCTTTATTATTCGCAATTCGGAGAGGACGCGGTGCTGCGCGAAATAATCAGTCCGCAGTGCAATCAGGGTGTTTATGTCGATGTCGGCGCATTTCATCCCGTGAAATTCTCGAATACACACGCGCTTTACAAGCGCGGTTGGCGCGGCGTCAACATCGATATGGATCCCGTCAAAATCGAAGCGTTCTCTCTTGCGCGGGCTGACGACGTCAATGTGTGCGCGGCTATTTCCAACGAGAAAGCGGTCAAGGACGTCTACAATTTTTCGGCTTATGGATTGACCTCGACAATCGACCCGAAAGTGGCGGCGGCCGAAGGCGTGGATCCTGTTGCGGTTCGTACCGTCGAAGCCACCACCTTGAATGAGGTTCTGGATCATAGCCCGTACGCCGACTGTGAAATCGATCTGCTTTCTATCGACACCGAAGGTCACGATTTCGAAGCGTTGCGCTCGATCGATATCAACCGCTATAAACCCAAGATCATTATCGTGGAATCGGCATTGACTTCGATAAGAGATGTGATCGATTCCGCGATGTTTCGTTATCTCGAAGAGCGTAATTACCGGCTGGTCAGTTGGACGCATTTGTCGCTGATCTTCCGGGTGGATAAATCCCGAATCTTCCGCTACCAGTTATAGGATTGGTGTCCCGGATGCGCGCATCCGGGTGCGGGTGCGAGTTCTGCTCAATGCGGCCCAATGCGGCCGAATGCGCCGCAATCCCATGAATACCTCCCCGTAACCCCGGCTTTTCGAGCGATTGAGCACCGGGCCGTTACCCGACAATTTGTAGCTATGCGAGGCGGGCAATCGAACGCGCCTGCCGCCCGAACGACGAAACGGTATTCGTCATCACGCGCACTTTGTCGAGGCAGACATGTCAAGCAACATTACGATCACGGACGAACAGATAGCTGAAATCGCCAACCGGATGGCCGACGAGGGGCAGACGGTGTCGCCGGTGGCCATCTGGTCCGAAGTCCACACCGGTTCGGTGGTCGCGGTGGCCGCGGCCCTGCGCAAGTGGCGCGAAACGCGCGCGCCGCGCGTGCCGCAGGTCGTCGAGCGTCCGGCGTTGCCCGACAGCGTGACCGACACGATGCGCGATGCGCTCGACCGGCTGTGGACGTCGGCGCAGGACGAGGCCGAACGCGCGGTCGCGCGGCGCCTCACGGCGATGCGCCAGCGTGTCGAAGAGGCCAGCACCGAGCGCGACGACGCGCTCGCGGAACTGCAAAACACGGTCCAGGAACTGGATGCGCTGCAGGTCCAACTGGACCAGCTGGCGAACTCCTACGAGGAGAAGGTCAATGTCGTGACCGGCCTGGAAGAAGACATCGCGTTCGCGGTGCAACGGACCGACTCGGCCGAGAAGCGCGTGCAGGAATTGTCCGAGCGTGTTGCACACCTCGAAGCGGAGCTGGAGCGCGCGCTGACGGAACTGGCCGCGCGCGGCGAAGCGCCCGCTCGGCAGGAAACCGGCGCGGCGGCGCAAGCCGAAGCGACCAGCGAGGCGGTAGAGGTGGTAGAGGCGGTTGAGCCGGCCGAACTGGCGACGGCGGCCGAAGAGCTCGAAGCGGCGCGCGCGGCGCGCGAGACCGCGCATGCGGAGGCGGTCGCCCGTCTGGAAAGCGAGCTGGAAGCGATTCGCGCGGAACTGCAAGCCGAGCAGGAAGCGCATGCGGCGCGCCGGGAAGAAGTCGCGGGTGCGCATGCCGAACTGGATGCGGCGGCGCTTGAACTGCAGAGCGCACAGGTGCGGCTCGCCAGCCTGACCGATGAGCGCGCGGCGGATGCTTCCGAGATCGAAAGGCTGTCGGCAAGTCTCGCCGAGGCACAGGAACGTGCCGACGCGCAGCAGCAGCGTGCAGCCGAACTCGCTGAAAGCGCTGCGGCGAGCGCGGAGCCTCCGCTCGAAGAGCCGGCGGCGGTTGTCGACGCGCAAGAGGTCGAGACGCTGAAGGCGCAGATCGCGCGCGACGCGCAAACGCATGCCGCCGCGATTGCCGAAGCACGCGAGACCGTCAAGAAATGGTCGGACTATGCGAACGGGCTGAAGCAGCAACTGACTCAGGCCAACGAAAAGACGATCGTCGTACTGGCTCGCGGCGCGGGCGAAGCAACCTTGAGCCGCCGGCTTTCTGCCGAGCTGAGTCTGCTCAAGCCGGATCATGAGCTGCTGAGCAAGGTGGCCCAGCAGCAGGTGATCGTCGAGACGATCAGCGCTCATCTGGAGAAGCAGGGCTATCGATATGACGAGAGGACCGGTGTGGTGTCGAAGCTGAACACCGAAAGCGCACCGGCCTGATCGCCTGAGCAACGCGATGGCGCGCCGCGAGCATCGCGACGCGCCACGCTCCCGTCGTAACGCCCATGCCCGCGCGAGGCGATTGCGCGGCAGCGGTACCGGCATCGATGACACCAGCGCCGCGCTCGCGGCTGGCGCATCGTCTCCCCACTTCATTCATCCGCAATCCCGGCCGGCTCAACGCATCGGCGGGAGCTATCACGAGCGTGGCAGTGGTCCGAGCTGATCGACCGCCGGGCTTCTCCATCTCCGCCAAGGCCGATTGCGTTGCCGGTAAGCCGTATATGGGCGAGCCGGATACAGGCTGTTGCCGACCTCATGTCTGGCCTATCCTTTCAATAACCGTACCGCCCACGATTCGTGTCGCGGCGTGTCCCCCAGCAAGCTTTTGCCTCATGGATACACACAGCCCGGTTCCCCGCGAAACACAGACTGCAGGCGGCGCGCGACGCTGGCTGCGTTGGCTGCCGGGCGTAACGCTGATCAAGGAATATCAGCTCGAATGGCTGCCGAACGACCTGACGGCCGGACTGGTATTGACCACCATGCTGGTGCCCGTGGGCATCGCGTATGCGGTGGCATCCGGCGTGCCCGGCGTGTATGGCCTATACGCGACGATCGTGCCGCTGCTCGTCTACGCGTTGTTTGGCCCCAGCAAAATTCTGGTGCTGGGCCCCGACTCCGCGCTCGCCGCGCCGATTCTCGCGGTCGTCGTGCAAGTCGCGGCGGGCGATCCTTCGCGCGCGATCGCGACGGCCAGCATGATGGCGATCGTCTCCGGCGTGTTCTGTATCGTCGCGGGGCTGCTGCGGCTGGGCTTCATCACCGAACTGCTGTCGAAGCCGATTCGCTACGGCTACATGAACGGTATCGCGCTGGCCGTGCTGATCAGCCAACTGCCGAAGCTGTTCGGGATTTCCATCGAAGAACACGGGCCGTTGCGCGATCTCGTGAGCCTCGCGCGGGCGATCGGCGACGGCCGATCCAACTGGTACAGCTTCGCGGTCGGCGCGGGCAGCCTCGCGCTGATCCTGTTTCTCAAGCGCTTCGAAAAGCTGCCGGGCATCCTGATCGCCGTGATCGTCGCGACGCTGTGCGTGATCGCATTCGACCTCGACAGCGTCGGCGTCAAAGTGCTGGGCAAGATTCCGCAAGGCCTGCCGACCTTCGCGCTGCCCTGGGTCACCGGCGTGGATCCGACCACGATCCTGCTCGGCGGCTGCGCGGTCGCGTTGATTTCGTTCGCGGATACCAGCGTGCTGTCGCGAACCTTCGCCGCGCGTTTTCATCGCCGCGTCGATCCGAATCAGGAGATGATCGGGCTCGGCGTCGCCAACCTCGCGGCCGGCCTGTTCCACGGCTTTCCGATCAGCAGCAGCTCGTCGCGCACGCCGGTCGCCGAGGCGGCGGGCGCGCGCACGCAAGTGACCGGCGTGGTGGGCGCGATTGCGGTCGCGGCCCTGCTGGTGGCCGCGCCGAATCTGCTGCGCTATCTGCCCGGCAGCGCGCTCGCCGCGGTCGTCATCGCGGCGGCGATCGGGCTGTTCGAAATCGTCGATCTGAAGCGGATTTATCGCATTCAGCAATGGGAGTTCTGGCTTTCGATTGCGTGCTTTGCAGGCGTCGCCGCATTCGGTGCGATTCCCGGCATCTGCGTCGCGGTGGTGATCGCGGTGATCGAATTTCTGTGGGACGGCTGGCGGCCGCATTACGCGGTGCTCGGGCGTGTGGAAGGTCTGCGCGGCTATCACGACCTGGAGCGCTATCCGGATGCGCAGCGGATTCCCGGGCTCGTGCTGTTTCGCTGGGACGCGCCGTTATTCTTCGCGAACGCCGAGCTGTTTCAGCAGCGTCTGCTGGAAGCGGTCGCCGCATCGCCGGCACCGATACGGCGCGTGGTGGTGGCGGCCGAACCGGTGACCAGCGTCGACGTGACTTCCGCCGATATGCTGCGCGAGCTGACCCGCACGCTCGGCGAACGTGGCATTGCGCTGCATTTCGCGGAAATGAAGGATCCGGTTCGTGACAAGCTCAGGCGCTTCGAGCTGACGGACCTGATTGGCGATGCATGCTTTCATCCGACCGTGAGTAGCGCGGTGGACAACTATGTCGGCGCGGTCGATGCCGGCCGGCAGGATCAACGTCGCGATGAAGCGGGGGGCTGACTTGATGTGAGATGACCGCCCGATTCGCCGTCGTCTGCATCTTTGTCGCGTGTCTCTGGCGGCTCGTCGTGCACGTCCGCGAGTCGGGATCGTGATTTGCTACGCGCCAGTGCCCAGCAGTGGAATCGGGCAGTTGACCGGCGAACTCGTTGCCCGCCGACGCGCCCGCGAATCTCTATGAACCCGTGCCGGGCGATTACTCCGCTCACGGCCGCTTCGACGATGAAGCCCGGACCCATAGCTGGGGGACGTTGGCCGACCGGCATCGCAACGCGGTAGATGGCGACGAGGTGCTTGCGTTGGCGGGTGGCGTTGCGTGGCTGTTGAGGCGCAAGCGCTGTTGACGCGGATAGTTTGCCGTCGTGCCGCGGCTTCACTGCTGTTTTGCTGCTGCGTCAGTTACTTCTTTCCCGTTGGCGCGGATGCCCTCCTGGCCTGAGCGATGCGTTGCCGACTGGCGGTTAAAACGGGTTCGGTTCGCGTCGTTTCAGTGTCTGTTTGAAATAGTCGCGCGTCAGCAGAACGTCCATTAGCACGGGCATTTTTCGGGCGTCCCTTTTCGCCGCTAGGGGATCGGCGGCACCGAACGTCAGGTCGACATCCACCGGGAACCGGCTCGTCGGCCGAGTCGACGCACGATAGCGGTAGTGATAGTGATGCGGAAGAATTCGCGGTGGCATGGCGCTCATGTCATTGCCGGGTTGCCGATTGCCGTCGCCATCGATCCAGTATCCGATGTCGAGAGGAAACAGATCTTCGAGGGTCGAGCGCTGAATCCCTGGCATCAGTGGACTGAACCGGATCGTGAACACCCTCGGAACCTGCTTCGCTTTCATGCGATTGGCCGTGGCGGCGGTCGGGTCGGCCGTTACGAATAGCGTGATTTGCGTGTGTGGGAATGCCGGATTCTCGAACGAATACTCGGTGCCGAGGGTGCCTCGCAGAGGGGTTGCGGTGAAGCGTTGACCGAACACTTTGTGCGCCGGATTGAATGGCTGGTCGTCTCGTAGAATGGCCATTGCAGTGGTCAATATGTTGAGCGCCGAGTCGCGTTGGATGGCGGGGGATGGTTGGGTCATGTCAGCAGTTTGATTTCTCGTGCCCATGGCCGGTTTCAGGGCAGATCGTGCCGGTATGTGGATTCATCGACATGCGGTACTTTTTGACGCTTTGCGAGGCGGCGCTGTTCCAGCTCTTCGGGTGTCAGGTAGTGACGGCTGATACCGATATCGCGCAAATCAACGGCCTTTCTTACTCTCGAAAGCTCTGCCATTGCGGCACTGTCGTCGTTCCACTCGCCCAGATAGCCGAGACTTGCATACACATCAAAACGGGAGTCGGGTGGCATTGGAAAACGATAGTTGAATGCAAGGAGATTCTCGGGATAAAACCTCGATGCATCGGCGATCCCGACCGGGACGAAAAAATCGCCTTCCTCGATGCGCACGCCGTCTATGGATTCACCTCGTACCAGACGATGCAGTCCGAGGCTTTCGAAGCGGTGGTACGGAATGGTTGTGCGAATACCATCGCTAACTCTAAGCCGGAACGAATCGATGCCGGGCTGACCGTGGGCGGATTTGCGCTTGTTGTAGACGAAGTCGATAGTCATGCCCTGTCGAAAATAGGCGTAGTCAATGATGTGGTCGCCGGTGGCCTCGAATTTTTTCGGCGTTCCTAGTGTTTGTTTCACATCATCGAACGTGATCTGTTCAGTGATCCATCTCAAACCGATGTCAGTGAAACGCAATATCTGCGCTTCCTGTTCGGGGGTCATCTGCCTTTCTGCCGCCGCGCCTTGCATGTCACTGTTCTCCAGTTGAGCCGAGGTCGCGAGTCGTATTGCTGGAAGCATCAGCAATACGATCAAGCAATTTCTGCGTCGCGTCAGCGCTTTCATAAGCGCGGCTACATTGATCCACTGCATGAATATTGAGCGATCTGTGTGGGTTGATTGCGGACATCCAGTAAGCCGCCGCCGTCTCGCCGCAAAAAAACGCATCGTTTTCCCACGGCCGGGCGGTGTAGTCGCAGTAGCACTGGCTCGGCTCCGCCACCATTGCATCGACATCAACCGGACTTCCTCCGATGCCGACATGTTGTAGAAGGTCAATGGCTTGGGACCGTGCACGTTGAATTTCGTCGTCCAGCGCGCGGGTAGTTCTTGCAAAGGGCGGACAATACACGCCGGATTTGCTGTAACGCCAGGCGGTTAGCACATATAGATATTGGCCGACAGCCATGCGCTTGAGGCTAGCTAGCGCAGCGGGATCAACTGGAAGCGGTCGTTTCGCCGCCAATCGGACCATCGCAACAGCTTGGTCCGAGCTCTTTAATGCGCTTCTTGCCAACGCTTCCGGCCACAGTGCGATGTTCGGCGTGCTCGCGAAGTTGTCTGGATATTGTTGAACCAGTGCGTAAATCCAGAACCACTGCTGGCAGTGCCGTGCTTCGTGGTAAAGCGTATCGGCGAATATCCGTAGCGCTCCGATCTGATCGGCACGACCGGCCGCACTCGACTCGGGCGCGATATCACAGACCTTGATGCTAAACATAGGCTTCAGCATCGCCGCGTTCAGACACAGGCTCCAGTCATTGGGGCTGAAAGCGCCCTGCTCGCCGGTTGGGCGATCAGATAGAGGCGAGTAGATTCCCATGTTCATGGGAACCGCGTCTTGTGGAATGCCGAATCCGGCGGTTGCACTAGTACAACATCCCTTAAATACATTTAATAATTATCGGGTTGCAAATAGGGCTGCAGGAGCGTGACGACCACATCGGCCATTTCGTCAAGGGAACCCATGCCTGGCAGCGGCTCCCAACGT